>Ga0315288_10000226_pt1 | contig 68793 bp, 63 predicted proteins | sample YL17G11_20_MG_FD_203454 | JGI IMG/M metagenome (GOLD analysis project Ga0315288, IMG submission 203454) | Sediment microbial communities from Yellowstone Lake, YNP, Wyoming, USA - YL17G11_20 | ecosystem: Environmental > Aquatic > Freshwater > Lake > Sediment | place: USA: Wyoming | collected...
TGCCGAGGTCGTGCAGTTCCGGCGGCCAGGCCGCCTCCGGCGGGCCCAGCAGGGTCTCGCCGTGTTCGGCGCGCAGCTCTTCGGCCAGGTCGATCATGTAGTGGCCGGGGTAGCCACCCTCGGGGATCTCCACCTCGCGCCCGAAGAGCTGCTGGTAGCGGGCGTAAAGCGTGGCGGCGAAGGTCTCCGTCTGAGTCCCAGCGTCGTTGATGAGATACTCCCGCTCCGCCTTATAGCCGGCGGCGGCCAGCACGCTGGCCAGCGTATCGCCTATCGCCAGGCCGCGGCCGGCGCCCACGTGCAAGGGGCCCACCGGGTTGGCGCTGACGAACTCCACCTGCACCCGCTCTCCCTGACCGAACGGCACATCGCCGAAGCGCGGGCCCTGGGCCAGGATCTCTTCCACCTGGCGGGCAAGCCAGCCATCGCCAAGGCGGAAGTTGATGAAACCCGGCGCCGCAACTGAGACCTCGGCCAGTGTCTCGCCGGGGCCTACGTGCTTGGCGATGGCCTCGGCGATGGCCAGCGGGCTGCTTCGGGCTGAGCGCGCCAGCTTTAGGGGCAGACTGACGGCGTAATCACCGTGCTCCTCGTGAGCGGGGCGTTCCACTGTCACGTCGGGCAGGGCGATGGTCGGCAGGTCGCCGGCCTCCTGGGCCCGCGCCACCGCCTCGGCCACCAGGCGAGCGATCTCGTGCTTGATCAGCATGACGGAAGTATACTACCCCGGATTGCTGTTCATGAAGTAGGGGCGGTTCGCGAACCGCCACCTCAGACCCCTAGCTCGCTTCAGCCGTGAGCCTGCCCCACAGTTGCGACACCTGGCGCGCCAGCGGCGCGTGCTCCGGGCGAGCCAGCGCCGGGTCGGTCTCGAGCAGGCGCGCGGCCTCGGCCCGAGCGTGCTCGAGCAGATCGACGTCCGACAGGCGGGCCACCTTCAGGTCCGGCAAGCCCGACTGGCGGGTGCCGAAGTACTCGCCGGGGCCGCGAAGACGCAGGTCCTCCTCGGCCAGGCGGAAACCATCGTAGATGCTTTCCATCAGGCGCAGCCGCTCCTGGGCCTCCTCCGACGGGTTCTCCGATAGGAGGATGCAGTAGCTCTGGTGCTCGCCGCGGCCCACGCGGCCCCGGAACTGGTGGAGCTGCGACAGCCCGAAGCGGTCGGCGCCCTCCACCATCATCACGGTGGCGTTGGCCACATCGATCCCCACCTCAACCACGGCTGTGGAGACGAGGATGTCCAGCCGGCCGTCGCGGAAGGCCCGCATCTGGACCTCGCGCTCGGCCGCCGGCAGGCGGCCGTGTACCAGGCCCAGCCGCAGGTCGGGAAACACCTCGCCGGCCAGGTGCTCGTACTCCTGCACCGCCGCCTTGGCCGCGATGGCCTCCGATTCCTCCACCAGCGGACAGATGATGTAGGCCTGACGGCCCTGCTGGACCTGCTCGCGGAGAAAACTGTAGGCCTCGTCCCGCTCGTGGGGCAGGGCGCGGATGGTCTTGACCCGCTTGCGGCCCGGCGGCATCTCGCCGATGAGCGAGATGTCGAGGTCGCCGTAAACGGTGAGGGCCAGAGTGCGAGGAATGGGCGTGGCGGTCATCACCAGCAGGTGTGGACAACCACCCTTCGCCCGCAGCGCAGCCCTCTGCACTACTCCGAAGCGATGCTGCTCGTCGACCACCACCAGACCCAGGCGAGGGAAGCTCACCTCCTCCTGAATGAGGGCGTGGGTCCCAACAGCAATGTCCACCTCGCCGCGGCCGATGGCTTCCTGGGCCGCCGCCTTGTCCTTGGCCGCCAAACTGCCAGTGAGCAAGGCCACCCGCAGTGGCCTGCCCAAGTAGGAAGGCTGGAACACGCCGCTCCACAGTGGCTCGCCGCCGTCGCTGAAGAGGGCAGAGATGGTCCGGTGGTGCTGCTCGGCCAGGATCTCCGTCGGCGCCATGATTGCGCCCTGGCAGCCGCTGGCCGCCGCCGCCAGCAGGGCGGCCGTGGCTACCACCGTCTTCCCGCTCCCCACGTCTCCCTGGAGGAGGCGGCTCATGGGCACCTCGCGGGCGATGTCAGCAGCGATCTCCGCCATAGAGCGCCGCTGGGCATCGGTGAGAGTGAACGGCAGCGACGCCACGAAGCCCTCCAGCGCCTTCGACGGCAGGCTCAGACGATGGGCCCGACCAGCGGCCTGCCAGGCCTGCCGCCGCTTCAGTACGCCGACCTGGATGACCAGCAGCTCTCGCAGAGCCAGCGAGCGGCGGGCCGCCTCCGCTGCGTCCAGGCTGTCCGGGTAGTGCATCTGCTGCAGAGCGCGGGGAAGCGGCCAGAGCTTCAGACGTTCTTGGATAGACGCCGGCGTCGCGTCCGGCACGCGGTCGGCGAAAGCGTCCAGCGCCTGTTTGGCCAGCCGCCGCACGACCCGGGGATAGAGACCCTCGGTCAGGGGGTAGACCGGCACCAAGCGGGCAGTGTGGATCAGGTCGTCGGAGGTAAGGGCCTCGTACTCCGGGTTCTCCATCTGGCGCACGCCGCGGAAGACTGTGACGCGGCCGCTCAGGGCGAGCCGCATGCCCGACCGCAACTGGCGGGCGATGTAGCGCTGGCCCCACCAGATGACACGCAGGGTGCCCGTCTCGTCGCCCACCATCGCCTCGGTGCCCTTCAGGCGACGGCCCATGGTAGTCTCGGCCGCGCTCCAGACGGTGGCCAGGACCGTCTGCTCCTCGCCCACCACAAGCTGCGATATGGGCCGGATGTGGGCGAAGTCACTGTAACGATGGGGGAAGTGGTAGAGGAGGTCGCGGATGGTCCGCACGCCCAGCCGCGCCAGGCGGGCCGCAGTGGTTCGGCTCGCGCCCTTGAGCACTTCGATGGACGAGTCCAGGGTGACCCCGCCGACAGCGGACGCGGACGCCGGCGCCGACAGCCGGGCCCGCGCAGGCGAGGGCGCCGCAGGACGCCGCGGGGCCGCTTTCGGGCCGTTGGCGGGGGCCGCCAACAGGCCCTCCACCCAGCGACGGCGCTCGCTTGGGGTTAGCCCAGCGTAGCCACGCGCCGGGAGGGCGCCCAACGCGGCGCGAAGATGGGCGCCTGCCGTCGAACGATTGCCCTTGACCAGGCGGCGCAGGAAGCTGTCCAGTCCGCCGATGACGGCCGTGTCGGCGAAGCCCTTGGCCCGTTCTAGCTCTAGGACCTTGCGCAGGCCTTCCACCGGCGCCTCGGGCAATGCCCTACGAGCCCTCCACCACACCCACGCCGATAGTACCCGGGCCACCGTGGGTACCGATCACCGGCCCGAATCGTATTGTGAAGACCTCGGCGTGGGGGAAGGCCATGGCCAGCCTCCCTCGGATCAGCTCCGCCTCGTCAGGGGTGGTGGAGTGGGCAACGGCCGCCATCCGCACGTTCTGGTGGCGCACCGCTGACTGGATGATCCGCTCCACCCCCTGCACCCGCGTGCGGACCCGCTCCACCGGAAACACCTCGCCCTCGCGCACGGAGAGGATGGGCTTGATCCTGAGCATCGTCCCCAGGTAAGCCCGTGCCCGCCCGATGCGCCCGCCGCGGCGCATGTATTCCAGAGTATCAACCATGAACTGAATGTAGAGCCGCGGGGGCACGCTCTCGGCCGCGGCCTTCGCTTCCTGAAGGCCGGCGCCGGCCCGAATGGCTCGCTCCGCCTCGATGATGGCGAAGCCCACGCCGACAGATATGCTCTGCGAGTCGAGCACGGCGATGCGTCCCGGTTTGTTGATGGCATCGGCGGCAGCTTGGGCGATCCGCACCGTGGCCGACAGCTTACCGGAGAGGTGAATGGAGAGAATGGAGTCGGTTTCCTCCAGCAAACGCTCGTAGGTCTCTTGGAAGTCGCCCACTGAAGGCGCCGAGGTGGTGGGCAGTTGGCGGCTCTTGACCAGCATCTCGTAGAACTCTTCGGCGGTGATGTCGATGCCCTCGCGATAGCTCACTTCGCCGAAGACGACTTGCAGCGGCACTATCGTCAACCCCAGCTCCTGGGCCATGAGGGGTGTGAAATCGCAGGTGCTATCGGTGACTATCTTGACCGCCAAGCGCCGAAACCTCGCTGGCTAGTATACCAACGCCGCCCGCCCCGCAAAAGCCAAATACCGCCGACGGTCGGCTGGAAGGGCGGACTTGTGGCAGAGAGCGGGCGAGGTGCTTCTCACTCAGCCGAGACGATGTAGTAGTAGTGAGGTTGGCCGCCGCTCACGACCTCGACATCGTGGTGGGGGCAGAGGCGCCGCAGCTCGCGGGCCAGAACGTGCGCGTCGGACTCGCTGGTGTCCTCGCCGTAGTAGAGAGTGATAAGACTCAGCTCGCTTAGGGGCAGATAGTCCAGCGCCGCCTTTGTCGCCGCCGAGGGCGTTTTCTGTGCCACCTTGAGCTCGCCGTCCACCACCGCTATCGCCTGGCCCTCGCGGACGCGCAGCGCGCCGACGCGGGTGTTGCGGATGGCCCGCGTAACCTCCACGGTGTGGACGGTGGTGCGCGCCTCCTCCATCGCTTCTACGTTGGCGTCCAGGTCCAAGTCGGGGCTCAGGGCAAGGAGGGCGGCCACACCCTGCGGCAGGGTGGTGGTCTTCACCACCCGCACGTCCTTAAGGCAAAGGGGGATCACCTGCTCAGCGGTCAGGACGATGTTCTTGTCGTTGGGGATCAGTATCGCCTTGTCTGCAGGACACGCCTCGATGGCGTCCAGCAGTTCGCGGGTGCTGGGGTTCATGGTCGGCCCGCCGCGCACAACGGCGGTCGCCCCCACGCTGCGGAAGATCTCCTCCATGCCCTCGCCAACCACCACTGCCACCGTAGCGATCTCTACCGGCTCCGCCGCCGGCGTCTCCTGCTGGTGCATGGCCAGGAACTGCTCGGCCTGGGCCTCGATGTTGTCCACCTTCACCTGGTGCAGTCGCCCGAAGGTTGTGCAGAAGCTGAGGGCAGCGCCGGGGTCGTCGGTGTGGACGTGCACCCGCACCAGCTTCTCATCGCCGACCACCAGCACCGAATCGCCCAGCGTCAGCAACCGCTCCCGGACGCTATCGCCGGGCAGGCTCTCGCCCGACACCAGAAACTCGGTGCAGTAGCCGTACATGGCCTGCCCCGCGGCGTGCATCTGGGCGTGCATTTGGGAGGAGACTGACAGCCAGTCGCGCTCTAGTTCCTCGCGGCCTACTGGCGCGCCGACAGCCGCCTCCTCCTCTTCCCCGCGCAGATAACGCAGCGAACCCTCCAGCATCACATAGAAGCCCTGGCCGCCGGCGTCCACGACGCCCGCCTCGGCCAGCACCGGCAGAAGAGTGGGCGTCCGAGCCACCGACTCGCGGGCGGCCTCGGCCGCGGAGGCCACCACTGCTAGGATGTCGTGCCCGTCGCGATGGGCTTCGACCTCGGCGGCCTCGGCTGCCTCTCGCGCCACGGTGAGGATCGTGCCCTCTCGTGGCTGGCTGACAGCCTTGTAGGCGATGGCGGCCCCCTCGCGCAGCCCCTGGGCCAGGCCGACTGCGTCCAGCCGCTGCTGCTCGCGGGCGGCCTGGGCCAGGCCGCGGATGATCTGGGAGAGGATCACGCCGGAGTTGCCGCGGGCGCCCATCAGCGCCCCCCTGGACATCGCCTCCAGCATCGCTCCCGCCCGTTCGCTGTCGGCGTGATAGGCCTCGTCGAGTGTGGAGCGCATGGTGAGGTACATATTGGTGCCTGTATCGCCGTCGGGCACGGGGAAGACGTTGATGGCGTTCAGGGACTCGACGTGGCGTCCCAGCCAGGCGGTGGCGGTGGCGAACATCGCCCGCAGGTCGCTACCGGATAGGGAAGTGAGCGGCGCTTCGTCGCTCATGGGACGGCTTCTAGGAGAAGGCGGACTCTTCCTGCGAGGGAGAGCGAAACGGAAACGAGCGGCGGCGACCCACCTTGCCCTTGGATGGGAGAGGATGCTATCATTGCTGAAACTAGATTCTACCCTCGACCCCAACTAGACGCAAGCGAGGCGAGGAGCGGACACAGTGGCACGTTGCGCTATCTGCGGCAAAGGAACGATGTACGGGCGGAACATCCGCCACAAGCACTCCGGGCGGTGGGAGCGCCGCGCGCCTCGCACCAATCGCGTTTTTCGGGCCAACGTCCACAAACAGGTGGTGACCATCGGCGGGCAGCCGGTGCGAGTCGCCATCTGTACCCGCTGCCTGCGCACCCAGCTCAAAGCGCGGGGTTAGCACCTAACTCCCCTCCCGCACCTTCGCCAGCGCCTCCTTGAGGCGCGCCATGTTCTCCGTCACCGAGGCGCGGTCGTTAAACACGGCCGAGGCGGCCACCAAGACGCAGGCCCCGGCCCTGACTGCCGCCAGTGCCGTCTCCGGCGAGATGCCGCCGTCGACCTCGATCTCGGCCGCCAGGCCGGCGCCGTCGATCAGGCGGCGCAGGCGCTCCACCTTGGGCAGCACCTCGGGAATGAAACGCTGGCCGGACCAGCCCGGGTTCACCGCCATCACCATCACCTGGTCCAACTCGCCCAGGATCTCCTCCACGGCCGCCGCGGGCGTCGCCGGGTTGAGGCAAACGCCGGCGCGCCTGCCGCGGGCGTGCAATTCCTGCACCACCCGGTGGAGGTGACGGCAGGCCTCGACGTGGACGTTGATGATGTCGCCGCCGGCGTCCATGAACGCCCCAATGTGGCGCTCCGGCTCTTCGATCATGAGGTGAACGTCCAGAGTGAGGTCGGTAATTTCGCGGACGGCGGCCACCAGCGGCGTGCCGAAGGTGATGACCGGCACGAACCGCCCGTCCATGACATCGATGTGGATGTAGTCGGCTCCGGCTGCCGCCGCCTCTCGCACCTGGTCCCCCAGGCGGGAGAGATCGGCCGAGAGAATGGACGGCGCTAGCTTGACCGAGTTAGCGCGGTGGTAAGACGTCATTGTCACCCGAATACCTGAAATCCGCCTTTATGAACGTGTTCTTCTCGCTGTCGGACCAGACACGTTCAAAGAGCGCCTCGTAGAACCTAAACAATTCGGCGTTGCGCGGTTCAACCACATCCAGACACGGGCAGCTCCAAGAACCGGCTCCGTAGGGAAGGTATGGCGTGACACGGAGCAGCTCACCGTCAACGAAAACCATGCTACACATTGGGACTGCCAAGGTATACCTAGCCTCAAGTTTCCCGGTGGCGCCGTGCTGTGAGCGAAGTGTCTCGACGATTTCCCGCAGGGTCCCAGTAACCGCGGAGATTTCGCTTCGAAGATCGACGACGCGGCCTAGCGAGTACTGCGCGTCCTCGTCCTGAATGCAAGCGTTTCGAGGTGAGCTTATTATCATTCTGATTATTATCATTCTGATCTGACAGGACTTACGCAGCGCATCCTGAATATCGTTCCGGTAGTCAATAATGAGAGTTCGCCCTGTGTTGTAGAGTAAGTCGACCGTTCGAGCCTGACGCAACTTCTCATAGAACGACCGTTCCGCCTGGCGATGAACCTTGACCCCCGGAACGCCAACGTCAGCGGCCGACGAGCCTTCTTCTGGCCCCAGCCACCGATAGAGCCAAGTGACGCCGCTCGTCGCCGAGATCGTGACGCCAAGCGCTACTAGGCCGTTTGACCACTCCTGGTTCGGCACCTGTGTCCCGCCGAAGATAACCGCGACGCCTACCAAGACGCCGAACGCATACAGGAGAGCAATGTACCGGCCAGTCAGATCGAAGCGCATTTCGTGCCTAGCCCTCCAGCCGCTGCCGCGCGCGCTTCAGCGCCGCCAGCACCCGGCGCGACGACGTGCCGCCGGGCACGTCCCGCGCCTCGATGGCGACGCGCACGTCCAGCCGGCCGAAAACGTCCTCGTCGAACTGCGGCGAGAAGCGGCGGTACTCCTCCAGCGATAGCTGGCCCAAGGCCCTGCCCTGCTCCTCGGCGTAGCGCACCAGCCGCCCCACGGCCTCGTGGGCCTGGCGGAAGGGGAGGCCGCGCTGAGCCAGATAGTCGGCCAGTTCGGTGGCCAGCGTGTAGCTCTCGGCCGCAGCGGCCGCCATCCGCTCGGCGTTCACCCGCGCGCCGAGGAGCATCGCCGCCAGCACGTCCAGCGTCGCCAGCAGCGTGTCGACAGAGTCGAACAGGCCGGCCTTGTCCTCCTGCAAATCGAGGCCGTACGACAGAGGCAAGCCCTTGAGCAGCGTGAGGATGCCGATCAGGTTGCCGTAGACGCGGCCGGTCTTGGCGCGGGCCAACTCGGCCACGTCCGGGTTGCGCTTCTGGGGCATGATGCTGGAGCCGCCGGCGAAGGCCTCGTCGAGCTGAACGAAGGCGAACTCCGCGCTCGACCAGATGACCAGCTCTTCGCACAGCCGCGACAGGTGCATCATCGTGATGGCGGCCGCCGCCTGAAACTCTGCAACGCAATCGCGGTCGGAGACAGCGTCGATGCTGTTCTCGGCGATGCGGGCGAAGCCCAGTTCGCGGGCCACGGACTCCCGGTCGATGGGGTAGGGAACACCGGCCAGGGCGCCGGCGCCCAGCGGCAGCTCGTCGGCGCGCGAGAGGCAGTCGCGGAAACGGCCGGCGTCGCGGTCCAGCATCTCGAAGTAGGCCAGCAGGTGGTGCGCGAAGAGCACCGGCTGCGCCCGCTGGAGATGCGTGTAGCCGGGCATCACCACCTCGCGGTTGGCCTCCGCCAGCTCGACCAGCGCGCCCTGGAGACGGCGCAGCGCGGCCAGCGCGTCGCCGATGGCCTCTTTGAGATAGAGGCGAAGGTCGGTGGCGACCTGGTCGTTGCGCGAGCGGGCTGTGTGCAGCCGGTCGGCGGCCTCGCCGATCTTCTCCCGCAGCGCGGCCTCGATGTTCATGTGCACGTCCTCCAGCTCGCGCCGGAAGACGAAGCGGCCGGCCTCGATCTCCTTCCGGATCTCCTCCAGCCCGCGCACGATGGCCTCAGCGTCGGCGGCGGGGATGATGCCCTGGCGGGCCAGCATGCGGGCGTGGGCGATGGAGCCGGCGATGTCCTGCTTGTACAGCCGCCGGTCGACATCGATGCTGGCGGTGAAGGCCTCCGCCCTCGGGTCGGTGCCCTTGGCGAAGCGGGCACCCCAGACCTTAGCCGGCTTGCGGTCAGCCATGGTTCAAGACGGGGAGCTGGGTCAGCTCCCCGAGATCATCGATGCTATAGTCGGGCGCGGCCTCGCCGGTCACGTCCGTCTTGTCGCTGCCCGCCTCCGTCGGTTCGTCCAGCGGCGGGCGCTTCCAGACGGCGACCATGCCCAACCCCTTGGCGCCGGCCACGTCGGAGCGCAGCGAGTCGCCCACCATCACCGTCTCCTCCGCCTTCACCCCCAGCGCATCGAGGGCATGCTGGAAGATCTTGGGGTGCGGCTTCAGGTAGCCCACCTCGGACGAGATGGTGACCACGCCGAAGAAGCCGCCCAGGCCGTACTCCGCGAGCTCGGCCATGAAGCGCGACCCGCCGAAGGCGCGGTCGGTGACGGCGCCCAACTTGAAGCCACGCTCCCGGAGCCAGCGCAGCGTGTCGAGCGCGTCCGGGAAGAGGGCGCGCCCGAAGAACTGGCCGCCCAGGTTCCAGGCATCCCACAGCTCGACCGTTTGCTCGTCGGTCAGGCGCAGGCCGAAGGTCGCCGCGATCTCAGCGCAGAGGTCGAGATAGTTCGGGCTCACGTAGTCGCTGCGGTAAGCCCCCTCCGTCTCCCTCTCCACCGCCAGGCGGATGTCGCGGCCCAGGAAGAAGAGCGCGCCGTCGGGCTCGATGCCCCACGAGCGGAGCACGGCGTTGATACGACGCACCGTCTCCTCCCGCACGACGATGTGCGGCGGCATGTTGGGAAAATGCCACAGCGTATCGCCGAGATCGAAGAGGACGGCCTTAATCATGGCTCTCGCTAGAGCGTACATAGAACTGGCCGCGAACAACCGCTTCCCTGCCCTCGCCAGTGATCGAAAAAAGTGGACTGTGGCGAACCGTCACTCTGTACTCACCCTCCAGTTCGGTCGATGCGTACCGGAAGTCATCCGGAAAGACGAGTTCCGGCACAGAGTTCAGCCAGGACCTGCTTAGCACCCTGCCGTCGGGCGTGCGGACCTCACACTCGCTTGAGTCGAGTAGCGATGTCAGAGTGCCAGTCGCCGCGCCACCGACCCGCCGGAGGGCCACTTTCCCCCCGGGCTCGACAACGGGTGGCTCGACCAGTAGCGGGAGACCGGTGCGACCGTAACTGAGAAAGCCCTCGGCGATTTCGACCGCACGCCGGTCCGGCAATGCGCCCGCTCCGGCCGCACCCGCGCCCTGCCGGAGGCCGGCCAAACCTTCCTGCAGAGAGCTGACGTCGCGCTTGAGTTGGCCCACCATGGTTGTAAGCTCGGCGTCGTCCGTCGCCTGCGACCTCTCCTCGACCCCTGCAACGCGCTGCTCAATCGTTGCGACCCTCTCCTCCAGTCCCTCGCCAATGGACACTCGCTCCTGGCCAACGGCGGCTTGGAGGAGGAACTTGAACTGTTCCTGCAGCTCCTGCCGCGTGCCGGTGGTTAGGCCCTTTATCTCCCCGAGAACGCCGTGCATCTCCTTGGCGAAGTCGTTCACTGTGCCGGTGATCCGGGCGCCCTGTTCAGTCTGCCATCTGTAGAACAGGATGTCGAAGAAGATGGTGGCAACAGCAAGAACCATCGCGGCAATCGAGAGTGCCAGCGCCGCCTCGGTCATGTCTAGCGCTCCTCCTCCAGCATCTGCGCCCGTGCCTGCACCCGCACCGGCAGACCCCACACGTGGATGAAGCCCGGCGCGGCGCTCTGGTCGTACACGTCGCCCTTATCATACGTCGCGAGCGAAAAGTCATACAAGCTCTTGGGCGACTTGCGCCCGACCACCACCGCCGACCCCTTGTGCAGACGCACCCGCACGCTCCCCGTGACGTGGCGCTGAGTGCTGCGCACGTAGGCCGCCAGGTCCTGGCGGTGGGCGGTGAACCAGAGGCCGTTGTAGATCAGGTCGGCGTACTCCTGCGCGATGCGCTCCTTCAGCCGCACCTGCTCCTTCGACAGGCACATCTGCTCCAGCGCCCGGTGCGCGCCCAACAGCGTCACCGCCGCCGGGGCCTCGTATATCTCTCGCGACTTGATGCCCACCAGGCGGTTCTCCAGGTGATCGACGCGCCCGACCCCGTGCTCGCCCGCCATCGCCGCCAACCGGCCGATAAGCGAGACGCCGTCCAGCTCGCGGCCGTCCAGGCTCACCGGTATGCCCTGCTGGAAGCCGATCTCCACGTAGACGGGCTTCTCCGGCGCCGCCGCCGCCGACTTCGTCCACTCGAAGACCTCCTCCGGCGGCTCCGCCCAGGGGTCCTCCAGGACGCCGCACTCGATGGCGCGGCCCCACAGGTTCTCGTCGATGGAGTAGGGGCTCTCCTTGGTGACCGGCACCGGGATCTGGTGCTTCTGGGCGTAGGCGATCTCGTCCTCGCGGTTCATCCCCCACTCGCGCACCGGCGCCACTATGCTCAGGTCGGGCGCCAGGGCCTGCACGCTCACGTCGAAGCGCACCTGGTCGTTGCCCTTGCCGGTGGAGCCGTGGCCGACAGCCGTCGCCCCCTCCTGTCGTGCCACCTCCACCAGCTTCTGAGCGATGAGCGGCCGGCCGAGAGCGGTGGCCAGGGGGTATTGCCCCTCGTAGATGACGCCCGCCGTCAAGGCCGGGAAGATGAAGTCGCGCACGAACTCCGCCTGGACCCCCGCCCAGTGGAAGGCGACCGCGCCTGCGGCCAGGGCGCGGCTTTGCAGCGTCTCGCGGTCCTTCTGCATCCCCACGTCCACGGTCACGGCGACGACGTCGTAGCCACGCTCCTCCTTCAACCAGCGCACGGCCACGGAGGTATCAAGGCCACCGGAATAGGCAAGGATCAGCTTCTCAGCCATGTTTCTCCTCTCTCGGATTCTTGGTGAGGCTCAGGGCAACAACAAGGCCCCGGTCGATAGCGCGCATGTCGGGTGACGGCATCGTACCCAGGCGGCGCAGGATCAGGCCGCCGTCCAGAGTCGCCAGCTTAACGCGCACCAGCGACGGAGTCACCAGGCCGGCCTCCTGCCAGGCGGCCACACGATGGTCCCCCGATCTCGGCCGCACCGCAAGCTTGCTCGTGATCTGGGCGATGATAACGTCATCGGACGCTTCGTGATAGGCCTCGCTGCTCACCACGACAGCCGGCCGCTTCTTGGTCACCGGGCGTTCGGAGAACGGGAACGGCACCAGGACCACAGCGCCTCGCTCATAGCTCGTCATAGACCGAATCCTCTGGACTGTCCCACTCCTCCGCGAACGAGGCCTCCGAAAGCTTTGCCAGGGCAGCCGTCTCCTCCAGGCCCTCCGGGCCTTCCCGGCCTAGACTCAGCTCCCGAACCGCACGAGGCGTAACTGAATAGCGCACGCTTCCTCCAGGTAAAGGCAGCACGGACAGATAGCCTTTCTTGACCTGCTGGCCCACCCACTGATACTGCGTCCCCCGCTCTCTGAGAGTCCTGAAAAGTTGCTCCCTGGGCACGCTGTTGCCAGCCCAGTAGATCTCTTCCAGGACGGCCTTTCGCCGCTCGTAGGGATCCGGCGGCTCCTCCGGCGATCCGAAAAGCGCCTCCAGCCGGTCGAGGTTCTCCCTGATCGCGCGAAGGCATTCTCTTAGTTCTCTCATGTTGGCATCCATTGGTCACCACCTGCTTTGCACTTGGTTACCAATCGGATACCAATCCTACTTCTTTCCCACCGGGCTGTCAAGCCCTTTCTCCCTCAAGTTTGCCCAGCACCCCATCGATGATCTCCACCGCCCGGTCCAGCTCCTCCTCGCTCACGATCAGGGGCGGCATCAGGCGCAGGGCGGTTGGTTTGACGTTGTTCAGAATCAGCCCCTCCTCCAGGCAGGCGCGGGTCGCCGCCTCCGCCAGCTCGCCGTCCAGCTCGATGGCCCAGAGCAGGCCGCGGCCGCGCACCTCCGTCACCAGCGGGTGGCGGTCGGCCAGGCCGCGCAGGCGGCGCTCCAGGTGCCGGCCTTTGGCCGCCACCTGAGCCGGGATACCGTTATCGATGATGTACTTCAGCACGGAGTAGGCCGCATGGGTGGCCAGGGGATTACCGCCGAACGTCGAGCCGTGGTCGCCGGGCGAGAAGACGGCGCAGTGCTCCTTCGCCAGCAGCGCCCCGATGGGCACGCCGCCGGCCAGGCCCTTCGCCAGGGTCATGATGTCCGGCTCCACTCCGTAGAGCTGGTGCCCGAACAGCGCGCCCAGCCGCCCGATGCCCGTCTGCACCTCGTCCAGGATGAGGAGGATGCCCGCCTCGTCGCACCAGCCGCGCACCTGGCGCAGGTAGTCGTCATGGGGGACGACGACGCCGGCCTCGCCCTGGACGGGCTCCAGCATCACGGCCACGGTCTTGGCGTCGGTGGCGCGGCGGATGGCCTCTGCATCGTCGAAGGGCACGTGGACAAAGCCCTCGGGCAGGGGCAGGTAGGGCAGCTTGTACCTCTCCGTGCCGCCGGCGGTCAGTGTGGCCAGCGTGCGGCCGTGGAAGGCGTTCTGGGCGCAGATGATGACGTAGGCGCCGTCCTTCTTCTCCTTCCCCCACTTGCGGGCCAGCTTGATCGCTCCCTCCACCACCTCGCCGCCGCTGTTGGCGAAGAAGGCGCGGTCCAGGCAGCTATTCTCCACCAGGAGTTGGGCCAGCCGCAGTTGGGGCACGCTGTAGACCAGACCCGACACGTGCATCAGGGTCGAGGCCTGCTCCGCCAGGGCCGAGACCACCACCGGGTGGCAGTGGCCCAGGCTCACCGTGGCGATTCCGGCGATGAAGTCCAGGTACTCCTTCCCTTGGTCGTCCCAGACGCGGACACCCTGCCCGCGCACCAGGGTCACCGGCAGGCGTTTGTAGGTCGAAAGGAAGTAGCGGCTCTCCAGCTCTTGCCAATCGCTCATCAGGCCTCCTGCTCCGGGCCCACGATAGTGCCCGCCAGCTCGCCCCGATCCAGCGCCGCCAGCAGCGCGTGAGGCTGGCGGCCGTCGATGATGGCGGTCCGCGTCCCGCCCGCTGCGGCCCGCAGGCAGGCCTCGACTTTGGGGATCATGCCCCCGGAGACGACGCCTTCCTCCACCAGCGCCGCCGCCTCCCCCGGCGCCAAGCGAGCCAGAGAATGCCCATCGCGCCCAACGATGCCGGGGACGTCCGTGAGGAACACCAGCCAGCGGGCGCCCAGGGCCAGGGCCGCCTCGCCGGCTACGGTGTCGGCGTTTATGTTCATGATCTGATTGCGCGGGCCCCCATCCTGCCACAGCAAGCCCAGGGGCGCGACCACCGGCAGGTAGCGCTCGTCCAGCAGCCGCCTCAGCATATCGCCGTCCACCCGCTCGATCTGCCCTACGTAACCCAGCTCCGGGTCCAGCGGGCTCACGCGGATCAGGGCGCCGTCGGCGCCTGACAGGCCGATGGCGCGGCCGCCCAGGGCGTTGAGGGCGGCCACCAACTCCTTGTTGACGAGGCCGGCCAGTACCGCCACCACCACCCGCAGCGAGGCGGCGTCGGTGACGCGCAGGCCCCGCACGAAGCGGGTGGGCGTATCGTGCAGCTTGAGCCACTCGCTGACGAGGGCGCCGCCGCCGTGCACCACCAGCGGCCGCCACCCCCGGCCCTGGAGCGCGACCAGGTCCTCCAGGGTCGTGTCGTGGCTGCCCAGCGTGCTGCCGCCGATCTTGACTACCAGGACAGGCGATTGGCTCATCTCAGGTCGTGTAGGCGCTGTTCAAGCGCACGTACTCCTCGGTGATGTCGCTGCCCCAGGCGGTCGCCGCGCCCTCGCCGAGGCCCAGCGCGACGCGGATGCGCACCTCCCGAGCCGCCAGGCAGGCGCGGGCCTGCGCCTCGTCGAAGGGCAGGGGCGCACCGTGGCGGTACACGCAGACTCCGCCGTTCTCCGGCGCCGACAAGTAAACCACCGTCTTCTCCTCGATCATCGCGGCGCCGCTGTTGCCCACCGCCGCCAGGATGCGTCCCCAGTTGGGATCGCAGCCGTAGACCGCCGTCTTCACGGCCAGCGAGCGCACCACCTCGCGCGCCGCCAGACGGGCGTCCGCCAGCGAGGCGGCGCCCTCCACCGCACACTCGATGACCTTCGTCGCCCCTTCGGCGTCGGCCACGATGGCTTTGGCCAGGCCGACGCAGCAGTCGGTCAGAGCCGCGAGGAAGGCACCAGCGGCGGGGTGTCCCGCGTCGATGAGATCGCCGCCGGCCAGGCCGTTGGCCAAGACGATGACTGTGTCGTTGGTGCTCGTGTCGCTGTCCACGTCGATCATGTTGAAGGAGACATCCACGGCCTCGCGCAGGCAGGCGGCCAGGTAGGGCTGGGCTAGAGGCGCATCGGTGGCCACGAAGCAGAGCATGGTGGCCATGTTGGGATGGATCATCCCCGCGCCCTTGGCTACGGCCCACAGGGCGTACTCCTGGCCCTGGTGGCCACAGCGGCCGCCTTCGCACTTGGGCCGCGTGTCGGTGGTCATGATGGCGAGGGCGAAGTCGGCGCCGCCCGCGGCCGACAGTTCGACGCACGACACGGCGTCTTCTATCCGCTCCATAGGCAGGAAGGTGCCGATCACGCCGGTGCTGGCCACCAGCACATCGTGGGGCTGGATGCCCAGCTTCGCCGCCACCAGCTCGGCCGTCCGGCGGGCGTGGCTCAGGCCCTGCTGGCCGGTGGCGGCGTTGGCGCAGCCGCTGTTGGCGATGATCGCTTGGGCGCGGCCGTCGGCCAGGTGCTCTTGACACAAAAGAAGAGGCGCCGCCTTCACCCGGTTGCTGGTATAGACGGCGGCGGCCGCGCAGGGCACGCGGGAGTAGAGGACACCCACATCCAGCTTGTCCAGATCGGGCCGGATGCCGGCCCGGACGGCCCCCGCCAGGAAGCCGCGGGGCAGGTCAACGCCGCCTTCGGGCATCGGTTCGCGTTCGTACCTCATCTGTCGTCGCCCGCTCTACGGGTACACAGCGGCCTGATCGAGGCCGGCCGCCTCAGGGAAACCCAGCATCAGATTCATGTTCTGGATCGCCTGCCCCGCCGCACCCTTCACCAGGTTGTCGATGCAGCTCACGACCACCAGCCGGCCCGCCCGCACATCCACCGTCGGGTAGACCAGGCAGAGGTTGTTGCCCCAGGTGTGCTTGGTCTGAGGCGGCTCGGGCGCCACTCGCACGAAGGGCTCATCCCGGTAGGCCTCCTCGTACAGCTCGCGCACCGCCGTCTTCGCTCCTTCGCCCGCGGGCAGGGCGCCCTCGGCCAGGCGCGCGTAGCAGGTCGTGAGAATGCCACGCGTCATCGGCACCAGGTGCGGCTGGAAGGTGACCCGCGGCGGCAGCGAGTCGGGCCAGAGGCGCGCCAACTCCTGGACGATCTCCGGCAGGTGGCGATGACCCCCCAGGGCGTAGGCCGATACGCTTTCGTTGGCCTCGGCGTAGTGGTAGACCAGCCCAAGGGTGCGGCCGGCGCCGGACACGCCCGACTTGGCGTCAATCACCACGTCCGGTTCGATGATCCCGGCGCGGGCGGCCGGGGCCAGGGCCAGCAGCGCTCCCGTGGGATAGCAGCCGGGATTGGCCACCAGCCGCGCCTCGCGGATGGCGGCACGGCGGAGCTCCGGTAGGCCGTACACCGCCCGAGCCAGCAGTTCCCGCGCCGGATGCTCGACGCCGTACCACCGCTGGTACTCGGCGGCGTCGGCCAGACGGAAGTCGGCGCTCATGTCGACCGCCGGCAGGCCGCCACGGACCAGGGGCGCGACCGCTTCGGCGCTGGCGGCATGGGGCAGCGCGGAGAATGCGAAGTCCACCTCGTCCAGTTCTTCCGTCACCGGCAGGTCCAGGGACCAGAGATGAGGGAAGACCTGCGAGAGCTTCTTGCCCGCAGCGCTGCGTCCGGTGACCGATACCACCTGCGCTTCCGGGTGCAGGTAGAGCAAGCGGGCCAGTTCGGCGCCGGCGTAGCCTGTGACGTTTATGATGCCAACCTTAACCATATCTGTCGTTCTCCGAGCCCCTCAACTATACTCAGGGCCCCCACGCTGGACAAGCCAACCCTTCGACAAGCTCAGCGCAGGCCCGAACAAACAAAGCGCCCCACCCAGACGTGGGTGGGGCTTGCGGGAAGCGATCTGCTGGTCGATGGGCTAGCCGGACGGAGTCATGCGGCAAGCACCCCCACGTCGGAGGGGCCGACGTCGCTCTCGTCGGAGGGGCGCCTGCTGCGGGACAGCCGTCATCGGAAGCACGCCGTGATTATAGGGAGCCGACGCCGGGGCTGTCAAGATGACCTCCCATCGAGATGCGATGCTACTCGGGCCAACAGTGTGGGCCGCCAACAGCAGCATGTAACCCACGCGTCATGCCAGCGTCCTATGTAATGGAGCCAGGACATCGTGCCAAGACAGCTCGCTATGAGCCCGGCTCGGGGCGAGTTATCCCCTGGCCCTATGCCGCGTTGCGGTTGGGTCCCCCCAGGGCGGCGTTTCCGGAGGTTGACACGTGCAACGAGACGTCGACGCACTTCAGCAGCTGGCCAGGATCGCCGTGGAGGGCACCGCCACTAAGGACTCCCTCACGACGGCCACCAGGATCATTCGCCGGGCCACCGGAGCAAGCGAGGTGTTGCTCGTCTACGCCCCGGACAAGGACTTCCTCACCTGCAGCGATGCCGCAGGTGGCCCCAGCACGGAGCTAACGCTGGCTGCTCTCACGAGGGTCCAGCGTCACGCCGCGCAGGCCAACGCCCCCGTGGCCTTCAACCTAGTAGGCCAACGGGTGGAGGACTTCACCGGCGCCCTCGGCGACGGCCAGCGTGAGTTCCTCGCCTTCTCCGTGCCCACCACCGAGAGCGCGGCCGAGATGTGCATCCTCCGCGGGACCTGGGAGCGCAAGGCCCGCGCTGGCGTCCTACGCTTCATGGAATCGGCGACGCCGGCTCTAACCCTCATTCTGGAGCGGTTCCTCAACGCCGACCGTGGCCAGCGGCTGGCGGAGCAACTGCACACCCTGGCCAACGCCGCCCAAGTCCTCACCCGATCAGAGGATGTGAAGGCGGCCCTAAGAGAGCTGGCCACCGCCATCTCCGCCTCCACGGGATTCGAATACCTGGTGAACATCGACTTGTATGACGCCACTGCCAGCCGCTTCTTCCTGCGCATCATGAGCGAACAGCGTCACACCACTGGAATCCTGGCTCAGGCCTGGGAGGCTAGCCTGAATCCGGACCGACCGGATCCCTGGGACGTGGAAGTAATGACCACTCTTCAACCCAGGTTCTCACCCGATATGCAGAACGACCCCGTGTATCCAGAACACGTGCGTAAGTTCTATGCCCGCGCCCTCCTGAGGTCGACGGTCGACTTTCCTCTTTTGTTTCAGGATGAGTTTCTGGGGACGATGGCCTTCGTTTCTTACAAGCCCCGCACGTTCCCTCCACAGGAGGTCAGCTTCCTCCAGGGTTTTGTCGCCCAGGCAGCGATGGCCCTCAAGGCGCTGCAAATGCATGAGGAGTTGCAGCGGTATGCGGAAGAGGTCAAGAGGTCCGCCGACGAGTACATCGCTACGACCAACTTGACGGGCGACATCATCGCCAGGCTGGATGGGCACGGCAAGTGGACCTTCCTCAACGATGCCGCCTGCCAATTCTACGGGAAGCCCAGAGAGGAACTCCTGGGCGTCGACTCCAGGACCTACGTGCATCCGGAGGACCTAGAGGCGACTGCCCGCTCCATCCGGGAAGCGCGAGCGAAGAGGGCGCTGACAACGGGGTTCATCAATCGCTGTGTCACGCCCATGGGGATTCGGGTGGTGGAATGGAACGGCTATGCTCTCTTCGATGAAGAGGGACAGTACGCGGGCATCCAGATCACCGGCCGCGATATCACCGAGCGCAAGCAGATGGAGGAAGAACGAGAGAGACTCCACGCCGAGCTGGAAACGAGGGCCATCACCGATGGCCTCACCACCCTCTACAACCACGTCCACTTCTTCCACCGCCTGTCCGAGGAGATAGAACGCTCCAAGCGCTACAACCGCTGCTTCGCCGTGGTGATGATGGATGTGGACAACTTCAAGCTATTCAACGACTCCTACGGCCACCAGGCGGGCGACGAAGTGCTGCGCCTCGTTGCTGAAGGCATCCGGTGCGGACTGCGACGGTCAGACCTGGCCTTCCGCTACGGCGGCGATGAGTTTGCGGCGATACTGCTGAATGCCGGCTCGGCGAAGGCACAGGCCATCGTTGAACGCATCAAGACGCGTATCACCAGGAAACTCAAACAGATCGACGCTGGGGCCACAGCCAACCTGGCTTTGAGCTCCGGCATCGCCCGCTTCCCCGACGATGGCACAACTGCGGACGCTCTAGTCAAAGTGGCGGACGCCGCCCTCTACAGCGCCAAGTGGGCGGCCCGCGCCCGCGGCGTGATGCAGCGGGGGCAGGCCATTGAGTCGCGAGGTTCTGAGGCCCCGCAGGATAGGCCGCTGAAAATGCCGTCTGTCGTGGCCAGTTCCCTCTTCGCGACCCTCCGTAGACTTGGCGTGCCTGACGGTCTCGCCGACCTAAACCTGCGTACTATGGCTGCTCTGGGGACACTAGCGGAGATCAAGGACGCCTACGTCCGTGGACATCAGGAACGCACCAGCCGCTGGGCGGCGACCCTTGCCCAGGAAATGGGACTCTCCCCCGACCGGGTGCGCAGCACCAAGATGGCCGGCCTGTTGCACGACCTTGGCAAGGTCGGCACCAGCAGACACATCCTCAACAAGCCCGGCAAGCTAACAGAAGACGAGTTCGCCAAGATCAAAGAACACCCCCCACTGGGGAGCATCATGATCATGTCCGAGATCGAGACTCTGCAGCAGCTGGTGCCCGTGGTCCGCCACCACCATGAGCGCTTCGACGGCAAGGGCTACCCCGATGGCCTGGCCGGCGAAGAGATCCCGCTGGAAGCGCGCATCATAGCCGTCGTGGATTCTTTTGACGCCATGACCCACGAGCGGTCCTACCGCAAGGCCATGAGCAGGGAGGAAGCCATGGCAGAACTCGAGTGCTGTGCGGGCACTCAGTTCGATCCCGCTGTGGTGGAGGCATTTCTCGCCGTGCTCCGCAGCCACGGCGAGGATGTGGCACCGCCTGCACAGGCCGACGAAAGCATTGAGCTGGCGCCGGTAGCGAGCGCGAAGCCTGAATGAGCGAGGGGCCCCCCGCTCTCGGCCACCTGGCGCTCTGGCGGCACAACCGCTGGGTCAGGCACAGGCCCCGCATTCATATCCTGCGCGGCCACCAAATCTGTAACCGATGCGTCATCCGAGCGTCCATAAGTAATGGAGCCGACAGACGAACACGCCAATTCAGACCCGCTACTGAGACGGTACCAGGACCCGGAATGCTTGCCTTTGAGATGAGCATGGGGCGAACCATCCCGGCCCGCGCGCCGCTCGTTGCGGTTGGGTAGCCGAGGGCATCCTTCCTGGAGGTTGATGCGTGCGACGAGGATCCGACGCACTTCAGCAGCTAGCTAGGATCGCTGCACAGAGCCCTGCTGGCAAGGAGACCCTTGTGCAGGCGGCGGGCATCATCCGCCGGGCCGCGGACGCGGCCGAGGCGATGCTGGTCTATGCCCCGGACAGGGAGTTCCTCATTTGCGACGATGCCGGGGACGGACCTAACACCGAGCTGACGCTGGCTGCTCTCACCAAAGTCCAGCGTCACGCCGCGCAGGCGAACGGGCCCGTGGCCTTCAACCTGGTAGGCCAGGGGGTGGAGGACTTCACCGGCGCCCTCAGCGACGACCAGCGTGAGTTTCTCGCCTTCTCCGTGCCCACCACCGAGAGCGCGGCCGAGATGTGCATCCTCGGCGGGGCCTGGGAGCGCAAGGCCCGCACTCGCGTCCTACGCTTCATGGAATCGGCGACGCCTGCTCTCACCGTCATTCTGGAACGGCTCCTCAACGCCGATCGCGGCCAGCGCCTGGCCCAGCAACTTCACACCCTGGCCAACGCCGCCCAGATCCTCACCCGGTCAGGGGATGTGAAGGTGGCCGTAAGAGACCTGGCGACCGCTATCTCAGCGGCCACGGGTTTCGAGTACTTAGTAAACATCGACATGTACGACGCCACCACCGGCCGCTTCTTCCTGCGCATCATGAGCGAACAGCGCCATACCACCGGGGTCCTAGCTGAGATGTGGGAAGCTAGCTTGAATCCGGACCGACCCGACCCCTGGGACGTGGAAGTAATGACCAGTCTAAAACCCGCGTTCAGACCCGACATGCAGAACGACCCCGTGTATCCAGAACACGTGAGGAAGTTCTATGCTCGCGCCCTCCTGAGGTCTGCGGCGGACTTCCCTCTGCTGTTTCAGGACGAGTTCCTGGGGATGATGGCCTTCGTCTCTTACAAGACTCGCACCTTTCCCCCGGAGGAGGTCAGCTTACTCCAGGGTCTTGTCAGCCAGGCGGCCATGGCTCTCAAGGCGCTGCAGATGCACAAGGAAGTGGAGCGGTTTTGTGCGCAAGAGATCAAGAGATCCGCTGACCAATACATCGCTACTGCCAACCTGACGGGCGACATCATTGCCAGGCTGGATGAGCATGGCAACTGGGCCTTCCTCAACAATGCCGCCTGCCAATTCTACGGAAAGCCAAGAGAGGAACTGCTGGGTACCGAGGCTATAGCTGCTTTACATCCCGAGGACGTAGAGCGGACTGTCCAGGCGGTTGAAGAGGCGCGAGCGAGCAAGGAGCCAATAGAGGGGTTTGTGAACCGCCTGGTCACACCGACGGGAACCAGGGTGGTGGAGTGGAACGCCTATCCCATCTGCGATGAGGACGGCCACTACGCCGGGCTCCAGATGATCGGCCGTGACATCACCCGGCGCAGGCAGGCGGAGGAGGAACTGCGGCAATCGGAGGAGAAATACCGGCGGCTCGTACAGGACTCCACCGATGGGATAGCGATCGTTCAGGGGCTCGAAGTGAGGTTTGTGAACCGAGCCCTACTGCGAATGTACGGCGGTGAGAGCGAAGAGGAGATGGTAGGTCACCCACTCACTGACTTTGTGGCACCAGAACACCGAGAGCTGATGGTGAAGAGAAGCCTTGCCAGGGAAAAGGGGCGGAATGTGTCCGCCCAGTATGAGTTCAAGGCGCTGCGCAAAGACGGAACTAAGTTCGATGCTGAGCTATCCGTCAGCTTGATATCCCATGAAGGAAGGGTAGCACGACAGGGGGTAATAAGAGACATCACCGCGCGCAGGCAGATGGAAGATGCCCTCCGAGAGAGTGAGAGACGCTACCGTCTGCTGGCCGAGAACGCGACAGACGTCATCTGGACGATGAATTTGAACTTCAGATATACCTACGTCAGTTCATCCGTCACGCGTATGCGGGGCTACACCCCTGAGGAAATAGTGGGCACCTCGGTGAGACGCACCATGACTCCCGCCTCTCTTGACGTTGCCTGGAAGACTCTAGCAGAACAACTGGCCATAGAAAGGATGAGGGGCGCTGACCCGAACCGATCGGTGAAGGTGGACCTCGAGATGTACTGCAAGGACGGCTCCACCACCTGGACCGAGACTAACGTGACGCCGATACGCGACTCAGATGGCAAGCCTAACGGGATCCTGGGCGTCACACGCGACATCAGCGAGCGCAAGCGGATGGAGGAAGCCCTACGAGAGAGTCAGAGACGCTACCGTCTACTTGCCGAGGCCACAGCCGACGTTGTCTGGACCATGGATCTAAGCCTGAGGTACACGTATATTAGCCCCGCCATCACCCATATGCGAGGCTACACCGTTGAGGAAATAATGGGCCTCTCGGCGGCAGACACCATGACTCCCGCCTCTCTTGAGGTTACCAGGAAGGCTTTCGCGGAACAACTGGCCATAGAAAGGACGGGGAACGCTGACCCGAACCGGTCGTTCAAGGTGGAACTCGAGATGTACTGCAAGGACGGCTCCACGATCTGGACCGAGATGAACACGAAGTGGCTGCGCGACTCAGATGGCAAGCTTAACGGGATCCTGGGCGTCACACGCGACATCAGCGAGCGCAAGCGGGCGGAGGAGGAGCGGGCGAGACTGCAGGCCGAGCTGGAGGTAAGGGCCACCACCGATGGCCTCACCGGCCTCTACAACCACGCCCATTTCTACCAGCGCCTGGCCGAGGAGCTAGACCGCTCCAAGCGCTACAACCACAGCTTCGCCGTAGTGATGATGGATGTGGACAACTTCAAGCTCTTCAACGACTCCTACGGACACCAGGCCGGTGACGAGATGTTGCGCCTCATTGCTGACGGTATCCGGCCAGCTCTGCGGCGCTCAGACATCGCCTTCCGCTACGGCGGCGATGAGTTTGCGGCGATACTACCGCACGCCGACTCGAAAAAGGCGCAGGTTGTGGTCAACCGCATCAACAGGCGTGTCACCAAGAGCCTCAAACAGATGGACGGCGATATTGCAGCTCGCCTGAGCCTCAGCGCCGGCGTCGCCTGCTTCCCCGATGATGAGACAACTGCGGACGACCTCGTGAAAGCGGCCGACGTTGCCCTGTACAGCGCCAAGTCGGCGGCAGGCGTTCGCAGCGCCAGCGAAACCATCGAACTGGCAACTGCGACAACCGCGAAGCCTAGTTGAGAAAGGCGCCCCCGCTCTCGGCGCCCTAGCGCGCCAGGCGGTACAGCCCCTGCTCCAGAGCCAGGTGTAGCGCCTCCGGGGGCTCTCCCACTGATCATCCGCATAGTGACACCATTCTACGGTGTCACCCATGTTTCTGAACGAGCCCACTGTTTGCCCATCCACCCTCACACAGAGCGGTCGCACGGAAGGCGCGACTCATCGCTTGCCCTGGCTGTTCCATGGCGGCGCCAAGTCCGCAACTAGCCTGGCCTCGACGGCATGCCGGTTGGCCGTCTCGTGAAACCAAAGCTCCACTCGCTGCCCCCGCTTTGCCGCCTCAAGTACCTGGTGGTTTACCTTGCAGTTGGTCGACTGGCCGCCCTCGAAGCAATTGCGCGGCGAGATGTGCCCGTACCCCGTGTTGAAGCGCAGAGACAGGTTCTGACACTCTCCCACATACCACACCAAGCCGTTCACCGTCAGCAGATACACGCCGCCGGCCTCCAGGTTTTCCGAGATTCGAAATTTACAAAAAGGCCCCGCACCGTATCTGTGCAGCCGCAATCCTCGCACATTACGGTACCCACCCTGGGCCAGATACTGTCGCGGTTGACCGTCTCGGTCGCACTCGGGCTCGATCACGCATACCCGGCCGAACACGCATCCGGAGAACTCTCGCGCGGCGCCCAGCGGTGGCCGCCCGAGGGCCTGTCGCCCTTGGCCCGCCCCACCCCTCCCCGACGTCCAGAATCTGGCAGGGGTCGCCCGGCGCCGAGACCGTGCGCGCCCAAGAGCGCCGCCGGACCTCGCGCGGCCCTGCCGCAGCCCCCGTCGGACACCAGCCCACAAAAGCCGCAACACGACGTAGATGACGACCAGGAGGACGGTGATCCACACCAGCAGTGCGGCCCACGCGGCGAGTTCAAACAACACCGCTCCACCTCCCCGAGTCTGTCAGCGTCAGGCGCTTGCACAACAACATGCAGCCAGACATGTGGTGCTGCCGGGGCCGCGGGCCCGCCACACTCCGCGAAAGACACCGCCCCGGGCCCCCGCGGTCTCGCCTCTCAAAGAGGCACCGTTTCGCTGGACGGGCTACCACCCCCCTAAAGAGATCCTTCGATCATGCAGGACGGCCCAAACGTAGGCTGGGCCTCTGACGACCCTATTGATGACACCTGGCCCGTCGATTGGAACCATCTGAAAGGCCTTTCGAAAGTCCTCGCGCGATATCCGGTAGTCCGTTCTGCTCGGACAGAAATAGGCTCCGTCTATCTTGTATGTGAATTCCAGACCCGTCTTGGTGTGAAAAGTTTGGCCCGCGTGGGCTACTACTCGACTCCAGAAACCCTCGAACGTTGCATTGGACACGCTGCACCTCACCTAGTCCTGCCGCTTCGGCCGCTTGAAAAAGAACATGTAGCTCGACACCTGCGACGCGGCCGGCCCGCCAGCCCATGACTCGCCGCCGAAGGTGGTGGTGAAGGGCTGCACGGATACCAGCTCCCATCCCTCGCGGCCCAGCTCGGCTACCTTGTCAGCACCCTGCCAGACTCCCGCCACGAGGCCCTTTCCACTCTTCTTGACCGGGAGAGGGACCCACCGCACCTGAACCCATATGTGCTCCCATTCCGGCATCTCGGCGCCCTAGCGCGCCAGGCGGTACAGCCCCTGCTCCAGAGCCAGATGTAGCGCCTCCCCGTATTCGTGGCTGGTGATTCGCCGCGATACCCTTGGATCGCGGTCGGCCTTATTCTCCGGCCGGTACTGCGCCATCACATTCACGTAGGAGTGCACCGATAGTTCCCGCGCGATGAAGCGCATGACCTCAGCCGTTCCCGCGAGGCCGTCGGGGAGCACCAGGTGACGGATGATCAACCCCCGCACGGCGACGCCATCTTCCACCACCAGATCGCTCACCTGGCGGTGCATTTCCTTCACCGCCGCCTTGGCCGCCGGATAGTAGTCCTTCACCAGCGAGTACTTGCGGGCGATGGCTTCGTCGGCGTACTTGATGTCCGGCATGTAAATGTCGAAGATGCCGTCCAGCAGGCGCAGGGCCTCCAGCGAGTCGTAGCCGCCGGTGTTGTAGACCAGGGGCACGCGTAGCCCGCCCTCGATGGCGTAGGGCAGAGCGGCCAGGACCTGGGGCACGTGGACGGTGGGCGAGACGAAGTTGATGTTGTGGCATCCCAGGTTCTGGAGCTTCAGCATCGCGCCCGCCAGTTGCTCGTTCGTCACCGGGCGGCCCCAGCGGGCTTGCGATATCTCCCAGTTCTGACAGAAGACACAGGCCAGGTTGCAGGACGTGAGGAAGATGGTGCCCGACCCGCCGGTGCCCACGAGCGGCGGCTCCTCCCCGAAGTGCGGGCTGAAGGACGAGACCACCGCCCGCGCGCCGATGCGACAGAATCCGCGCTGGTCGTCGGCGCGGCGATCCACCTTGCACCCCCGCGGGCAGACCCGACAGGGACTGGCCATAAGCTCCCACGCCGCATCGATGCGGCGGCGCAGCTCCTCCGGAGAAAGATACAGATACGACGGCTTGTGGAGGGCGGCCCTGCTCATTAGGTTCAGTATAGCAATGGCAGCCCCTCTGGAGCACGGCCGCCCCTACCCGCTCATGGTGAGCCCGTCGAACCATGAGCCCCGCTCACCCTTCGACAGGCTCAGGGCGAGCGGAACGGAGGGCCCGGACTGAAGACCACCGCCGAAGGGCAGCGCGGGGCCAAGGGGCACTGGGGGCACAGCGGCCGCCGTGCCTTACAGATGCGGCGGCCGTGCCTGATGAGGCTCATGTGGAAGGGATAGACCTGCTCCGGGGCCAGCAGGCCCTCCAACAGTTCGTGGGCCCTGTCTGCGCCCGTCTGCGGCGGTACCAGGCCCAAGCGTTTGGCGACGCGATGGACGTGCGTGTCCACCGGCAACGCCGGCATCCCCAGCGCGAACATCAGCACACAGGCGGCGGTCTTGGGCCCCACACCGGGCAGCGCTCGCAACCAGGCCTTGGCCTCGGCCAGTGGCATCTCCTTGAGGAAGGACAGGTCGAAGGAGCCCACGCGCCGCCATATGTCCTCCAGGATCGCCTTGATGCGCGGCGCCTTGATGCGGGCCAGGCCGCCCACCTGGATCGCCTCCGCGATCTCCTGCGGATCGGCGCCCAGCAGCAGCGCCTCCCAGGTGGGGAAGCGCAGGCGCAGGCGGGCGAAGGCGCGGCCGGAGTTGGCGTCGGAGGTGTTCTGCGAGAGGATGGTGAGGACAAGCTCCGTCATCGGGTCCCCGTGCGGGCGCCAGGGCAACTCGCCGTACTCCTGGCGCAACAGCTCGATGATCTCGGTAGGCGTGTAGAGAGTCATTTCCCCTAATCCTAGCATAGCGAACCGCTATCCCCCGCTCTCCCTTAGCCTCCTCGAAGGGCGAGCCTCATGTCATTCTGAGCGCAGCGAAGAATCTGGGGAGGAGGTGGCGCATTGCAGCGTGCGGGACACCCCACCCCAGACCCTTCGCTTCGCTCAGGGTGACAGCGCGGTGGTCGCGTTCCCCACTGATGGTTCGACAAGCTCACCGGAGCGGGTGAGACGTTCCCTTGTGGCACACCGCGAACGCGCCCCGTATACTGAAAACAGCGATCCCAGAGGAGGTTGCATGACGCGGGAAGAGGTCCGCCTGACGTCCCTCGCCGCCTGCGCCGGTTGAGCCGGCAAGGCGGGGGCCGAGGCCCTGGCGCAGGTCCTGCGCCAGCTCAACGGAGTCCAGGGCGGCGTCCACTTGGCCAACCTGCTGGTGGGCCTGGACGACCGTGACGACGCCACCGTTTATCGCCTGAACGACGAGCAGGCGGTGGTGCTATCGGTGGACTTTTTTGCCCCGCTGGTGGACGACCCCTACGCCTTCGGCGCCATCGCCGCCGCCAACGCCATGAGCGACATCTACGCCATGGGCGGCGAGGTGCTCCTAGCCCTCAACGTGGCCGCCTTCCCCGACGACCTGAGCCAGGACATCCTGGCCGAGATCCTCCGCGGCGGCGCCGACAAGGTGCTGGAGGCCGGCGGCGTCATCGCCGGCGGCCACACCGTCATCGACGACGAACCAAAGTACGGCCTCTGCGTCATGGGACTCGTTCACCCGCAGCACATCCTCACTAAGGCCGGCGCCCGCCCCGGCGACGCCCTCTATCTGACCAAGCGCCTGGGCACCGGCATCGTTACCACCGCCGCCATGCGCGACCTCGCCGAGCCCCGCCACCTGGAGTCCGCTATTGAGAGCATGACGCGCCTCAACCGCCATCCTTCGCACATCGTGCGGCAGGTAGGGTGCCACGCCCTGACCGACATCACCGGCTTCGGGCTGCTGGGCCACGGTCAGGAGATGGCCGAGACCAGCGGCGTGGCGATGCGCATCGAGGCGGGGCGCGTCCCCCTGTTCGAGGGCGCCCTGGCCTACGCCGCCGAGGGTATCCGCACCGGCGGCGAGTCCCGCAACCGCCAGTTCTTCCAGCCCAAGGTGCGCCTGGCGGAGGGCATCGCTGACGAACTGGCCTCTCTCCTCTTCGACCCTCAGACATCGGGCGGGCTGCTCATCGCTGCCGCGCAGGAGCAGGGGCGCGAGCTGGAGCGCGAGTTCGCCTCGGCCCACGAGTCCCTCTGGCGCATCGGCGACGTGGTCGAAGGCGAGGGAATCGCAGTCCTGCCGTAAGCGCCCCCCCATGCGCATCCGCGACTTCCTGATGCTGGTGCGTGAGCGGCTGGAGCCCCTCCTGCCGCCGTCCGCCTGCGGCGGACGCTCGTTCGAGGCGCGCATTCGCTTCACCTTCCTCCAGGTCTACTTCGACCATCCCTCCCTCCACTACGAGGTCTGGCCGCAGAAGAAGACCGGCCGCATAGAGATCGGCCTCCACTTCGAGGGCGAAGGCGAGACGAACTACCGCTGGGCCGCCGTCCTGGCGGAGCGCATGCCCCAGGTGCAGGCAGCGCTGGGCCCGGCGATGGAGCTGGAGGAGTGGACGCCTGTCTGGACCCGCCTCCACCACACGCTGCCCCTGGGGACACTGGACGAGGCCGAGGTGAGCGAGGCGGCGGAGCGGCTGGCAGCCCTCATCCAGACCATGGAGCCGATCCTCCAGGAATGCCGGCCGCTGCTGGGCCAAGCGCCCGCGCCGGCCCTGCCCTCGGCACCTCGAGGGCATCCCTGGCATGCCCGGCGCCGCCTAGGCGGTCGCCGTCGCCGCCCCCTCCCGTAGCAGGGCCACGATCCCCATGGCCCCCGTGTAGTCGCCCAGTTCGGCCTCCACCAGGCGCACGACCTTCAGGGGCTCCGCCATGGCGCGCCGGGCCATTTCCTCTCGCGCCGGGGTGAGGTAGAGATCGCCCATGTGGCGCAGCCCGCCGCCGATGATGATCACCTCGGGGTTGAACACGTCGACGTAGGCGGCGAGACCGATGCCCAGGTAGTAGCCTGCCTGCTGGAGGATGTGGACGGCCTCGGGGTCGCCTTCTTCGGCCGCCCGCTGCACGCTGGCCGCAGTCAGCTCGCCCTCTTCCTGCGCCAGGCGTGCCAGCAGCGGCGATCCGCCCCGCGCGATAAGGGCCTCCGCCTCGCGGGCGATGGCCCGCCCGGAGGCCAGCGCCTCTACATGGCCCGGCTTGCCGCAGCCGCAGAGAGGCCCTTCGGTCTCGATGGTGATGTGCCCTATCTCCCCCGCTGCGCCGCTGGCCCCCCGGTACAGCCGCCCGTCCAGCACCAGGCCGCCGCCGATGCCGGTGCTGACGGTTATGTAGACGATGTGCTGGTAGCCCCGGCCAGCCCCGTAGACGAACTCGCCGTAGGCGGCGGCCGTGGCGTCGTTCTCCAGGATGACGGTAACGCCCAGACGCGCGGCCAGGTATTGACAGATGGGCACATCGCGCCAGCCGGGCAGGTTGGGCGCCTCGGGGATCACCCCGCGCGTCGAGTCGATGGGCCCCGGTGCGCAGACGCCGGCCGCCCGCAGGTCGTCGCGTCGGAGCCCGGCATTGGCCAGCGCCGCGTCCATGGACGCCCCGATGCGCTCCAGCCCTGCCTCGGGCCCTTCCTCAGCTTCGGTCGGCCGCCGGTCCTCCCCCCGGATGCGCCCCTCCCCGTCGACGACGACCGAGAGGATCTTGCTTCCCCCCAGGTCCACCACCCCCAGGTATCGCTTGCGCCCGGCTTCTGCCATGGCAGTCCTCGCCAAAAAGAAAGGGGCCTCAGGGTTTGGCCCTTCGGCCCCAGACCGCGCCTGCTCGCGTCGCTACTCGCCCCGGAGTTTGCGGTTGCGGGCCCACATGGTGTGACAGTTCTCGCCGGTAATGGCGGCCAGGGTTGTCCGCTGCTCCTTCTCCCGCAGCTCGGCCAGGGCCTCATCGAACGCGGCCGCCGTCCTCGGTCCGCCGGTGGTCTCACAGCGACGGCGGATGCGGGCGGCGACGCCGCACTGTTCCAGAAAGGCGATGCTGTGGGGCCAGAGGAAGAACATGAAACGCTGCGGCGGCCCGAAGTTGGGGCGCTTGCGCTCCAGCCAGTCGTAGCGTTCCTCCACCGTGGCCACCGGCTCTACCAGACCCACGAAAGGCCCCTGCTGCGGCGAAGTGCGGCTATCCAACAGCAGGCGCTCCGGGAAGAGGCGGAACATGATGGTGAACACGTCGCACAGGTCCACCACCTTCTCCACCTCCACCAGGTCTACCAGCAAGCCGTTTTCGGTGTACATCACTTCCGTCGCCTCCAGTTTAGCAGAAAGCTAGAGCCAGCAATCCCGCCGATAGGCATGACTTGCTGGCTCTCCGGCTTGCTGGTCGATGCCTGACACGATGGCGCCGACGTCTTCGGCTAGTACATCTCTGACGGGACCCGCGGCTGCTCCCTCTTCTCGGGGATCTCTGTCACCAGGCAGTTGGTGGTCAGCACCATGCCAGCGATGCTCACCGCGTTCTCCAGGGCAGCACGGCTCACCTTGGCCGGGTCGACGATGCCCCGTTCGATCATGTTGCAGAACTCGTCTCGCTGGGCATCGTAGCCGCCGTTGACCTTCTGCTCCTTGACCTCATTCACGATAACGGAGCCGTCCTGGCCGGCGTTGATGGCGATGCGGCGTGTGGGCTCCTCCAGTGCGCGGCGCAGGATGGCCGCGCCGGTGGCCTCGTCGCCCTCTAGCTTGAGCTTGTCGACTGCTTTCTGCGTGGCGATGTAGGCCACGCCGCCGCCGGCCACCAGGCCCTCCTCGACCGCCGCGCGCGTAGCGGAGACGGCGTCTTCCACGCGGTGCTTCTTCTCCTTGAGCTCGGTCTCAGTGGCGGCGCCGACCTTGATTACCGCCACTTTGCCCGCCAGCTTGCCCAGGCGCTCCTGCAGCTTCTCTTTGTCCCAATCCGAGGTCGTGAGCTCGATGGCGCTCTTTACCGCCTTCGCCCGGTCCTCGATATCCTTGGCGGCGCCTTTCCCTTCGATGATGGTGGTGTCGTCTTTGGCCACGACTACCCTTCGGGCGCGGCCGAGGTCGTTGATGTTGACGCTATCCAGGCGGCGGCCCAGTTCCTCGCTGATGAGCTGACCGCCGGTCACCACGGCGATATCGCCCAGGTTTTCCTTGCGGCGGTCGCCGAAGCCGGGGGCCTTGACGGCGCAGACGTTGAGGGTGCCGCGCAGCTTGTTCACCGCCAGGGTAGCCAGCGCCTCGCCGTCGCAGTCGTCGCAGACCACCAGCAAGCTCTTGCTGCCCGCCTCCACCAGCCGCTCCAGCATCGGCAGAATGTCGTTCACCGCCGACAGCTTCTTGTCTGTGATGAGGATGTAGGCGTCCTCGATGACCGCTTCCATGCGTTCGGGGCTGGTCACGAAGTAGGGGCTGATGTAGCCGCGGTCGAAGGCCATGCCCTCGACAAACTCCACCTCGGTCGCGATGCCCTTCGACTCCTCGACGGTGATCACGCCGTCCTTACCCACCTTCTCCATGATCTCGCCGATGAGGTCTCCGACGGACTCGTCCATGGCGGAGATGCAGGCGATCTGGGCCATCTGCTGGCGCGTCTCCACGGGTGTGGCGTTCTTCTTGATGGCCTTCACCGCTGCCTCGCACGCCTTTTCGATGCCCCGCTTCACGGCCATCGGGTTCGCGCCCGCCGCGACGTTCTTCAGGCCCTCGTGGACGATGGCCTGAGCCAGCACGGTCGCGCTGGTGGTGCCGTCGCCGGCGATATCGTTGGTCTTGGCTGCCACTTCTCGCGCCAGCTGGGCGCCGATGTTCTCGAAGGGATCCTCCAGCTCGATGTCCTTGGCGATGGTGACGCCGTCGTTGGTGATGGTGGGCGAGCCGAATTTCTTCTCCAGGACCACGTTGCGGCCCCTGGGGCCCAGTGTGATCTTTACGGCATCGGCCAGGGCGTCGACGCCGTTCTTCAGCGCGTGCCGTGCCGCTTCTTCAAACAGTAGCTGCTTTGCCATCGATTTCCCCCTCGCTAAGACGCATTAGCACTCCTGCCTGGCGAGTGCTAATCATATTCTTAGCGCAGATGGCCGCGTAGCGCAAGAGGCAGTCAGGATGAATCACAACGAAGAGATTCGGAGCCACGAAGGTCAGGCATGCTATCGCTCGCTCTTTCTCATTCTTCCTCTGTCAGCCACTCCTGAGATCAGTCGCTTTGTGGCCTCGCAGACACGTGCCTTCAATCAAGGCTTCGAGTTGCTGCATTTGAGCGAGGGTACAACTCGTAGTACTGGCATGGCTCGCGAGCTGCCGCTACGCCCGGGAGAGCGTCGCCACCCATACCGTGAGCGCAACGACGAAAGCGGCAAGCGGCAACCTCATCCAGGGGCGCTTTCGCGGCACGGCCCGGCCTCGGTAATGGCCGACAGTGTAGGGGCGACCTGAAGGTCGCCCGATGCAGGAGCAAATGTAGGGGCAGTGCCCCGTCCCTGCCCGCGGTTCGCGAACCGCCCTACGTTTCCGCCCTCGCCAGGACGCCGCGCCTTTCCTCTTGCGAGGCCGGTGTTTACAAGGTAAAATAAGTATCGGCTTCGCAATTCGACTGGAAGAGGTGGGAGGATGCTGACCATAACCGATAAGGCCGCCGCCAGGGCCAGGGAGGTCCTCGCCGATAAGGGTTTGGCCGAGGGCGGCCTGCACGTTTTCGTGGTGAGCGGTGGCTGCGCCGGCGACCAGTACGGCATGGCTCTCGCCCAGCACGCTGAGCAAGACGACGTGGTGGTGGAGCAGCAGGGCCTGAAGCTGGTCGTCGACCCCGACAGCGCCATCCTATTGGAGGGCGCGGAGATCGACTACGTGGACGACCTCATGCGCAGCGGCTTCACCATCCAGAACCCTAACGCCGTCCGTAGCTGCGCCTGCGGCCACAGCTTCAAGGCGGCGAGCGGCGGCGGCCAGGTCAGTTCCTGCCACTAGGAGAGCCGAGACCTAGAACCCAGAACCCAGGTCGAGTTTTCTCTTGGTTCTAGGTTCTAAGTTCTAGGTTCTGGGAGGAATCCCCATGGCTTACTGGACCGTCGTCGGTTCCCCAGAGAACTTCCAGATCGCCCGTCGGCGCGGCTTCGATATCTTCGGCTTCAAGAGCAGCCGGCGGCGCGAGGCGAGCGAGATGAAGCCCGGCGACAAGTTGGTCTTCTACCTGACCGGTGTCATGAAGCTGGCCGGCGTCGCCACCGTCGAATCGCCCTACTTCGAGGACCACTCCCACATCTGGCGAAGCGAGAAGAAGCCCGGCGAAGACTTCCCCTTCCGAGTGCGCATCCAGCCCGATGTCATGCTGGACGAGTCCGCATACCTGGACGCACGAGACATCGGACCCCGCTTGGCCTACACCAAGAAGTGGCCGCCGGAGCACTGGCGGCTGGCCTTCCAGGGCAACCTGCACCAGATCCCGGAAGAGGACTACCAGCTCATCCTCTCCCAGATGCGGGAGCCCGCTCGCCGTTAGGTAGACGGGCACCGCGGGCGTAATCCATTTATGTCGCCTTGCGCCGCCAACGGCGCTCCGCTATCCTTCGCCTATGGATACCATCGCCCCCGCGCCGCACGCTGATCCGCCTACGTCCGACCCGCCCCAACCCCTGACCTTCCGCGAGAAGCTGGCCGCCGGTCGTTTCGTGGTCAGTGGGGAGATTGATCCGCCCCGCGGTTTGGTGATGCCCCGTCGCGCCCTGAACGGCGCCGCCGTCCTCAAGGAAGCCGGCATCGACGCCATCAACATCGGCGACAGCCCCATGGCCCGCGCGCGCATGAGCCCTCTGGCGATGGCTATCCTCCTCCAGCGGGAGGTGGGCGTGGAGACCGTCGTCCACTACACCACCCGCGACCGCAACCTCATCGCCCTCCACTCCGATCTCATGGGCGCCCACGTCCTGGGAGTACGTAATATCCTTTGCCTGCGGGGCGATCCGCCCTCTCTCGGCGGCTACACCGACGTCGTCGGCGTGTGGGATATCAGCTCCGTGGGGCTCGTCCGCATGCTCAAGCTGATGAACGAAGGCCTGGACTGGGGCGGCAAGGCCATCGGCCGCGCCGCGTCTTTCTTCATCGGCGGCTCCGCCAACCCCAACGCCGAGCCCATGGAGGGCGAGCTGAAGCTCATGCGGCGCAAGGTAGAGGCCGGCGCCCACTTCTTCATGACCCAGGTGACCTATGACCCGGGCCGGCTCGACCGGTTCCTGGAGCGGGCCGCCAAGTTCCAGATGCCGATAGTGGTGGGCATAATGCCCTTGCACAGCTCACGCCACGCCGATTTCCTGCACGAGCAGGCGCCGGGCATCCACATCCCGGAGGAAACACGCGAGCGCATGCGGCGCGCCGGCGAGGCTGCCCTGGGCGAAGGGATGGCCGTGGCCCGCGATATGCTGGCGGTGGCCAAGGCCCGCGCCAACGGCGTCTATCTCATCCCCTCCTTCGGTCGCTACGAACTCACTGCCGAGCTGGTGGCCGAAGCCCGGGGCTAGCCGGGAGGACAAGTGTCCACCAAGAAGGGGGCCTCTCAGCCCCGTTTTCGCTTCTCGCCCCGGCCCAATCGAGCCCACGAGATCCGCTGGCACGAGTGGGGCTCCGAGGCCTTCGAGCAGGCGCGCCAACAGGCCAAGCCCATCCTCTTGTCGCTTTCGGCTGTGTGGTGCCATTGGTGCCACGTGATGGACGAGACCTCTTACTCTGATGAGGCCGTCATCCAGTACATCAACGACCAATTCGTGCCCATCCGCGTGGACAACGACCAGCGTCCCGACATCAACCTGCGCTACAAACATGGGCGGCTGGCCTACTACCGCCTTCCTCACCCCCGAGGGCGATATTCTCACCGGCGCCACCTACCTCCCGCCCGAGCGCATGCGCCAGCTCCTGCCGCAGCTAGCCGCCCAGTACCAGGGCAACCGCCAACAGATCCACGAGCGAATCCAGGAGATCCTCCGGCAGCACCAGACCGATGCCAACATCGAGCCGGCGCCCCTGAGTCAACAGGTCTTCGACGAAGTCTTGCGGGCGGTCAGCGATGCCTACGACCCCGTCTACGGCGGCTTCGATGATGCGCCCAAGTTCCCCCACAGCGATGCTATCGACCTCCTTGTCTACGCGTACCAGCTACGCCACGACCCAGACGTCCTTCACATGGCCCGCAAGACGTCGGAGTACATGGCCCACGGCGGCATGTTCGACCAGGAGTGGGGCGGCTTCTTTCGCTACGCCACCAATCGCGACTGGACTGTTCCCCACTTCGAGAAGATGCTGGAGGACAACGCCCGCCTCCTGTCCAACTATCTCCACTTCTACCGGGCCACCGGCGAGGAGTTCGCCGCCCAGGTAGCGGGCCGCATCGTCGCCTACCTGGACGGCCACCTCTGGAACGAAGAAGGGCACTTCGGCGGCAGCCAGGACGCCGACGAGCACTTCTATACCCTGAGCGCGGCCGAGCGAGAACCGCTACCTGAGCCCTACGTTGACTCCACCTGCTACACCAGTTGGAACGCCCTGGCCGCCTCCGCCTACCTGGAGGCATCCTGGGTGTTGGAGCGGCCGGAGCTGGCCGAACGGGCGCTGCGCGTGCTGGATTTCCTCTGGCGCCGTTGTCGCGGCGCCAGCGACGGCATGTATCGCTTCCACGACGGCCAACCTCACCTCCCGGGACTTCTGGGCGACCAGGTCCAGACCGCAATCGCCCTCTTAGACACGTACGAGGTGACCGGCGACAGCCTCCACCTCAAGCGGGCCCGCCAACTGGCGTCTTTCATCCGCGAGCGCTTCGCCGACTCGACCGGTGGCTTCTTCGACACCTGGGACGTCGACGAGGGCCTGGGCCGTCTCCGCGAACGTCAGAAATCCCTGGCCGAGAATGCCGCGGCCACCGTCTTCTTCACGCGTTTCCATCGCCTCACGGCGGAGGAGGCCGCGCTCCAGGCCGCGAAAGGGACACTGGCGGCATTTGCGGGCGTCTACGGTCAGCTGGGCTACTTCGCCGCCGCCTACGCGCAGGCCGCCCATCTCTTCCTGGCGCCCTACTTGCAGATCAACATCGTGGGCGATCCAGCCGACGATAGCACACGGGTCTTCCTGCGTGCGGCCCTGCGTCTGGACCTGCCGGCGCGCAGCGTCCAGGTGCTCCACCCCCAGCGAGACGCCGCTCGTTTGAAAGCGTCACTCCTGCCGGCGCAGCCTTCGCCTGCGGCCTACGTGTGCTACAATACCGCCTGTTCGGCGCCCGTCACCGAACCCCACGCCCTAAGCGAAGCGGCGGAGTCCATGCGACGTCGCTTTGGCTCTGCGTAGTAATTGGAGGCACGAGGAGGAACGGTATGGCTACCAAACAACAGATCGCCGACACTGTGCGGGCTTTTGTCCAGAGGGCCGACGGGATAGCAGCCAGCCTATCGCCCGCCGACTGGGAGAAGACCACCTACGAGCAGGGCTGGACGGTGAAACAGGCCTATTGCCACCTGGCGTCGTTGGGCGCGAGCATCCCCTTCTTCGTTAACATGGCGGCCAACCCCTCAACGTCGGGCGGTATCGGCGCCGGCTTCGACGTCGACGCCTGGAACGCCATGCAGGTGGCCCAGCGCGAGGGCAAGAGCAACAAAGAGATCCTGGCGGAGCTGCGCACCGCCTTCGAGGGGAGCCTGAAGTTCCTGGACGGCGTGAGCGACGAGGCGCTGTCCAAGGAGATGACCAGCCCGTTCAGCGGTCAGACAGCAACTCTGGCCGACCTCCTGGTCGCGACGTTCGTCGACCACCACAGCATGCACCTGGACGATATCCAGCGGGCGATCAGGGCCTAGCGAGGTGTCTGAAGACGCAAGAAGGGGGGCTACTCGCCCCCCTTCTTCTTTGCCTGTGCCAGAATTCTAGTAGCGCCGCGAGTGGCTGGTCGGCTGGCGGCTGAAACAGTCGCTGCAGTACACCGGGCGATCGCCTCGAGGCTGGAACGGCACCTGGGTTTCCTTGCCACACTGCGCGCACACCGCGGGAAACATTTCCCGACTGGAACGGCCGTAGCCGCCGCCGCTATCATAACCACCGCCGGAGCGCTCGCCGCGGCGAGCGAGGCGGCAGGTCGGGCAGCGCTTAGGCTCGTTGGTGTAGCCCTTCTCGGCGTGATACGCCTGATCTTCGGCGCTGAACGTGAAGGGCTGGCCGCAGTCCTGGCAGGTAAGAGTCCTGTCCTGGTAGCTCATCGATGACCTCCTTTCGCTAAGAGTTGGCGATGGTTTGGTCACCGGACACCAGGACGCTAAGGGCGAACCCAGGGGCAAACGAAACGATCACCACTAGAATTTACGATACCATTGCCGCGCAATATTTGCAAACCTTCCGCCGGCACGCCTACGTCAAACGCTACGGCCGCGCCTGCCGCTGCGCCTCTCTAAGGCGCCGCGCCTGCCAGAGGTGGGCAAGGTCGTGCTCCGCCAGTTCGCGGGCGATCTGAGCGATGGTCACCTCGCCGCGAAAGCGATGGCGCCCGCAACGTTCCCACTCCTCCGACGTCAGGCCCCACAGCAGGTGATGAGTCTGCCGGCGCAGCCCGGCGAAACCCGCCAGCAACTCTTCGATGTCCGCCGAGCGGTAGTCCCGCTCCGGAGGCAGCGCGTCCGCGTCCCGCGCCGGCAGGTCCGGCTCCTCGTCGCCGGCAATCAGGCGCATATGCTCCAGCGCCAACTCCTCGTTGTCCCTCAGGTGGCCGGCGATCTCCTTCAACGACCACTCATCGTCCGCCGGCCGCCAGCGCAACTCCTTCTCGCTGACGCTGTAGAACTGGTCGATGAGCTCGTTGCCCGCCTCGCTCAGCGCTTTCAAGACCCAGCGCTGCTCTCCCTCATCCATGAGATCGATTGTAAAGGTGGAGCGCCCTGGGCCGCCACCGGCAAGCCACTGGCTCGTTGCCTCACATGGGCTCGTTCCAGGGCCGCGGCTCGCTGGGCCGTACCACCACCCGCTGAACGTAGACGCCGGGGGTCACGATGGCCTCCGGATCCAGTTCGCCCAACTCCACCACCTCGTCCACCTCGGCGACGGTCACGCGCGAGGCGCCGGCCATCACGGCGTTGAAGGTGCGCGACGTACCCCGGTAGACCAGATTGCCGTAGCGATCGGCCTTGTAGGCACGGATGAGGGCGAAATCGCTGGGGAGAGCGTGCTCCAACAGGTGCTTGCGCCCGTTGAACTCCCTCACCTCCTTGCCCTTCTCGACGACAGTGCCCACACCCACAGGTGTGTAGAAGGCAGCGATGCCGCCCTTGGCCGCGCGGATGCGCTCCGCAAGAGTGCCGTGACCCAGGAGCTCCAGTTCGATCTGACCCTCCATTATCCCTTGCTCCAGGGGAGTGGCGAGAAAGCGGGCTGGCGCGGCAGGATAAGTCACGATGGCCTTCTTCACCTGGCCCCGCTGCGCCAGCAGGCCTTGGTCGTACCAATCCGATGGAAGTTCGAGAATGGTGGCCATCCGTATCTTCAGAACAGCCGCCAAGTCCGGACCCCACCCGCCGACGCTGCAGACGATGGTCAGGTTCTTGGTCCCTCTTCGGGCTACCGCCGCGATGAGGTAGCTGGGGCACTCCCCCGGCCCGGCGAAACCACCGACGAGAAGAGTCGATCCGTCGGCTATATCGGCCACGGCCTCATCGAAGCTGCCCACGATCTTGTTTATCATTGGCTCTGACCAGCGTTCAGGGGGTCGAGCCGCCGCTCGACGAGGTCAAACCCGAACCCAACTGTAACAGACAGGACCCAGGCTGACCAGCAGCAACGTTGTTCCTCTTTCACAGCCCCCTCTGGGCGGAGGGCTGCTGTTCCCGATGGCGCTGGCCTACATGGCCTGGGACTCGAGCGGCGTGCGGGCGATGCAATCGGCGACCGGGCTGCTTTACCTGGCGATGGCCCTTGTGCTGTCGGGCGAGGTGCTCGGGAAGGGGTTGCTGTTCGTCACCGCCGTCCCCAGCTAGACCCCTTGCGCAGCCGCGATCACTCGCCCAGAAGCTGCACGATGACGGTCCGCTGGCGCTTTCGGTTGTCGAAATCGACGAACAGGAGCTGCTGCCAGGTACCCAGAGCCAGCCTGCCGTTGACCACCGGCACCACTGTGGAGGCGCCCATCAGGGCGGCCCGAATGTGCGAGAAGCCGTTGCCGTCGCCCCAGCGCCGGTCGTGCTCGTAGGACGTGTTCTGAGGCGCCAATTGCTCCATCAGCCGTTCGAAGTCCTGCTCCAGCCCGTCCTCGAACTCCATGGTGAGCACGGCGCCCGTGGACCCTGGGACAAAGACCACGGCCATTCCCTGGGTCAGACCGGCCTGCCGAACCCTGTCCTGAGTTTCGGCTGTGATGTCCACCAGGTGGCAGAAGCCGTCCGTCCGGAACGAGATGGTCTCGGTGGCCACAAGCATGGTCGCCGCTTCCTAACCCGCCAGGCCCAATGCCCCGGCCGCCGGCTTCATGGCCTCGATGACGAAGGCTATGTGCTCCTCCAGATCGACGCCCAGGGCGGCGGCGCCCCTCACAATGTCGTCGCGGTTCACAGAGCGGGCGAAAGCCTTGTCCTTCATCTTCTTGCGCACGGAAGGCGCGTCTACTTCGGCCAGGCTCTTGCTGGGCTTGACCAAGGCTACGGCGGTGATCAAGCCCGTCAGTTCGTCGACGGCGTAAATGGCCTTGTCCATGAGCGACCTGCGCTCGAGCCCGAGGTGGTCGGCGTGGCAGAGGACGGCGTAGATGACGTCCTCCGGATACCCCTTCTCACGGAGGATCTTCGATCCCTCCATGGGGTGCTTCTCGAGGGTGGGGTGAACCTCATAGTCGAAGTCGTGCAGCAGGCCGACGATGGCCCACTTCTCCTCGTCCTCAGCATACCGGCGAGCGCAGGCCCGCATTGCCGCCTCGACTGCCAGGCCGTGCTTACGCAGGCCGGGGCTCTTTGTGTATTCGCAGAGAAGGGCCCAAGCATCCTCTCGGTTCATGGCGATTCCCTCCGGCCGACAATGGTCGACCACCGCTGGCGAAAGAGGCTCAACGCAAGGATACAAGGACTGGCCCTGCCGTGCACGCGCGACGCCCAGCGAGACGACGCGTCAACATAGAGCCCGGAACCAAGGCCGGTCCCGGGCTCTATGTTTGCTAATCTAGGTTCGCTGGTGCCTTAGCCCGCCGCAAGGGCCGCGTCGATAGCCGTCTGGAAGCTGGCGAAGGGCTGGGCCCCAGAAACGAGCAGCCCGTTGATGAAGAAGCTTGGCGTGCCCTGCACGCCGTATCCGGCGCCTTCCTGGAGGTCCTTCTGGACTTCGTCGGTGTACTTGCCGGTGTCGAGGCACTGGTCGAAGGTGGCGCTGTCCAGACCCAGTTCGCTGGCGTAGCTCTTAAGGCTGGCCGCGTCCAGCGCCGCCTGGCTGGCGAAGAGCTTGTCGTGATACTCCCAGAACTTCCCCTGTTCGTTGGCGCATTGCGCCGCCTCGGACGCCTTCTGAGCGTTCTCATGTATCTGAGTCAGAGGGAAGTCACGGAAGACGAAGCGGACCTTGTCTCCGTACTGCTGCTTGATCTGTGGGTAGGTCTCGACGGCAAAGCGACTGCAGTAGGGACACTGGAAATCGCTGAACTCGACGATGGTCACCGTCGCGTCCTCCGGGCCCCACGCGGGGTCATCATCGACGCTCACGTTCTCCACCACAATCGGAGGGGTAGGCGTCGCCTGAACGACGACAGTGGCAGCTGCGGTCGGGCTGGCAACGCCACCGCCGCCACCGCCGTTATCGTCCACCGCCGCGTTGGTGAAGTAGCCGCCGGCGAATGTCCCACCGCCGGCGAGCAGTAGTATGGCGGCGGCGATGGCCGAACCTACGATGGGCGGCAGGCCACCGCCTCGCGCCGGGGTGGCGCGATCCAGCGCCGATTGGCTCGCCAGCGCCGCTCGGCCTCGCCTGCCGGTCGGTCGCGTTTCGTCCGCCCCCTGATCTCCCGCGGGACCCTGCGTCTGCTCGACCATGTCGTCCTCCCTCCTAGGACCCTAACCCCACACCCCCATCCGCTGGGCCATTTTCTCCAAGCGGGCAATGCGGTCCTCGATAGGCGGGTGAGTGCTGAACAGGTTGCCCACAAAGTCGGACCGCAGCGGGTTCACTATGTAGAGATGAGCAGTAGATTCGTTCACTTGCATCGGCCTCATGTTAGCGCCCATTTGAAGCTTGCGCAAAGCGCTGGCCAAGGCCAGCGGCCGCCCCGAGATCTCGGCCCCCGTCTCGTCGGCGCCGTACTCGCGCGCCCGCGAAATTGCCATGCGGATGAGCAGAGCGGCGATCGGCGCGAGAATAATGATTACCAGCCAGAGGACGAGAGTGATAGCGCCGCCACTGTTGTTGTCGCGGCGGCCGCCGAATCCGAAGAAGAGGCCCCAGCGGGCGATGCTGGCCAGGAACATGACGGCCCCCGCTATGGTGGCCACGATGGTGCTGATTAGGATATCCCGATTGCGGACGTGTCCCAGTTCGTGTGCCATCACCGCCTTGAGCTCGTCCCCATCCAGGATGCGCCTGATGCCCGTGGTCACCGCCACCGCCGAATGCTTCGGATTACGACCAGTGGCGAAGGCGTTCGGCGAATCGTTCTGGATGACGTAGACCTTGGGCTTGGGCAGACGGGCCATGTCCGCCACTTCTTGCACCATTCTGTGGAGTTGCGGGTCGTCCTGCTCGCTCACCTGATGAGCGCCGGCCATGGCCAAAGCCAGCCGATCGGAGAACCAGTAGGTCCAGGTGTTCATCGCCAGCGAAAAAGCGAAGGCGATGATGATGCCGGTGGTACCGCCGAAGGCCCAGCCCAGGCCCAAGAGAAGCCCTGTCAGCAATACTAGTAGAAACACTGTCTTAGCTTGGTTCATCCTAAGCTCCCAAAACCTTGCCTATGCCAGCCTATTATATCCCATCGTTTAAGGCAATATGTTAAGCCTTCTCCCCTTGGAGAAACGCCAGTATGGCAGCGTTGGATTCGTCCGCCCGCTCCTCGATCACCATGTGCCGCGCTCGCTCGACAACCCGTAGGCGAGCGTTGGGCAGGCGCGCTTCAAACCAGCGAGCGAAGCGCAGGCCCATCGCCCGATCGCCTGTTCCCCACAAGAGCAACGTCGGCTGCCGGACCTGGGCCAGGTCGAGCGGCTCGTCGCGGGCGGAATGCAGAAGCACGCTGACGATAGCTTCAACTGTGCCACGGATGCGCGCGATGCAGCGGAACTCCTCCCGCATCTCCGGCGTCAAAAAGGATGGGTCGTAGAAGCCGCTGCGCAGCAACGCCAGCCGTAGGGCCGGCTGGTGAAGCGCCAGCGCCGTGCCCAGCCACAAGAAGGGACGCAGGACAGCGCCGCCCAAGGGGGGCACTCCGCCTCCGGCGGACAGCGGCGGCGCACCCGCCACCAGGACCAGGCTGGTCACTCGCTGGGGGAAGAGCGCGGCCAGCCGCAGGGCGGTGGCTGCACCGAGGGAGTGGCCCAAGATGTCCGCCTGCCCGATGCCCAGCCGGTCCATGACGCCGGCCACCAGCCGCGCCTGCGCCGTCTGGGAGTAGTCGGCGCCGGCTGGGCGAGCGGAGTAGCCGAAGCCCTTCAGGTCCAGCGCCACGACGCGGCATCGCTCGGAGAGGGCGGCGATGTTGTAGCGGAAGTTGAGCATCGAGCCGCCCAGGCCGTGAATCAGGACGAGGGCCGGCCCCTGCCCTCTGTCCACGTAATGGACGGCCAGCCCGTCCAGAAGCATCATCTGCCCAGGCCCAGCAACGGCCGACAGGTCGACGTCTTCGTTTCGCTCGACCAGCCAGCGAGGATAGGCCCACAACGCCGCGGCGGCGCCCGCCGCCAGACCGCCGGATAGAAGCAGGCCTCGCCTGCGGATCCCCGAGCGCCGACCGCTTTGGTTTATTCGTCTGCCTCCCCACGGCGGACCAGGGCCGCCAAGCCTCGCAGGGAGCCACCCAAGGCCCCCAGCAAGGGAAGGACTAGCTTGCGGTCGTTGCGGAGCGCCCAGCCCAGGGCGTTGATGGCTGAGTAGGCCATCATGCCCAGGGCGAAGGCAGCGGCCATGGTCGCCCAGGCCCTGCCCGTCACCAAGCCGATGGCAGCCACCACCGACGCCAGGCCTGCCAGCACCTCGGCGGCGACGTGCAGCGACATATAGGAGTCACCTTCCACGGTCTGGAGGCCCTCTTTCAGATTGCCCTGGCGCAGCCAGCGGAGCCAGTAGCGCAATATTCCGGCGCCGGTAAGTCCCAGGAAGCCCGCCAGGGCCCGTGATCGGTTGTTGGATCGCAAGGCTATCCTCCTCTCTGCTTCTCCCGAGCGCCCTCCAGCAGGGCTGTGAGTTCCCGCAGGCTGCGCCCAATGCGCGGCCCGTACCAGGAGAGCATCCGGCCATCGACCAGCATGACATTCCCTCGGCGGACGGCCGCCACTTGGGGAAAGGCCTCGAAGTCCGCCAGATGGCGCTCGCGAAAGCGGTAGGGCTCGCTGGGCAGGAGGACTACCTCCGGGTCCAGGGCCGCCATCTCCGCCAACTCCACCTTCGGGTAGCGTTCCGGCCGTCCTTCGAAGATGTTGCGTCCGCCACAGACGGCGATGACATCGTGCATGTAGGTGTCCGGGCCGATGGTCATGTACGGGTTGCGCCAGATGGGGCAGAAGACGCGCACCGGCTCTCGCCCAGCGCTGGCCGCCTGCGCCGCCACCAGCGCCTCCTCTGCCCCCCGGATGATCGGCCGCGCGGCCTGTGTGCTATCGGTGAGCGCGGCGATCTGCCCCAGCAGGTCGATGGCGCCGCGCACGCTCATGGGCAGCGTTACGAACACGGGCCAGCCAGCGTCGATGAGGCGGCGCACATCCTCTTCTCGGTTCTCCTCGGCGCTGGCGATGATCAGGTCGGGCCGCAGGGCTTCGACGGCGGCAACGTCCAGGGTCTTGGTGCCGCCTACCTTCGCTTTGCCGGCGACGCCCTCCTTCGGTTCGACACAGAAGCGGGTGACGCCGGCGACATGATCACCCAGCCCGAAGGCGAACAGCGCCTCCGAAAGGCTGGGCACCAGCGATACGATGCGCTCCGGCGGCCTCCCCACTGTGAAGGGGCGGCGAAGAGCGTCCGTGAGGGTTAGAGGCGCCGCAGCGTCCGTTCGGCGGGCCACCCTACTTCAGTGTCTCCCCCGGCTTCAGCTCCAGGATCTGGAGACCTTCGATGGCAGCCGTCTCCTGGCGCAGGGCTTGGGGCGTGCCGGTTAGCGCCGGGAAGGTGGCATAGTGCATGGGGATGATCATCTTGCAGTCCAATAGCCGGCAGGCATAGGCCGCCTCTCGCGGCGCCATGGTGTACAGATCGCCGATGGGGATCATGGCCAGATCCGGCCGGTAGAGTTCGCCAATGATCTTCATGTCGCCGAAGACGTTGGTGTCACCGGCATGGTAGATGCGGAAGCCGTTCTCCAGCTCGATGATGAAGCCCACCGGCTCACCGGCGTAGATTACGTGGCCGTCCTCCATGATGCCGCAGGAGTGATCGGCGTGGACCATGGTCACGCGGATGCCCTCCACCGCCTGGCTGCCGCCCTTGTTCATGGGGGCCGTCTTCTCGATACCCTTGCCGCCAAGCCAATAGCACAGCTCGGGCATGCCCACGATGGTGGCTCCGGTGCGCTTGGCGATAGGGACGGTGTCGCCCAGGTGGTCGGCGTGGCCGTGCGTCACGAGGATCAGGTCGGCCTTCTCGACTCCCTTGTGCTCAGCGGGGCAGGACGGGTTCTCGCTGAGAAAGGGGTCGACGAGCAGTTCCTTGCCGCCGGGCGTGCGCAGACGGAAAGCGGCGTGGCCCAGCCACGTAATGGAGACTTCACGGTTGAGGTTCATGAGACCCTCCTCCTGCGGGCGCAATCGCAATGATGATCAGTCAGTATAGCACTGACCCTTTGCCCCTCGGCCCATCGCGGTCCTATCAGCCTTGCGAGCCGAGGGTAACGTCGACCTCCTGGCGCTGGGTATCGCGGTAGTACTCCACCTTCACCGTCTCGCCGCCCTTGTGCTCCGTCAGGATGCGGATTAGGTCGCCCGAATTGTTCACGGCGTCGCCGGCGATACTCACGATGATGTCCCCGGTCTGGAGGCCGGCCTGCGCTGCCGGACCGCCCAGATCCAGCGAGCCAATGCCCACGCCGCTCTCCACCGGCAGGTCGAACTGCTGAGCGATCTCCGGCGTGATGTTAATGAGGCGGATGCCCAGGACGCCCCGTTCCACCCGGCCTTTGGCGACAAGCTCCTGGATTATCGGCTTGGCTGTATCGATGGAGATGGCGAAGCCCAGCCCCTCGGCGGTGCCGCGGATGACCTGGGTGGTGATGCCCACGACTTGCGCCGCTGCGTTGACCAACGGGCCGCCGGAGTTGCCAGGGTTGATGGCGGCGTCGGTCTGGATGGCGCCCGGGATCATGTAGGGGTCCTCCTGGATCAGGCGGTCCTTGGCGCTGACCACGCCGCTGGTGACGGTGGGGCCGCCGGGTAGGTTAAGGGCGTGACCGATGGCCACCACCTGCTCGCCCACCTCCAACCTCGACGCGTCGCCAAGCACAGCGGGCGTCAGGTCCGTGGCGTCGATCTGGAGGACGGCCAGGTCCGTGGGCTGGTCCCCGCCAACCAGGCGGGCCGTCAGCTTGCGGCCGTCGTTCAAGGTCACCGTAATGCTGCGCGCGGGCTGGTTGCTGTCCAGGAAGACAACATGGTTGTTGGTGACGATATGCCCCTGGGTGTCGAGGATGATGCCTGTTCCCACGCCCTCGGTGGACTGCACCTGCCCGAAGACGTCCAGGCTTGCCCCTTCGGTCAGGATGTGCACCACCGAAGGGCGCAGTCGCTTCACGATCTCCTGGGTGGAGAGCGCCGCCTCCGGCGTCACGGGCGTCACGCTGGCCGTTGCCGTTGGCGTGGCGACCAGGGTGGACTCCGGCGTGGCGGTCGCCGTGGGCGACGCTTCGCCACCCCCGCCGCCGCAAGCCGTCAACGTGAGGACGAGGGCGACAACAAGCCCAATGACCCCCAAGCTCGAACTGCGCATTGCGTTCCTCCCTCCTGCCCGGGGAGAATGGGAGTGAGAGCGACATCCGTCTGGCTTCAACTCAAGATTATCACTGGCGCTCCATCTGATACAATGACATGGTCGTTTCTACCCGGACGGTGACAAATCTCGCAAATCTATCTTTCTGCTGCCAACGTATCTAGTACGGGTCGATGGTTTTGGCCATGGGCCTGTCGGTGGTAGTGCGTAGTGGACTACCCTGACCTGCCAGACGAACAGTTGATGGCCCGCCTGGCGATGCGGGACATCAAAGCCTTCGAGGCACTGTATGATCGCTACGGTACGCTGGTCTATTCGACGGCACTACGCGTGGTTGGAGACGCCCAGCTTGCCGAAGATATAGCCCAGGAGGTGTTCCTACGCATCTGGCGACGGCCGGACCAGTATTTGCCTCAGCGGGGCCGCTTCGTTACCTGGTTGTTGAGCGTGGCCCGCAATGGGGCAGTAGATCAGATCCGGACGCGCGGCCGACGGCGCCGCCACGAAACCGCCGGAGACGAGTCGGTGCGGGAACTACCCGCCGACGAGCGCCGCGACCCGGCGCTGATGGCGCAACTGGCGGACGAAAGGCAGAAGGTGCGGCGGGCGCTGGCCAGCCTGCCGTTGGAACAGAGACGAGTTATAGAAATGGCCTACTACGGGGGCTATACTCAGCAGGAGATCGCCGCGATGCTGGGCCAACCCCTGGGGACAGTCAAGACGCGTATTCGTTTGGGGATGCAGAAGCTGCGCGCGGCCCTGGCGCCCGAAGTGGGGGGTGAGTGAAGGGTGGAGTGTGAACAAGTAGGGCTGATGCTGGAGGCCTACGCCCTCGGCGCGGTGGCGCCCGAGGAAGGGGCCCACATCGAGGAGCACCTGGGCGAGTGCTTGGCCTGTTGGGACCACCTGTCGGAGTCCCAGCGAGCGGCAGCCCTCTTGGCGCTGGCCGTCCCCCTGGAGGAGCCCCGCGAAGGCCTGCGCCAACGCATCATCGCACAAGCGAGACGAGAGACTGACCCCGTCGCCGACTTTACAGCGCCGCGTTGGCGTCTGCGCTTTCCTCCCGTCCTGGCCGTAGGCGCGACCGCTGTGGCTCTGGCAGCGGTGGGCGCCCTGTCCTGGTCCCTTGTCGAGACTCGCAACCTGGCCAGCGACTACAACGACCTTCAGACCCAAACGGCCTTCAACCAGCAGCGGTTCGATACCACCAGTGGTCTAGTGAGCGTCCTCATGCGCCCCGACCTCGAGAAGCAGGCGATGGTGGCTTCGGGTATCGCCACCGGAGCAACCGCCTACTACGCCTGGACCCGCGATGGCAAGCTGGGCGCGGTCGTTTGCCGCGACCTCCCGGACGCGCCAAAGGGAAAGGTCTATCAGCTCTGGCTCACCTGTGGCCCGGAGCCCGTGAACGGCGGTACCTTCGTGGCCTGGCATGGGGAATGCCAGCACCTGGTGACACTGTCGTGCGCATCTCCTCTTTCCGGCGTGGCTGTAAGCGTGGAGCCGGAAGGGGGAAGCCCTAGCCCCTCCGACGAGGTCGTGTTCTCCGCCAGCTTCGCGCACTAGCCGCGGTGTTATCACCCCAGACCATTGACAACCGCTGTCAACGTCGGCTAAACTTTTGATACGAGGTATCAGTAGTTGGCCACACCCGGACTGCGTTCATTTTTGGCAAAGCTGGAGGAGCAGGGCCATCGCCTGACGCCGGCGCGTCTTGCCGTCGTGGCGGCCGTCGTCGACCAGCGCGGCCACTTCAGCGTCGACGACATCTTGGGCAAAGTGCCCGGCGTGGGCCGGGCCACCGTCTTCCGCACCATGAAGCTCCTGGCGGATACAGGAGCCCTTTGCCGCGTGCTCCTAGATGACGGCAGCCTGCATTATCGACTCCGCCTAAGGCGCGGTCACCATCACCACGTGGTTTGCACGTCCTGCGGCAGTGTCCAGGACCTGAGCGAATGCGTGGTGAGCGATGTGGTGGGGGAACTGTCGCGCAGCACCGGCTACCAGATCGAGGGCCACTGGCTCGAACTCTGGGGTCGCTGCCGCGCCTGCCGCACGCAGGCGGCCACGGCGTGAGCGACAGGCTCGGGGATTAGATGAGACCGAGTATCAAGAACCTCTCCCTTGTCGCTATCTTTGCCAGCGTCCTGGTGGCGGCCGCCCTGAGCGCCGCCTGCGGCGGGGGAAGCAATGCCGCGGACTCCACTCAGGTCAAGGTGACCACTACCCTGGGCCTCTTCGCCGACTTGGTGCGCCAGGTGGGCGGCGATCGCGTGGCGGTCTCCACCCTCGTTCCCAACGGCACGGATGTCCACACCTACGAGCCGCCGCCCAGCCAGATCGCCAAGCTGAACCAAGCGAAGCTGGTGGTCATGAACGGCCTCGGTTTGGAGGCAGGGCTGGAAAAGACCATTCGAGAGAACACATCCTCATCCGCCACCCTGCTGGAGTTAGCGGCGGGCCTCTCTACTATCCAGGACAACCCCCATCTCTGGCTGGACGTGCAGATCGCTATGACTTACGTGGAACGTATCCGAAATGCCCTGGCCTCCATCGATCCCCCCGGCGCCGATTTCTACCAGGCCAACGCAGAGCCGTACGTAGCGCAGTTGCAGCAGCTCGACCTGGAGGTGGCCACCACCATCCAGTCGATCCCATCGGGGCAACGCAAGCTGGTCACCTTCCACGATGCCTATCCCTACCTTGCCCGCCGCTATGGGCTGGAGATCGTGGGCTTTGTGGCGGCGAGCCCGGGCAAGGAGCCCAGCGCCCAGGAAGTATCTAACCTGGCCAACGCCATTCGGGACGAGAAGGTGCCCGCTGTCTTTAAGGAGCCCCAGTTCAGCGCCCGCATCCTCGACCTGGCCGCCAACGACGCCGGTGTGGAGGTGTGCGTCCTCTACAGCGATGCCCTGGACAACAACGTCAAGAGCTACATCGACCTGATGCGCTTCAACGCCCGCGAGCTGGCCCGCTGCCTGGGAGGTACCAGTGGCTAGCCAGAACGGCGCCTCGTTGCCGGCGGGAGGCGTCGCCGCGCCGGCTCTCGATCTGCGCGATGTTTGGGCGGGCTACAACAGCCACGTCGCCCTGGAGGGCGTGACCTTTAGCATCGAGCGGGGCTGTCTGGCCGGACTTGTGGGGCCCAACGGCTCGGGCAAGTCCACCCTCCTCAAGGTCATCCTTGGCATGCACCGCCACTGGCGCGGTGACGTGCGCATCTTCGGCCAGCCCGTCGCACGCTCCCGGCTGCTCCTGGGCTACATGCCCCAGCTGGAGCTGGTGGACTGGAGCTTCCCGGTGACCGTAGCCGATGTGGTGATGATGGGCCGCTACGGACGTCTGGGCCCCCTGCGCCGGCCCGGCCGCCGCGACCGGGAGATCGCCCAGCAGTGCCTGGAGCAGGTGGGCCTGACCGACCTGGCGCGCCGCCAGATCGGCGAGCTGTCCGGTGGCCAGCAGCGGCGGGCGCTCATCGCCCGGACGCTGGCCCAGGAGCCGAGCGTCCTCCTTCTTGACGAGCCCTTCACCGGCGTGGACGCCGCCGGCGAGCACGACCTCCTCCACTTGTTCAACGACCTGCGCGCCCAGGGTAAAACCCTCCTGATCTCGACCCACGACCTCTCGTGTGTCGCCGGATGCTTCGATCACGCCGTCTGCCTGAACCGAAAGGTCATCGCCTTCGGCGAGCCCAGAACCATCCTTACCGAGGAGGTGCTCAACGCCACTTTCGAGCGCCACCTGCTGCTGCTGAACGTGGAGGGGAAGGCCTTTGCCATCCATGAGTGACCTGCTATTCGATCCCTGGGCCTCGCCCTTCATGGTGCGCGCCCTGCTGGCGCTGCTGATGGTCAGTCTGGTCTGTGCCGTGGTCGGCTCCTTCGTGGTCGTGCGGGGCATGGCCTTCATAGGCGAGGGCCTGGCCCACGCCTCCTTCGGCGGCGTGGCCGCCGCCTTCGCCCTGGGCGGAAGCATCTACCTGGGGGCGGCCGTAGGCGCCGTCCTCACCGCTCTGGCCATCGCCTTCGTGAGCCGGCGAGCGGGAATCAAGTTCGACACGGCCATCGGCATCATGTTCGTGGGCGCGTTTGCGCTGGGCATCCTGATAATGAGCCGACAGCAGGGCTACGTGGTCGACCTCACCAGCTTCGTCTTCGGCAACGTGCTTGGTGTGGACCGCAGCGACCTCGTGCTCATCGCCAGCATCGGTGCGGTGGTCCTGGTGCTGGTGGCCGCCTTCTACAAAGAGCTCCTCTTCACGTCCTACGACCCCACCATGGCCGCTGCTAGCGGGGTGCCGGTGGCCATTGTCCAGTACGGGCTGCTGGGCCTGCTGGCCCTCACCATCGTTATCGCCGTCAAAGCAGTCGGCATTGTGCTGGTGGTGGCCATGCTGGTGACGCCGGCCGCCACCGCCCAGCTCCTCGTGCAGCGCCTGCACCTGATGATGGCGGTGGGCGCTGTAGTAGGCGCCCTGTCATCCCTGATCGGTCTCTATCTCTCCTACCACGCCGACGTGGCCAGCAGCGCCGCCGTGGTGCTGACAGCTACCTGCTTCTTCCTGCTTGCGTTCCTCTTCTCGCCCCGACACGGCCTCCTCTGGCCGCGGCGACCCCTCCTGGGAGACGCCTCCGAGGCCGGATAGCCCACCCACCGCTGGCAGGCCGGCGCCGGCATCTGCTCTTCCCCTGAGTGCCAGCCTGTCATACAATGTGGTTGGAGGAATCCTCCAGATACGAGGGAATAACGTCTTGACAGATCAGACTCCCCTTCCCCTCTCCGCTTCTTCTCTCGATCGTAAACAGCGACTCAAGATTCCAGCCCAGACCCTTCCTAAGCAAGACCCGCGACAGCGCGCTCTCAACTGGAACGAAGTCTCCCTTCCCCTGGACGAGGACGTGGCCCGGCTGGAGGCTCTCCGCTGCATCCAGTGCCCGGCTGCGCCCTGCACCAAGGCCTGCCCCCTCCACAACGACATCCCGGGCGCGCTGGCCCTGGCGGAAACTGGCGACTTCATCGGCGCCGCCAACAAGTTCCGCGAGACGAGCCTCATGCCCGAGATGTGCGGCCGTCTCTGCCCTCAAGAGCATCTCTGCGAGGGCGACTGCGTGGTGGGAAAGAAGGCCATCCCCGTCGCCATCGGCCGGCTGGAGGCCTTCGTGGCCGACTATCAGCGGCAGCGGGAGGGCTTCCCCCTGCCTGTGCCACCTTCCCCCACCGGGCGCTTGGCCGCGGTCATCGGCTCCGGCCCGGCCGGACTGGTGGTGGCCGAGGAACTGGCCAAGCAGGGTCACTCCGTGGTCGTCTACGAGGCCTGGCCGCTGCCGGGCGGTATCCTGCGCTACGGTATTCCCAGCTTCAAGATCGACAAGGCGATAGTTGACGAAAAGATCGCCTTCCTAGAGAAGCTGGGCGTCCGCTTCATCTGCGACACCACCATCGGAGACAGCGTCACGGTCGACGATCTCTTTGCGGCCGGATTCGAAGCTATCTTCATGGGCCACGGCGCCGGCCAGCCCGTCAAAATGGGCATCCCGGGCGAAGACCTGACAGGCATCCATCAGGCCACCGAGTTCCTGGTGCGCTGCAACCTGCCGCGCCAGCAACTCCCTCCCTCCATGCGTGAGCCGATCGAGGTCGGCAAGAGGGTCGTGGTCGTGGGTGGCGGCGATACGGCCATGGACTGCGTTCGCACCGCCTTGCGCATGGGCGCCCCCCAGGTGAACTGCGTCTATCGTCGCACCGAGGCGGAGATGCCCGGCCGCCGCGAGGAAAAGCGTAACGCCCGCGAGGAGGGCATCCAGTTCACGTACCTGACGGCGCCCGTGGGCTTCACACAACACGATGACGGCCGCGTGAGGTCGGTGATCTGCCAGCGGATGAAGCTGGGTGAGCCCGACGCGAGCGGCAGGCCACGGCCGGTCCCCATCCCCGGGTCGGAGTTCGAGATCGAGGCCGACACCGTGGTGCTGGCCCTCGGTTACCGCGCCGACAAGCTCCTCGAGACGGCGACTCCCGGCCTGGACGCCGACAAGAAGGGCCTGCTGGTCATCGACCCCGAGACGGGCCGCACCAGCCGCCCCGGCATCTTCGCCGGCGGCGACAACGTCCGCGGCCCCGACCTCGTGGTGGACGCGGTGGCCGACGCCAAGCGCGCCGCCGCCGCCATGGACGAATACCTGCGCCGCAAGCGCCTGGGCGAAGCCTAGATCGTCTCCATGTAGCCGGCGATCTCCTCCACCCGCACCTTGGCCACCACCACCTCCGGCGCGTACACAATTTCGTCCGCCGCCCACACCAGCGTAGGATGCCTCTCGCGCCCCACGCCGATGACGCCTCGTAGGACGTTGTGGATGCTATCGTTCAGGCGGATGGAGTTGGCTTTGATCGGCTCGGCCAGGCGGCCGTCGCGGATGACGTAGGAGTCGCCGACCACCGTGCAGGTGAAGTCGCCGACCCGCAGACCGTTCACCGGATACGTGTACCAGATGCGGCCCAGATACAGCCCATCGCCCACGTCCCGCAGCAGCTCTTCGTGCGAGCGGTCGTTGCCCTGAATGATCACGTTGGTAGCGAAGATCCCCGGCTGCGAGCCGTGGGACCGCCCGCCGCCGCTGGTGAAGCGGAAGCCGTTGCGGGGCACGAAGGCCGCCCGTTGTTCGTTCGGTTCGATTCCCAGCTTCTCCTTGGCCCGCGGGTCGATCAGGATGCGCTGACTCTCGTAGTAGTTGGTCAGCAGGCCCTTCAGCGTGCCGTTCACGATCAAGTCCGTGCGGCCGGTAGGCAGGCCTTCGCAGGTGATGCCCTTGCTGCCGGCCAGGCCGGGGGCGGCGCCGTCGTCGTAAATCGAGAGCATCTCGGCGGCGACGGGCTGGCCCAACTTCCCCAGGAAGGCGCTGGCGCCGGCGTAGAACGTCCCCAGGTTCAGGCTGGGCATCACCAGGTTCACCATCAGGTCCATCACCGCCTGCTGCCCGAAGACCACCCGATACTCGCCCGACTTCACCCGTACGCCGCCGATGGAATCGATGGCGTTGCGGGCGGCCTGGCGGCCGGCCCCGTCGCCGAAGTCGGCCAGGCGGGTCGCGGCGCCGTAGCCGCTGCCCTTAGAGCCTTCGCGCTCCACCATGGCCGTGATGAAGGAGAGAATGAGGGCCGATTCGTCCGTCTGCGGCTGGGGCATGGCGTACGAGGCGACGGCGATGCGCTCCTGGAGGATGGTGACGTCGCCGCCCACGATGAGCCCCAGGTCGCGCAGGCTGCCGCCGCCCGCCAGTTCGCTGAGCGTCTCCGAGCCCTGGAAGGTGCGCAGGGCGCCCCCCACGAGCTGCCAGCCGGCGCCCACGAGGTCGCCGTCGGCCAGGCGCATGAGCTGGGGGTCGTGGTAGCGGCGTAGCTTCCGCTTCTCGCCGGTGGGCCGCGCCAGCGACTGGAACTCGGGGTCGAGCACGGCTCCGATGCGGGCCTTGGCCAGCGCCTCCTTCACCCCTTCAAGGGAGATGTCGCTGCTCTCGCTGCCGAAGCCGAACTTGCGCCCCTCGGGCGTCTTGAACACGGCCTGGATGCCGATGCCGAAGGACTCGGTGGACTTGGGCTCCTCGACGCCGTTGCAGGGGATGTGCGACGTGTAGTTCAGGCGGGTCAGGAGCTGCCCATTGCTGGAGGCGAAGACCTCCGCCTCCTCGATATCCTCGATGCTGCGCAGGTAGGCCAGGGCGTCAGTGACGGATTTCTTGAGGTGGGCTAGGGGTATCATTGGGTCCCAGCTCTTCGGGCCAAGGTTTGGGTGCTCATCGAAAGGCCCACTCCCAACTGAATTCGGTACCGTAGGTGTCTGATGACGCTGGTACCAGACGTGTGGCTGCGTACGTGCCCTCGCCCCCGGGTGGCATTGTGACAGGCGATACCGCTATCTCGAACTGATCGATCTGGCGTCCAGCAGCATCGTACACCGTTACTTGCGCCTTGGCCTTGCTGATAGACCATTCGCGGTCCAAATTGTTCACGCGGCCACTAAACGTGGCCCGTCCGGCAGCTGTAGTAGTAGGCTCGTCTTCCGTCCACAGCGCAGCGGAGTCGGGGGGAACCGCCGGTTGAACGGGAGAAGATGCGGACTGTTCAGAACCAACGGTGGAGTTGTAGGCAACGATGCTTGCTCCCACTGCCCCACCAAGCAGAATGGCGCTGGCAATTAGCCAGCCTACCGTTGTTGAAACGTTTGCCCCAGTTGTGATCTTTAAGAACAATCCGCGGAGAATGTAAAACCCGCCAAAAGCGAGAGCACTCCAAGTCACAAAGTAAGTTCCGCCCGGACCAGCGGCTGCCCAAGTACCCAACGTGATGGCGCTTCCAATGAGAACGAGAACCGCACCCAAGACGAGGTCTTTGGTTCCTCTTTGGCTCCTAGCTTGGTGGCGAGCATCAACAATGCGCTGGACACACCAACTGGCATCCGCCGGCGGTAGCCCCTGTTGGCATAGCTCAGCCTCCACCGCTTCTCTGCGAACACCTTGATCTAGCCGTTGGACGACAAGGGCGACTAGCTCATCTAGCAGGTCGTCCCCTTCCCTTTCGTCCATCGTGCCACCCCCTTGTTCGGCCATCCAAGTCCGCGCCCGAGCCCGGGTGACGTGTTGCCGTTCCTACGCTCCGGTAAGCCTGGCCCGCCCGCGCATCGTCGGGCCGCCGTTGCTCATGCGCTTGGTCTGCATCGGCTGGCTGAACTGTCATTCCGAGCGAAGCGAGGAATCTGGCGGTGGGGAGGTGAACCATCCCTCGCTCAGGTCTCGCCACTGCGGGTTCATCGACTCTATCAAAGCGATTCTCTTCGACCTTCGCCATGCCTTGATCTGCTTCTCCCGGGCTATCGCGGACTGGATATCGTCCGTTGCCTCGAAATACACAAGGATGCCGACATTGTATTTCTTCGTGAACCCGTCGACGAGCTTGTGCTGGTGCTGGTACACGCGACGTTCGAGATCGCTTGTTAGGCCGGTGTAGAGGGTTCCAGACCTGTTGGTCAACAGATAGACGTAGTAGTCTTTTCGTCCCCGCCCAAGATTCCTCGTCGCTCTGCTCCTCGGAATGACAGGCATGGACGCTACGCCCCCGTCAGCCGGGCCCGGCCGCGCAGGGTTGGGCCGCCGTTGCTCATGCGCTTGGTCTGCATCGGCACGCCCTTGCCGCAGTTCGGGATGGGGAACATCCGGAAGTCGTTGCCCACGGCGTCGATGCTCAGGAAGAAGTCCCGGCTGTCGCTGGTCAGGCCGCCGTCGCGGAACATCTCCCCCAGCTCGCCGTTGCGGATCTCGTACACCTTCATCGCCGTGATGCGGAAGTTCTCCCGCGACTCGGAAATCGAGGGGATGCGATGGCCCACCACATAGTAGCCGTGATCCACCTCGCGGATGATGTCCTGCGGGTCGCGGTCGCCGGCGGCGAAGACGGTGTTCGACATGCGGATCAGCGGCACCAGCGAGGCGTCCGTCGCCTTGTACGAGCCGTTGGGTTCCGTCCCCAAGAGGGCCGCCGTCTGGCGGCTGTTCATGAAGCCGCTGAAGGTCCCCTTGTCGATGAGCGTGACCCGCTTGGCCGGCGTCCCCTCGTCGTCGTACAAGTAGTGGCCGAAGCCGGAGAGAGTGGCGTCCGTGAAGGCGGTCAGCACGTCGGAGCCCACCCGCTGGCCCAACTGGTTGTGGGCCACGTCCTTCAGCAGCCAGCTCCGGCCGGCGTAGCCCGTCTCGAACTTCAGCGCCCGGTCGGCCTCCGTGGGGTGTCCGACAACCTCGTGCACCAGGAGCGCGTTGTAGTGGGGGTCGGTCACGACCACTACGTCCTTGTCGGTGGCCGGCAGTGGGCGCGCGTTGGCCAGGGCGACCGTATCGCGAGCCAGGTCCAGCGAGAAGCTATGCAGGGCCGGCCGCTGGATGCTCCCTTCGTCAATGCCTTTGGTGATGACCTCCCAGCCGCGCTGGTGCCCCACGAAGTCGTACAGCTCCTGGCCAGCCTCCTTGCCCTGGGCCACCACGAAGCACACACCCTGGGTCACCGCCCAGCTCTGGTCGATGTCCGCCCCCTCGGAGCTACAGAAGAGCTGGCGGGTGAGAGCTGTGGATGCACCCACGTGGCTGTACATGATCTGCCCGTCGACGGCGGCCACCGCCTTCGATGTCTCCTGTACGTAGCGGGCGATCTCCTCCAGGCCGACCGAGCGGGGGTCGATCTGGTACAGGGCGGGAACGGTGTCCTGGCGCACTTCGATTGGGGCGAGCTCGGTATCGTACAGGGTGTCGCCCAGCGGGCCGAACTGCTCGCGCGCCTCGTCCTTGCGCTGGGCCGAGGCCAGGGCGCGGCCGTAGGCGTGGTCGATGCCCGCCCTCAAGACGCGCGATAGGCGGGGCAGGTCGGCGGCGCCGAGCGACTTTCCGAAGTAGCCGGCGGCTGCCGTCTTTTCCCCGGCGATGACCCGCACGCCGAATGCGAAGCCGTAGTCCTCGCCGGCGAACTTGTTCATCCCGTTCTCGGCCGCCGCGCCCTTGCCCTCGTCCACCTCGATACGCAGGTCGCAGTAGCCGAGGTGGCGCAGACGCCGGCCCGAGCGGGCCGCCAGCTCGCGCACCATCTCGCGGATCTGGGGAATGACCTCGACGGTTATCTTGGGCATGGGCTCCTCCTAGAGCAGCGAAAGGGCAAAAGCAGCATCAACCTATCGTAGCGGCTGAGGCGAGCGCTCTACCACTCGACCCCTAGCGCCCGCAGCTCGCCCTCCAGCTGAGCGGCGTCCTGGAAATGGAAGGCCCTCATGCCGGCCGCCAGCGCCCCTTCGACGTTGTGCACCAGGTCGTCGGTGAAGACGCAGGCCGAAACGGGCACGCCCAGCCGCTCCGCCGCCAGATGGTAGATGCGCACGTCGGGCTTGGCCATTCCTACCCGCGCCGAGTTGATGACGACGTCGAACAGGTCGGCGAGGCCGTCGTGCTCCGCGAGCATCTTGTCCAGGCTCCGCGTGGCGTTGGTAATGAGGCCCACCTTGTAGCGAGAGCGCAGCCTTCGCGCCAGGAATACTACGTCCTCGTTCAGGCCGCGCCAGATCTTCGGCCAGTCGCGGCGGATACCGGGGATGGGGCGGCCCGCCAGCTCGTAGAGGCGCGCGAGCACGGCCGTCAGCCACTCCCGCTCCGAGCTGCGGCCCAGGGCAATCTCATGCCACTGGGGGATGTCGTACAAGGCCGAAAGCAGACCGCCCTTCGGCAGGCCGTACTTTTCCTCCAGCCGGCCCGTTTCCTCCCCGTCGAGACGGCCGATGACGCCTCCGTAATCGAACAGTACTGCCTGGATCATGGGGGTCACTAAACGGCGGAGCCGGGCTCCTCCCCCGGCTGGAGATCGATGCCCGGCATTCGGCGGATCGGGCCAAACCGCCCCAGAGCGCCTCTGGCAAACGCCGATGGCCCACCTATCGCCCGATATCGGGACGAACTCATGAAGTCCATGACGTCGGCAAGCTTGATCTCGTACTCGTTATTGTGTTTGGCGCCTCGCAGGATACCCCGTCGGATGAGCTCCCGCACGTACTCGACGTGCAGGGAGAGGATGAGGGCCGCAGTGGCGGTGCTCACGGACAGCTGCGGAAGCTCCACCTCCTCATCATCCGCCAGCGGCGCCAGAGCCAGGAGCAGCGCCCGCCCGTAGTCGAGGGCCAGAGTGAGCGCATCGGGGTCCTTCTCCAGAGCCGCTTCCTGCAGCTTGAGACCCAGCTTGCGACGCACATCGAGGACTCTCATGTCATCCTCCCCAGAAAACGCTTCTTCGGCAAGGATAACACAAGAAACCTTGTGTCCGCCAGCAATGACACGCCGCCGCGATAACGGTCTAGCCTCGCCTCCGGTTGCGAATCCGCTAGTGATGGCGCATCGTATCCATAAGTGGACGACAAGTTGCCGACCGCTTGTCGACCGAAGGGCGGCCGCGGATCCCGAGGAAGGTTCGATGTTGCAGGGCCGGGGGTGAGGATCCGCGGCCGCCTCGCATTCCTAGACGCCGCGCTGATCGCAACCGGCCGCACTCCGGCTACTCGGGCGTTCTAGTGCCCCTGGCCTCGGGCGCTGGGCTCTGGCTCAGCTACCTGAGAGCGGTGCCCCCGCGCGAGGCGACGGCCAATCGCTAGCGCAGTGTTGGCTTGACTCCCCTCGTGGTCTTCAGAGACGCCAGAAGCGGACTTCTTGCCTGGCTGTCTTTCTCCTGCATTTACAGGGAGCCGACGGGCTCGCTATAATGGGGTCGAGCATAGCCGAACACTATTTCCACAATAACCAAGCTCGATAGAAGCGGCCCGCTGGGCCCGCATATTATTTTGGGGCCCCCCTCAGGGGGCGGACGGGAACAAACAATGGTGCAGGATCCTGAAGTACACATCGCCCGCGGCTTGAACGGCGTCTACATCGACAAGACGGAGTCCAGCCACGTCGACGGCGAGGCCGGAAGGCTCATCTACCGCGGTTACGACATCCACGATCTAGCCGACAACTCCACCTTCGAGGAAACCACCTACCTCCTCTGGCATGGCAAGTTGCCTAATCGCCGCGAGCTGGACGACTTCTCTTCTTGCCTGGCCGGCTGGCGGCCGATCCCCAGTGAACTTGTCGACGTCATCCGGGCCGTCAAGAACGGCCACCCCATGGACGTCCTGCGCACCGCCGTGTCGGCGATGGGTTCCCTCGATCCAGAGGTCAACGACACATCGCCCGAGGCCAACCTGAACAAGGCCAGCCGTCTCACTGCCCAGCTCCCCACGGTGGTGGCTGCCCATCACCGCATCCGCGAGGGGAAGGACCCTGTCCCACCCAACCCCGAGCTGGGTCACGCCGCCAACTTTCTCTGGATGCTTAGGGGAACGGAGCCGGAGCAGGACGACGCCCGGGCCATGGACGTGGACATGATCCTCCACGCCGATCACGGCTCTAACGCCTCCGCCTTTGCCGCCCGAGTCACCGCCTCCACGATGGCCGACCTGTACTCGGCCATCACCTCCGCGGTCGCCACGCTCAAGGGCCCCCTGCACGGCGGCGCCGCGGAGGCCATTATGACCATGGTGCGGGAGATCGGCGAGCCGGAACGAGTCGAGCAGTACGTCAACGCGCGCATCGCCAGCGGCAGCCGCATCATGGGCTTTGGCCACCGGGTCTACAAGATCGAAGATCCCCGCGCCCCCCACATGCGCGATCGCTCACGCATCCTGGCCGGGAAGTACGATCAGGTCAAGTGGTACTACATCCTACGCAAGGTCGACGAGGTCATGGCCCCTTACCGTCAGCGGGGCATCTACGTGAACGTCGATTTCTACGCCGCCGCCGTGTATTACCTGCTGGGGATCCCTGAAGACTTGTTCATCCCCATATTCGCCATCGGGCGCGTCCCGGGCTGGATTGTGCAGGTCTTCGAGCAGTGGCAGGACAACGTCCTCATCCGGCCGCTGCTCGAATACGTGGGCCCCAAGGACCTGCCCTACGTACCCATCGACCAGCGACAGTAGAGGCGCAGAAAAGCAGTCGGGGAAGCCGGAAGCGGCGCTAGCCGCTTATCTCTTCGATGCGGAAGCGAAGGATGCCGGCCGGCACCAGCACCTCTACCTCATCCCCCACCACCCGCTCGATGAGGGCCTTGCCCACCGGCGAGGCGACGGAGATCTTCCCTTGGGTCGGGCTAACCTCGCTGGGACTCACCAGGGTATAGCGCACCGACGCGCCGGAGGCTAGGTCGCGCACCAAGAGCGTGCTCCCCAGGTGGGCTTTCGAGCCGGAATCAGCGCCGCCCCCCATGACCTCGGCGTTCTTCAGCAGTGCATCGAGCTCGCGTATGCGCGCCTCCATGTGCCCCTGGCGATCCAGCGCCGCATCCAGGGGCGCGTTCTCGCGCACGTCTTTATCCAGGCGTGCCAGCCTCAGCTCTTCGGACACCGCCGGCCGCTGCTCCCTCAGCGACTTCAGCTCTCCTTGCAGGGAGGCGTGTCCTTCCACTGTGAGCTGCGTCTTCTTCATGGGCGGTGCGACAGCGCCGCTGCCGGTCTGAGGGCTCTTGCTCAGCCGTAGGTGGGGCGCCAGGTTGGTGGCAGTCAAGCCTTCCTTCTTGGCGAAGGAGAGGAAGGAGCGCACCACCTCTGCCCGCCGCACCACTTGGGGGGTGGCAGGCCCCAAAGACTCGGCGTAGAGCGCGATGTCGTGGCCGCGCAGGTCGCGGATCGGGCGGTCCGCGCCTACCCAGCGGACGAAGCGGTGGATCTCGGCCTGGCTGCGCTGGCGGACTTCGCGAGAGAGGGAGGCGACGAACTGAGCAGTGGCCTGGGAAAGCTTGAGGAGCTCCCCCGGGCTTCGGCCGCTCGCCTCGTCCGCTCCCTGAGCCATAGCATCAACCATTCTAGGAAGGCGACGACGACAGTGTCAAATCGCAGGTGAGGCACAGGAATTCTGGCGAGTCGAGCCTGGGGGCGGCTGCCGGGCCCTAGGGGCTGGGTGTCGGCGTCAGCGGGACAATAATTTCGCCGCCCGCCAAGCCGGGGCCGGGCGATGAGGCCGGCGTAGCTGTTTCTGAAGCGCCTGGCTCCGGAGTCGCTGTGGATGACGGTGCAGGCGTGCCGGTCGGCGCCGGCGTGGGGGTTGGCGTGGCCGTCGGCGAGAGCAGATCCTGAATCGTTCCGGCTATGCGGATGACCTCGTCGACGGCGTCTGCCGCCTCGGGCGCCACCTGGTGCTGTTCCTTCGCGTCAGACAAGACCCGCTGCTGCTGGTCCAGCAGACCGGCGATCTGAGGCGCCGCCTTCGCCGCCTCGGGGTGAGCCGCGGGCAGGGTCTGCTCCAGAGACTGGTTGATGTCCTTCAACTCCTCGATGGCCTCAGACGGGATGACCGCGCCTTGTGCCACCTGCTCCTGCATCGCGTTCAGCTGCGTCTCGAGCCGCGCCACCAGGGCGTCGATCTCCTCAGGTCCAGGCGCGGTCTCCGTGGCCGGGGGCGCCGACGTAGTGGTTGGGGTGATCTGCCTTACGATGACTCCCGGCTCACCCGGGCCCCCACCCTTGCCGGCCAGGGCCAGCACCGTCACCAGAGCAACGGCGGCCATCGCTGCGGCCGCAGCCAGTGCCGCCGGCGCCCATGGCCAGCCGAAGCTGAAGCGCCGCGGTGGCTGCGCCACCGCGAGCGGCCGGGCGCCGCGGCGTCCCGCCGCCGCCAGGAAGCGCTGTCGCGCCGCCCGCTGGAAGGATGGCCGAGGATTAACATCGTAGGTCTGCTGGAGGCCGAGGGCGGTGCGGAGCAGCGGCTCCAGCTCCTGCCTTAGCCCGGAGTAGCGGGCCAGGCACTCTTCAACGCTGCGGCCCCTATCCAGGAAAGCCAGGCACTCCGCCAGCGCTTCCTCAAGCCCCATCATGTCCGTCACGCCCCTTGTCCAGCAGAAGGTCTTTCAGTTTGGCGATTGCCTTGTGTTGAATGACCTTCACGTTGCCTTCGCCCTTGCCCAAAGCCCGTGCCGTCTCGGCGACCGAAAGCCCAGCCCCGAACCGCAGGGCGATGACCTGTCGCTGAGCCTCCGGGAGGTTCTCAGTGGCCCTCATCACCTCATCCAGCGTCAGGCGGGCCTCTACCATTTCCTCCGGTCCTTGCGTCTTCACGGGCAGCGCCGGCGAGAGAGGGGCCTGTCGCCCCCGCGCCCCGTCGCGCCGCTGCTGACTAACGATAGCGTTGTGAGCGATGCGGAAGAGCCAGGCCGAGAAAGGCGCCTCCCGCCATTCGAACCTGCTAAGAGCATCCAACACCCGGATGAACACATCTTCCGTCAGGTCCTCCGCGTCGCTCACATTTCCCGTGCGGGCGAGCATGTAGCGGTAGACGCGCGGAAAGTATGCGCTATATAACTCGCCGACGGCTCTCTCATCGCCGGTTCGGGCGGCGTCCACCAAAGGGCGCTCGCTCCGAGCCTCTGACCCAGGGTACAAGGGGTGAACCTCCTGCGTCCGCCACTGCCCCGACGGAATCGAGGCGGCGCCGGCCACCCCCGTATGATACCCCATATCCTCGCCATTGTGTAGAACGCTTGCATGAGCAGGAAGGTTAACTTTTCCACAGGCTTTCCACGCTATTTCCATACAGCACCGTCCCCGTGGATTTCCAGACCGCCCACCCTCGGTTAACCTTTGTCGTCTGGCAGCGTTCTAACAAGTTGGTGAGTCGCTCCCGGAGCGTAGCGCTATGCCCCGGGTGTGACTTGGTAATCTGTTTGCGGCCCGGTAGAGTCGGGCGCTAGTAGGAGGACGCAGAAGTGCGTCGCCGGCGTCCGGCAGAAGGGAAGCGACGAAGGAAATAATGTCAGAAGAAGCAGAGTGGTGGTTCTCCCCGCTGGAGGGAGGGGAGCAACACCAGGCAGTAACAGATGTGAGCAAGTGGGCCCATTGCCCTCGCGCAGCGGCGGCAGACGGCCCGCTTTTGTGTGCTTTCATGGGCACATTCAGTTATGGGGTGCAGCCATGAGAAAAGTCTTCGAAACGCGTAAGCGCCTCCTGGCCGTGGGGCTAGCGGGGGCGCTTGTTCTAGCGCTGTCTGTAATGGGTGGCCTGCTGCTGGGCAGCAGCTCAGCCCACGCGCAGACCCCTAGCCCTACGCCTGCGCCTGTGCCAGCTTCTCTACCGGTGGTAACGCTGGCGCACCTCAACCCTAACGGCAGCGATTTCACCGGCAACCCCTTCTGTCCCCAAACGGTGTGGTCCGCCACCGGGGCCAGGGTAGTGAGCGTGGTCGCCTGGCACGACTGCAACAACGCAGTCGGTCTGCACCACGTGATCCGCACGGGGGGCTACGACGCCACAACCACCGTCGTCGGCAAGTCCGAGACCGAGTTCGAGGACGACGGCGGAAGCGCCTGCGCCAACGGCTTGGACGACGACGCCGACACTGTCATCGACGACGGCTGCCTCTGGGCCGACGACGACGGTGACGCCGTGCCGGCCGCCGCCCGGACGGGTGTAGGCACCGCAGAGACGCTCTGCGACGGCCTCGACAACGACTTCGACGGCGTCATCGACGACGGCTGCGCCGTGCCGGAGCTCGCTCCGGACGAGTGCAACGGCGAAGACGACGACGGCGACACCGTTATCGACGACGGCGCCTGCATCGACGAGCCCCCGGCCGGAGACGACACCGGCGTTGACCCGGGCAACATCGCCGGCTGGGTCCTGCAGAACGTCGGCGCCAACGCCTCGATCATCGGCGGACCCGACTTCTGCTGGAAGCTCTCCGACATCAACGCGCCTCGGAACGCTGACGGCGATATCGTGCCGGGCAAGCCCGGCTTCAGCACACTGGACGTGAACGAGCAGTGCATCGCCATCACGTCCACCACTCCGGGCGAGACGAGCATCAGCGCTCGGTACGACGGCCAGACCACCAATACCCTGGTCAAGGAATGGGACAAGTTCATCGACACGGTCATCCTCAAGGCAGCTGACCTCGATAGCATTACCATTCCCGGCATGGGCACCCAGAAAATGCCCAAGGACGCCGACGGCGACGGCGTACGCGACGCCGACGACGAGCACCTGATGGACCACAACGGCGAGACGCAGGAGCACCCCGTCATCTTTGACGAGGCGAGCAAGTCGAACCGCTCGGGCGACGGACCCATCCAACTTATCGACGTGGTCCACGGCCAGCACTGCGGAACCGGCTCCTCCTGCCCCGGCGCCCTGCCGTCCGCCTTCCTCGACCACCCGACCGAAGGCGCAGTGGTCCTGGCCTTCATCGACTCGCCGCGCGGGTGCACCTACTTCACGGACCCCCTGAATCAGGCCTACTTCGGCACCGCCGTGGTGGGCATGACCGACTGGCGCGGCTTCATGATCGGCCCCAAGCTCTGGCCCTCAGGCGCCCAGTTCAACGCTGAGGCCCTGGGCAAGGCGGCTGCCGCCGGCCTGAGCCCGGGCAAGTCCAACAACGGTCCAAACAGCACCGCGGTGGCCAGCCTCTTGGGTGTCTACGTAGACACGCTCTGCGAAGAGCAGGCTGTCATAACCTTCAAGGTCGGCTACCCCAACTTCGTCCAGTCGGTCCCGGAGATCCCCGCGCCCGAGATGGTGAGGATCAACTGGACCACCATCGAGATGGCCAAGCAGCCCCAGATCCGCTGGGCAGGCGAGGAAATCGTCCTGGAGAAGCGCTGGGCGCTCCCCGGCGAGTGGTACCCTGAGCCCGGCGCCGGCATCGACAACGACGGCGACACCCTGATCAACGAGGACCCGCTTGACGACGACGGAGACGGGCTGATCAACGAAGAGTTCGGCGGCACTGCCGGTGTCGACGACGACAACGACGCCAACGAGGACGGCACCCACGCCATCCCCGGCTTCGGCAACTGCAGCGACGGCCTCGACAACGACGGCGACACCACGATCGACTCGGTCGGGAAGGCGCCGGCGGGCGTCGACCCTGACGTTAGCTGCGCCAAGTTCACCGACGAGGACCTGGGCACCGCCCTCACCGAGGACAACGACAAGGACTGCGTGGGCGCGGCGCCCACCAACCCGGCCCACCCCGGTGTGCCGCCAGCAGACCCCCTCACCTGCGTGTACGGTAGTGCCGGCTGCCCCATCTGCGAGACCGCCGGCGGCATCGACGAGGACGGCCCGGACAGTTGCCCGGCGGCCGGCCTCTTGGTCAAGTACTCCAAACTGGGCGGCCCCGGCGGCCTCATCTCTGGCCTACCGGACACCTTCCCAGTGACTGCCAGCGATCCAAACGTAGTCTGGACGACCGTTGACGCCGACTGCGTCTCCCGCGCTCTCTACTCTTCCGAGGACCCGGGCGCGGCAAATGTGGAGGCGACGCTGACGGAGAGTCTCAGCGCCCCCATCAATAAGCACGCTTTCCTGGTCTACTACATCAAGCTGTACCAGGTTAAGCTGACCAACATCCCGCTCACCGACGACGTGGGCCGCGAGTTCCACAACGCCGGCATCTGGGGCGGTGAGGACCCCATTACTTCCGCCGGCGTAACCGCGGAGACGCTCAACGTCTCCCAGGACGCCCTAGCCCGCGTCCAGGTCAAGGGCTGGATGCGGACCGCCGACAATAGCGCCCGCGGCGCCGTCTGCATCGACATGGACGGCGACGGCGATGGCATCGATGATGACGCCGACACGTTGCTCAACGAGGACCCGAAGGACACCCTGGACAACGACGGCGACACCAAGATCGACGAGGACATCCAGGTTCCGGGCGAGCCCTACCCGCTGGCACAGTACGAAGCCGGCTGCCCGGACCCCAACGATGAGATCCTCGACCACGGCTATTGGATACTTCCGGACGACATCGAAGCCCTGGCTGGCCCCCACCCCGACCGCCTGGCCACCTGGGATGTCATGAGCGAGCCCGACGTGTCCGCTTCCGACCTCATCGGCTACAAGAGCACCCTTGACAGCCACGATGATGTCCTGCGGCGCGTCGTGGACTGCGTCGTGCTGAGGGTCAGGCCCACCGGCGAGGTGGTCTCTGACTTCACCTGCACGCGCAAGACCGTCGACCCCGACGGCAAGATCACCGATGCCGACGCCATCATGCCGCCGCTCAAGATCCTCGCCCAGATCCTGGACGATGATGACGGCACGCTGGATGTCGGAGAGTCGGGCTTCCTGAAGATGGCCGACAAGGGCGCCGACGTAGGCATCCTCAGCGCCTACCAGCGGGCAGAGATAGCGGCCAGCCCCTTCATCCCGCAGCCGGTCAACAACGGCGGGTACGATTGGGACAGCTGGGGCTTCTACCGCAACTCCGTTGTCCAGGGCCCGTACGAGTTCTTCGACATCCTCACCAAGCACGAGGTACTGGACGCCCTGAACCGGCCGTTCATCCGCAACTTCGCGTTCTACACCGACAACCGCGGCCTGGGGTACTTCTTCGTTAACGGTGACTTCAACCTCACCTTCGACGACTGCCTCCGCCAGCAGCTCTCCGGCACGCCGGACTGCAAGCCCGGCGCCGTCGTGGGCAAGACCGACATCACCGTCATCGGCGACTACCCCTACTTCCGCCCGCACCCGGCCATAGAGTCCAACCTGGTCATAAAGACCTGGACCTGGAAGGGCTTCAAGAGCGTAACGGCCGAGAAGATCGACGCCACCCACACCAAGGTCATCGCCCACCTAAGGGACCGCGATGGCTACTGCAAGTGGGACGTCGCCGCCGACCCGACCAAGGCAAACTCCGTCATCTTCTCGCCCAGCATCAACGAGGTCCAGCACGAGTGGATCGAGTTCCTCCTCAACACTCACGTTGGGTTCATGCGGGACGTTTCCCCCAACTCTCTCTACCTGGGAACCGGCGTGAATGACCAGCACTCGATCATCGACCTCGGCATGCCGCGGCGCGAGATCCTGAAGATCCAGGACCACGTCCACGTACCACTGGCTAAGGTGCGGTCCACCGGCCTCGAGGAAGGCAGAATCTTCGAAGCTGAGCGGGCGGCCCTGGCCCGCGCCGAGGACGTCCGGGTCCTGGCCTTCTACGGCAAGTCTGCTGCGGTCGACCCGAAGTACACCGACCCGGCGGCGCCCGATGAGTGCCAGGCCTGGGTCCTCATTGAGCACCCAGCCGACCTGACTCCCAACGTCAGCGTCGTCTTCCACGACCCCGAAGGCCAGATCGACAGGCACTACCCGACGTCCCAATTCGTCTCCGTCCTGGTTCAGGGCTGGAACGACTCTTGCTACACCGGCCCCGCAATGGACATCGAAGAGGCCCTGACGGACGCCGGCCTCATCGAGGCGGACGGCACCAGCCACGTGCTGGCGGTCTACCGCTTCACCAACGACACGGACCAGGCCTTCGACCACTGGTTCCCGGGTCGGCCGGACATCGAGGACACGATCACGACCATCAGCCCGTTCGACCAGCTGTTCCTCCTGATGGACAGCCCCATGAGCTGGGCGATGGACGTCGTCGCTGACACGACCGGCCAGAAGGACACTCAGCTGTCGCTCATCGAGAACTGGAACAGCGTTTGCTACGCCGGCGCGGACAAGGCGCCCGAAGAGGCAGCGGCCAGCATCAACAACAGTCTGGTGATCATGTACACGCTGGCTCAGGACCAGACCTGGCGCCGCTACGTCCCCAACCGGACAGAGCTCACCAACATCATCACGCTGAACCAGTACACCTCCGTGTTCGTCCTCATGACGGGCCCGGGGACCTGGGTGTTCGACCCGTAGGAGCATAGAGTAGGCACGCGACCGCCCGTTCCGGCGGTGGCTAATTGGCCACCGCCGGAACGGGCGGCAAGCAAAGGAGTGAGGGGAATGAGAAAAGCAGGAATCGCGCTGACGATCCTTGGGGTCTCGGCCTTTGCGGCGCTCGTGGCCTGGGGCCTGACCTTTAGTACCGCCCAGGCCGACGACCCGACGACCACCCCTACGGCCACCGCCACTGCAGCGGCCACGGCGACCCCAGCGGCTACCGCCACCCCGGCGGGCACGGCAACCCCTGAAACTTGTGCGCCGGTCATCCCCGGCACGTACAACGGTTCGGTAACCCTTAACGGCGTGCCGGCGCCGGACGGCACGGTCATCAAGGCCCTCATAGGCGGCGTGGAGTGGGCGAGCGACACAACCTCCGGTGGGAAGTACGTGTTCGACGTCCCGGCCACGTTGCCCACCCAGGCGCCGTGCTTCTCCGGTGGCACGCTGAGCTTCACCTGCGACAGCGCCACGGCCGCCGAGACCGCCACCTGGAACTCCGGCCTGCATGACCTGAACCTGACCTGCGGCCCCGCGGCCACTGCGACGGCAACAGCGACCGCCACCGTGACGAGCACTGTGACCGCGACAGCCACGCCAAAGGCCTCGCCGACGGCTCTGCCTCCCACGGGCGCAGGCTCCACCGGTGAGGGCGGCGGCTTCCTGTGGTGGCAGCTGGCCCTGGCCGCGGCGGCGCTTACCGCCGTCGCCGGCCTGTACACCGCCCGCAGGGCAACCCGCTAGACCCCGCCACACCTAGACCAGAAAGGCAGCGTAGGGCAGCCCCCTTGGGGGCTGCCCTACCGATTTCGGGAGTCCGTTGCGCGCCAAACCTGGTGCCGGGGAGCGGCGAAGGTTGCCTTGCCTACCGATAGTTATGGTATCCTTACATCGTGGTTCGTGAGCTTATTCTGGCAGGCGTCTTGCTTCTCTTAGCATCTCCGATGGGAGTAGGCGCGGTTCAGGCCCAACCTTCGCCCCCAGCCACTTTCGCCGGAACGGTCAAAGTCAACGGTCAAGCCGTCCCCGACGGCACTTCCGTCCTAGCCCTCGTGAACGGCAGGCAATGTGGCGAGAGCTCTCGCGAGCCGGGGCAGACGGGCACCTGGACACTGGACAAGGACGTGGCTGATCTAGGCATGCGCGCCGGCGATTCCATCTACATCATCGATGTGGCAAGCGACAGCCAGACCCCCGGCTGCGGCACAGAAGAAGCCACGGTGGCCTTCCAGGTGGCCGGTCAGCCCAGCCACGAGACGGGCGTCTGGAAGGCCGGCTTCAACTCCTTGGACCTCACAGTG
>Ga0315288_10000228_pt1 | contig 68517 bp, 61 predicted proteins | sample YL17G11_20_MG_FD_203454 | JGI IMG/M metagenome (GOLD analysis project Ga0315288, IMG submission 203454) | Sediment microbial communities from Yellowstone Lake, YNP, Wyoming, USA - YL17G11_20 | ecosystem: Environmental > Aquatic > Freshwater > Lake > Sediment | place: USA: Wyoming | collected...
GAGATGCCGTACCAACCAACCTTTGTGAGCTTCGCCCCCACATATATGTGCAACCTGTCGTGCGCGCACTGCTGCGTGCCGAAGACGTCGGATCAGCAGTTGCCACTCGACCTTGCGCTTACCTGCATACGCGAAGCGGCGGGGCTCAGGATCACGGCCGTGGGCTTCACGGGCGGCGAGCCTATGCTGGTCTTTGAGTGGGTCGCGGAGGCCGTGCGGGAAGCCGTTCGAGTGGGCCTCGAGGCAGACGACCTGTCAACGAACGGCGTCTGGTGGTCTCATCGCGATGAACTGGAGATGCGACTGCGGGTGCTGAAGGTGGCTGGCTTCGCGGGAGGCTTTCATCTGAGCGTCGACGCCTTCCACGCAGGCGCTGGCGGGGAAAGGCAGGCAGAGTTCATCCGCGCGGCGATCGAGATCTTCGGGACGGCCGGAAGCCTGAGCTGTGCCGAGAGCCCGAATCACTCGGCGATGCCGGTCATCGTCGAACTCGCGAGGCATCTCGATGCCGAGGTCACCGAGGAGAGCGCGGAGACTGGTCATCTGGACGTCGGCGGTGTCACGGTCCGGTACTTCCGGTTCCCTGTTGCCGAAGTCGGGCAGCGGGCACACGTCGGAGTGAGCACTGGCGCCGAATGGTTCGGTGACTTCGACTGCTTCGGGCACGACTCGGTCTACGTCGACCCCGAGGGAAAGGCGCGATTCTGCCTGGGATTCGCGACCTATGCGGCGCCGGCGCTCTGCCTCGGTGATGTCGCGCAAGAGGGCCTTGCCGCAGTGATGTCGTCGGCCGCAGCCGACCCACTCGTCGAGTTGCTGTGTGCGGAAGGGCCGCGAGGCCTGCGGCGAGTCATCGAGGAAGGCGATCCCGACGCTTTCCTTGAGCCGTGGTCGAGTCCGTGTTCGTTCTGTTATCACTGCCTGACTGATAAGCGGCGAGTGAGCGTTCTGCGGGAAGCAGGGCTGGTTGGCTGAGCGTAGTGCGGCGGCGCTCCGCCTTGTGGCCGATGGCCGCCCTACAGACGATGGGCGTCTTGGTGCGAGGGTGAGAGATGACCGATAGCATCGACATGCGCAAGACGTGGAACGAGATTGCGCCGCATTATCAGGCGGAGCATAGGATTCCGTGTGAGTTCGTGCACTATGGGCCGCACTGCCCGAACGAGGATGAGCTTCATCTCATCGGTGATGTGAGGGGGAAGCACGTGCTCGAGATCGGGTGCGGGGGCGGGCAGTGCAGCATCGCCTTCGCCAAGCGCGGCGCGATCGCGGCCGGCATCGACATCTCGGATGAGCAGGTGAAGTTCGCGCGGGAACTCGCGCGGCAGCATGGGGTCGAGGCGACGTTCGAGCAGGGCAGCGCAGATGACCTGTCCGCCATTGCGGATCAGAGTCAGGAGGTCGTGTTCTCGGCCTATGCGCTGCAATATGTCAAGCGCCTCGACCGGTGCTTCGCCGAGGTTCATCGAGTGCTGAAGCCAGGCGGGCTGTTCGTGTTCAGCACCGATCATCCGTTCTGGTATTGCCTTGCTGAGAAGGAGCTGCGGATCGAGTTCCCTTACTTCGACCATGAGTACTTGTATGAGTGGGAGCAGACTGGGCTGGAGTCACGGCCGCGGGTGCGGCAGTTCCAGCGGACGGTGGGGGAGTATTACCGCTTGCTCAGAGGCGCGGGGCTGGAGGTGCTCGACATCATCGAGCCGGAGCCAGTGGAGGAGGGGAGTGGGCAGGATTGGGGAGAGTACTACGCGCCTGAACGCCAACGAATGGTACCGGCCACCATCATCTGGAAGACGCGGAAGCCGTGAACGGCCGGGCAGGAGCAAGTCGCCTGAGGCGACCGAGGCTCCTGCCCAACGGTCGAGGAGCACGCATGTTCACGCACAACATCTACCATAACGTACGGACCCGGGTCATTGTCGTCCACGACGGGAAGATGCTGCTCCACGCGCCGGGGGCGATGGAGGCGGGGAAGGGTGCTTACCGAGTTCTGCCCGGGGGCGGGCTGGAACCGAACGAAGCGTTGTATGAGGCAGGGGAGCGGGAGGTGTTCGAGGAGACCGGACTACGGGTGAAGGTGACGTCGGTAGCGTTTCTGCGCGAATGGATCGCGCCGAAGATGGTATCCGCGGACGAGATGAAGCGGCAGGCCGATGCTTCGGGGTTCAGCTACGATGAGGGCGAGTTCCCGAATCACGGGTATGGGCTTGAGGTGTATCTGTGGGCAGAGATCCCGGCTGGCGAGTCGGCCGAACCGAAGCCGGGAGACGCCAACATCACGGGCGGCCTTGCCGAGTGGGTGACTCTCGAGCAAGTCGCGCACGAGCCACTGTTCCCGGCAGAGCTGAAGGCGCTGGCGCGCGATCTCGCCGAAGGTCGCCCGGCCGTGGGCGTGCCGAGCTTCGTCAGCGGGCTGGGCGATCCGTGGGATGAGCCGGACTGGGAGGCGTTCAGGAAGGGCGCAAGCGAGTAGGGCAGGAGACACGCTCCTGCCCCACGATCATATCGGTCGGCGGGCGACCGCAGTGGGTCGCCCCTACGGTGACGACAGGCGACCGGCCGGCGGCTCGCCCCTACTTGAACGGCAGCGGCTCGTCCGGCGATGGCATAGGCGGGTAGTCGGGGTAGCCGATGCGCTTGACGAGGTCGGCGATGACGACGGGTTTTCCGGTGGCGATGGACTTGTTCGCGGCAACGCCGGTCAGGATGGAGTAGGCGCCGGAGCGCTGGTCGGCCTTGCGCAGGTACTTGTCGGCGGGCGGGCTGGGATTGAAGATGTCGTTGAGCATTACTGTGTCGCCACCGCCGTGGCTGCCCTTGCCCTCGTCGACCTTGGCGAGGTACGGCTCCTTGAAGTGCGGGCAGACCCTGATTCGCGGCTCCCTCGACATACTCGTGCCGAGTATCCCTGCCGACTGATCGCCTCGACCCTCTTCCTTTCTCACGTCGAACCACTCGCCCTCGGCGAACTCCAGGCGGCCCTTGGTGCCGTTGAAGTTGATGGTCAGACCCTCCCACGGGAGGAAGGAGTTGAGCGAGTAGGTCATCTTGATGCCGGTGTCATAGGCGACGACGAGGTTCATCGTGTCGTAGATGTCGATCTCGTCGTTGAAGACGCAGCGGTCGCGGATGTAGCCGTCGTACTGCTCGTTGTCGAGGTACATCCGTTTGTCCGAGCTTTTCATGATGTCGCAGAAGAAGGGACACTTTGCAGAGACGGGGCAATCCTTGCAGCGCTCGGCGCGATTGCTCAGGCCGTATCGTTCCGCCGTCTTCGCGGTGTAGAACTGGCGACCGGCGATGGCGTAGACAGAGACCGGCGCCGCGGAGAGCCACCAATGGGCAAGGTCGAAGTGATGGGTGGCCTTGTGGACGAGCAGCCCGCCGGAGTTCTTCATGTAGGCGTGCCAGCGGTTGTAGTAGCTGGCGCCGTGATCGGTGTTGAGCAAGTAGTGGTAGTCGACGGAGACGATGTCGCCGATGACGCCCGACATGAGCAGGTCCTTGACCTGGGTGCACGGCGGCATGTAGCGGTAGTTGAAGGTGACGACGCACTCTTTGCCGGTCTTGCGCTGGGTGTCGATGATCCGCTGGCACTTCTGATCGTCGATGGTCATGGGCTTCTCGGTGATGACGTCGCAGCCCAGCTCCATCGCGCGGCAGACGTACTCGTCGTGATAGGCATCGACCGTGGTGACGATGACGCAGTCGGGCTTGCAGTCCTGGATCATCTTGTCGAAATCGGAGGCGAGATAGCCCTTCGGGCTGACGCCGCGCTCCTTCGTCCAGTCCATGCGCAGCTTCAGCCGGCCCTCATTCCTGTCGCAGAGACCGACGAGCTCGCTATACTCGGCGAAGTCCTCGACGATGGCCTCGCTGAACATGTGCGAGCGCCCACCCACCCCAACTTGCACGTATCGCTTCTTCATGATCGGCGTCCTCCGACGTTTGCGGTTGTGTTCGAGATAGCGTCCTCTTCTTCGGAACCTCACCCCCTGGTCCCTTTCCGCGGGGACCTCACCCCCCTTGCCCCCTCTCCAAGTTTGGAGAGGGGGGCCTTCAGACGGCCGGCGGGCAGGCCGAAGGCGGGGGAGGTCGCGCGTGCGAGGGTAGGCCCGTCTGAGGTCGCAGCCCTGGTTGCCAAACGCTTGACAGGGTGGGTTGCTGCGGCTATACTCCGAGCGTCGTTCACTCAGGTTCAAGGAGGCAGCGATATGATGACCATAGCACAAGTCAGCAACCGAATACCGCGTCACTGCCTCTCACGCCTGAGGGCCGGATAGCCTATTAGCTCGGAATGGCAGGAGCCAAGTCGCCTGAGGCGACCAGGGCTCCTGCCCAACGGGGTCGGACCCATACCGCAGGCCACGAGGCCTGCGGTTTTCCGCATTTCGGGCGGGCAGCAGACGCCCTCCCGCCGCACAGATGGCAGTGGCGTTCTGCATTTCCCCAGGCGCCGGGGCATAGGGCGCCATACCCCATTCACAACGGAGAGATAGCGGTGCTATTGCACGTCCTTGGCGGATCGGATTGGTCGGAGTTCGACAGGAGCCCGCAGAGGGTTTCCGCTGCGGGTTGGGCGAGGGTTGCACATGGCTGATACCCTCATCGACGGGACAGTGGTCGAGAATCGGGGCGCGTTGTTCGAGGTGTTGGTTGATGGGCACGTGGTCCGGTGCCTGCTGCGCGGCAGGCTGAAGAAAGGCAAGCGGCGGATCGCTGCAACACCGGTGGCAGTCGGCGACCGGGTGAGAATCGCCATGCTGGAGCGCGGAAGAGGCGTGATCGAGGAGGTGCTGCCAAGGGCGACGGGACTGTCTCGGACGGCCGCGGGGAGCCGGCCGCTCATGCAGACGCTGGTGGCGAATGTGGACCAGGCGGTGATCGTGTTCGCCGCCGCGGAGCCGCGGCCGGACCTATTCATGCTAGACCGGTTCATTGTTGCGGCGATTGCGAGCGAGCTGGAGCCGGTGGTCTGCATCAACAAGTCAGATTTGCCTATCGCACAACGCGAACGGCCGCGTTATGGTGGCGATCCGCCTGAGACGGACCGCGCGCGTGACTTGGTGGACGGCGAACTGCTGCGCGCGCAGTTCGCTGTCTACCGCCAATGGTTCCGAGTGCTGTTCACCTCGGCCGCGCTGGGTGAGGGAATCGACGGACTGAAGGAGGCGCTCAAGGACCGACGATCGGTGATCTGCGGGCCTTCGGGTGTCGGCAAATCGTCGCTGCTGAACGCGGTCGCACCGGGATTGCGCCTGCGGGTCGGCGATGTGAGTGATGTCACGCACAAGGGGCGGCACACCACGACGGCCATCACACTGCTGGAGTTGCCCTTCGGCGGCTGGGTGGCGGACACGGCGGGGCTACGGCAGTTCGGGTTGTGGGAGGTGACGCCCGAACAGGTGGCAGATGGATTCCCCGATCTCGCACCTTGTCTCGGCCGGTGCAAGTACTCGAACTGCTCGCATCGGGATGAGGCAGGGTGCGCGGTGCGCGCCGCCGCTGACGCAGGAGAACTGGACGGACGGAGGATGAGGAGCTATCGGCAGTTGGCGGGCGAGAAAACGGCCTAACGCCGATGAACGCGGATGCGGGGCGAGTTCCCGCCCCGCGAGCGGCAGGAGACATTCTCCTGCCCACGTGCCGGAGATCAGAAAGGAGGAGTACCGTGGGACACATACTCGACTCAGAGACACCGGACAGCACAGAACGGAGATACCGAAAGGAACCATATGCTTACAGACGATCAGTCGGAGGTCGTTCGCCGTGCGGTTGAATGGATCGAGGCGAATGTCGGGCTGAGGCCGACGACGTCGGCCGAGGCGTTGTATGACCAAATGGAGACGCAATCGGGCGGGAACCTGCCCGTAATCGACTATCCGTTCGACGGCCGGAAACGACCGAGTTTCGCGGGGTCTGGAAGTATCTTGGACTACACCATCGTAGCCGGCCCCGGCCGGGTGTTGGACTTCGGCCCGGGTGATGGATGGCCGTCGCTGCTGATGGCGCCGATGGTCGAGGAGGTCGTGGGCATTGACGGCAGCAGGAGGCGGGTGGATGTGTGCACACAGCACGCGGAGCGGCTCGGGCTGACGAATGTCAGCTTCGTGCACGTTCGCCCCGGTGAGCCGCTGCCGTTCGAGGACGGGTCATTCGACGGAGTGACGGCCGGTTCGTCCATAGAGCAGACGCCGGATGCGAAGGTGACGCTGAGGGAGCTGTGCCGCGTGCTGAAGCCGGGCGGCCGGCTGCGGATGCACTACGAGTCGTTGAGCTACTACGCAGGCGGTCATGAGTGCGAACTGTATGTTGGCGAAGGCGGCGACTTGATGCTCTACGACCGGCACATCGAAGAGGAGTACGTCAAACACGTGGACCTGATATTCGACCTGTCAGAGCGGGAGATCATCGAGATCTTCACGCGACACGGCGTGGAGCCGCCGAACGCGACCCCGGAGGTGCTCGCGGATCTCAAGCCGCACATCAGCGAGGCGGTGACGTGGAGGACGCGGCATCCGTCGTGCCGCACGTTGCTGAGGTGGTTGCCCGAGGTCGGGTTCAGCTCCGCACAGGCGACGTATGATGGGGGCTGGTTCGCAAGGCGGTTCTTCGACGCGCTACCAGAGACGAAGCGGCCTCGGGAGATGGCGGCAGTGGATGAGATGCTGCGGCCACTCGTGGAGGTGGTTGTGACCATGGAGTGCCCGCCGGTAAGCCAGCCAGGTGAATGGGACCCGTGGGTGACGGCGGTGAAGTGACTCGCGGTGGCAGGGGCAAGCCCCCTTCGCCAAGGCTACGGGGCCCAGGGCTCCTGCCGAACGGACGTGAGCGGGGGCGACCCATTGGGTCGCCCCTGCCGTTTCGGGAGGATGCCCCGTAGCGGCGACGAACAGGGGGTGGATGCAGCAGCGGCAGTCTATACCCGAGACTGATACTGAGCAGAAGCCCGCTTTCCCGATCACCCCGCGCGCGGTGTTGGTTGGCGCGATCGCGGTCGGCCTGCTGGGGACAATCAACCCCTACCTTGCCTTCGTGAGTCGCACCTGGGATGTCGGGTCCGGGTCGCTGCTGAACAGCCCGGTCTTCATCCTCTTCCTGCTTGTGGTATTGAACACGCTGCTCATCCGCCTCTGGCCAGGCCGCGCCTTCACCCGGAGCGAGCTGCTCACCGCCTACGGGATGCTGATCATCTCGGTCGGGCTGGCAATGCAGGGCGGGCTGCCCTATCTGGTCTCGGCGACGACCTATCCGTTCTACATGGCGACGCCGGAGAACCGCTGGCAGCACATGATCTGGCCCCTGATCCCACTGTTCCTCCGGGTCGATAGCCCCGAGGCGAACACCTGGTTCTGGGAAGGGCTGCCGGAAGGAATGGGCGTTCCATGGACGGCCTGGTGGACGCCGATGCTGTGGTGGGGGAGCTTCACGCTGGCGCTGATGGGAGGGATGTTCAGCCTGGGGGCGCTGATGCGGAGGGACTGGATCGAGCGCCAGCGGCTGGCCTTCCCTCTGGTGGAGGTGCCACTGGCGCTCACGGGCGATGACCCTCGACCATCTCTGAAGGCCAGCATCCTCAACAACCGGGTGTTCTGGCTCGGCTTCGCCATCCCGGCACTGTTCGTCACGCTGGGCTGGTTCCACGTGCTGTTCCCAAGCGTGCCGTCGGCGAACCTCTACTCCATCGAGGTGAACCGCTACTTCGCCGGCATGAGCCTGCCCTGGAGCGTGCTGGCCGGGGAGAGCGGGCTCAAGATCTCCATCCTCTTTCCGGTGATCGGGATCTCGTGTTTGCTGCCGGCCGAGGTATCGCTGAGCCTGTGGCTGTTCTATGTGCTCTTCTGGGTGCAGATGATCGTGTGGGGGAGCTTCGGGGTGGCGGAGTCGGGCGGCACCGCCTCGATCGCCATCAACCCACGGAACTTCGTCGCGTTCCAGGAAGCGGGCGGTTTCCTGGCGCTAACCGGGGCGACGATCTGGCAGTCACGCAAGGCACTGCGGGCGGCGTGGCTCGGGCTGATCGGCCGGGAGAAGGAGGAGCCCGATCCCTACGCGCCGCTGGCAGGACGGTGGGCGCTGCTCGTCTTCCTTCTCACGAACGGGTTCATGTTCTGGTGGGCGGGGAAGGCGGGGATGTCATGGTGGAGCTTCGCCGCGATCATCGGTATGTTCTACGCTGTGCTGGTAGGAGCGTCGCGGCTGGTGGCGGCCGGCGGGGTTATGTACGTGGACACGGGGTTCTTCCCGCGGCCGGTGCTGCTCAACACGATCGGCGGGGTGAGCATCAAGCCGGCCTCGCTCACGATGTACACGCATCTCTCGCTCATCTTCATGTACGATCCGATGAACCTGGCGATGCCGCAGATGATGAACGGGTTCAAGTTGATCCACAGCGCGCGGCTTCGCGGTTGGGTGTTCAGCGTCGCGGCGCTGGTGGCGATCACGCTCATGCTCTGCCTCGGAACGGGGGCGCTGCTGAAGGTCATCTACGGGCATGGCGCGGGCGCGCTGCCCAACTGGCCGTTCACAAGCTACCCGCACTGGGCGTTCGGCGAGCTGGACGCAACGCTGCGGGTGCCGGAGCCGGCGAGCAACTGGATGCGGCTCGCGGTCGTGCTGGGCGCGGGGTTCACGCTGCTGCTGGTGTGGCTGCACTCGCAATACGTCTGGTGGCCGGTGAGCCCGATCGGCTTCCTCGTCGCCAGCTCCTACGAGACGAACAGATCGATGTGGGCGAACGTGTTCATCGCCTGGGCTGTGACGGGCCTGATCAGGAGGTACGGGGGGTTGAAGCTGTTCCGGACGCTGCGTCCGGCGTTTCTGGGGCTGGTTCTCGGGGAGTACCTGCCCCGCGGGTTCTTCGCCATCATCTCGTCGATCTTCGGGATCACGCAGCCGATCGGATAGGCCGTGCTGTGAGCAAGCCGCGGGCTTGCGCTGCCGCTAAGAGCGTCTAACAGAACCGTTCGCGCTCGGCGCAGAAGCCCCTGCAAGACGCTCTCAGCGCAACCGAGAACGGTTCTGATAGGGCTTCTATTGAGTCTCGCAGATAAGAGTTACAATGCACAGGCGCATTCTTGCCAGGTTCCGGGCGGCTTTTTCCGCTCTTGGCAATGTCACTATATTTTGCGAGCCTCAATAAGGGTCACGCGCCTTGTGGCGCAAAGAAAGCCGGACTCCCTGCGGGAGTCCGGCAACAGGCCCTTATCGGGCAGCTACGAAACCGCCTCTCACTTCTTCTTGGCCGCCGGCTTCTTCTTGGCGGTCGCCTTCTTTGCGCACCTTCCACAACTCACCTGCCCCACCTCCCTTCTGGAGGAAAGCATCTGACTCGCGCAGCATAGACGAACTGCACGGTCCCTATAACAAGAATACCATATCCGCCCTGATGTTTCGCTCTGCTGGTGTTCGCATGCGACCGCATCGGGAGGCGAGCCGCGCGACGGCATGCGCCGTCTGGGCGGTCGACGATTCTTGTGCGATTTCCGCCGAATGAAGGGGTCTGGCAGGGGAATGATGGGCCGGGGCGTGGAAAATCACCTTCGTGACAATACGCCGGCCATGATGACGCGGCCGGCGTCACGCGCGTGAAGGAACGCATGGACGCGGCGAGACTGGCAGAGGTGGAGCGGCTGCTCGACAGCGACCTGCAGGAGGAGTTCCCCCAGCAGGTCGAGGATGCCGTTCGCCAGTTCATCCAGGACGGCGAGCAGCGACTCATCAGCCTGTACACCGATGTCACGCCCGAGGGCGAGTTCGGTGATCGCTGGTTCGTTGCCACCGATCGGCGCCTCGCCACCTTCGTGGCGGACAACGGCGCCGCCAAGGTCGAAACGGAGCTTCCCCTCGATGACATCAAGCGGGTGCGGCTCCGCGACTTCATCGGCGGGGGCTCGCTGGAGATCGCGACCGAGCACGAGGGCGTGGAGCTGGTGCGGTTCACCCGGTCGGTCGCGCCGCAAATGTCGCGGGCCTACTATGTCCTACGGCGGCTGACCAAGGAAACCAGCGAGGCTGAGGAGGAAGGTGGGCACCGACGGGGCGGCGGACAGCGGGCGCTGCGGTGCCCGGAGTGCGGCCGCGCGCTGCCGCGTTGGTCGGAGGTATGCCCGTTCTGCATGAAGCGGGGGCAGCTTCTTGCCCGGCTGATCAGCTATCTGGCGCCATACCGGACCATCGCCATAGTCGGCTTCTTCCTGAGCATCGTGCTGACGGTGCTCAACCTGGTGCCGGTATATGTGACCAGGTACCTGTTCGACCGGGTGCTCACGCCGAACTACCCGCCCGGCCTGATCGTAGTGGTGAGCGTGCTGCTGGCGATCTACGTCGTCCGGGCGTTCTTCGCGATGATCCGGGGCTATATGATGGAGTGGCTGGGGGCCCGCGTGGTGCTGGACATGCGGGTGCAGGTCTACGATCACCTCCAGTTGCTGTCAATGGGGTTCTTCGGGCGCAAGCAGACGGGGCAGATCATGTCCCGCATCACCAATGACATCATGCGCCTTCAGTACTTCATCGCGGACGGGCTTCAGCAGATCATCATCAACCTGCTGACCATTCCTGTCATCTGTGTCATGATGTTCGCGGCGAACCCGACGCTGGCACTGCTCACACTGGTGCCGACGCCGTTCATCGCGGTCGGCACCTACTGGTTCGGGAAAGCGGTCCATCGGATCTACCAGAAGGTCTGGCGGCGGTGGGCCGGCCTCAACGCGGTGCTGGCCGACTCGATCCCGGGCATCCGGGTGGTGAAGTCGTTTGCCCAGGAGTCGCGCGAGTCTGACCGGTTCCGAGATCGCAGCGCTTCCCTGTTCACGCAGGAGCTGGCGGTGGTGAAGCTCTGGACGACCTTCTTCCCGGCGCTGGGCCTGATCACGGCTGTCGGCTCCCTCGCCATCTACGGCTACGGCGGACACCAGGTTCTGATCGGCATGACCACGATCGGAACGCTGGTCATGTTCACCCAGCTCATGTGGCAGTTCTACCAGCCGATTCAGATGCTCGGCGACATGAACCACCGGGTGCAGCACGCGTTGACGGCTGCGGAGCGCGTTTTCGAGGTGCTGGACACGAAGCCGGAGATCCCGGACGCGCCGGGCTCGATCAAGCTGAGCAACATCACGGGGAAGGTCGAGTTCAAGCACGTGACCTTCAGCTACGAGCCCGGGAAGCCGGTGCTGCAGGATGTCAGCTTCGTCGCCGATGCCGGGCAGATGGTCGGGCTGGTGGGCCCGAGTGGCGCAGGGAAGAGCACGCTGGTCCAATTGCTCAGCCGGTTCTACGATTCCGAGGAGGGCGAGGTTTTGGTGGACGGGCATGACGTGCGGGAGGTGTCGCTGCGGTCGCTGCGGCAGCAGATTGGCGTCGTGCTCCAGGAGCCCTTCCTCTTCCACGGGACGGTGTCGGACAACATCGCATACGGCGTTCCCGACGCGAGCCCGGCGGAGATCGTGGCAGCGGCGAAGGCGGCCAACGCGCACGATTTCGTCGTGAACCTGCCTCACGGGTATGATACGCAGGTTGGCGAGCGAGGGCAGTTGCTCTCCGGCGGCGAGCGCCAGCGGGTCTCGATCGCACGGGCGGTGCTGAAGAACCCGCGCATCCTGATACTGGATGAGGCGACATCGTCGGTCGACACGGAGACGGAGATGCTGATCCAGCAGGCGCTGGACCGGCTCGTCTCGAACCGGACGACATTCGCCATTGCGCACCGGCTGTCGACCCTGCGCAAGTCGGACAAGATCCTGGTGATGGAGCACGGTCGGATCGTCGAGACCGGCACGCACGACGAGCTGCTGGATGGCGGCGGTTTGTACAGCCGCCTATGCAAGCTGCAGGCCGAGCTTTCGAAGGTCCGCGCCTGGTAGCAGTTCCGCTTCGAGGTACCGCGGTGGTAGATCCCGAGGACAACGAGAACGACGCGGCTGCCGACGCGGGCTGGAAGGCCGAGATCGACCGGCTGCAGATCGTCGCGCCGGACCGGGTGCGCGTCTGGCGGGATGAGTTCCGGCGGCTCCACGTGCAGGTGGACAAAGACACCGAGCACGTAGATGTCAAGCCGGTGCCGGTCTTCCCGGTGTCGAGGGCGGCGGATTACGTGAGCTTCCTCGACAGCAAGGACAAGGAAGTGCTGCTGCTGCGCGACCCGGAGGAGCTTGACTGCGAGAGCCGCACGGTGCTGCGGGACGAGCTGGGCAGGACCTACTTCGTGCCCAGGATCACGCAGATCTACCAGATCGAGGACGCGCACGGGGCGGCGCGGTGGGAAGTGGAAACTAACCGCGGCTACCGGGTTTTCGATATCCGAGACCGAGAGGACGTGCGCGTCATCAGGCAGACGCGGGTGCTGCTGCAAGATGCCGATGGCAACCGGTTCGAGATCGACGACATCACCGAACTCGACGAGCGGAGCCAGCGGCTGCTGGACACGGAGATCTGAGACAGCGGCAAACCGCAGATTGCGCAGATTGCACAGATTGTGTCCGCCTGCGGCGGCTGAGTCTGGAGTCGTCTACTTCCGTATGTCGATCCACACCCGGCAGGTGGCGCCGTGCTTGATCGGCAGGCCCTCGCGGTCGAAGGTGATTCTGAGGGGCACCTGCTGGACCATCCAGGGGCTCGATTCGCCTGTGGCTGTGGCGGAGAACTCGGTGGCGGCCCCCACCTTGTCGATCTTCCCATGGAGCCAGGCCTTGCCTCCGAACCAGCCCCGGTAGACGGAGTCGACTCTGATGAGCACCGGCTGGCCCTCGTGCACTCTGCCGGAGTAGAGCTCGGAGACAGACGCCGAAATCCAGAAAGGAATGTCGTTCGCCAGAACGGTGACGATCGGCTCGCCGTTCTTCACCCCTTCGCCATCCTTCACCGAGCGGCCAGGACCCTTGATGACTTCGCCGTTGATCGGGCTTCGCAGCACCGCGTAGCTCAGTCGGGCATCGGCGGCATTGAGGGCCGCGCGGGCCTCGGCCACGGCCGCCTGCTGGGCTATCACCTGCTCTTCCGCCATGGCGACCTTGCGGGAGGAGGTCTCGGCGGACTTCACGCCGGCGCGCGCCTGAAGCTCCTCGGCCGCGCGGGTTTCCACGGTCTCCCCGCGTATCTGAGACTGATAGGTGTCGGCCTGCGCCACCGCGAGCGCGGCCTCCGCTGACTGCACCGCGGCTTGAGCCATCTGCTGCTCGGTTCCGGCCTGATCGAGCCCCTGCTCGGAGACAGCTCCCTCGTCGCGCAGCTTCTGCATGCGCTTCAGCGTCGCTTCGGCGTTGCGCAGCTTCGATTTCGCGGAGGCGAGGTCAGCGGCCGCTTTCCGGACCTGATCCGGCTGCTGCTGCGCTTGGAGGTTGAGCTCGGCCTGGGCCTGCTTGAGGCGCGCCCGGGCCGCGGCGAGTTGTGCAGCCGCCTGGTCCATACCCGCTGCCGACTCCCGGATGGTGAGCTCCAGCTCTCTGTCCGCCCGGGCAAGGCCGCTCTCCCTGGCCGCCAACATCGCCTTCGCCCGCTGGACCTCAGCCTCGAGGTCGGCTTTATCGAGCGTCGCGACGATCTGGTCCCTCTTGACCGTATCGCCTGTTCGCACGAGGATATGTTCGACGCGGGTGTCATCGCGCGCGCCCACGTTGACGACCAGGCCGGTGACCCGGGCGTAACTCGCACGCACGTGGGTGAATGAGAACCAGGCGGCGTAGCCACCCCAGACCATCGCCCCGAGGGTGAGCAGGATGGTGACTACGATTGCGTAGTGCCACCACGGACGGCCTCTTTCCTTCGCCGCCTGAGTGCCCAGACGCGTGCCTCGAACTGGTCGTGTCGAAACTGCCATAATGCTTTTCTTGCCTCACAGATACAGATCTACGGATTCTCTTGCATTACGGTTGGGCAGGAGCGAAGCTCCTGCCAGCGGGCAGGCTCACCGCCCCCGCGTCGCGGAAGCTCCGCTTCCGCCTCACCGTAATGCAAGAGAATCTGCCGTGTGAGCCTCACGCCGTGCGCAGTAGAGTTTCTTGCATTATGGGTGCTCCTAACCATAGTGCAAGAAACTCCATAAGATACCCACGCGAAAGCAGACCGGAGTATGGGCTCCGACCTGCCTGGTTTTCCCGCCACCGGAAGCGCCGAAACCGGCCTTGTGGCTCATAGAGCCACTTAGACTCTGTCTGCGCAACTCCTTCTTTGCGGATTCCCTTGCATTACGCTGACGACCCAAATGCAGGAGAATCTGCCGTGCGAGCCTCACGCTCTGCCCTGCAGAGTTTCCCGCACTACGGCTGCTCAGAGCCGTAATGCAGGAAACTCTATAGCAGATACCCTATATCCGGTGAGGGGTCAACACACGGGGGAAGCGGGTGTGACTTCGAAACGTCGGCTGAGCTTCGGAGTCAGGGTCGTCGTCCATCACCATCGAGCGGTTCTGGGAACCTCACCCCGCGTCTCTCCTGATTGCCTCCTATTGCTTGGGCGCCCCCTCTCCGCAGCCGTTCGAGGGGGAAGGGGGGTGCGGTTCCAGCAGCGGAGGAATCAGGGCCGAGATCGCCGACACCAAGAAGTCACACCCGGGGAAGGTTCACCAGCGGCAAGGCGCCTGGGCCAGGCCGACTCTGCGCCATCTCGGCGTCTTTGTGGTCTATGAAGTGTCTAACGAGGCGGGGTATGATAGCTCAGGGCCGATGAGGATGAATGGCAAGCTGACCCTGGTGATCATAGGTCTTGCGGCGGCGCTGGCGCAGCCGGTGAGCAGCAGGCCCGCGGCGCGGACGCCGCTGCCCGCTCCGGCGGCGAAGGTGGCCCGAGGCTTCCTCTTCGCCTTCGTCGAGAACGACCGCGACACCATCGCGGCGATGCTGCCGCGCAAGCTGGAGAACCTCTACGGCCCGTCTCCCTTCGACCGGATGCCGGAGCTGGTGAAGCCGCGGGTTGACACGCGCGCCGGAGCGATCGAGTTCACGGGGAAGATGACAGACGCGGGCCTGCCATCCACGGGCATGATGATCCTTCGCCTGGTGGAGGAAGGTGGAGTGAAGTCGTGGCGTGTCCGGCAGATCTACTGGTACAAGGACCTTCCGCCGGAGGCGAACCTGCCCGACACCAGCCCAACCGCGGCGGACCGGAAGCAGGAGCCGGCGCTGCGCGAGGCGGCGCAGAACTTCATCAGCGCTTGGCTGGCGAAGGACTATGAGGTGATGGATGCGCTGACATTCCACTGGTGGGAGGTGCCGCGCAAGCCGCCCAAGTGGGTGAAGATGAAGAGCGCGGAACTGAGCGCGCGGCCGACGACGCTGGACGGCCTGCGGGTGGACTTCGTCGCCCACCTCACGATGGGACGGGTGCTGCCCAGGGAGGTGCGGGGATACGTGTGGGTGGTGCAGGAGGATGGGGTGTGGAGGGTGAGGCCGCTGACATTTAGCTTCGTGTTCTAATGACTTTCGCCCAAAGAAGTAAGGGCGGAAGTCATAGCAGGCCAGCAAAATGCCTGAAGAAAGACGTTCGCCCAATGTTACTTCATTGGGCGAACGTCCGTAGGTGAGGCGGGTCTGCCGTTGGGCAGAGGCAAGCCGGGGCCTGTGGGGCAGGAGCCCGCCAGAGGCGGGTAAACGTGTCTCCTGCCCTTGGTGCGGGCAAGCGGCCGGCGGGCATCCGCCCTTCGACAAGCCCAGGGCGAGATACCCGCCCTACAGCAGCCCGAACGCCCTGGCGATGTACGCCGCCATCTGATCCCGCGTGACGATGATCTCGGGGTGGTAGAGGCCGTCACCGTAGCCGTTCACCACGCCGTTCTCGACGCAGTATTCGATGTGCTTGTAGGCCCAGAAGTCCGAAGGCACATCGGGGAAGTTCCGGGGGTCGGCGGGAACATAGTCGGCGAGAGCGGCCTCGCCACTGGGAGCGACCATTGAGCGGGCGACATAGACTGCCATCTGGGCGCGGTTCACCTGGTACTCGGGATGGTACTCGCCGTCGTCGTAGCCGGTGACGACGGCCTCATCGGCCGCGTATTCGACGTACTTCAGCGCCCAGTTGCCTGTCGGGACATCGGGGAAGGTCGGGGTGCCGGTGAACTCCGGAACGTTGCTGTCGCCGCCGGCGACCGCGCGCGAGATGTAGACGGCCATCTGGTCGCGGGTGACTGACCGCTCGGGATGATAGAGGCCATCGTCATAGCCGGAGACGATGCCGGCCGAATAGGCGGCTTCGATGTCCCACAATGCCCAGAATGGGTTCGAAGCCGACGATGAGACATCCGGGAAGTGGCTGGTCGGTAGCCGCAGTGCTAACCCCATGACACTCAGCGAGTCCGTCTGGCCGTGGATGACATTGCTCGCGGTGTCGCGCGAGGTGGTGACGTCTTGCCACTGACTCGTCGCTTCGTTGTAGTGCAGAATGGCCAGGTAGCTCTCCGCCGCGCCGGCCACACCCTCATAGGTCATTGATATCGTGATCGGAACAGCCACCTGAGCAGTGGTCTGTGTGTGGTAGAATGGACCGCCTGCGATGTAGTTGGCAGGAAGCGCAGGCGGGCTGTCATCCCGGATCATCGTGGTCAGGCCGGGATCGGTCACGTCCGAGAAGGAGACAGTTGTGTTGCCAACCGTTACCTGAGGGTGGTCGGCCGAGGTGTTCTCGCCATTCCAACTCAGCCAGATGTCGCGCTTGAGGTTGTTGTCCGTGATCTTGGTAAGGTCGCCCGTGGAGAGCGTGTACATCCACACCTCCACCTGTTCCCGGTAGTCAGGCCCGTTGGGGTCAAACGGCAGGGCGGCCAGGAAGGCAATCCGGTCGCCGTTGGGGGACCACTGCGGGAAGAGCGGCCCCACCCGTCACTCCAAGTCGGCCACGTAATCCGCGGCCGGCTCAAGCCCAAGCCGCGTTACCATCGCCTGTGCGTCCGAGTCCTTGATGAACTGGCTCACCAGTGTCTGCGGGTTGTTACCGTTGAGGTCAGTGACCACCAGCTCCCGCCAGACACCTGCCGCGCCGCTGACGGTGTCCGCTTGGGCCCACGTACCGGCGATGTGGCGCGCATCGGGGGAAACGTCGGCCCCCTCCCCTCTAACATTAGGCAGGACCTGCACGTTGCTGCCATCGAGGTTCATGGTCACCGCGCCTGACTGCCCATAGACAGCGCAGATCAGACTATGGCCGTCGGCCGACCAGCCCCCCAGCTTCGTGGAGGCGAGGCCCGCCTGGCTGACACGATGTGCATTGGTGCCGTCGGCGTTCATCACCCAGACCTGGAATCCCGTGTCACACGGCTGCTGTCCAGCGACGGGGTCTACGTGCCGGAAGGCGATTTGACTGGCATCTGGCGACCAGGCGGGGAAGCAGTTGATGCCGGTCAGGCCGGCAGCCTGGCTCACATTCGCCGTAGTCGAGCCGTCGAGAGAGGTGATCCAGATGTCACCAGTTGTGGTCCACGGCTGGCCCGCGGTGACCTGGTATACGAGCGCGTCCCCAAGAGGAGAGATATCCGCATGCTCGATCTCACCAGGCCACGGGGTGGCCTGATCCGAGGCCCCGTGCAGGTAGTAGGCGTACGCGTACCACCCAGCGTCGAACTCATAGCCCGATATCCACAAGTTCCCCTCGATGGGCACCGGGGGAGTGCCGGCCATCGCTGCCGAGGCACAGATGCAACACACGGCGAGGAGTGCGAGAGCGATCATCCATCTGGCTGTCATATTAGCAATCTCCTTGGGGGCGGGCAGAGGACGGAGGGCAACGTGGATCCCCCGAGATGCGATGTGGGCCGGGGCAGGCGTCAAGTCGCCTGAGGCGACCAAGGCTCCTGCTCTACGGCGAGGTCATTATAGCACAAAACCCGCGATTCGCTTGTTTGGCCACCCTTTTTTTGCTTGGTTGCTTAAGGGCGGCGAAGAGTCGAAGGGCGGATAGTCGAGAAGGCGGGAGGGAGGAGAACGACGGTGCAGGCGAGACGCCGGCGCTCCCAGGGCAGGCCAAACGGATTCGGGAGCCCGCAGAGGGGCTCCCCTACGAGGAGAGAAGGCGGGGCGCAGGTGGCCGGGTTGCGGCCGGCGCTCGCTAGGACCGACGCCGTATTCCAGCGAAGAGAGCGGGGCCATCGTACCTGGGAGGAGGCTGAGTTCCGGAGATGCGGCAATGGTTGGCTCGTACAGCGGTTTGCGCCGCCTTGCTGATGATGCTGGGAGCTGCCGGTGGCAGCGCCGCTGAGAGACGCGACCTCGTGCTCGCGACCACGACGAGCACGCAGGACACGGGGCTTCTGGACGCTCTGCTGCCGCCTTTCGAGAAGCAGTCGGGGATAGACGTGAAAGTGATCGCGGTCGGCACCGGGCAGGCGCTCGAGTTGGGCAGACGGGGAGACGCCGATGTCCTGCTGGTGCATGCGCCTCAGGCGGAGAAGGCGTTCATGGCCGAGGGGTACGGAGCAGAGCGCCGGCCGCTGATGTTCAACGACTTCGTCATCGTGGGCCCGAAGGATGACCCGGCGAAGATACGGGGGATGCGGCCGCCGAGCCAGGCATTCGCGCGCATTGCGAGGGCGGGTGCTCCCTTCGTCTCCCGGGGCGACAACTCGGGAACGCATATGAAGGAGAAGGAGCTGTGGGCGGGCGCGGGCGTGAAGCCGTCCGGGGACTGGTACCTGGAGGCAGGCTCAGGCATGGCGGCCGTCCTGCGGCTGGCGAGTGAGAGGGGGGCATACACGCTCTCGGACCGCGGCACATATCTGGCTCAGAAGGGCGGGCAGGGCGGTGCCGGCTTAGCGCTCGTGGTCCTCTGCGAGGGGGCGCCAGTGCTGCGCAATCCCTATGCCGTCATCACGCTCAACCCGGGGCGCTTCCCGGACCGGAACACGGCCGGCGCGCGGCAGTTGGTCGACTATCTGTTCTCGCCCGAGGCGCGGCACATCATCGCCGAGTTCGGGAAGGACAAGTACGGTCAGCCGCTCTTCCACCTGTATCCGCCTCCGAAGGACGCCAAGGGCCGCTGATGTCTGAGGTCGCCGCAGGCCTGGCGCGGGCCGCCCATCTGCTGATCACCGGCGAAGGGCAGGTCTGGGAGATCGTCGGCCGGTCTCTTTTCGTCTCCGGCATATCCACGTTGCTCGCGTGCATGATCGGCATCGCGCTGGGTGCACTGGTGGGACTGAGGACGTTCCCGGGACGGCGCCTCGCCATCACCATCTTAAATGCCGGCATGGCCCTGCCGCCGGTTGTCGTGGGGCTGTTCGTTTATCTGCTGCTTTCGCACTCGGGGCCGCTTGGATTTCTGCGGCTGCTTTACACACCCACCGCGATGGTCATCGCGCAGACCGCGCTGGCGACGCCGCTGTGCGCGGCGCTCACGGTTTCGGCCCTCGTGAGCCTCGACCCGACGGTCGGTAGGACGGCGGCATCGCTCGGGGCCGCCGGCACGCAGATGACGCTGCTGCTGCTGCACGAGTCTCGCTTCGCGCTGGGCGCGGCGGTCATCGCGAGCTTCGGCGCGGTGCTCTCGGAGGTGGGCGCGGTGATGATGGTCGGGGGGAACATTGCGGGCTCCACCCGGGTGATGACGACGGCGATCATGCTTGAAACCTCCAAGGGTGACTTCGACATCGCGATCGCGCTGAGCTTCATTCTGCTCGCGCTTGCCTTCGCGGTGAACCTCGGGCTGAGCTACCTCCAGCATGGCAGGGCCGAGCGATGAGCGTGCTCGCCGCCCGCGGCCTGATCCATCGCTACGGGGACCGCACCGTGCTGAGCAACGTCAGCCTGGACATCGCGGCGGGTGAGGTGTTCGCGGTCTATGGACCGAACGGCGCGGGCAAGTCAACGCTTCTTCGGCTGCTCTCGCTGCTCGAACGTCCCGCCGAGGGCGAGGTGGTGGTGAACGGCATCGCGCCATTCCGCGCGAACCTGTTGGCGCTCCGGCGCGAGGTGGTGCTGGTGTTCCAGCAGCCGCGGCTGTTCAGCAGGAGCGTATTGGGAAACGTGATGGCGGGGCTGCGCTGGCGGGGGTTGGATCGGGTGGAGGCGGCTCGGCGCGCGGCATGGGCGCTGGAGCGGGTGGGACTCGGGGGCTTCGAGCGGCGCAGCGCGGCGAAGCTGTCGGGCGGCGAGGCGCAGCTCGTGAGCCTGGCCCGCGCGCTCGCGGTCAGGCCGAGCGTGCTTTGCCTGGATGAGCCGACGTCTGACCTCGACCCGCGCCGGTCGGCCCAGATCGAGGAGATCATCCGCGCGACCAACGAGGAGTTGGGCACCAGCGTTCTGCTCGTGACACACAACCTGGCGCAAGGCCGGCGCCTGGCGAGGCGCGGGGCACTGCTGGTGGAGGGCAGGATCGCGCGAACGGGTGCGAGTGAGGAGGTATTCGAGCAGTCGCTTGCGGAGTTTGGGATCGGTGAGTGAGGAACGGCCGCTGACCACTACGGCTGTTCGCCCATAGAAGTAATATGGGCGAACAGCTTCCGTTCAGTGATTACCGGTGCTTCTGATGAGTTCCGCCCTTACTTCTTTGGGCGAAACTCACCAGGGCACAAGGCAAGCCCGCCAGAAGCGGGGAAGCTTGCGCCACCATTCATTTCAGCACGGATTCCGCGTTTTCGGCGGAGGTGGGCCTGGGGACTGGTTACACACGGCCGTATGTGCGTTGCCTGTCCCCGTCTCAGCATGGCCTCCCACGGGGACAGGCATCGGATGCGGCCGGAGCCAGTCCCCGTGTGCCCTGCCCCTCACGTCCGGGGTATTGGTGGCGGCGGTGGGCCGGGGGGTTCGCGGGGTGGGGTGGGGGGTTGGGGTGGGCGGGGGCCGCCGCCTGGGACGGGGACTTCGATAATCGTGCCGGGGCGTTCGTCGCGGCCGCCTTTTAGAGCTTCGGCGAAATGTTGGAGACGCAGGCTGGCACGGCCGTGGATGGTGTCGGGCTCCTGCGGGGAGCCGGCGTGGATGCCAGTGAGAACTTCGATGCCTTCGTTCACGTGGGATACGGCCCAGATGTGGAACCTGCCCTCTTCGACCGCCTTCACAACCTCGGTCTTCAGCATGAGGTTCTTCACGTTCTGGCGCGGGATGAGCACGCCCTGGTCGCCGGTCAGGCCCTTGAGTCTGCAGGTCTCGTAGAAGCCCTCGATCTTGTAGTTTACGCCGCCGATAACCTGGACGGCGCCATGCTGATCGACCGAGCCGGTGACGGCGATGCCCTGGCGGATGGGCGCCTCGGCGAGCGCCGACAGGATCGCGTAGAGCTCGGCGCATGAGGCGGAGTCACCCTCGACCGGGCCATAGGACTGCTCGAAGGCGATGCTTGCCGATAGGGAAAGCGGTATCTCGCTGGCATAGGTGCCGTTGAGGAAGCCGGTCAGAATCATCACCGCCTTCTGATGGATCTGCCCGCCGAGGCGGGACTCGCGCTCGATGTCGACCACCGCGCGGCCGGGTGTCACGCGAGCGGTAATGCGGGATGGTCGACCGAACACGTGGTCGCCAATGTCGAGCACGGCCAGGCCGTTGACCTGGCCGGTTTTCGCGCCGGCGATGTCGATGACGAGGTCGCCGCGCTGGATGAACTCTTGAATGCGGTCCTCGAGGCGCTTGACCCGGTATTCGTGCTGCTCCAGCGCCTTCTCGACGTGGGCGGCGGTGATGACATCGGCCTTCTCGCCGGCGGCCCAGAAGTTGGCCTCGTCGAGCAGGCCTGAGATCAGGGAGAACTGGGTCGAGAGCTTCGACTGGTCCTCAACCAGGCGCTTGCCATAGTCGATGAGGCGGGCGACCGCGTCCTTGCTGAGGTGCCGCAGGCCCTGTGCGCGGCAATAGGTGGAGACGAACCGGGCGTAGTCGCGGCACGATTCGGCGGCGACAGCCATGTCGCCGTCGAAGTCGGCCTTGACCTTGAACAGCTTGCCGAACTCCTCGTCATACTGGTAGAGTAGGAAGTAGAGCAGAGGTGAGCCGACGAGGATCACCTTGACGTTGAGGGGGATGGGGTCGGGGCGCAGTGTGGCCGCGGGGATGGGAGTCCACTGCTCGCCGATGTTCTCGATGGCGATTTCCTGGCTGCGAAGCGCGCGCTTGAGCGCGTCCCAGGCGAAGGGGCCCATAAGGAGGTCGAGGGCCTGCATGATGAGATACCCGCCGTTGGCGCGGTGCATCGCGCCCGACTTGATCAGAGTGTGATCGGTGACGGCGCCGGCAGCGACGGGACGGTACTCAAGCCTGCCGAGCAGGTTGTAGTAGGTCGGGCTATTCTCCTCGATGACGGGAGCGCCGTTGCCACCTTCGTTGGTGACGAGGACGTTGACCCGATAGCGGGTCGGGACTTCCTCGGGGTGTCGGTCGGTGGGCTGCTCAGCGCTGCGGATTTCGGCCTGGTGCTCGACGATGTCAGCCATGAAGCTGTCGAGGTGTCTCACGACCTCGGGCTGGTCCTGGTACTTCGCCTTGACCTCGTTGAAGCGGTCGCCGACGGCGGCCATCGCCACCTCCGTGTCGAGCTGCTCGAGGATTGCGTGGGCCTGGCGCTCGAGCTGGCGGACCTGGCCGAGGGCGTCCTGGACGCGCTCCCGGAGCGTTTCCATCTTCTGATCGATCTCGTTGCGCTTCGCCTCCGGCACGGCCTCGAATTGCTCACGGGACATCGGATGGCCCTCGACGAGCGGGACCGTGATGAGGCCGAGGGGAGTGGGCTGGAGCATGAAGTCCTCGGACCGGACCTGTCGCTCCAGCTCCTCCAGGATGCGGTTGCGCTGGGCCTGGACCTCGCCGGTCGCCTGCTCCTTCCGGTTTTCGTAGGACTCGCTCTCGAATGCCCGCGGGATCTCCTGGCGACAGGTTGTGAAGAGCTGCTCGATGTCCTTGGCGAGGCCTGGCCCCGTGCCCGAAGGCAGCCGGAGCGCCTTGGGCCGGCGCGGGTCCTGGAAGTTGTAGACGTAGCACCAGTCCTCGGGCGCGGGCCGCTTGGCGGCGGCGGCCTTGGCGGTGGAGAGAACGGCGAAGTTGCGGCCAGTGCCCGCCGGCCCGGCGGCGAAGATGTTGTAGCCCTTGGTCTCCATCTCGAGGCCAAAGGTGATGGCGGCCATGGCGCGCTGTTGGCCGACGATCGTGTCAAGCTCCGGCAGATCGGCGGTGGTGTTGAACCCCAACGAGTTCGGATCGCAAGTGCCGCGGAGTTGCTGTACGTTCACCTCGAAGCCGTTATCCGGCACTCGGACCTCCTTTCGTTCGCGGCGGGACCATTCGCTTCGGGCGTGCCAGCGCCTCCTCGCCCCCGGACGGCGATGTGTTCCGGTCAGGACAGAGAGGGGCTCGCTGCCAGGACGAACGCGCTCTTCGCGAGTCTAATCAAGTAGGCGATGGAGCCTAGCCTCTATGACAGGAGAGCTATGTGGGGCGGGTCCAGGGACCTGCCCCACAGCCTTTTCTACCTGTTTCGGCAACCGGAAACTGCAGGAAGAGCCACGAGGTCGCCCGAAGAGAGGCGGGCAGCGGGGGCGAGGAGAGATTGCGATGCCGCACATGCCACTGGGGGTGTTGATATCGATAGGGGCGGATCTGGCCGGCCGCCTTCGCCGCGTCAAGGCGGCGGGGTTCACGACGATGCAACTGGTGGGCCCGTCTGACGAGTGGCTGGCCGAGCCGAAGCGCTCCGAGGTGACGCGGCTGATCGCCGAATCCGGGATCCGGGTCACGAGCGTTGCCGCGGTCTATGAGGGCGAGAGCTACGCGGACGTGGCGGCGGTGCGTGAGACGGTCGGCCTGTTGCCCGAGACGACGCGTGCGAAGCGGGTGCAGGACACGAAGCGGTGCGCCGATTTCGCCAACGAGGTTGGCGCGGCGAACGTCTCGTCCCACATCGGGTATATCCCCGAGGACCGGGCCGAAGCGGCCTATTGCGCGCTTGTCGGCGCGCTGCAGGAGATCTGCGACTACCTCAAGCGCCCTCGCATGGGCTTCTGCCTGGAGACGGGTCAGGAAAGCGCGGGCCTGCTGCGCCAGTTCATCGGCGATGTCGGCCGGGACAACCTGAAGGTGAACTTCGATCCGGCGAACATGATCGCGTATGGGACGGAGGACCCGATCGACGCCCTGGAGGTGCTGGCGCCGTGGGTGTGGGGCGTGCACTGCAAGGATGCGGTGTGGCCGAAGGGCGAAGGGCAGCTGGGCGAGGAACGGCCGCTGGGTGAGGGGGAGGTCGGTATGGAGCGCTTCCTGGCGAAGCTGAAGGAGATCGGATACGAGGGGCCGCTCACCATCGAGCGCGAGGTGCCGTGGAAGCAGCAGATGGAGGACTTCGTACGGGGGAAGAAGCTCCTCGACCAGATCAAGGCGAAGCTCGGCATCGAGTGATGCGCCCGGCGCGCGACCGTCACCAGTGAGCTCCCTGTGAGGCGCGCCTACGGCTATACGCTCATCGTCGTGCTCTGCTGGGCGATCTCCTTGCCGACCGGCAAGGCGCTGCTGCTCGCCGAGCGGGCGGGCGAGCGACTGACCCCGCTGCAGGCCTCTTTCTGGAGCATCGGCGTGGGCTGGCTCGCCCTGCTGCTGGTGCTGGCGATGCGGGGGCGGCTCGGCACACTGCGAGCGATCACCGGCAGGGGCTGGCTTGTCCTCGTGGCGATGGGGTTCTTCGGCTGGGCCGGGTATGTCGTCGCGCTCAACACCGCTTTCGTGCGGATTCCGCTGCCCGACGCCATTGTCATCAACTACCTCCACCCCGTCTTTGTCGTGCTGTTCCAGGGGCGCGCGTTCGGCACTGTGGCGCGGGCGATCTCGGGCTGGGAGCAGAGCGCGGTTCCGGCGAAACGCCCGCGGGCGTGGCCGATGGCGGCCGGGCTGGCGCTCTGTCTCTGCGGCGTCGCATTCATCGTCACGGACGGGAGACTGGCGCAGCTTGCCTCCCTCCGGCTGAGCACGGGCGCGCTGGCTGCGCTGTTCGCGGCCTTTTCATGGGGGGTCTACTCGAACCTGGGCCGGTTCGTGCAGGTGCGCGCAGGGACGGAGGATGGCGGGCTTGGCGACGTGCAGAGCTGGCTGGCGATGACATTCGGGCTGGCGATGATCGGGATCGGCCTCGCGTTCGGCGCCGGCCCTGGGCTGCCGAGCGGCCGTGAGACAGCAATCTACCTGGGTTCGCGGGGACCACATCTCACCAGCGCCTGGGTGTTCGTCGCCATCATGGGCGTCCTCGTCTACGGCTACGCCTACTCGCTGTGGCTGGTGGCACTGGAGATCGGGCGGCGGGCGGGCATCGCCCACAGGCTGCCGCCGCTGACCTACCTCACCCCGGCGCTGGGGGTCCTGATCGGCCTCGTCGTGCTGCACGAGCCCTTCGGTCCCGCGTTCTGGCAGGGAGCGGGGCTGATCGCCGCCGGAAATCTCGTGATCGCGCTGGGACGGTCGGGCGGCCGATCCGCCGAGACGTAGACTCTCTTGGTCCTGGTGTGGAATACACCCTCCACCACCAGCGGGAGGGTGTGCCGGATGGCGTTTCGGGTCTGCATGACAGTGGCCGCGCTCCTGTGTTTGGCAGGAGCAAGCTCCTGCCCCAGGAGCTTCGGGGCTGTCGGGGATTCCAATGATACCACCGCTGTCCGCGTGGGGTTATACTACGGCCCGACCGCGGTGCAGTCAGTGAAAGTGTCCGGCGTCGGGTCGGGACGGGGGGAGACGGCGACGGTTGTCTTCAATGGCGACCTGACCGCGACCGCGCGCTCCGGGGAGGTCATCGTCAGGCGGGATGGGGAGGAGATTCCGGTCGGCCGATGGGTGGAGCTGGCGCCGACCGGGCGCGACCCGTGGCTTGAGCTAGGCGATGCCAGCTACCGCGGCACGCTCAGACTCGAGGCGGCGGGCGCGGATCGGCTCCGAGTGATCGACATCGTCAACATCGAGGACTACGTGCGCGGCGTGGTGCCGAACGAGATGTTCGCCGACCCCGAAGCCTACAAGGTGCAGGCCGTTGTATCGCGCACCTACCTGGTCTACGTTCGCGACGTGGAGCACAAGCACAAGGCCGATGGCTTCGATATCTGCACCACCGGCCATTGCCAGGTGTACCGCGGGGTGGACTCCGAGCAACTGCTGTGCGACGACGCGGTGAACGCGACCAAGGGGCAGGTGCTGACCTACCGGGGGAAGCCGATCTTCTCCGCCTACCACTCGAACGCCGGGGGGGTGACGCAGACGGTGGATGAGGCATGGCCCAGCAGCGTCCGGCGAGACTTCCCGTACCTGTGCCAGGTGGACTCGCCTTACGATGGTGAGGTTGGAAGCCTCACCCAACTCGGCTGGTGCTACCGATGGCAACTCGACGTTACCGCGGCGGAGCTTGCACGACGATTGCGCGCCCGAGGGAGGGATGTCGGCGATGTTCAGGACATCAGCGTTCTGGGTGTCACGGAGACGGGGCGTGTCCGGGGGGTCGAAGTCGCGGGGAGCACCGGACGGACGCGCCTGTGCACGCCGACGGAGGTGAGGGAACTGCTCGGGGCGCCGAGCGATCGATTCACTATCGAGAAGCAGCCATCCGGGTTCCGGGTGACTGGCTGGGGCAACGGGCACGGCGTCGGGCTATCGCAGCACGGGGCCTTCGGCATGTCGAAGGCGGGGTACAGCTACGACCAGATCCTGGGTCACTTCTACCGGGGCGTGGAGCTGACGGACGACTACGGGCGCGGCGGGTCGCGGCCGCTGGCGCCGCCGGGGCTCAGGATCACGGCTGCCCAGCCGGAGCCGGCGCCGGTACCGCGGGGCGCGAGTTAGCCATTGCGCCGCCGCACGGCGATGAGTTCGGCGACGATGCTGACGGCGATCTCCTCAACCGTCTCGGCCTCGATGTCCACCCCGATGGGCGCGTGAACGCGCGCCAGATCGGCATCGCTGAAGCCATGCTCGCGTAACCGCCCGAGCACGCCTGCGACCTTGCGCTTGCTCCCGATCATGCCGATGTAACGGGCGGGAGTGCGGAGGGCGTGGGCGACGACCTCTTCATCCATCGCATGCCCCCGCGTGATGGCGACGACGTAGCCATCATCGTGCACGTGCAGGGCCTCGAACGCTTCCTCAACAGCGGCCACCATGACTTCGTCGGCGAAAGGGAAGCGCTCCCGGTTCGCGAACTCGGCGCGGTCGTCGGTTACGACGACCCTGAAGCCGACCAGGCCGGCGATGTGCGCAACGGGGATGGCAACATGGCCGGCCCCGAAGATGAAGACGGTCGGGCGGGGCAGGATCGGGTCGACGTGCGCGCGGACCGGCTCCTCGGCATAGTGCGGGCGCTCGGAGGCAAGAGCCTCAGCGGCTGCTTCGCGAAGATGCGCGGCTGTGTCGGCGTCGACCGGCCCGCCGACGAGGTCACCATCGCTGCGCAGGGCGAGCTTGCACGTCGTCCCGTCTGGCAGGAGCAGTGTGATGAGCACGATCGGATCGCCGGCAGGTGCAGCACCGGCGACTGCGGCGAACACCTCGGGCGTGGTCTCGGGTGCGAGCGGCTCAATGAGCACCGCGCAGCGGCCCCCACAGATCATGCCGCTGCGCGCGGCCTGGTCCTGGGTGAGCTCGAACTCAAGCACTCGAGCCTTCGCTTGAGCGAGCACCTCCGGCGCGGCCGCCAGCACGCCGGCCTCGAGCAGGCCGCCGCCGACGGTGCCGAGCATCGAGCCGTCGTCCAGGAATAGGAGCTTGGACTCTGCGGTGAGTGGCACCGAACCGCTGTGCCAGAGCGGTGTGGCGAGCACGGCCCGGCGCCCCGATCGCTGGAGCCGGACGATCTCGGCGAAGATGCCGCGGCTACCGGTCACTGTCTGCTTTGCGGCGCTCATCCTGATACTGCTCCTGGGTGTCGATATCGCGCACGAAGGCGTCGGAGGCGAACTCGACCTCGACGGCATCGCCGATGTGGCCGTGGATCACATCCCTGAGCGTGGCCTCGGGGCCGAGCGACAGGATATCGCGGCGATAGCGGGCGTCGAAGACGATCGGATGGCCGCGCTTACCGGCATGGACCGGAAGCGCGATCCCTTTGCCGCTTCGCTGCTGCTCCGCCAGAAGATGCGTGACATCAGCCGCACAGATGCGAGGCTGATCGGAGAGCGCCAGGACGAACTTGCTGGCCTCCTGCGGCACGGCCGCGACACCAATCTGCACCGAGGAGAGCATGCCGCGGCCCGGGTCGGGGTTCTCGACGATCTGCACAGAGGTCCCTGCGAGCGCGGTTCCGATCTCCGCCCGGTTTGCCCCGACCACGACGATGATCGGCTCCAGCCCCGCGCCCGCGAGGGCGCGGACCACACATCCGATGACGGTGGAGTCGCCGAATGGCATGGCCAGCTTCGCTCCGCCGAAGCGCCGCGCCTCACCGGCCGCGAGGACGACGGCGGCGGGACCAGGCTGGATGACATCTCGAGGGTTCATTGATATAAGTGCTCTAATCCATTATGATTGCGGCACGTGACCGGTGTCAATGCCGCGGGAGGCGGCGGTCCTCCCCAAGGTTCGAGGAAGGAGGGTTCACTTATGCAGACGGTCTTGCCGCGCTGGCGAGGGTTCAATGTCGACAATATGTTCCACTCGGGAGGCTACAAGCCGTTCGCCGAGGAGGACTTCGAGTGGATCGCGGACTGGGGGTTCGACTACGTCCGCATCTCTGTGAGCCATATCCACGTGATGAAGGAGGGCGATCCCTATCAGGCCAACGAGCGCGGTCTGGCGGAAGTGGACCGCGGGTTGGAGCTTGCCCATAGGCACGGCCTGCACGCCTGCCTGGACATGCACACCGCGCCCGGCTATGCCTACCATGAGTCCGAGGAAGTCGGGGGCTATGACCTCTGGAAGGATGGAGAGGCGCAGCGCGCTTTCTGCCACTTATGGCAGGTCTACGCGCGACGCTACCAGGGCATCGCCAGCTCGCAGCTCTCGTTCAACCTTATCAATGAGCCAGCGGCCGAGATCGGCCAGATGACCGGGGAGGAGTACGCGGCAGTGGCCCGTCAGGCGATTGCGGTCATCCGCGAGATCTCTCCCGAGCGGTTGATCATCGGAGATGGCATGGAGTGGGCGAGTGTGCCGTGCCCTGAACTGGCGCCCCTTGGGATTGCGCAAAGCGGGCACTTCTACGCGCCCCATCTGCTCACCCACTACCGCGCGGAATGGGCTGGCCCGGAGGTGATGACCTCGCCGGAGCCGGTGTGGCCAGGCATCGTGATGGAGGGAAGGCGATGGGACCGCGCGGTGCTGGCGGAGCATCTCCGACCGTGGTTCGAGCTGGCGGATCAAGGGGTGGGCGTGCACTTCAACGAGGGAGGCGTCCACAACAAGACCCCGCACACGGTCGCGCTGGCCTGGCTGCGCGACACGCTGGAACTGCTGAAGTCACATAACATCGGCTACGCGGTGTGGAACTTCCGCGGCTCGTTCGGCATCCTGGACTCCGGCCGCGCTGATGTCGAGTACGAGGACTTCCACGGGCACAAGCTGGACCGCAAGATGCTGGAGTTGCTCCAGGGCATCTGAGTCGTGGGGCGACGAGCAGCCCGACGCGGCCGCGTTCGAGTGGCACTGGTAGGGGCGCAGAAGTTGCCTCCCTGCGCCTATCCCTTCGAGCGGTGGCCCAGCGCGCGCACGATCCGCTCCGGCGTCATCGGCAACTGCCGGACGCGCACTCCGACCGCGTCGTAGATGGCGTTGGCAATAGCGGCGGCAGTGGGGACCAGCCCTGGCTCGCCGACGCCCTTGGCGCCGAAGGGGCCGCTGTCTTTGCGCTCCTCGATCAGGACGACATCGAACTCCGGGTGATCGCGAGCAGTCGGCATGCGGAAGTCACGAAAGGTGTCGTTCAGGAGGCAGCCGTCAGGGCCGAAGATGTACTCCTCTGACAGGGCGTAGCCGACGCCCTGAGAGGCGCTCCCCTCGATCTGCCCCTCGACACTCATCGGGTTGATCGCGAACCCGACATCCTGCGCGCAGACGAGCCTGAGCACGCGGACCTGGCCGGTCTCGCGGTCGACCTCTACTTCCGCAACCTGTGCGGCAACGGGGATGGCGGGCGGGTCGAGGTCGGACAATGCGGCGCGGCCGACGATGGCGCCGCGGTACTCGACCGCTCGGCTTGCCGCCTCGGCCAAGGTCAGCGGCTTTGCTCCGCCCTTGGTGGCGCGGGCGAAGCCGCCGCCGATCTCGATCTGTTCCGGCGCGGCCCCCAATTCCTCCGTGAGGCATTCGGCCAGCTGGCGCTTGGCGTCTTCGCAGGCGCGGCGCACCGCCTCACCCGTGCCGAACAGGACGCGGCTGTCCCAGGAACCGTCGTTACGCGGCGCGGTGTCCGTGTCGCCCTGGTAGACGGTCACATGCGACACGGGGATGCCGAACACTTCGGCCGCGATCTGCGCGAAAGAAGTGTCGGTGCCCGTCAGGTTGATCGCACCTGTGAGCACGCTGACGGTGCCGTCCTCGTTTACATTGACGGTCGCGCTCGAGCCACCGGCCCAGGTGCCCCAATGCCCCGCGGCAATGCCCCAGCCGCGCGACTTCGCCGTGCCCTTGACGGGCCCGCTGCTGCGCGCGCTCCAGCCGGCGCGGTCGGCGGCCGCGCCGATGACCTTGGCGGCGACGGTGAATGGCATCTTCATCCCGCCCATGACCGGGTCGCCCGCGCGCAGCGCGTTCTTGAGGCGGATCTCGAGAGGGTCGATGCCCAGTTTCGCCGCCATCATGTCGAGCATGCTCTCGCTGGCGAAGTGGGCATGGGGCGCGGTGAGCGCGCGGCGGGCCCCTGCGGATGGCTTGTTGGTGAAGACGGCGTAGGAGGTGATGTCCAGATGCGGCCAGCGATATGGACCCTGAAGGAGGGAGGCGCCATTGCCGTGCTGCGCGCCGCGGTAGGCGCCGCTGTCGAAGAGCAGGCGCGCTTGCAGCGCGATGAGTGTTCCGTCGCGCTGCAAGCCGGCCTTCAACTCCATCACGGCCGCGCCGCAGGGGCGCGTCGCCGTGAAGTCATCCTTACGGTTCACCACCAGCTTGACCGGGCGGCCGCAGCGGCAGGCGAGTTCGGCGACGATGGGCTCGACACAGACCGAGTTCTTCCCCCCGAAGGCACCGCCGACGGGAAGCCCGATGATGCGCAGCCGGCTCATCGGCAGCGCGAGGATGTTGGCGAGGTCGGAGCGCTGGTTGAACTGCGCCTGGGTGCTCGTCCAGATGGTGATGCGTCCATTGCCCGGGTCGATGCTCGCCAGCGAGACGTGGGGCTCCATGAAGCCCTGATGGACCCACTGGGTTTCGAAGGTGGCCTCGAGCACGCAGTCGGAGGCGGCGAAGCCGGCAGCGATGTCGCCGCGCTTGATGGTGGCGGCGCCGGCGATGTTGGGCATGCTCTCATCTTCGCTCTCGGCGTGGATACGAGCAGCCCCTTGCTTGGTCGCATCGCGCACGTGGGCGACGACGGGAAGCAGCTTGTACTCGACCTCGATGGCCTCGGCCGCTGCCCTCGCCGCGCGTATGCTCTCCGCCGCAACTGCGGCGACGCCCTCGCCGCAGTAGCGCACCTTCTCCCGCGCGAGCATGGGCACGCCCTCGCCATCGGCGCGCGGGAAGTCCTTGCCGGTGATAACCGCGACCACACCCGGCATCTTCTCGGCCTTGTCGGTGCGGATGCGGACGATGCGCGCGTGCGCATGGGGCGAGCGGACCACCGCCCCGTAGACCATGTTCGGCAGCTTGATGTCAGCCCCGAACTGGGTGCGGCCCGTCACCCTGTCCGGCGCATCGAGTCGGGGAACACGCTTGCCAACGGCGGTGAATGTCATCGGGTCTTCACCTTCTTCGATCTCGGGCGCGAGGCGCGGGCATAGGTAGAGATCGCCTCGAAGATCTTGCGGTACCCGGTGCACCGACAGAGATTGCCGGCCAGCGCGCGCCGGATGTCGTCATCTGTCGGGTCGGGGTTGCGATCGAGCAAGGCCTTGGCTGATAGGATCATGCCAGGTGTGCAGAAGCCGCACTGCACCGCGCCATAATCGATGAAGGACTGCTGCAGCGGGTGCAGGCCGCCGGGGGGAGCGATGCCCTCGATGGTCGTGACCTCGTGGCCGACGGCGTCTCCGGCGAAGGTCATGCAGGATGACACCGGCCGCCCATCGAGGAGCACGGTGCAGGCGCCGCACTGGCCGGTGCTGCATCCTTCCTTCGTGCCCGTCAGACCGATGTGGTTGCGGATGACATCGAGCAGCCTCGAGGCCGGCGAAACCGCCACTTCGTACGTCCGGCCGTTCACCTGAAACTCGAGCATTGGATGGGCGGGCATCAGCGGTCCTCCTTTGCTACTCTGCGAAGCAGTGAGGCCGCTCCGCTACGAAGCACGAGCCGAGCGCGTCGGACTGCTTCGTGCAGCACGCGGCGGGTCAGCACCTCGACCATCTCGTGGCGATACTCCTTCGAGGCGCGCAGGTCGGTGATCGGGCGGCTTTCCGCAGCCGCTGCGGCCGCGGCCTTGGCGATGAGATCGTCGGTGATCGGCTGGCCTTCGAGGATCGCCTCGGCCTTTCGCGCGCGCATCGGGGTGGGCGCCACTGCGCCGAGGGCGATCCGGGCGGAGCGGCACTTGCGGCCGTCGGGTGAGAGCTGCAGCGCGCCTGCGACCGCCACGAAGGCGAGGTCCATCGCCTGCCTGATGCCGAGCTTGGCGTGCGCTGCTCCAGTGCGGCCGCGGGGTTTCGGAATGGTGATGCTCGCCAGGATCTCGCCACGGCGGATCGCGGTCTTGCCCATGCCGAGGAAGAAGTCAGCGATGTCGATCTCCCTGGTCCGATCCTTACTGTACACTGCGAGGCGGGCGTCGAGCACGAGCAGCGGCAGAGCCATGTCGGCGGAGGGGGCGGCATTGCAGATGTTACCGCCAATCGTCGCGAGGTTGCGCATCTGCACAGACCCGAAGCCGCGGGCGACCTCTGCCATAAGAGGAAGCTCGGTGAGGATGAAGTTATCGAGCAGCAGGTCGCCGATCTTCGTGACCGCGCCGATGCGGATGCCCCCGCGCACACGCCGCACACCCGCGAGGTCGGGGATACTCTTGAGGTTCACGAGCGTCGTCGGTGCGATGTTGCCCTGACGGATCGCGGGGATGATGTCCGTGGCGCCGGCGAGGGGAATCGCGCCGCGCTTGCCGAGCGCTGCCGCCGCCTCGGCAAGAGTTGCGGGGAACAGCATGTCCATCTGCCGCATATGGATCGCTCCAGAGCGTGGTGGAAGTTTGTTCGGCGTGGGGGAGGGGAGTCCTGTTGGTGAGAAGGAACGAAGGGGATTCCGGGGAAGGCATGTCTGGCTATGCCGGGCCAGACGGTCGCAGGGGCCTGCACGTCGTTTGAGGAGGGAACCATGAGCCGTGCGCTTCTGATGTCTGTGTCGGTCGCGTTGTGCCTGTGCTGTCTGCCCGCGGTTGCCGCCATCACCCCCGTGCCGATAGAGGGCCGGATTCTCGTGAGTGCGGACGAGGTCTCGGTAGGCAGCTATACCTTCTTCATAGAAGGCATGTCAGACAATAGAAGCTCTCCGGGTCCGCCCTTCCTCTACGCAGAGCTGTCGCCGGACATGGAGAGGGTGGCATATGAGACTGCGGATGCGATCCCAGCTACCACTGCGGATGTGTGGATCGCTCATCTCGATGGGTCGGAGGCTGTCAACGTGAGCGGACTGGCGGGGATTGGCGGAATCAACTGTAGGCCAGTCTGGTCTCCAGACGGCAGCCAGCTCGCCTTTCAGCATGCTGACCCAACTCCGGGCCTGTACCCATGCGAGGTCGGGCTGCATGTCTGGGTGATGAACACAGACGGAACGGGTGCGCACAGTGTGACGCCGCCTGGCACCGCCATGACATGGAGTCCATCGTGGTCGGCGAATGGCTTCCGGGTGTTCTGCTCCCTCTCGGGCGTTGGTGGGATCACTATAGATACCGATGGCACTGATATGGCGGTTCTGCCGAATGTGGGGGATATGGCCGACTGGTCGCCCGATGGCCGACAGATTGCCTCAGTGACGTACGTTCCGGCGACGGAAGGGGGCGAGAGCGGCGTCTGGAGGGGCTTGCTTCTGACGGATGCAGACGGCAGTAACCCACGGGTGCTGTACGAGCACTTCCTGAGCGACTCAGATGTGGCGGAGCACCTCGCTCTTTACGGGGACCTGCTGGCTGAGGGGGATGAGTTTCGACGGAACTGGGTGAGGGAGGGTGTTGGGCCTTCCTACCCCGACTGGTCGCCCAGGGGAGATCGCATTCTCTTCCGAGCCGCGATTCCGTTCGACCCCTCGGGGCTCTTCTACCCCTACCAGAACGATCTTTGGATCTATGACCTGACGAGCGACACCATGGGCCGCATCACGGAGGACAGCGTCTGCGAGTTCTACCACAGCTGGAATGGCCCGAACACGTTTCCCGATGACCCTGAGGTGACGGTGGACAACGTGACGGTGACGTTCTCGGATGTCATCAGCGAGGGCGTTACGACCATCATGCGAGACGACGATCCGCCGGAGGTGCCAACGGGCTACCTCTTCGACTACGATTTCTACGAACTCAACACCACGGCGCAGGTCACAGGACCCGCAACCATCTGCATGAGCTACGACGACGCCGATGTGCCGGAGGGGGAGGCTGAGGAGCAGCTCGCAATCCTGCACTACAACGAGACGCTGCAGGCATGGGAGGACATCACCACCTCACGCGACCCGGTGGCGAACGTCATCTGCGGACAGACAGATACGCTTTCCCCGGTGGCCCTGCATGGCATTCGTCACGCCAAGTTCTCCGACGTGCCTGCGTGGGGATACGGGGACTCAGGGCTTGACCCGTACTGGGCCTACTACCACGTCATGGCCTGCGTTCAGGCGGGGATCGTCGCCGGCTATGGGGACGGAACGTACCAGCCGACCACGGCGGTAACGAGAGATCAGATGGCTGTGTATGTTGCCCGTGCCCTGGCCGGAGGGGATGGCGCTGTCCCTGAGGGTCCGGCCACGGCCACGTTCGTCGACGTGCCGAAGACCTATTGGGCATACCGACATGTGGAATACGCCGTCGCTCAGAACGTCGTGCAAGGTTACGACGCCACGCACTACGGCCCCGGCAACGTCGTGGACCGGGGGCAGATGGCGGTGTTCATCGCCCGGGCGATGGTAGCGCCCGGCGGCGATGCCGCGATCCCGGACCCGGTCTTGCCCCATGGTTTCCCTGATGTGGCAACCACATTCTGGGCGTACACACAGGTGGAGTATTGCGCGGCGCAGGGAGTGGTGCAGGGCTATGACGATGGCTACTACCACCCGGAGCGCCAGGTGACCAGAGACCAGATGGCGGTGTATGTGGCGAGGGCATTTCACTTGCTGCCGATGTGAGAAGCACGTCAACCGCAGGTGAACGCCGATAAACGCAGATTGTGGGCTGCGCCGAGTGGCGCGGCCCACACGCGTGGCGGACATAGGAATGCCCGCCCTACAGCTTGCGCGCTTTGGCCTTGCTGCCCGACGGCACGGATGAGAGATCAACGGAGATCTTCGCGGGGTGGGTGAGGGTGTTGTGGATGAGGCAGGAGTGGGCGACGTGGGTGAGGGTCTGCTTCTGCTCGGCAGTCAGCTGGTGAGGGATATTCACCGAGACGCCGATCTCGCCGATGCGATGGGGGTCGTCGGCGAGGTGCCAGTGAAGGTCGATCTTCATGCCCTCCAGATTGATCTGGTGACGGTCCGAGAAGACCACGAGCACGGAGCCGATGCAGGACCCCAACGAGACCATGAGCAACTCCGCCGATGACGGGAACTGCTTGCCCACCAGCCCCGATTCGTCGCAGGTGACCCGCCCGGACTCGAGCTCAGCGCAGAAGTGCCCCCCGTGTCGCCACTCGACGGTGGTGATGCCGTTTGCCATGGTGATCTCCTCAAGCCGAGAATCGAAGAGTCGAGAAGTCGAACGGCCGTTTCGGCTCTTCGCCTATCGCCTTTGCCCCCGTTCGATTGTCCCCTGTGCACAGTCGTGCCGTATTGTTGTCTGGTATGAACAGGGGCGGCAGGAGCCGCGGTTGAGGCGAAGTCCAGACCCGCCATACTTGAGGGTGAACCGCTATTGGGGCAAGGGATAGTCAGGGGGCGAAGCGCCTGAGGGCAACGGATTGGTTGCCGGCGGAACAGGAGATGTTTCTCGCAGCGAGGATATATGCGGGGCGGATCATCACGAAGGTGAGCGAGGAGAGCACGACGATGCTGAGCAAGAAGATGGAAGACGCCCTGAACGGGCAGCTGAACGCTGAGATGTTCTCGGCCTACCTCTACCTGTCGATGGCGGCCTGCTTCGAATCGATCAACATGCAGGGGATGGCGAAGTGGATGACCGTCCAGGCGAAAGAGGAGCACGGGCACGCGATGAAGTTCTACGACTTCATCGTAGACCGCGCGGGGCGGGTGAAGCTGGCGGCGATCGCGGCGCCGGAGACGGAGTGGGCCTCACCGCTGGCCGCGTTCGAGGCGGCCTACGGGCACGAGCAGAAGGTGACGGGTTTGATCGGTGAGCTGGTGAAGCTGGCGAAGGCGGAGGGGGATGTCGCAACGAGCATCTTCCTCCAATGGTTCGTGACGGAACAGGTGGAGGAAGAGAAGAGCACGAGCGAGATCGTGCAGAAGCTGAAGATGGTGAAGGACATGGCTCCGGCGCTGCTCATGCTGGACGGCATCCTGGGACAGCGTGGAGGGTAGTGCTGGAATGAGCATGCGCTTCAACGCGGACGAAGTGCTGGAGATGGCGCTGGAGATCGAGCGCAACGGAGCGGCCTTCTACAGGCGCGCCGCCGAGATCGGGCAGGACGCCCACGCGAAGGCGACGCTGCTCGAGCTGGCGGGGATGGAGGAAGACCACGAGCGGACCTTCGCCGGCATGCGCGAGGGCCTGACCCAGGCGGAGCGGAAGGAGATGACGTACGACCCGGAAGGGGAGCTTCCACTCTACCTGCGTGTGATGGCCGACAAGGGCGTCTTCGGCAAGAAGAGCGATCCGGCGAGCACGCTGACCGGCAGGGAGAGCATGGAGGAGGTGCTGCGCTTCGCCATCGGTCTGGAGAAAGACTCGATCGTGTTCTACCTCGGCCTGCAGGAGCTGGTGCCCGAGCGACTGGGCGGAGTGCGAGTCGAGCACATCCTGAAGGAAGAGCTGGGGCATATCGCGACTCTGGGCGATCTGATTCGCTGCTCGCGGGCGTGAGCGGCGGGGGGGAAGGGGCCGCTTCTGTGGAGAGTCCGTTTGCCGCGGTGAAGATCAGCGACCGGGTGTACTGGGTCGGCGCCCTCGACTGGGGGATCCGCGATTTCCACGGCTATGCCACGCCGCGCGGCTCCACCTACAACGCCTACCTGGTGCTGGCGGACAAGGTGGCGCTCGTCGATACGGTCAAGGCGCCCTTCGTCGGCGAGATGCTGGCGCGGGTACGCTCGGTGATCGATCCGTCGCGGATCGACTACGTGATCTCGAATCATGCCGAAATGGACCATTCCGGCGGCCTGCCGGAGGTCATCTCTGTCGTCAAGCCGGAGAAGGTTTTCGCCTCGGCCGCAGGGGTGAAGGCGCTGGCCGATCACCACCATCTCGCGCAGGAGATCACGCCGGTCAGGGACGGCGAGAGCCTGAGCCTGGGCAACGCCACGCTCCACTTCGTCGAGGCGCGGATGCTGCACTGGCCGGACAGCATGATGACCTATCTTGCCGATGACCGGGCGCTGCTGTCCAACGACGCCTTCGGGATGCACCTCGCTTCGAGCCAGAGGTTCGCGGATGAGATCGACGGCTCGGTGCTCGAATACGAGGCGGCGAAGTACTACGCCAACATCCTCCTGCCGCTCTCGCCGTTGGTGGCGAAGCTGCTGGAGAAGGTGGGCAAGCTCAACATTGCCATCGACATGATCGCGCCGAGCCATGGCCCGATCTGGCGGAGAGAGCCCCATCGGATTGTGCAATGGTATGCAGGCTGGGCAGACGGCGCGGCGAAACGGAAGGCCGTCATTGCCTATGACACCATGTGGCAGAGCACCGCGGCGATGGCGCGGGCTATTGCAGATGGCCTCGCCGGGGCCGGCGCGGAAGTGAAGGTGATGCCGCTGCGGCAGAGCCATCGGAGCGATGTCGTGGCGGAGCTGATGGATGCGGGAGCCCTGCTGGTGGGCTCCCCTACGCTGAACGGTGGCGTGTTTCCGACGGTTGCCGACCTGCTGAGCTATGTGCGGGGGCTGAAGCCACGGCACCTGGTGGGCGCCGCGTTTGGGTCGTATGGGTGGGGCGGCGAGGCGGTGGGTCAGATCGAGGAAGCGCTCACAGGCATGCAGATCGAGATCGCGGGGGAGGGGCTGAAGGTCAAGTACGTGCCCGACGCGGATGCCCTCTCTCGGTGCGCCGCGTATGGGCGCCTGATCGCGGCCCGGCTGCCACCATAGACCATCATTTCGTGCAGGACGCGAAGGCGGACACAGGTCCGGCGCAGAAAATAGTCGTTGGTAGCATGCTCCTCGGTGTACGACGCGGCGCAGGGAGACCCTGAGACAGGCAGAGCGGCCGGCATCGCGCGCGGGGGAGCCATGGTCGTAGTATCGTTGGTGCAACGCTCGAGAGACTGGAGTCACGTATGCGGCGCACGGCTGTCATGAGCGAATCGGGAGTGCGGGAGCTGCTCCGGAGCATCTGTGAGAAGACTCGCCTCGCGGCCCCCGTGAAGCGGGGCAAGGTTTCCTTCGATTTCGAGCGGATCGACGACCCGTCCAAGGTCGTCTTCGATTACGTGAGAACCGTGATGCCCCCGAAGACGGCCATCTGGCCTACGCGGGATACGGTGCTGGAGTTTGACCTGACGAAGGACCAGGCATCGCCGGTGATGGATGACGCGCCGTTCGTGCTCTTCGGGATCCACGCCTGCGATCTGATGGGCATCAACCAGCTCGACTGGGCTATGGGGCAGCGGCACGGCGTTGCCGACCCGCACTACCTGGCTCGCCGGAAGGCCGCGACCATCATCGGGATGGAGTGCATGCCTGATGAGTACTGCTTCTGCACATCGGTGGGAAGCTGCGAGACGCGCGAGGGGGCCGACCTGTTCCTGACGCCGATCAAGTCGAGCTACTTCGTCGAGGTGTTGAGCGAGAAGGGCGAGCAGCTTCTGAAGCAGGCGCCTGCTTCGCGCGAGGCGGGCAGCGACGAGGCGGCTGAGGCGAAGGCGTTCATCGAGAAGAAGAAGCAGAGCACGACCAGCAAGATCAAGAGCGAGATGGCCGGGTTGCCCGACCTGCTGGAGCCTCGCTACCACACCGAGGTTTTCGAGAGCACCGCCCAACGCTGCTATAGCTGTGGAACCTGCACGAATGTCTGCCCGACCTGCTTCTGCTTCGATGTGGACGACGAGGTGGACCTGCTGCTTGCGGGTGGCAAGCGAGAACGCAGATACGATTCGTGCCAGTTCCAGGACTTCGCGGTGGTTGCGGGGGGACACAACTTCCGGCGGGAGCGCGCCGACCGCGTCAGACACCGCTGGTTCCGCAAGTTCGTCTATCTGCTGAGAGAGCACGGCACGCCCTCCTGTGTGGGCTGCGGCCGCTGCAGCAAGTACTGCACCGCCGGGATCAGCCTGGTCGATGTGCTGAACTCGGTGGTGGATGAGGCGAGGAAGGAAGCAGTGAGATGACGACTGTGCAGCAGCGATTCCCCAACCAGAAGCCCGAGACATTGTTCGTCCCCGAGATCGCGAAGATCAGGCGGGCCGAGGATCTGACCTCGACCGACCGGCTCTTCGAGGTCGAGCTGCCCAAGAAGCGAGACCTGGGCCACAAGCCGGGGCAGTTCGTGCAGGTCAGCATCTTCGGGTTCGGCGAGGCGCCGATCTCGATCACGTCGTCGCCGGCGCGCAAGGGCTGCTTCGAGCTGTGCGTGCGGCGGATGGGGGGCCTGACCTCGAAGCTTCACACGATGGGCGCGGGCGATGAGCTGGGCATTCGCGGGCCGCTGGGCAATGGCTTCCCAATGGAAGACTTCGAGGGAGCGGACTGCTTGATCGTCGCGGGGGGGATCGGCATGGCGCCGCTGCGGTCGGTGGTCGACACGATCATCGCCAATCGCAGTCGCTTCGGGCGGATGATGCTGCTGTACGGGAACCGGACCCCCGGCGACATCCTGTTTCCGGAGGACCTGAAGAAGTGGGGCGCGGATGATCGGAACCAGGTGCTGGTGAGCATCGACAGGCCGGCGGAGGGGTGGACGGGGCACGTGGGTGTGGTGACGACGTTGTTCGAGCAGATCAGGCTTGATTCGTCGCGGAGGACCGTCGCCGCGGTGGTCGGCCCACCTGTCATGTACCGGTTCGTGTATGCGGAGCTCGCCTCGCTGCACATCCCGGACAGCCACATCTACTTCTCGCTGGAGCGCCGGATGAAGTGTGGCGTGGGGAAGTGCGGGAACTGCCAAGTGAACGGCAAGTACGTGTGCATCGACGGGCCGGTGTTCACCGGTGAGGAAGTCAGGCAGTTCCAAGAGTCGGTCTAGGTTCGCCGCCATCGCAGTATCTCAGGAGCAATGAGTGTGAGCAAACCGAGAGTAGGGTTCTTCGATTTCGCGTGCTGTGAGGGGTGTCAACTCACGGTACTGAGCATCGGCCTGCCGATCATCGACGTGCTGAAGCATGTCGATATCGTCACTTGGCGTGAGGCGATGTCGGAGAAGAGCGACGAGTACGACATCGCAATCATCGAGGGGGCGATCAACCGCGACTCGGATGTGCCGCGGCTGAAGAAGATCCGCGAGCGGGCGAAGCTCGTGGTGGCGCTGGGCTCCTGCGCGGCGATCGGTGGGCCGCACGTGTCGGCGAACAACTTCGACAAGGCCGAGATGCTGAAGATGATGTATGGCGACAAGGCGGAGCTGTTCGCCGCCCAGGAGGCAGGGGAGGTCCGCCCGATCGGGGCCGAGATCAAGGTGGATGTGCCGATCTACGGCTGCCCGATCAACGCCAACGAGTTCGTCTCGGTGCTGAAGCACCTGCTGCTGGGCCGCCCCTACCGCGTGCCGAACGAAGCGGTCTGCTACGAGTGCAAGCTGAACGGCTACGAATGTGTCTATGACAAGGGCATGGTCTGCCTCGGGCCGGTGACGCGGTGCGGCTGCAACTCGATCTGCACCAGCCGCGGGCATCGGTGCTTCGGGTGCCGTGGGCTGGTTGATGATCCCAACGTGAACGCGGCGAAGGACGTGCTCGCGGAGCACGGCTACACCGTCGAGGACGTCTTGACCTCGTTCAACATCTATTCGCAGCGGGCGCCGCGGGTCAAAGAGCTGGCGGAGACGGCCGCCGACAAAGCCAAGAAGGAAAGCAAGGGTTCCGAGCCATGGAGATTCGGGTCGACCACGTAACCAGAGTTGAGGGACACGGCAATATCCTCGCCACCATCGCGGACGGCCGGGTGCAGAAGGCCATCCTCGAGGTGGTGGAGGCGAATCGGTTCTTCGAGGGATTTCTTCGAGGCAAGAGCTGGGAGGAGGTCGCGCATATCGCGACCCGCATCTGCGGCATCTGCGCGCTGAGTCATAGCTGCGCCTCCGTTTCGGCCACCGAGGCCGCGCTCGGCATCGAGATCACGGAGCAGACGAAGCTCATGCGCCGGCTCATTATGGATGCCGAGATGGTGTCGAGCCACGCGCTCCATGTCTACTTCCTGGTGGCGCCGGACCTGCTCGGCCTCAAGAGCGTCATCCCGCTGATCAGCCAGAATCCGGAGGTGGTCAAGCTGGCGTTCCGCGTGAAGCTGACCGGCTACGACCTCGCCGAGGTGCTGGTCGGCCGGCACACCCATCCCATCTCGGTGGTGCCGGGCGGCTACACCTCGATGCCAGAGGCGGGGGCGCTGAAGGTGATGAGGGAGCGGTTCGTCGGGCTGCGCGAGGATATGAAGACGTCGGTCGGCATCCTCAAGACGCTGGAGATTCCGGCCTACGCCCGCGAGACCGAGTACGTCGCTCTGCGGCAGCCGGATCACTACAGCTTCTACGCGGGCGAGATCGTCTCGACCGATGGCGGCCGCGTGCCGATGGCGAGCTACCTCGACGCGATCCAGGAGTTCATCGTCCCGCACTCCACCGCCAAGCACTCGAAGTGGAACCGCGACAGCTACATGGTGGGCGCGCTCGCCCGGGTGAACAACAACTGGAAGCAGCTCCATCCCGAGGCGCTGAAGGTGATGGGGGAGCTGGGCTTCAAGCCGCCGGTCGCCAACTCGCTGATGAACACGGTGGCGCAGTTCATCGAGTTGGTGCACTCCATCGAGGACGCGATCGAGCTGATGGATGCGCTGCTCGCCCGCGGCATCAAGGACGAGGAGGTCCCGCCGATCACCCAGCACGGCCGGGGGGTGGGCGTGGTCGAGGCGCCGCGGGGTCTGCTGATTCACGATTACACCTACGACGAGCGGGCCCGGCTGGTGAAGGCGAACTGCATCATCCCGACCAACCAGAACTACGCCAACATCGACCGCGACCTTGAAGCATTCGCCAAGCAGCTCGCCGACCAGCCGAGGGAGAAGATTGAGCTTGGGCTGGAGATGATGGTGCGGGCGTACGATCCGTGCATTAGCTGCTCGGTGCATTAGGAACGACGTAACCACAAAGACACGAAGGCACGAAGCTCTGTAGAGCGCGCAGGTCTCCGCCTGCGCGCCGGCCGTTTGTGAGGCAGGAGCTTCCGTTCCTGCCCAACGGACATCGCTCCTTCGCTGCGGGCTGCCTAATGCACGGTCGGCTCTCCTGGCTCAACGATCGTCGAGCCGGGGGAGAGTTCGATTTCGCTCTCTTTGCGCTGCTCTTCGAGGCGGTCGAGGAGGGTGTCGCTGATGTAGATGGGGGAGTTGGTGCGGAGGGCGATGGCGACGGCGTCGCTGGGCCGGCAGTCGATGTCCGCGCGGTAGTCGCCGTCGCGGAGAAGCAGGGAAGCGTAGTAGGTGTTCGAGCGCATGTCGGTGATGGTGACGCGCTCGAGCTTGACCTGAAGCTCTTCGAAGACTGTGACGATGAGGTCGTGGGTCATGGGCCGGGGCGCCTGCTGGCCTTCCATCTGCATGCTGATGGCGGTGGCCTCGGAGATGCCCACCCAGATGAAGACCGCGCGAGGCCCCTCGATCTCGCGCAGCACGACGATCGGATTGCCCTTCCAGTCCAGAGCAACCGCCTCAACCTTCAACTGCACTTCGCGCTCGGCCATTGTGCCCCTGCGGCTTTCCTGTCGCCTGACGCCCTAGCCTAATCCCAGGGGAGGGAAAAGTCAACGGGCCGCGAGAAGCGGGTGTGACTTGAACCTCCAGGTCGGCACTGAACCTCACCCCGCGCTCTCGGCTATTCCAGCCGTTCCCCCCTGCGCCTCCACCCCGCGCGGGGAGGTGAGAACGAAACCTCACCCCCCCTTCCCTCCTGACGGCCGGCGGGCAAGCCCCCTCTCCGAGTTTGGAGGGGGACGAGACCCCACCCCCCAACCCCCTCTCCGCGCGCGGAGAGGGGGTAGGGGGAAACGAGAGGAATCCAGGGCTGCGCGGGGTGAGGTTCTCGCGGGGGGTGATGCCCGCGAGCATGACCCGGCAACACGCCAAACGCCGACGCGACCCGCTTGACAAGGCCATCGGCCGCCACTATGATACGGGGGCCACGAAAGCAGCGGACTGTTTCCCCCAGACGAGGCCACCGAGCCTCGTTGGTTTTTTTGTGGGAGGTGGCCGATGGCGGGCCGAGACCGGGGGCCGATGCGCACGATCGGGATGCTTGGCGGCCTGGGCTTCCAGCTCGGTCTGACCGTTCTCCTTGGCGCCCTGGCTGGGTACTATCTCGACAAGCGCTGGGGGACCAGCCCCTGGCTCCTGCTGGTGGGGACACTGGCAGGGACTGCGGCTGGCTTCTATGAGATCGTCAGGGCCCTGAATCAGACCGGTGGGAAGGGCAATGGAGTGCCTCGTTAGGTGACGGAAGAGCGTCGATCGCAACCAAACCTGGGATCGGTGGCGAAGGTGGGATGGTGGTCGCTGGCCGTCTGGTCGGCGCTGGTCATCGGTGCACTGGTGGTCGGTCCGACGGCCGCGGCCGGCGTCGCACTGGGAGGGGGGATGACGCTCGGGTTCCTCGCGCTGCATCTGTCGCTTGTTCGGCTCTGGGCGCGACCGCGACGGCACTGGTCAGCGAGGGCCTATCTGTGGTTCCTCTGGCTGGCGAAGTGGCCTCTGGTGGGCACGGCCTTGTGGTTCTGCCTGAAGGGCGGGTTAGTGTCGCCGGTCTGGATCTGTGCGGGCGCGGCAATCGTGCCGACGGTTGCGACGCTGGTCGCGGTGCGAACGCTCGGGGTCACACCTTCGGAGGGGGGAGCGCATGCGGGAGCGTAGGCTCAGGCTCATCGCCACTGCCGCGCTGATCGCGCTCGCGGCAGCGCCGGCGCTCGCGCAGGAGGGCGACAATCCCGAGCCGCGGACCTGGCTCAACTGGATCATGTCGCTTCACATCGCAGGGAAGCCGCTCAACAGCCAGGCCTATCTGGCGTTCGCCTGGTCGCTGGTGGCGACGATTGCGCTGACGACGATCTCGGTCATCGGCACGCGGCGGCTGTCGCTCAGGCCGCGCCGGATGCAGACGGCGCTGGAGATGATCGTCGGCGGGCTGCGGTCTCTGGTTATCAGCATCATGGGCCCGCGGGGCGACGATTTCGTTCCGTTCATCGGCACGCTCTTCATCTATATCGCGTTCATGAACCTGATGGGCCTGGTGCCGGGGTTTATGGCGCCGACCTCAAACCTCAACATCACCGCCGCCCTGGCGCTAAGCGTGTTCGTCGTGGTGCAGTTCTATGGTTTCAAGGAGCAGGGGATCCGGTACCTGAGACACTTCGTCGAGGGAGTGCCGCCCCAGTTCCCATACGTGCTGCTCGCGCCGCTGGTGTTGGTGGTGCATGTTGTGGGGGAACTGGTTCGCCCTCTCACGCTGGCGCTCCGTCTCTTCGGGAACCTGATGGCGGAGGAGATGGTCGTGCTCATCCTGATCGGCCTGGTTGCGGGCCTGGCACGACACTACTTCATCCCGATTCCCATCCAACTGCCGAACATGGCGCTGGGCCTGCTGGTGTCGTTGGTGCAGGCGGGCATCTTCGCCATGCTCGCGACGGTATACCTGGCAGGGGTCGTAGATCACGCCGACTAGAAGTCATCTCAAAAGCCACGTGAGTGCTTGGAGCAAGCTATCTCCAACCTCCTGACGGAGTTTTGAGATAGCTTCTAGGGTCTGAGAATGACAGCCGGCCGCCCGAGAGATGCGCGGCGGCGCCGGAAAGGAGACGCGGATGCTGTACTTGTTCGGAATGGCGTTAGCGACAGGGCTGGCCGTCGCGATAGCCGCCCTCGGCGGAAGCCTGGGCCAGGCGCGAGCGATCTCGGCCGCCCTGGAGGCGACCGCCCGACAGCCTGAGTCGGGAGATCAGCTGTTCCGCCTGATGATCCTCGGGTTGGCATTCATCGAGTCGCTGACGATCTATGCCCTGGTGATCAGCTTCGTGCTCTGGCTGAAGCTGCCCGCGGGCATGGAAGTGCTGAACCGGATCGCCGGCAAATAGCGGCAGCGCCAGCCTGTGGAGAAGCATTAGGGCAATGAACGAAGGCGGGAACCTGCTCAACATCGACCCGGCGGTCCTGTTCCTGCAGGTCGTCGCGTTCATCATCCTGTTCGCGGTGCTGCGGAAGTACCTCTTCCGGCCGCTGATCGCGGTGATGGCCCAGCGCGAGAAGGAGATCGCGGACGGCCTCGATTGGGGGGAGCGCGCGAAGGCCGAGGTCGCCGGGATCGAGCAGGAGCGCGAGCGGGTGCTGGCAAGCGCTCGCGAAGAGGGCAGGCAGCAGGTGAGGCAGTCGGTGCAGGAGGGCTCGCAGGCGCGCGAGCAGATTCTGCGGGAGGCCCGCGATGAGGCGCAGCAGGTACGACAGCGCGCCCGCGAAAGCGTCGAGCTGGAGCGCGAGGAGGCGATGCTGCAACTTCGCCGCGATGTGGTGGACTTGGCGCTGCTCGCCGCGAGGCAGGCGGTGCTGACGCCGCTCGATGAGGCGAAGCACCGGCAGGCAATCGACGACTTCATTACGTCATTGGAGAGTAAGCAGTGAGCGCGCGCGGCGAGACCGTACTTGCAGGCAGGCTGAAGCCTGCGGCGCCCCGATGACCGCGCCGCGCATCGCAGCCAGATACGCTGAGGCGCTGCTCGGCCTGGCCCAGGAGCGGCGCGAGGTCGAGGCCCTCCGGCAGGAGCTGACCGAGCTCGTGCGGCTGGTGGATGCCTCGCCGGACCTGCGGGGGCTGCTGGAGCGACCGGACCTTTCGGCGGAGCGGAAGATCGCGGCCTTGGAGACGGCGTTCGGCAACAGGTTTTCGCGCGAGGTGGTGGCGGTGCTGGGCGCGCTCGTGAACCACGGGCGAGGCGACGCGGTGGTGCAAGTGCGAGAGGCGTTCGAGGAGCTGGCCGATCGGGCCGCGGGCGTGGTTGCGGCCGAGGCCGCGACCGTCGTTCCCCTGACAGAGCAGCAGAGGGATCGCCTGGTCGCTGCGCTCCAATGGATGACCGGCCAGCGGGTGCGACTGGCGCAGCGGATCGACCCGACGGTGCTGGCGGGTCTCAGGCTGACGGTGGGGGATCGACTGATCGACGGGAGTGCGAGCGGCCGGCTGGCGCGGATGCGAGAAGAGCTCATCGGATCAGGCCATTGAGACGCCGATGAACGCGGATGAACGCCGATGCCGATTGGACAACCTGACCGAGACGATTATCGGGTGTGCGATCAAGGTCAGCAACACCTTAGGGGTCGGATTCCTGGAGAAGGTGTATGAAAACGCACTGGCGGTCGAGCTGAGAAGAGCCGGCCTGAGCGTTCAGCAGCAGTATGAGATGAAGGTGATCTACGAAGGAGTTGTCGTCGGTGATTACGCGGCGGATATGGTCGTTGAGGGCAGCGTCGTGGTCGAACTCAAAGCCACGAGCATTACCGACCCGATCCACCGCGCGCAATGTCTGAACTACTTAAGGGCAGCGGATCTCCGGGTTGGCTTGCTGATCAACTTCGGACGGCCGAAGCTCGAGGTAAAGAGAGTTGTTAGCGGATTCTGATCTGCGTTCATCGGCGTTCATCTGCGCCTAGAAGGCTATTAAGAGGTCAACGGGCCGTGAGGATCAACCCCGACGAAGTGAGTGCCGTCATACGGCAGCAGATAGAGAAGTTCGGCGCCGAGGTCGAGATGACCGGCGTCGGCCGCGTGCTGCAGGTGGGTGATGGGGTCGCGCGCGTGTATGGCCTGAGGAACGCGATGATGGGCGAGATGATCGAGTTCCCCGGTGGGGTCTTCGGGCTCGCCCACAACCTCGAAGAGGACAACGTCGGCTGCATCGTGCTCGGCCCCGGCACCGATATCAAAGAGGGCGATGTCGTAAAGACGACCGGGCGGATCATGCAGGTGCCCGTGGGCGAGGCGCTGCTTGGCCGGGTGGTCAACGCGCTCGGCGATCCGCTCGATGGCCGCGGTCCGGCCCCGGTCAAGGAATACCGTCCGGTGGAGACGCGGGCGCCTGGCGTCGTCGACCGCCAGCCGGTGAACGAGCCGCTGCAGACGGGGCTCAAGGTTATCGACGCGATGACGCCGATCGGGCGCGGCCAGCGCGAGCTCATCATCGGCGACCGCCAGACGGGGAAGACGGCGATCGCGGTCGACACGATCATCAACCAGAAGGGCCAGAACTGCTGCTGCATCTACGTCGCCATCGGGCAAAAGCTGTCGACCATCGCGCGGGTCGCCCACGTGCTGGAGCAACACGGCGCGATGGAGTACACGGCAATTGTGTCCGCGTCGGCGGACGAACCGGCCGCGCTCCAGTACATCGCCCCGTACGCGGGGTGCTCGATGGGGGAGTACTTCCGCGAGAAGGGCATGCATGCGCTGGTGGTCTACGACGACCTGACGAAGCACGCGCAGGCCTACCGGCAGATCTCGCTGCTGCTGCGCCGGCCGCCGGGCCGCGAGGCCTACCCGGGCGACATCTTCTACCTGCACGCGCACCTGCTGGAGCGCGCGGCGAAGCTGAGCGACGCGAGGGGCGGCGGCTCGCTCACCGCGCTGCCGATCATCGAGACCCAGGAGGGCGATTACTCGGCCTATATTCCGACGAACGTGATCTCGATCACGGACGGCCAGATCTACCTCGAGGGGGATCTCTTCTTCTCCGGGTTCAGGCCGGCGATGAACGTCGGCATCTCGGTCTCGCGCGTGGGCGGGGCCGCCCAGCGACCGGCGATGAAGCAAGTGGCGGGGATGCTGCGGATTGACCTTGCGTACTACCAGGACCTGCAGGCGTTCGCGCAGTTCGCCTCGGAGCTCGACCGGGCGACTCGAGCGCAGCTCGCCCGGGGCGAGCGGATGATGCAGCTTCTCATCCAGCCGCAGTACCAGCCGATGCCGCTCTCCGAGCAGGTCGTGGTCATCTACGCCGGGACCCAGGGATACACGGATGAGAGCGATGTGCATGACTGCGCGCGGTTCGGGCGAGAGGCGATCGCGTTCATCCGCGAGCGCCACCCGAACGTGCTGCGGCAGATACAGGAGACGGGGCGGCTGAGCGAGGCGGTCGAGGCAGAGCTGAAGCAGGGGCTGGAGGATTTCGGCCGCCAGTTCAAGGCCGGGGCAGTGCACCCGGTCGAGAAGAGCGACACGGCGTGAGATCGACTCGAGACATCAGGAGCAAGATCCGGACCGTCCGCAACATCGAGCAGATCTGCCGCGCGATGAAGACGGTCTCGTCCATTCGCCTGCGGCGGGCTGAGCAGCGGCTGTTCCGGGCGCGGCCGTATCACAGCAAACTGGCGGAGCTGGTGAGCCATCTCGGTGCGGTCACGCAGGCGCATCCGTTTCTGCAGGCGCGCCCGGTGGCGAAGACCGGGCTGATGCTCGTGACGAGCGACCGCGGGCTGTGTGGGGGCTACAACGCGGCCGCGGTGCGGACGGCGCTCGCGGCGGGGGCGCCGGTCGACACGCTCGCCATCGCGGTCGGCAGGCGGGGATCGGTTCACCTTCGGCTGCAGGGCTACCAGATCGTCGACCAGATGGCGCTCGGTGGATCGCCGCGGGTCGCCGAGATCTCGGCGCTGGCCGATCGGGTTGGCCAGCGGTATCTCGACGGCGAGATAGACAGGCTGGTTGTGGTCTACACGCAGTTCCTGGGTGGCACGCGCACGAAGGTGCGGGCCGACACGGTGCTGCCGGTGCAGCCTGCTCCGGCAGCACCCGCGGACGTCATTTTCGAGCCCGAGCCGGCCGCGATGCTGCCCAGCCTGATGCGGCGCTACCTTCAGAACGAGATCCTGGCCGCGGTGCTGGAATCGGCGACGAGCGAGCATGCGGCCCGGGTGGCGGCGATGACCGCGGCGAGCGACAACGCCGAGGAGATGATCCAGCGGCTGACGCTGGACTACAACAAGGCGCGGCAGGCGGCAATCACTAAGGAGCTGATCGAGATCGTCAGCGCGGCCGGATGGACCGCGTGACACGATACGAAAGCTGAGACGAATGGCAGAAGGCAAGGTCGTTCAAGTTATCGGTCCGGTCGTGGATGTTCGGTTCCCGCCGGATGAAATGCCGGAAATCCTGGGCGCGATCGAGATCGAGATAGCGCACGGGGAGGAGAGCCGAAGACTCGTGCTGGAGGTCGCGCAGCATCTGGGCAATGAGACGGTTCGCGCGATCGCGCTGGCGCCGACCGAGGGGCTGGTGCGCGATACCGTGGCGCGGAGCACCGGCGGGCCGATCAAGGTCCCGGTTGGACCGAACGTTCTCGGCCGTCTGTTCAACGTGCTGGGCGAACCGATAGACGGGCTGGGGCCGGTGGAGGCGACCGACTTCCTCCCGATCCACCGGCCGGCCCCGGGCTTCGAGGACCAGGAAGTGAGGACGGAGATCTTCGAGACCGGGTTCAAGGTGGTTGACCTGGTAGCCCCGTACGCGCGGGGCGGGAAGGTGGGGATGTTCGGGGGCGCGGGAGTCGGCAAGACGGTTCTGCTCACCGAGCTGATCCACAATATGGCCACGCAGCACGGCGGAACCTCCGTGTTCGGCGGGGTGGGCGAGCGGACGCGCGAGGGCAATGACCTCTGGCTCACGATGAAGGAATCCGGCGTCATCAACCGCGCCACGCTGGTGTTCGGCCAGATGAACGAGCCGCCCGGCGCGCGGCTCAGGGTCGGGCTGACGGCGCTGACCCTGGCGGAGTACTTCCGCGATGTCCAGGGCCAGGATGTGCTGCTCTTCATCGACAACATCTTCCGCTTCATCCAGGCCGGGGCAGAGGTGTCGGCGCTGCTGGGCCGCATGCCATCGGCAGTGGGCTATCAGCCGACACTCGGGGCGGAGATGGCGGAGCTGGAGGAGCGAATCACCTCGACCAAGCGGGGCTCGATCACGTCGCTTCAGGCGATCTACGTTCCGGCCGACGACATCACCGACCCGGCGCCGGCCGCCGCCATGGCGCACCTCGATGCGACGACGGTGCTGGATCGGCGCATTCTGGAACGGGGCATCTATCCCGCCGTCGACCCGCTCGCCTCGACCTCCCGCATCCTCGACCCGATGGTCGTCGGGGAGGAGCACTACCGGGTGGCGCGCCAGGTGCAGGAGATCCTTCAGCGGTACAAGGACCTGCAGGACATCATCGCGATCCTCGGGATTGAGGAGCTCTCGCCCGAGGACCGGCTCACGGTGGCGCGGGCGCGGCGGATCGAGCGCTTCTTCTCGCAGCCGTTCTTCGTGGCGGAGACCTTCACAGGCCGGCCTGGAAGGTACGTGCCACTGAAAGAGACCATCCGCGGCTTCAAGGAGATCTGCGAGGGCAAGCACGACGAGCTGCCAGAGCAGGCCTTCTACATGGTCGGCGGGATCGACGAGGCAGTCGCGAAGGCGGAGCAGTTGGCGAAGGAGGAGTAGGGGCACAGCATGCTGTGCCCCTGCACGGGCGGACTGGTTGTTGGGCGATGAAAGAGGATGTAGCGTGCCACCTCTCTTCAACCTGAAAGTGATGGCGCCGGACCACGCCGTGCTCGACGGGCAGGCGCAGGGCCTCATCGCCCCGGGGGTGAAGGGGTACCTGGGTGTGCTGGCCCGACACGCGCCGATGGTCACCGAGCTTGGCTCGGGGGTGCTGACGGTCATCGATGCGGACAGCCAGCGCCGCCACTTCGCGGTCTCGTCGGGCTTCCTCGAGGTCAGGCAGGACGGCGTGACGGTGCTTGCCGACGCCGCCGAGGCTGCGGCCGAGATCGATGTCCAGCGGGCGCGGGCGGCGGAGGAGCGCGCCCGGCACAGGCGGCAGGAGCCGGCGCGGGAGGTGGACGTGGCGCGTGCGGAAGCGGCGCTCCGACGGGCGCTGGCGCGGCTGGAAGTTGCCGAGAAGAGTCACAGCACCGGATAGCGAAGAAACGTACCACACGCCGCAGCAGTGGAAGCCCGCCGAAGGACGGGCAGGCAGCCATGATCGAAGACGCTTGGCGCATCGTGGGGCGGGAGCCGCTGAAGGGGACCGTGCGGCCGTCGGGGAGCAAGAACGGCTCGCTGCCCGCGCTCGCGGCGACGCTCCTGCTCGACGGGGAGACCATGCTTCACAACGTCCCGCGCATCGCTGACGTCCAGACCATGACCGCGCTGCTGGGCGCCGTCGGGCTGACAGTCGAAGAGCGCGGCGACAGCAGCCTGAGGATCGTCAACCACGGCATCGCGACTCACCGGGCGCCGGCGGAGCTGGTGGCGAGGATGAGGGCCTCGCACTATCTGCTGGGGCCGATGCTGCTGCGCCTGGGCCGAGCGGAGATGGCCATGCCCGGCGGCTGCAACCTGGGGAGCCGCCCGGTGACCCATATCACCTCGGTGCTCGAGACGCTGGGCGCGACGGGTACGATATCGGACAACACGATTGAGCTGAGCGCGAGCCGGCTACGGGGGGCGGTCGTCGCGCTGGATCCGCGCCACAGGAACCCGGGCGCAACCTTCACCGCGCTGATGGCGGCCTCGCTCGCCGCGGGGGAGACAGTGATTGAGAATGCGTCGTACGAGCCGGATGTCATTTGCTTCTGCAACTTCCTGAACGCGGCTGGTGCGCGCATCGAGGGCATGGGCCGACCGCGGCTCATCGTGGAGGGCGTCGCCGCGCTGCGCGGCGTCGAGCACCGGGTGAACTCCGACCGGCTCGAGGCCGGCACCTTCATCTGCGCGGCCGCGTCGACGCGGGGCGAGGTAATGGTGGATGACATTACCCTGGCCGAGCTGGGCGAGACGGCGGACAAGCTGCGGGAGGCCGGAGTCGAGCTGATGCCTCGCGGCGGAGGTCTGGTAGCGACGTGCCCGGGGCGGCCTCGTGGAGTTGATGTCGTCACCGACCCATTCCCGGCGTTCTCGACCGATCTTCAGCCGGTCGCGGCGGCGCTGCTCGCCACCGCGGAGGGCGAGAGCAGGATCGAGGAGACGGTGTACGACCGGCGGCTTCAGTATGCGCATGAACTGATGAAGATGGGCGCGAGCATCGAGTTGCCGGACTCGCGCCACGCGGTCATCCACGGCGTGGAGCGTTTGCGCGGCGCGGCTGTGGAGGGGTGCAACATCAGAGACGGCGCGGCGCTCGTGGTCGCTGCGTTGAGCGCGCATGGCGAGAGCATTGTGTCCGGCAGGCAGTTCGTCGCTCGGGGTTACGAGGATTTCGAGGGCAAGCTCCGCTCCCTTGGGGCGGAGATAGGGCCGGCGGGGTAGGAAGAGGGAGAGCATTATGTTTCACCTGACGCGGGCCGTGGGGATCGACCTGGGGACCTCCAACACGCTCGTCTACGTGAAGGGGAAAGGGATCGTCGTCCGGGAACCATCGGTCGTCGCTGTTTCAGACGGCGAGATCGTGGCGATGGGGGAGAAGGCGCGCGAGATGCTCGGGCGAACGCCGGAGGCGATCACGGCCGTCAAGCCGGTGCAGGACGGCGTCATCGCGAACTTCAGCATCACCCGCAAGATGCTCCGGTACTTGCTCGCCCGCGTCTGCGGGCGGAGGCGGATGTTCCGGCCGCAGGTGTGCATCTGCATTCCATCGGGAGCGACCGCAGTGGAGAAGCGCGCGGTGATCGAGGCAACGCTCGCCGCGGGCGCCAAGCGCGCGATGCCGGTGGAGGAGCCGATGGCAGCGGCCATCGGCGCGGGCCTGGAGGTGACGAGCCCGACCGGCCATCTCGTCGTCGATATCGGCGGCGGGACGACGGACATCGCGGTGATCTCACTGGGCGGGATCGTGCTCAGCGAATCGGTGCGTCTCGGCGGGTCGGCGATGGACGCGATGGTGACGCGGCAAATCAAGCGGAGCTACAACCTGGCGATCGGTGAGCGCACGGCGGAGGACATCAAGATCGGCATCGGCTCCGCCTATCCGTTGCCGAACGAAAGCTCGATGGCGGTCAAGGGGCGTGATGTCGTCACCGGCCTGCCCAAGACGATCGAGATCAGCTCGGAGGAGGTGCGGGAGGCGCTGGCGGAGCCGGTGGCAGCGCTGGTCGAGCGCGTCCGGGGCGTGCTCGAGCGGACCCCGCCGGAGCTTGCCGCTGACATCATCGAGCGCGGTATCACGCTCACGGGCGGCGGCGCGCTGCTGAGGGGATTGGACAGGCTGATCGAAGCGCAGACCGATGTGCCGGTTCGGGTGGCGGAAGACCCGCTCACCTGCGTCGCCGTCGGCACCGGCCTCTATCTCGACCTGGTGGCCAAGCTTCCGGCGGGGCTGCTGGCGACGTCGACGGAGGCCGCGTCGGGGTACTCGCGGTAGGAGGAGCGTCAATAGGCGCGGCGGAGGCGCTCCTCGCTGAAGCCGAGGCGGATCGCCTCCATCGCCGTGTCACGCAGCGCGGCGACCTCCGTCTGGTGGAACTGCGCGTCCTCGGGGGTGATTGTGAAGAGGACTTGCCCGCGCGCGAGCACCTGCACCGAGTGATCCTGCGCCGCGGTGCTGATCTCGATAAGGTCAAGGTTGTCCAGAAGGAGCTTCTCGAAGAGGTCGGCGCTCTGCTGGGCGCGGGCGATCGGCGAGGTGCCCCCTACGGCGACGGCCGGCTGGAAGACGGTCCGGCCGTTGAGCCGAAGCTCGCCGATCTCCTTGCCGCCTTTGGTCACTGCAATGGCGTCGGCACGGAGCGACTTGGTAACTCGCCGCCGGTCGATCGGGATGCCCAACTCCTGAAGCTCCTGGGTCACGGCCTCGACGCGTTCCCTGCCATAGGGGTGGGTCTTCAGCACGCCCAGCTCAGGGTTGCCCTGCTCGCTCTCGAGGCGGGCGAGGCCTTCCACTACGGTGAGCACGGCCACGGGATTGTACTGCCCGGTGGCCTTCAGATAGAGCACGGCCTCGTGGTCGGCCTCCAGCTCGGCCTCCCGGCCATAGTGGTTCAGGGCATCTTGCGCGACCAGCCCGCCGACCGCGGCGACTGCGCCTGGGTTCACGCCTTCCGAGTTGCTCAGGATGGAGGCGAGCACGATCGATCCAAGGATCATCTGGTATCGCTCGTCCCTGCTCATCAGGCGCCGCGAGTGAGACTTGCAGATGTGGGTCATCTCGTGGCCGGCGACTGCGGCCAGCTCGTCATCCGACTCGACCGCGCTCAGCAGCCCTTTGGTGAAGTAGAGGTAGCCGCCGGGCAGCGAGAAGGCGTTGATATCCGGGTCGTCCACCACCTTGATATGGTAGATCTGGTTGGGCTTCTCGGTGACAGGCTCGATGCGCTGCACGATGGCGATGATGCGGGGAAGGTCGGGGCTGTCGGGTATGACCTTCAGCTTCCTCTCGATCTCTTCCGAGGCGGACTTGCCGATCTCCGCGTCGCGCTTGTCCTGGGGGCTCATCTCCGGCTGCTTGGGCGCGTCGGCAGTGGTGGCCGGCGGAGTCGCCGTTGGCGTGTTCGTGGTTTGCGGCGTCGCGGGCGGCTGAGGCGGAGCCGGCTGTTCGGCTGCATAGGCGCAGCAGACAGCAAGCCCAAGCACGGCTATCAGGAGGATGCGTCTAAGCCACATGGCTCTCTCTTTCGTTCCAGTATACCATAGCGGCCACACGGCAAACTGCATACGGCGCAGGCCCGCCGCAGCGTCTCCACATCGGACACGATGTGGGCCGCCGGAACACTGCGCAGTGCGTTTGACACCCGTCCCCCACATTGTGTTCGCCTGAGACACGAATCGTGGTATATCACCAGCGGAAGATGACGACCAGGGGTAGCTTGCCGGACAAGATGGGTACCATACGGATGGCTCAAAGGAGTTCCCGGAGAGGCACTAGCCATGGACTGGACAAGGCGCGAGCTACCAGACGAGCACGGACAGGCAGGACGACCAGAGTACCAGGTCATGATCGACTACATCAAGGCCCAGGTGGGATCGGGGTCTGAGTACCAGAACGATCTGGTGCGGGTGGTCTTCTCGGATCGCGGCTGCTACTACGAGTTCCGCGATCTTCCGGAGGAATTCTCAGGGGCGATTGGCTCGGGATTCCGCTACGAGTTCTGCGGGACGAGCCAGGGGCTGCTGCTGGCCAACCAGATTCACGACATCGCGATGGGTCCGGAGTCGGCCGATACCCACGAGCTGAGCCTCATGGTGATCTATGGCTGGGATGGCATCTTCAGGCCAGATGACACGTTCGTCTATCACTGGCGGAGCTACGGAGGCGAAGAAGAGGGGCCGGTCATGATGGGCATGTTCAGGCCCACGGTCATGCCGCTCTTCTTCAAACTCAAGGCGGACAGCGACCTTGTCGAGCCAATACTGGGAACCCGCAAGGGAGTGCTGTTCTTCGTTGCCAACCTCAGCGATCAGCATTTGTTAGTCAAGATCCCCCACCAGGGGCCTGGCGTGACGGACCTGAACGAGACGAACGGCCAGCGACTCGTCCACTAACGCCAGCCGCCGTGGGCGGATGGCGGCGTCGCCAGCCAATCCCGTCGTTGGATTGGCGAGAGACATCGAATCGCATGCGCGGAAGAACCAGCCCGGCCGATGAGGCCGGGCTGGGGCTTGCTGGGCAGGAACTGGAGCTCCTGCCCTTCTCTACTCGTGGCTTGGACAGTCCCCGTAGGGGCGCATGGCCATACGCCCCTACCTCCTTGCGCCTCTCTCCGCCATTCTGCTATACTCTCGGAGCCATCATAGCGTCCGCCTCCGCGCGAGGCCTGCGCCTCACGGCTACGGTGGACGAGTCCTATCCCCCTGGCGAGTCCCGCCAGGGGTTCCTCTGAAGGAGTCAGGCAGATGCTCGCGATCAAGGATATTGAGTCGGCGCAACTGAAGGAGAAGGTCCCGCAGTTCCAGCCGGGCGATCAGGTGCGGGTGACGGTTCGCGTGGTCGAGGGCGGCAAAGAGCGCAGTCAGCCATATCAGGGCGTCGTCATCGCCCGACGGGGCGCGGGCCTGAAGGAGACGTTCACCGTCCGCCGGGTTACCCACGGCGTCGGCGTCGAGCGCACGTTCATGCTGCACTCACCGAGGGTAGAATCTATTGAGGTGCTCCGGCACGGTCGAGTGCGGCGAGCGAAGCTCTACTATCTGCGCGAGCGCGTGGGCAAGTCCGCCCGCATCAAGGAAGACCGCGACCGGCAGCCGTAGGGCAGGAGCTCGCCTCCTGTCCACGAGATGCGCTTCGGGGCCGAGGCCTCCGAAGCAACGAAGCAGCTAGAAGCAGTGATGAACCTGGATCAACCCTGGAAGATAGCAGCGGTTATCGGGCTGCTGGCGTTCCTTCGGATCACCTGGGGGCTCTGGCGCACCGCGCCTGGGCGCTCGTTCATGGTGGAACTGCTGGATTCGGGGCTGATCGCCTTCGTGCTGGTGTTCCTGCTCATCCGGCCACTTGTGGTGCAGGCGTTCTACATCCCCTCGGAGTCGATGGTTCCGACGCTGGTTACCCATGACCGGATCCTCGTGAACAAGTTCGTCTACCGGCTGAACGAGCCGCAGCGTGGCGACATCATCGTGTTCGATGCGCCGCCGCAGGCCTTGTACGGCACGGACCGCAAGGATTTCGTGAAGCGGCTGATCGGGCTGCCGGGGGACGAGATCCGCATCAAGCGGGACGACGGCGTGTACGTCAACGGGATGAAGCTGGATGAGCCGAAGGACATAGAGCGGCCGAACTACGACTGGCCGATGGACGACCTCGCGGCGCCTGCAGAGCACCCGTACAAGGTGCCGCCCGGGTGCTACTTCGTGCTGGGCGACAACCGCAACCTGAGCAACGACAGCCACAAGTGGAGCGATCCGCTCACCGGGGAGGCACGGCCCGAGCTTGACATGCACCGGGTGCTGGGCAAGGCAATGGTGATCTTCTGGCCGCCGACGCGGATCGGCCTGGCGAGCGATCATGTCGATCTGCATCTGATCGACGCGACGAAGGTGGCGTCCCGGCCGCCGGTGGCCATGGCCGGCGCCATCCGGTAGCGGGCAGCCCGCGCCGCCCGACCGGAGACAGCCATGAAGGGCCTGTGGGCGACAGAGATGGAACTCCGGCAGCAGGGCTTTCTCCATATCGCGGGTGTCGACGAAGCGGGGTGCGGGCCGATCGCGGGGCCGGTGGTGGCGGCGGCAGTGGTCTTCACGGGCCGGCGCCGGCTACCGGGGCTCGCGGACTCCAAGCTGACAAAGCCGGTAGACCGCGAGCGCCTCTTCGGGCTGATTCACGAGAAGGCGGTGTGCGTGGGAGTGGGCGTGGTCGACGCGAGGACGGTGGACCGGCTGAACATCCTGGCGGCCGCACGCAGGGCGATGATGGTGGCGGTGAGCGCGCTCGATCCGCGCCCGGACCTGCTGCTGATCGACGGCCGGGGCGTGCCCGGGGCGCACATCCCGCAGCGCGCGATCGTGAAGGGCGACCGGACCTGCGCCTGCATCGCGGCGGCATCGATCATCGCGAAGGTGACGCGCGATCGGATGATGGAGGATCTCGACGGGCAGTATCCGGGTTACGGGTTCGCGCAGCACAAGGGGTACGGGACGGAGGAGCACCTGAAGCGGCTGATCGAGCTGGGCCCGTGCCCGGAGCACAGGCGAAGCTTCGCCCCGGTGCGGGAGGCGAGGCAGGGGCGACTGCTGCTGGCGCCGATGGATGAGTGCGCGCCTTGACAACAGTTGGCGCTGACTCCTATAGTGGGTTCCCGGCGCGCACTACGGCAGACCAAGGGTTGAGGTTGTGACTCTATGAGGCAGACCTCTCGTAGGATAGTCGCAGATGAGACCGAGGTGATAGACAGACTCTCGAAACGGTTCGGCAAGTATGCTCTGGTGGTAGGAGTGGCGAAGCGAGCGAACGACCTTAAGGAACGAGTGCGGAGCCCGTTGGAGCCCAGCGGCGCGGGCATCATCACCCGGGCCATCTCGGAGATCGCGGAAGGTCGTGTGAAGATCAGGGGAGAGGAGCCCGAGGACGAGGCCAAGTAGTGGTTCCTCACCCCCGTTGCCCTCTCTCCAAGCCTGGAGAGGGGGGTCCGAAGGACGGGGGTGAGGGGAATGCTATGTCCCCAAAGCGCGACTACTATGAGGTCCTGGGTGTGGGCCGCGGCGCCACCCAGGACGACATCAAGAAGGCTTTCCGCAGGCTCGCCCGGCGCCACCACCCAGACGTCAACCCCGAGGATCCAGAGGCCGAGGACCGTTTCAAGGAAGTGGCCGAGGCCTATGAGGTGCTCGGCGATGCGGATCGCCGCCAGCACTACGACCTCTACGGTGAAGCGGGGCCGGGAGCGGCCGTTGCGGGCGACTTCTGGGAGGAGTTCGGGGGCTTCGGCGGCCTGTTCGACGCCTTCCTCGGCGGTGGCCGGCAGACTGCCGCACGCGCCCGCGCGCGGCGCGGCTCCGACCTGCGGTACGACCTCGAAATCACCCTCGAAGAAGTCCTCACCGGCATCGACAGGACCATCCGCGCCGAGCGAGTGCAGACGTGCTCTGATTGCGACGGAACGGGCAGCCAGTCCGGCGGCGGTGAGCGGCAGTGCCCGACCTGTGGCGGAAACGGCGAGGTGCAGCAGGTCACGGCCACACCGTTCGGACGGCTTTCCACGATCACGACCTGCCGCACCTGCCAGGGACGCGGGAACGTGGTTAGCGATCCCTGCCCGAGCTGCCACGGGAACGGCAGGATGGTCGGCGAGGCAGAGATACCAGTGCGGATACCGGAGGGGATCGAGGGGGGGACGTCGATCCGGGTGGATGGCGCGGGCGAGGCAGGCGAACGAGGGGCGGCGCCGGGTGACCTCTATGTCTTCGTGCACGTGAAGCCGCACGAGATCTTCGAGCGGCACGGCCGCGACCTGTCGTGCGAGGTCCCCATCCCGTTCACGACAGCGGCGCTGGGCGGGAAGATCGTCATACCCGCGCTCGACCGGAGGGAGGACCTCGGAGTCCCAGGCGGGACGCAGACGGGCGACGTCCTGTCGATCCGCGGGCTGGGGCTGCCCGACCCGCGCACTGGCGTGCGCGGGTCACTCCACGTGAAGGTGCGAGTCGTCACTCCGCGCAAGCTCAGCAAGCGACAGCGAGAGCTCCTCGCCGAGTTCGCTCGCGAGGGCGGCGATGCAATGGATGAGGAGAAGGGCTGGTTTGCGCGCTTCCGGGACGCGATCAGCGGCGAGGACTAGGCCCCGCCGCTGAATCCGCCGACGCTCTTACCAACGTTCGCCGGTTACTGCTTCACCTTGACCACCTGACCGAGTCGGCCCGATTCCCATGCCGCCTCGGTGAGCTGCATCACGCGGAGCCCGCAGATCGGAGGGGTCTGGGGCTCGTCCTTGCCGAGAATCGAGCCCACGAAGTTCTGATCGAAGTTGTTGCTGTACTTGGTGTTCGCGGTCAACTCCTTCAGCTCCGCGCTCCACCGCCCTTTCCCACGGTAGCTGTGGAAAAGCTTGCCATCGCGCACGTACAGGCCGCCCTCCTCGCCGTAGAAGGTGATGTCCTCCCACCATCCCGGGGCGTCGCCGACCACAGACATGGTGCCGATGGCGCCACCCTTGAACTTCATGGCGAGGGCGGAGAGGATGTCCACCTTGGCGCCGCGGTTGTCGATCTGGGCGAAAACGCTCTGCGGTGTGAGGCCGGTAACCCAGAGGATAATGTCCACCAGGTGGCTGCCGGAATCGTTGAGTTGGCCCCCGCAGCTCAGCCGCGGCTCCTGCCGCCACGCGCCCTTGGTCCCCCGCAGCCAGTCCTGAGCCTGCAGCGCGGCGACGAAGGTGAGCTTCCCGAGCTTGCCCTGTTCGATCATCTTCTTGGCGAGGCGGAAGGCCGGGCTGAAGTGCCGCTGGTAGGAGATCATCAGCACCTTGCCCGTCGCCTGCGCCTTCCTCATCACCTGCTTGGCGTGGCTGACGCTGCAGACCATCGGCTTCTCCGTGAGGACATTGAGGCCGGCGTCCAGGCAGGTCATGATCTGTTCGAAGTGCAGCGAGTGAGGGGTGGCGATCACCACGCCGTCGAGGTCGGCCTTCGCGATCATCTTGCAGTAGTCGGAAAACTGCGGCAGGCCCCCCAATTCGGGGTGCTTCCCCACCATCGCCGTCATCTGCGACTTCTTCACGTCAGTGAGAGCGGCCACCTCGGCCTGCTTGATCGCCTTATAGTTGCGCACATGCCAGTCCATGATGCCGCCGCAGCCGATGAGACCGATCCTTACCTTCCGCGCCATCTCGCCCTCCGCGTCGTTCATTCGCGCAAAGCCGAGCGCTGCCGCGCTCGGCCCGCTGGCACGACCAGTTCCGTACGCGCGCTAGACTTCCTCTTCCACCTCGGCGTCTTCCCCGGTATCTTCCTCGTCGGGCGCGGGGCCTCCGCCCATATGGGGGCAGCCCGGCTTGTGGCGGGCGACGTCGGCGGGGGTCAGCTCGATCTTCCCGCCCTCGTCCAGCTCAACCACAACTCTGTTGCGAACGACGTCGATCTCAGCGATGCGGCCGGGGCCCTGGTTGGTTTCGATCCGGCTCCCGACCTTCGGGACGCACTGGCGCGCCTCGCGGTAGAAGTTATACTCGAAGCTGAGGCAGCACATGAGCCGGCCGCAGACCCCCGAGATCTTCTGGGGGTTCAGCGAGAGCTCTTGTTCTTTCGCCATCTTGATCCCGACGGGCTCGAAGTCGGTGAGGAAGGTGGCGCAGCACAGCGGCCGGCCGCAGTGGCCGAGTCCGCCGCGCATCTTCGCCTCGTCGCGAACCCCGACCTGGTGAAGCTCCACACGGGTTCGCAATGCCTTCGCCAGATCGCGCACGAGCGCGCGGAAATCGACCCGCCCCTCGGCGCTGAAGTGAATCACCATGCGAGAGCCGTCGAGCGTGGCCTCGGCCTCGATGAGCTTCATGTCCAGCCCGTGCTCGGCGACCTTCTGGGCCGCCATCTCCAGGGCTTCACGCTCGCGGTCGACGCTATCCTCGTATCTGCGGATGTCATCCGGCGTCGCCTTGCGGACGACGGGCTTCAGTTCCTCGCGCACCTGATCGGCGCGGAGCTCCATCGGGCCCGAGCGAACGGTGCCCAGCTCGAGGCCGCGCGCGGTGCGGGCGACGATGTCATCGCCCGGTCGCAGATCGAGATCGCCGGCGCCAAACTGATACGATCTACCAGCCCGCCGGAAACCTACACATACCACCCTGGGCATGAGTATCTCCTACGTCCTTGCCGAGAGTTGTTCGCGCGCCTGGTGTCGGCGCGCCTCTTCCTCCAGCGGCAGAGTCGCTAGCGCCTCGAGGATTGGCTCGAGGCGGGCGAAGGTCTCATCCACGTCAGCATTCCGCAAGGATACCACAACTCGGTCGTGCTCGGCCAGGGCGAGCCAGATTCGCAGCTCCGCGGGCAGAGCCTTCCGCAGCTCCCGCGCCAGTCGCGGGGAGAGCCGCCGCTCTTCGCGGAGCAGCAGTGCCGCCAGGTTGCCCTCCGTGGTGACGCGCTGCACCCCCGCTTGCGCGCAGAGAATCTTGAGGCCGCCCAGGCGAACAAGGGTTTGTGCCGTCGGCGGCAGCGGCCGGCCGTAGCGATCACCGATCTCGTCAACAATATCCTTCAGGCGGCCGTGATCGGGCGCGCTTGCCAGCCGGCGATACAGGTCGATCCGCTGGTTCCGATCGGGCGCGTAATCCTCCGGCAGATAGGCGGGCACGGGCACGTCGACGCTCACCTCCGGGCGAGGCGGAGGCGCCTCGCCCTTCGCCTCTTGCACGGCGTCGGAGAGCATCTGCATGTACAGCTCGAAGCCGACCGAGGCGATGAAGCCGTGCTGCTCCGCGCCCAGCAGGTTGCCCGCTCCCCTGATCTCCAGGTCGCGCAGCGCGATGCGGAACCCCGAGCCAAGCTCCGAGAACTCGCGAATGGCGGCGATGCGTTTCTCCGCCGTCTCGGTCAGCCGCTTGTAGGGCGTCCACAGCAGGTACGCATACGCCTGCCGGCTCGACCGGCCGACGCGGCCCCGAAGCTGGTACAACTGGGCGAGGCCGAGCCTGTCGGCGTCGGTCACGATCAGGGTGTTCGCGTTCGGGATGTCGAGGCCGTTCTCAATGATGGTGGTGCAGACGAGGATATGCGCGTCACCCGAGTAGAACTGTATCATTGCGCGCTCGAGCTGGTGCTCGTTCATCTGGCCATGCCCGACGACCACGCGCGCGTGGGGCACGAGTTGCTTGATGTGCTGCGCGACGTGGTTGATGGACTCGACGCGGTTGTGGACGACATAGACCTGCCCGCCGCGCTCGAGCTCGCGGAGGATCGCCTCCCTGATCAGGCCGTCTTCCCGGGGAAGCGTGCGCGTGATGACGGAAGTGCGACCCTCGGGCGGATCGTTGATCACGCTCATGTCCCGGATGCCGGAGAGCGCCATGTTGAGTGTTCGCGGGATCGGGGTCGCGGTCGTTGTCATCACGTCAACGATCGCGCGAAGCTGCTTCAGCTTCTCCTTGTGCCTGACGCCGAACCGCTGCTCCTCATCCACGACCACCAGACCGAGGTCCTTGAACTGGATGTCATTCGATAGAAGGCGATGCGTGCCAATGACGATGTCGACCGCGCCAACGGCGAGGTCGGCCACGACCCTGTCCTGCTCCTTGCGACTACGGAACCGGCTCAGCATCTCGATGCGGACCGGGTAAGGGCTGAAGCGCTCCTTGAACGTGGTGTAGTGCTGCTGCGCGAGCACCGTTGTCGGCACAAGCACCGCCACCTGCCTGCCGTCCATCACCGCCTTGAACGCCGCCCGCATGGCGACCTCGGTCTTCCCGTAACCGACGTCGCCGCAGATGAGACGGTCCATCGGCTGCGGGGTCTCCATGTCCTGCTTGACCGCCTGGATGGCGGCGAGCTGATCCGGCGTCTCCTGATAGGCGAAGCCGTCCTCCATCTCTCGCTGCCACGGCGTGTCCGGTGCGAAGGCGTGGCCGGGCCGGTTGTGGCGGGCCGCGTAGATGCGGATCAGCTCCCCCGCCATCTCCCTCGCGGACTTCTGAGCGCGGCGCTTTGTGCGCTCCCACTCACTGCCGCCGAGGCGGTGGACGGCAGGGCGTTCCTCTTCGCCGCCGAGGTACTTCTGCACGCGGTCGAACTGCTCGGTGGGGACATAGAGGCGGTCGCCCTCGGCATACTCGACGAGCAGATACTCGCGCTCGCCGCCCTGCGGCCCCCGGCGGACCAGGCCGCAGTAGATGCCAACGCCGTGGTTGATATGGACGACGTAGTCACCCTCGCGCAGGTCGGTCAGCGATCCGATCGGGATGCCCTCGGTGGCGCGGCGGCGGAGCTGGCGGCGAACGCGGCGCCAGCCAAACACCTCGCGGTCAGTCAGCGCGCATAGACGGGCAGATGGCAGCTTGAACCCTTCGTTCAGTGGACGATGCGAGATGACGATCTGGCCGCCGCGGGGCGCGACGCCGGGCTCTTCGCGCACCATGTTGCCGATGCCGGCCTCGTCGAGCAGCTCGATCAGGCGATCGGCCTGGCGAGTGGCGATGAGGATGCGATTGCCAGACTCCTGCCAGCGCCGAAGCTCGAGCGCGAGGTGGGTAACGTCGGCCGCGAACTCCTCCATCGGCTGGCTCGAAACCGGCACCCGCACACCGGGCCGCGATGCCCTCACCCCCGCCTCCGGCGCCCCCTCTCCAGACTTCGAGAGGGGGGAGGGGGGTGAGCCCGATCCGAACAGGCTGATCTCGACTGTTCGGTGGCGCTCCAGCAGCGAGCGGCCTTCGTCTAGTGAGAGGTGCAGCGCGTCCGGCAGAGGAAGCAGCAGGCCCTGGTCGACGCGGGCAAGCTGGAGGTCGAGCAGGTCCTGAAGGAACTCGTGGTAGTGCTCGGCGACGCGCACCGGCTCATCGACGATGACGAGCGCGTCCTCGGGCAGGTAATCAAGCGCGGTCGTGCGCTCGGGATAGAAGAACGGGATCAGGTACTCGACGCCGCGGAGATAGGCCTGCTGGCGGAGCGCCTGAAGCAGCTCGCCCGTCCGGTCTTCGAGTCGATCCGCCTCCGCATCCTTGCCGTTCGCGCGAAGCTGGTCGGCTTGCTCCTTCACGGCTTGCTCGATCTGAGGAACCGCGCGCTTGACCGCGTCTTCGCTCAACAGCACTTCGCGCGCCGGCAAAACAGTAATGCTCTGAATCGAGTCATACGACCGCTGGCTGTTCGCATCGAAGTGGCGGATGGACTCGATCTCGTCGCCGAACAGCTCGACGCGTACGGGGTCCTGCGCGCCTGCGGGGAAGACGTCGAGCACGCCGCCGCGCACGCTGAACTGACCCGGACCGTCGACCATTTGCTCGCGCACGTAGCCCAGCTCGACGAGGCGGGCGGCAGCGGCATCGCGGTCGATGGTCTCGCCGTGTGCCATGGTGATGAACGCAGGCTCGAGGACCTGCGGGGGCAGGCACCGCTGGAACACCGCCGGCACGCCAGCGACGAAGATGCGCGGCTCGCCGCGCAGGAGCGTCATGAGCGCGCGCAGCCGGTCGCCGACAAGGGTCGCGTCCGGGGTGACGTCTTCGTAGAGCAGACCTTCGAGGGAGGGCAAGAGCACGACGCGGTCGAGCGCGCCCGGCTCGTCGCCTACGACCGCGGCGATGTGGTCATAGAGGCGGTCGGCCCACTCGCTGGTGGGCGAGATGACCAGGACGGGTCGCTCAGAGGAGTGCAGGAGCGCCGCCGCGACCAGAGCCTTGACCGGATCCGTCGCGCCGTCGACGCGAACAAGGGAGGCGCTCCCGGAGAGCCCCTCCTGTATGCGGGGGAGGTCCGCCCATTCCTCCGACAGGGCGGAGATGATCCAGTTCATACAAGGCTAGTATACCAAGAGTGAGGCTGGAGGGTCAACGCAGCCAGCCATTGCCTTGCCTCCCCCTCGGCGGCGGTGCTATGATAGTGATGGCGCTGGCGGCGGCGCCGGAAGGCAGTCAGTGTACGCGATCGCGATAACGCTGGTGGTGCTTGCCATCATGGTTCTCGTGCTGCTCGCGGTCGAGATCCAGTCGTATCGGCGCGGCCGCACCATCATCTCGCGGCGGCGGCTGAAGCTGCGGATGGTTGCGGGCGCGCTGCTGCTGTCGCTGCTCGTCGCGGTGTTCCTCGGGCTATTCGTCCTCGGGCTGCGAGAGGGCCGAGAGAACCCGCGGTTCTTCCTGGCTTACTGGTCGGGCTGCCTGTTGGCTGCGATCGCGCTCATGCGGGTGATGCTGGCGGATCTGCAGGAAGTAGAGGACCGCTTCACACAGCGGCAGCACGAGATCTGGCGGGACATGGCGCGTTTTGTGGGCGAGCAGATCAGCGCGAGGAAGCGGGCCGACGCGGGCGGGAAGAGCGAGAAGTCCGAGTGACCGCCTCCGATGCGCGCTGGATGCGGCGCGCGCTGCGGCTCGCCGCCCGCGGGGCAGAACGGACAAGCCCCAACCCGATGGTGGGAGCGGCGATCGTCGCGGATGACCGCTCGGTTGGGGACGGGTACCACAAAGAGGTCGGCGGGCCGCACGCCGAGGTGTGGGCGCTGAAGGCCGCCGGCGAGGCCGCCCGCGGCGCGACGCTGTACGTTACCCTCGAGCCGTGCTCTCATCATGGCCGAACGCCGCCGTGCGCCGATGCCATCATCCATGCCGGCCTGCGCCGCGTCGTCGCCGCGGTCCTCGACCCGAACCCGACGGTGAATGGCAAGGGCGTTCAGATACTGCGCGATGCCGGCATCGAGGTCGAGGTAGGGCTGCTGGAGGCGGAGGCGCGTGCACTCAATGCGGCCTACTTCAAGCATACGATTTCGGGTTTGCCGCTGGTCTCGCTCAAGGCGGCGATGAGCCTCGACGGCAAGATCGCGACGCGCGCGGGTGAATCGCGTTGGATCACAGGCGAGCGCGCCCGCAAGCTCGCGCATCGCCTGCGCGCGGAACATGATGCGGTCATGGTGGGTGTGCGCACCGTCCTTGGCGATAACCCGCGGCTCACGGTGCGGAGCGTCCGCGGGCGCAATCCGCTCCGTGTAGTGGTGGACAGCGCGGCGCGCACCCCATCGGACTCGGCGTTGTTGAGCGCAGACGAATGTCCGCCGATCATCGCGGTCACCCAGCAAGCCCCGCAGGAGCGCGTCGAGGCCCTGCAGCGCGCCGGCGCGGAGGTCTGGGTACTGCCGGACGAACCCCCCCCCCCCACCCCCTCTGCGCGCCCCTCGACTCCGCTCGGGATAGACGCGGAGAGGGGGCGCGTGGACCTGGTTGCGCTGATGCGGCGGCTGGGCGAGCGGGAAGTGCAGAGCGTCTTGATCGAAGGTGGCGGCATACTGGCAAGCGCCGCCCTAGCCGCCGGGCTGGTAGATCGTGTATACTTTCTTATCGCCCCACTGATCATCGGCGGCGCCGAAGCGCCGACCGCGGTGGGCGGCGAAGGCGTCGCCCGCCTCGCCGATGCATGGCGTGTCGGGAACATGAAGGTGCAGCGGATAGGGGAGGACGTGCTGATCACGGGCGACATCGTTCGCGGGTGACCGTTGGGCAGGGGCTTGCCCCTGCCACAGACGCTGGAGGTAGCTGCCATGCTAGAGCGGATTTACATCGACAATTACAAGTGCCTCGTGAATTTCGAGTACCGGCCCGGCACAATGCAACTGATCCTCGGTGGCAACGGATCTGGCAAGTCCACTCTGTTCGAGGTGCTGGCATTGCTCCGATCCCTCATTGCAGATGGGGCAACAACTGCCCAGCTCTTTACTCCGAGCTCGCTGACCCGTTGGCAGATGAAGAACGAGCAGGCTTTCGAACTAGGCGTGTCGGGCAACGGCGGCAGGTATCTGTACAAACTGGCAGTTGAGCATCGTTCAACGGGCCCTCGGCTCGAGATGCCGATAAACCGTGTGCACCGTGAGGAGCTACTGTTTGATGGTCAGCGGCTGTTCTTCTCGGAGTTCGGCAAAGCTCACCTCTTCCGAGACGACTTCAGCGAGGGCCCTGAAGTCGTCCTCGATTGGGAGCGGTCCGGCATATCAATGCTGTCGCAACGTCGCGACAACGCGAGAATAACATGGTTCAAGGACTGGATTAGCAGGCTCTACCGAATACAGATCAACCCTTACCGAATGTCTCCGGCCAGTACCGAGGAACAGTCCCATCCCGTAAGCGATCTATCCAACTACGCATCCTGGTACCGGCACCTCTCGAAAGGGCAGCCTCGTGTCACATTCAACCTGTCTGAGTACCTGAGGCGCATTATCAGTGGATTCGAGACATTCTCGTTGGCGAAGGAGGGGGAGACCACGCGCCTTCTGAAGGCGGAGGTACTGGACGGCTCAGGGGGACCTCACAAATACAACTTCGACGAGTTGTCTGACGGACAGCGTGTAATCGCATGTCTGTACACCCTGCTGGCATTGATGAAGGAGGCGCAGGTCATTCTGGTCATCGATGAACCGGACAACTTCATTACGCTCTCCGAGATCCAGCCGTGGCTCATAGAATTGCAGGAGCAGGCTGAGCGTCACCAGTCCCAGGTCTTAATCATCTCTCATCACCCTGAGATGATCAACTACCTTACGCCGCTTGACGCCGTCCGCTTCGACCGCGCGCCCGACGGCCCGGCTCGCGTTGCTCCATTCGCAGGCGGCGGCGAAGAGGCGCTGCCGCCTTCCGAGATCATTGCAAGAGGGTGGGAAGGTGAGTAGACGGGTTGACGCGGTTCTTCTGTGTGAGGACATACAACAACGCGTCTTCTTCGAGAGGGTGCTAAGGAGAATAGGCTACGGTCCCAGGGAAGTTCGCGTGCTTCCACTCCCGGGCGGTTGTGGCGCTGCCGATCAACACGTCCGGTCCGAGTACCCGACTCAGGTGCGGGGCATTCGCAGCAAGAGCACACACTGCGCATGTTGCCTATTGAGGCTCGCAAAATATAGTGACATTGTCAAGAGCGGAAAAAGCCGCCCGGAACCTGGCAAGAATGCGCCTGTGCATTGTAACTCTTATATGCGAGACTCAATAG
>Ga0315288_10000229_pt1 | contig 68480 bp, 61 predicted proteins | sample YL17G11_20_MG_FD_203454 | JGI IMG/M metagenome (GOLD analysis project Ga0315288, IMG submission 203454) | Sediment microbial communities from Yellowstone Lake, YNP, Wyoming, USA - YL17G11_20 | ecosystem: Environmental > Aquatic > Freshwater > Lake > Sediment | place: USA: Wyoming | collected...
CCCTTGCGCCTCGTAGCGCAAGGATGGTCGATGCTCGCTTGCCCTGGCGCCGCTTGGCGCCAGGATGTCCGATGGCGGCTGGATGCCGCCTCGGACGAAAGCTCGCTCGCCCGAAGGCGGCCTCGCAGTTGCGGATCGGTTGCAGATGGGACCTCCGGCACGCCATAGAGGGAACTTAGGTTGATCGGCTCAACTCTGGATCGCTTCTTCACGTTACGAATACTCTGCAAGAACGATGCGTGCTGCCGCAGCCCACAAAGAACTGTCTCCGAACGCGGTATCAGCTTTGTTCCGGCTGATGATGACTTGTCAGAGATTCGATCTCGCTAACATCCACTCGGCATCACGAGGGGCCACCGCGCTGGGCAAGCTACTAGACACCAGCGACCAAGAGGCACTCAGACGCAGCCAACTCGGAAAGAAGACAGAGTCCATCCAATTGCCCTAGACGCCACAGCCAATTGGACATAGAATGTATTTCATACAAAAATTGGGGGAATTGAACGATCTTTCACAATGCGTAGCGACCGCCATAGGAGAGTGCAATGCAATCAGTGCGGCAATGGCTGATCCGTTTCGTTGTTGTGGGCGCGGTATTTCTCGTCTGGCTACAGCCTCAGGGGCAGGCACACGCCCAAACCTGCTACGACGCGAGTAAGAATGAGATCCCGTGTCCAAAGTCGGACTACCAGCAGAAACAGGACGCGGCGAAGTTGGCCGGGCCGAGCTCAACCCCTGTGCCTGACACAGCCACCCCGACCTCAACGGACACTCCTGTGCCTCCTACAAACACGCCGACTGCGACGCCAACCCCCACCGACACCACAACACCGGCGCCTCAATCGGCCGCGGCGGCAGTCATTCCTCCCGCGCCTCCAACTGATTCCGCCTCGCCGAAGCCGCCGCCGCTCCTATGGCTGGGCATTCTGGCCGTCGGCGGGCTTGGCGTCGGATCGATCCTGTTGACACAATCGCGCCGGCGCACGAACGGGGACGCGAAGCCAGGCGCAACGCCTGGCGCTGGAGGCACGGGTCCCGCCCAGATGCAGATCCACAAGACCTGGGCGCTCGCCGGGTCCGACGGTGCTCCGGCGCCGACTGTTCCAGATCGAGTGGCTTTTCGGGACGCTGTAGGGATTGCGCCTCAACAAAGGGGGGCCTTTAATGTAGACGGCGTGAGCAGCGATGGCGTGTCGATCATGAGAGAGACGGAGGACGGGCCTGTGCTGGGAGTCCGGGGGAGCACGATCGATCGGGATGGCAAGGAGCACAGCGTTAGCCCCGACGCTCAAAATGACTTCGTCAAGAAGAAAGGCGGGATGTACGACCCGGAGGGCCCTTTGTCACAGGCCGATCTGGATGCGACTCAAGACAAGCGGGAAGTCCTGGCGGCCGATTTGTCACAGGCCGATCTGGATGCGACTCAAGACAAGCGGGATATCCTGGCGGGCGGTGCCACCCCGACAGACAAGACGATCCTTACGCCTTTGAACCAGGAGTGGATAGAGCATCAAGCACGGAGGGAGGGTGGCGACTATCGGCAAAAGGTGGGGGTGCCCGGATCGCCGGGCGGTGGCGGAGTTGGCCGCGGAACGGGGGGCTCAACCCCCGGGTCAGGCGGTGGCGACCTAAGCGGCCACGGCAAAGTGGTCAGCTCGGCTCCCAGCACCGGTTCCACCGGCGGCAAGAAGGAAACCGGCGGCGACGGTGGTGGTGGCGGCAAGAAGGAAACCGGCGGCGACGGTGGTGGTGGCGGCAAAAAGGAAACCGGCTCGGATGACGGCAAGCCCAAACCCACGAAGGGTGAAAGCGCCACACCCGGGGAGGGCGACGGCGATGGAAATGCCGGAGGTCACGGTATCTTCCGGCCGGGTCAGGGCTTCGCGGGAGGCACCGGACCGGATCCCGATCTGGATCACCTCGGAAGGCCGGGAGGCATCGGAGATATGGGTGGAGGCCCCGGTCAGACCGGAGGCAGGAGCACGGGCGAACCGGACCTTGACACTCATTCGGGCGGCGACATAGGCGCCGCGCATCCAGGCATGGGGGGCCGGCTGGGACCCTCCGAAGGCGTCGGCACCGATACCGGGGATCCCGTGGCCTAGATCGCATTCAAGCCGCTGAAGAGGAAAGTCGCAGCCAAGGCGCAAACGCATGCGCTGTTTCGGAACGCGTTGAGCTAGCGGAACATGGATCGACGTAGAAAGCAGACACCGCCTTTCGGCGGTGTCTGCTTGATTTCTGTTCGCTCAACATTCCTCGTGTTCTCTGGATTGCCAAGTGTGGGGGCTAGCTCGAAGGCGTCCAAACCTCGCCGCTTGCCGTCAAGCCTCTGCGCGTGATCAGGGCACTACCAGCGGCCAGGTCCTCGGGGTTCAGGCTTCTGAGTCGCCTCTCCTCTTCCACCTGCACTTGGTTGCAGATAAGTTGCAGATGGGAGAACACGCATTAGAAACAGTAGACTCAATAGACGGATTTACCCGTAGATTCGGTATCACATAGACGCAAACTCACGCTATAGATACTATGGACGCCGAAAGCTTGAACTCTCGATCAGCCGCCAAGTATTGTTTCACATATGCCTATAGCAGGGTGCCGGCAAGACCGGTGGCTCTGCAAGAGAACCAGTGCCGACAGGGTGCCGCGCGCGCCTCTTAATTAAGGGTGCAGGCAATGAAGGTCCAGTGCTTGCCGTTCAGCAGGCAATGCGATCACAGCAGCGGGGTCCCGCGGTGACCTGCTACTGGCCGTTGTAGACCCCCCACGCAAGATCACTGTAGCCACCAATAAAGTCTTCGGAGAAGTAATCTTCGAAGGTCTCCTCGCCCTTCAGATGAAACCCAAAGAAGGCCACCGCAAAGTGTTCCATCTGCGCCAGGCGCGTGGGGCTGTCGATCATCATGTGGCCTTCGTCAACGAATGAGATCATGGTGCTTTGCGAGGCTGGCAGCCTTCCATAGATGGGAATGGCTTCCAGGGCATACGGATTGACGGTGTCCTGACTGGCGGCAAAGATCAACGTTGGGCGGTCGACGAAAGCCAGACCGCGCTCGCCAAAGAGCCAGTCCCCTTCCGGCACCATGGGTATGACCGCGCGAATGCGCTCGTCGCTGATCGGCGCCCATAATCCCTGTTCGCCGGTCGTCACTTCGGGACCTGCGTTGGCCACGAACGCCTCCCAGCCGCCCAATAGGTTGCAGTTGTAGTCGATCCACCACTCCTCCAGTGGTGGGCTCGCCGACGCGGCGTCCGCGCACATCTGGAGATAGTTCGCTGGATCCACGCGCGCACCGCCGAGCATCAGCGCCGTCGGGCTCCCGAAGGAGTATCCCATCGCGCCCACATGATCCGTGTCGATCATCCCCTCAAGCCCTGTCACGCCCTGAGCGGCGATCTGGTCCAGCGCGAAGAGCAGTTCGCGCGGATGATCGATCAGCCACGGGCCCCAGTTGCGCATTGAGTCCTGGCCGTTGATGCCCGCCACCACAAATCCGTGTGAAGCCAGGTGCGGCCCGAAATACATAGCCACCTTGGTTGCCGTTAGGATCAGCGGATAGGGAGCACCGCTTACGTCAGGGGCAGCGTTCAGTACCGCACTCGCGGGGGGCTCGGTTGCAGATGCGGGTGCAGCGGGATACCAGATGGTAAGGACAACCTTGTGATCGGTACCGCCTGGCTCGGCCAGCTCGATCATGCGCCTCCAACCGGCTGCCCACGGCCCGGGGTCGGAGAGCGGGAGTCGGCTGGGCTGAGGCACAGCTGTGGGCGCCTTAGTGGATATGGGCGTGGCAGGTGGCGCACAAGCAGCAAGAAGAAGGGCCACAGCCAGCAGTGTGAATCTTGGGATCATTGATTTCCTCCCCATTTAGACGGTCAAACAGCGGGCCGAGTCCGTGAATGCCCTGTCAATTATATCGCGCGGTGGGGATTGGTCGCGCGGCTCCGAGGCGATTCAGGGAACCGTAGATTTGGGTTTCAAGTCGCCTTTCCTCTTCCAGCCGCACCTTCCGCGGTTGCCCCTGGGGGCTCTTGCCCCAGGGACCTGCGATGGCCGCTTGAGGCGGCCTCGCGGTTGCAGATAAGTTGCAGATGGGGGAACACTCAGTAGAACACGTACTCGCGGTGGACTGATTTAGCCCTAGATTTGGCACAGCGTAGGCGCAAATTCACGCTATACACGCCATGTACGGCGAGACGCCGAACTCTGGATCAGCCGCTAGGTAGACCTTCACGTGGGCCTGCCCCCTTCGGGGACCCGCGGCGGCGCACTTCGGGCAGCGACTGGCCAGCTTGGAAAACACCCCTTAATGGAAGTCCTTTGCGTTCTGGTCGCGGGTGGTGTGGTCTGTCCGGTGATATGTCCCAGCTACGGGCACGCAGCACGAAAGGCGTCCAGGCCGCGATTCTTGAGCATTGCGCTGAGGCCTTGGTCCCGCGCTACCGTGCAGAAATCGCCCAGCGTCATGTGTGTGTCTGTGTATTCGACGGCGAACACCGCCTTGCCCGCCCCGATGAATGGGCTCATGCGATCGCACCAGCCCTGATCGAAGCAGTCTTCAACCAGCGCCCAGTCGAAATCTGCAACCAGATCGGCAACCTGATCGGGATCGTTCTTGAGGCCGGCCGAGAGGCCGCGCGCGTGCGCCTCATCTGCCAGCCAGAGGTTGTAATTGAGCTGATCTCTGGCGCTCAGTGGGAAGCCCGTCTCATTTGTATACCCGTCAACGTTGTCCGCTTCGACTGCATCGAAGCCCCCGGCGCGGCACAGGTCCAGCCGCGCGCGCATGATGGGGGCGAGCAGATCGATCTTCCGGATGTCCAACCATCGCTCGCCGGGCCAGCCGCCAACGTCTCTGCCAAGCATCTCAGGTGGAAACTCCGCAGCGTCCGGCCGCCAATCCTCCCAGGTGCCGGCACTCATGTAGCAGATCACTTTCCGGCCCTGCGCGTGAAGCCCGGCGACGGTCCCGGCCGGATTGTCGAACAAATCGATGTCATAGGCATCCACGTCGAGAGACGTGTCCACGGACGAACCATCGAGCTGCCATTGCAGCGCGGTGCCCGGTCCGGGCTGCCACCAGGTGTGAGTGGGTGCAGCGGTGGAAGGGGATTCCACCTGCGATTGAGAAAGGATTGGCCGGCCCAGGACCCGGGCGTCAGTTCCCACAAGCTCCTGGAACACGGCCGTCAGAGCTGGGTTGTCCTGAACGCGCATGTTCGTATTGTGAGCCGGATCATCGTCATTCTGCCACGCCTCATTCCACCAGGAGAAGCCGATGACCCGCGGCCACCGCGCGGCAAGCAGGTCGCTCAACGCGTTCTTGGCCCAGTCTTCCTGCTTTCCCAGAGCATTCCCGGAGGTGGCCGCGAATTCCAGCACCGCGATCGGATTGCGCTCCGAGAGAGCCGCCAGGCGCGGATATGCCTGGTCCATCATCTCACGGAACGCCGGCCATTCTTCGTCCAGCGGTGTTTGCGCCCCGTAGACGCTGACGCCGATCCAGTCCACCCACTCGTCGCCCGGGTAGTAATCTTCCAGGCGATTCCAAGGCTCATCCGGGATATCCTGATTGTTGGCGTGAAAGACCCAGGTGATGTTGTGCGCCCCTTCTACCCGGGACAGCTCTACGATGTGCCGAAACGCATCCCGAAATCGCTCGGGCCCATCCGACTCGGATGCCGAGCCATAGCCATCCGTCTGCGCGCCGCCGTTCCAGGCGGCGTTCCAGGGAAACCACTCCCCATTCCCTTCCGTGCCGAACTCCGCGATGATCGGTGTGCCAAAATCGCGCGCCGCGGCGGCCCAGGCCCGCAAGTCGCTGTCAAACTCGCCGAGAGCAAGCGACTCAAGAGTGAATACCGGCTCGGCGTGATTCTGCTCCGCATCACTCCGCAGCATGAGGCGCACATACGGGATACTCCCCGTGTCCCGTATCCAGTCGGCTGTCGCCGAGGGGAACTCGCGACCGCGGTACCAGTTGTGGGAAAAATAGACCCAGGCCGCCGCCCGCCCGACGGCCTGCTCGTAGGAGCGCAAGTCATCCAGCGTAAGATCATCTTCCTCGCCGCTTACGCCGCCGGGGTAGACGCCGTGATAGAGCTTGCCAGCCGGCGGGAGCTCGACAGTGGATTCAGTCGCCGTCGGAGGCGCGGCGCTGAGCTCGGGCGGGATTGCGGTGGCAGTCGCCTGGGGACTGCACGCGACGGCAACCAGCACCGCTCCTATCAGGCGGTGTCGGGCTCCGTTCATGCTCCTCCGTTCCGGCCGCGGCTGGCAGGAAGAGGATGGCCGCGCGGCACGATCACCTTGTCGACGTCGCCGCGGGGCTCATTCATTCTGCAAGCGTCATGATCCACTCCTCACCGGGTTTCAGGCAGCGGTCGGATCGAAGAGCGCCAGCCCCGCGGGGCTTCGATCGGCGGACAATCGCGGCCGATCTGACCGTCAACTAGTGGGTCTGGCACCCACGCGGAGTGAGACGTATGCCCTGCGGAATGCCGATGGCTCCGGGATCGTTGCCGGGATTGCGACCTCTGTTGTCAGGAACCTCGATGACGTGCTGGATGACCGGGCAGAAGTAGAGAACCGGATCGACCGTCAGACCGGTATTGACGGTACCAGTACCTACGCCGATGGTGTTGCGAATGCTCTCCTCAGTGGCGACCGGCAGCTGCACGGTTGGTTGGCCTCGCAGGATGGACGTCCCAACACAGACGAGATGAAAGTTGCCGCTGAATTGGCTTGGCCCATTGTTCCGGATATCAATGCAGATCTTGCCAGGCGAGTCCGGGGAGCTCGGGGCCACATTCAACACTCCAATATCCGATTTGGCAATGCCTCATGAGCCTCCGCCTGGTAGAGTTGGCAGCCGGCCGGTACGTGGTGAGACCGTGGGCGGCAGCCCGGAACGGAGCGCAGGACCAAGCTATGGAATGGCGAACCCCCCAGTATTATTGTCAGGATTGGGGTCCCTGTTGTCGGGCACACCTACGGTGCATGTAATCTGCGGGTACATCCACGTAAGGGGGTCAAGGGTATAGTGCACATTCTTGTGGATGGTTCCGATACCGACTTCAATGGAGAGGTTCTCCGAAAAGGCAACGATGTTGGTCACGGTTGGATCGCCTCTATGTATTGCGGATGCCCCAAGAATCACGGCAGTGACTGTGCCCGTGTACCCGGATGGCCCATTGTTCTTTAAGTTAAGAACGATGATGTCCGGCCTGGTCACCGAAACCGGCTCGCACGACACTTCAATATCCGATTTGGCAAGGCCATAAAAGCCTCCGCCTGGTGGTGGAGGTGGAACCTCAGTCGTGGCTGCTGGTTTTGGAATCGGCGGCTTCTTCGTCGGCGCCTGGCCGGCAGGTGCCCCCACCGTGGGTTGCTCCGCCGGGGGTTGCTCCGCCGTCTCCAGCAGGGAAGGCGAAGGCGTATTGGTCGGGTAGGGCGTATAGGTCGGGTAGGGCGACGGTGGGGGCTGAGTAGCCGCTCCGGCAAGGTTGCACGTGCACGCAAAGGCCAGAACGGCTACGAGCCACAACCACATCGGGGGACGCCTCGGCGGCGTTGCCATTGGATCGGTTTCCATCGTTTCCTCCGTTGTTGGGTGACCGGAACTCGGAGCGGGGCCTGGGACGAATGACCTCCTCCCCGGAACGCACGATCTGATGAATAGACCCTGACAATAGTGGTATCTGGTCGTCCATTTCCTCCTCAACGATGCCGCCAGACTCCGGCATCCCTTCCGCGCGGCCTGGCGAATGCCTGTCCTCCGTCTGACCCAATCGTCCGCTGCGGCCGTTGCATAGCGAGAAGAACGCAGGTTCATCTTTTCAGAATAGCACGAATCTCCGGCCGATTCAAGTACCCCAAAGACGCGATGGGCGCATGTTGGATTCTTGGTGCGGCCCAGATCCTCCTTCCGCGAGACCAGGTGCTCACAGCCGCCGTGGTCATTTTCGCATCAACCGTTTGGGCGGACCTGCTGTTCACCTCAGGCAAAGCCTTCCTGGGGAATGCCGACGCAACAGGTTGAACAGCAAATGGGCGAGTCGCCTTTCCTCTCTTGGAGGTAGTTGCCGTGACCGCCTCCGCCCTGTGGGCACCTCCCCCAAATCGACGTGCACGCCGGGCCCAGCTCGTCCTTCGATACGTCGATGTGGGGAGGCCGGGAGGGGGTGCGGCCCCGACGGTGCAATCGCAGAAACAGGCCATCAAAGCCGTCCATACTCCGACCGATTCGCCCATGGTCTTGGGACGAGATGCCTGCCTTTTCACGCTGAGGATGCTGGGCACGTCGATTCGCGGAACTCTGGACCAGCCAATAGTGTTCTATGTCCATTGCCTCCAACCGGCAAATACCGCTCACAAAGCGGTATTTGCTTTCTCAAGGTTAGATATGGGGGCATCAAAGAGGGGAGAAGATCAGGTGCAGGTGCAATGTGCAATTGCGGTATGCTGGCAGCGATTGGGGTCACTATCTCATCAATGACAATCGCCGCGTAGCCCGTTTAAGGCCTTCTGACCAAGCACTCCGGCCAAATGGCGGCTCCAGGGATTGCGAGCGCAAGGCTGACGGGCGGCCGGACGAGTCTGGGCTTCGGGGGTGCGCGCTGACGATTGTGCTGCCAGGCTTGTAGGGACCAAACCGACTTGGGCTATGCAAGTCTGCCGTCGATCAGACCGCATTTGACGCAGCGCGCCAGGACGACCAGTGGCAGATCCAGATCCTTCTTACACGAGACCAAGCCGAACGCAAGCCACATCGATCGTTGCCTGAGGTCGCTACCCTGCTCGATAGATGCGAATCTCGCCACTGATCATTCCACATCCAGACCGGTGGAATCCTGCATTGAGGTCAGCGACGGTCCAGTCAGATGATACTTGCCCTGAAGCCGCGCTCGTGCTACCATTTGTTGGGCAAGCCATTCTAGATGCTCCATCCGCCGCGCCAGGCTGGTTCGCCATGAAATGCCCAAATTGCTCACACGATAATCCAACTGAGGCTCGTTTCTGCCAGAACTGCGGCCAGCCGCTGGAGCCGGGCTGTCCAAACTGCGGCACGCGCAACGCGCCGAACGCCAAATTCTGCAAGGAGTGCGGTACATCCCTGGCAGTATCGTCCGATCGACTCGGTGCGCTGCGACAGGCCGCGCCTCAAGCGCTTCGGGACAAAATACAGGCTGCCTCTGCAAGCATTGAGGGTGAGCGCAAGCCTGTCACCATCCTCTTCACCGATATAGTCGGTTCGACCGCATTGGCGGAGAAACTTGATCCTGAGGAGTGGAAGGAAATTGTCTCCGGCGCGCACCAGCGCGTGGGCGAGGCAGTCTACCGCTACGAGGGCACGATTGCACAATTGCTGGGTGATGGCGTGCTGGCCTTCTTTGGTGCGCCGATCACGCACGAAGACGATCCCATCCGCGCGCTGCGCGCCGGACTTGATATTCAAAGCTCGATCAACGAATATGCCCAGGAGCTAAGAGGCTACGTCGACGATTTTCAACTGCGCATCGGCGTCAACACGGGGACGGTTGTCGTAGGCAGCGTGGGCAATGACATGCACATGGAGTATCTGGCGATCGGGGATGCGGTGAATCTGGCCGCGCGACTGCAATCCGAGGCCCAACCGGGTCATGTGCTAATTTCAGAGGCCACCGCGAAATTGGTGAAGGCCGTGTTCGACCTGAATGGACTTGGCGAAATCAGCCTGAAGGGCAAATCCGGGCCGGTGAAAGTGTTCGAGCTGGTTGATCGCAAGGCAAGTCCATCGAGCGGACGCGGCATTGAAGGACTTGTCTCTCCGCTGGTCGGCCGCGACCAGGAACTGGCTGCGCTGAAAGCGGCGCTCAAACAGTTGATCGACGGCCACGGCCAGATCGTGGCCGTGCTTGGCGAAGCGGGAATCGGGAAGAGCCGATTGGTGGACGAAGCCCGCACCGATCAGTCGCTTGCATCTCTGCGCTGGCTGGAAGGCCGATCGTTGTCTTATGGGGCCGCATTATCGTTCTGGGCGATTACTCAGCTCATCAATAGCGATCTGGGTCTGTCGGATGGCGATCCCGAAGCCAAGATCAAAGCCGTGCTGCGCAGACGGGTGAATGCATTGTTCGGCGATCGAGCCGCAGACTTGCTGCCTTACCTGGCGCATTTGATGGGCGTGAAACTGGACGAAGAAAGCGCGCAGCGTGTGAATCAACTCGACGGCGAGACGCTCAAGCGGGAGGTGCTCTGGGCCACAGCCGAGTACTTCAGAGGCGTCTCTCAGGAGCAACCGACCGTATTGATCCTTGAGGATTTGCACTGGGCTGATCCATCGACCCTGGATGCCCTGGACCATCTGTTGGCCCTCACGGATCGATCTCCCTTGTTCTTGCTGCTGCTGGGACGCAAGGAACGCGATCACGGTTCGTGGCAGCTCAAAGTGAAGGCCGAGACCGATTATGCACACCGTTACACCGAGATTCAGCTCAAGCCGCTTTCGTCCGAAGACTCCAACGAGCTGGTGAGCCGCCTCTTGGTAGTGGCGAATCTACCCGAACATATTCGTCGTCTGATCCTCGAACGCTCGGAAGGCAATCCGTTTTATCTGGAAGAGGTCATCCGCAGTCTGATCGAGCAGGGCGCGATCGTCCAGGAAGGACGCACCTGGCGCGCGACGGCGGAAATCGCCAACGCCGAGATTCCGGAAACCTTGCAAGGCGTGCTGTTGGCGCGCATCGATCGATTGCAGGAGGACGTCCGGCGCACCCTGCAGCTCGCCTCCGTGATCGGCAGGAGTTTCTTGTACCGCCTGCTGGAAGCCATCACCGCCGCCGAGCGGCAGCTTGATGAACATCTGTCGCAATTGCAGCGCGCCGATCTGGTGCGAGAGAAAACCCAGCGGCCCGAACTGGAATATATCTTTAAGCATTCTCTCACTCAACAGGCTGCATACAATTCCTTGCTGATCGAACGGCGCAAAGAGTTTCATCGCAAAGTGGGGGAGGCGCTTGAGCAGCTGTTCTCCGATCGGCAGGTGGAATTCTACGGTTTGCTGGCGCATCACTTCGACGCAGCGGGTGTAGCTGCAAAAGCCATCGATTATTTGATCAAGGCTGGTGATAAATCGCGGCTGGAAGAGGCATGTGAGGAAGCGATCAAGTATTATCGGCGCGCGATTGATCTCCTGGACGAAGCGGGCGATATCGGGCGCGCGATCAAGACCTGGCTCAAGCTGGGCTTGATCCACCAGGTCAATTTCCAGTTCGAGCAGGCGCATCAAGCCAATGAAACGGCGTTTGCCTTGGAGCGACGGGTCCGCGCAGGTCAGACGCATGCCCGCCCCAGTCAGATTCATTCCGGGCAACCCCGCACTTTGCGACTGTGTGTTCCCGCCGAGCAGTTGGCCACGCTTGATCCCTCCAGGCTGACCTTCGCAGGTGAATACTGGATCAGCACCCATCTGTTCTCCGGTCTGGCTGAACTTGATGCCGAGACGAATCTCGTGCCGCATGCTGCGCGCTCGTGGGAGGTGCTGGACGGCGGAACGCGCTATGTATTTCACCTGCGCGATGATGTTCGCTGGACAGACGGTACCCCCGTCACGGCCCAGGATTTTGAATGGACATGGAAGCGCAACCTCGCGCCAAGCACGGACTCGCCTCTCGCCAGCATGGCAGATGATATTGTTGGCGCGCGCAATTATCGGGAAGGTCGCAATCCTGATCCCGACAGCGTTGGCGTACGCGCGCTTGATCCGCTCACGCTGGAAGTCCGGCTGAATTCCCCTGTGGCTTACTTCATCTACCTTGTGAGAATGCAACTCCTTTTTCCATTGCCAAGGGCAGCGGTGGAACGATATGGCGACGATTGGTGGAAGCCTGAGCATATCGTTTCCAACGGTGCCTTTCGACTGGCGGAATTCGACGATACGCATGGCCTGTTGAAGCGGAACATGGACTACTTCGGTGAGTTTTCCGGCAACCTCGATCAATGCGAGTGGAAGGTGGAGGATAACGGGGCTGCCATGATCCACGAATATCTCGGGGGGCAGGCTGACTACGTCTTCGGTCTGATGCACAGCGACATTCCGACCAAAATCCCGCCCAATGAAATCCCCCAAGACAAGTACCTATTCACTCTTGGCTTGACCCTGATTCCAGACCGACCTCCATTGGATGATGTGCGTTTCCGGCGCGCCATTGCCCATGCAATTGATCGAGAGAAGCTGACCAGGACATCTGGCTCGCGCCACGCGTGGGTTCGCGGCGGAATTGTGCCGCCAGGCCTGGCCGGACATTCGCCGGAGCTCGGATTGGAATTCGATCCGGAACGGGCACGGCAATTGCTGGCTGAGGCAGGCTACCCAAAGGGAAAGAAGCTACCGCCCCTGAAATTCCATTATCCTGGCAGTAGCCCGGTCCAGATTATTGACGAATTCAAACATCAAATGCTTGATCACCTCGCCATTCGACTGGATCTGGTTCAAATACCTGCTGGGACAACATGGTGGACGATCAAGGATTCTGCCGTGCAAGCTGGGGGGTGGCTGGCGGATTATCCCGACCCCGACAACTTCCTGCGCCAGTCTTTCTTCTATCGGATCCTGTGGAATCGGGGTTGGCGTCACCCGCGCCTCGAGCAACTCCTTGAAGAGGCAGCGCGGACAGCGGATCGCGTCCGTCGCCTCGCCATGTATCGGGAAGCCGACCGCATTCTCGTCAATGAGGAAGCGCTCGTGGTGCCATTGTCTTATTCCAGTCCTAGAGATATTGACTTGGTAAAGCCCTGGGTCAAGGGCTTGAAGCACGACGCGACGAGCTTCTTTAGCATGAGGGACATTGTGGTCGAGCCGCATTGAGGCGCCTTTCGTGCCGAAGGTGGGTGCAATTGGGGTGCAATTGCAGTAACACGCTGTGGATTCCGTACACACACTAGACCGATCTAGCCGCAGTTTTGACGCCACGTAGCCGTTTTTTCACCCTGTGGACGCGGTGCGCGTCGATTCGCGGAACTCTGGATCAGCTTCACGCCTGGTGGTATCTCGAAGACCAGGCCGTATAATCTATGAGCTCTGAGCCTGCATCGCGCCCCAACACCAGGCCGGGCCACTTCCAGGCAGGCATGTCATCCAGCACTCAGCCATCAACGACACAATTGTTTGCTTCCTTCTTGCGCTTGGGCCTTACCGCGTTTGGCGGCCCCTCTATGATCGCCTATATCCGACAGATGACAGTAGAAAAGAAACACTGGCTTGATGGAGAAACCTTTAGCGACGGTGTCGCCTTCTGCCAGATGATCCCTGGCGCAACTGCCATGCAAATGGCAGCTTATGTGGGCTTGAGAACGCGACGCGTCGTTGGCGCCGCCGCCAGTTTCATCGGTTTTGGTCTCCCCGCCTTCGTGTTGATGATGGCGCTTGCCGCTCTGTACACTTATGCGCGCAATCTGGCCGTGGTGGTGTCGGCCTTTAGCGGACTTCAAGCTATCATCGTTGCCGTGATCGCCAACGCCACTCTGTCCTTCGGTAGGAACGCCTTGAAAGATTGGAGAACCTTCCTCATTGCGGCCACGGCAGCGGTACTATTCGGCCTCAATCTGAACCCCATCATAGCAATCGTCCTGGCCGCGTTAGAGGGCTTACTGTTGATCCAACCCGTGAAATCGGCGCCGGGTCATTCGGGTTCTCCGGCATCTGTCGTGCCCCACACAAAGCCGTTCTTCGGCATCTTGGGTGCTGCCGCAATCGGCGTCCTTTTGCTATTCCTCCTCAACCGAACCCTATTTGGTTTGTCGGTCCTGCTGATGAGGATTGATTTGTTTGCCTTTGGGGGCGGATTCGCCTCAGTGCCGCTGATGCTGCACGAAATCGTTGAGGTCCGTGGGTGGATGGATAATCAGACGTTCATGAACGGAATTGCGCTTGGGCAAGTCACTCCAGGGCCAATCGTGATCACCGCTACCTTCGTAGGCTATCTATTGGCGGGACCCCTTGGCGGAGCGATCGCAACGATCAGTATCTTTCTGCCTTCTTTCATGTTGGTAATAGGAATCTCGCCCTACTTCGACCGTTTACGCGGTTCGCCCTATTTCAACAAGATCATCGCGGGCGTGCTTTGTTCTTTCGTCGGACTGCTGTTGACCGTCACGATCCGTTTTGCTTTGAATGTTCATTGGGACATATCCCATATCCTGCTGGCGACCGGTGCGCTTCTTGCATTGCTTCGGAAAGTGGACATACTCTGGGTAGTCGTGGTCGGAACGATTGTCTCGGTAATCATGTTCGCCTGATGTTCAAGCCAAGACGTGAGCAATACCCCATGAGCGGACACCCGGGGCTTAGGCTCCCGCATGGCAGGACCGCACGGCTCGCAGAACTCAGCCATGTATCGGGAAGCCGACCAGATTCTCGTCAATGATGAAGCTGTGGTGGTGCCATTGTCTTATTCCAGTCCTAGAGATCTTGACTTGATCAAGCCCTGGGTCAAGGGCCTGAAGTACAACGCGATGAGCTTCTTTAGCCTGAGGGACATTGTGGTCGAGCCGCATTGAGGTGCCTTTCCTCCCGAAGGTGTGTGCAATTCGGGTGCAATTGCAGTAACACGCTGTGGATTCCGTACACACACTAGACCGATTTAGCCGCAGTTTTGACGCCACATAGCCGTTTTTTCACCCTGTGGACGCGGTGCGCGTCAATTCGCGGAACTCTGGATCAGGCGCTACGTAGAGGTTCGCCTGCACCGTGCCGCAGGCACAGGCGAATCCTTTGCCTTCCCTGCCAAGAACGCAGGGACAGGCCAGCCTAGCAAGAGACACCGCCGAAAGGCGGTGTCTCGATTCGAACATCACTTACCTTCTGCCGCGCCTTTGTCGACCCTCCTATTTCAGCAGGGCCTCAATCCTGGAAAGGACGTCAGGTACATCAGCCCTTGCGGTCTTCCACACCTCATCCCAATCCACGAGGTCGTAGCCATGGATCAGCTTGTCGCGCATTCCGGCCATGAGCTGCCATGGGATTTCGGCATGCTGCTCTCGAAACCCCATGGAAAGGCGCTTTGCAGCCTCGCCGATGACCGTCAGTTGGTACAAGACGGCGGACCGAGTTTTCCAGTCGACGTCGAAGGCCGACTTGTCCAAGCCCTGCACAAACTCGGCTACAAGCCGCGCGGCGTTTGCGATGTCCCGAAGCGGAACGTCATCTCTTGGCATACGTGTCTTGGGCGTGGCTGAAGATCACCTGGGCCGTCCCCAGGATTTCGTCGCGCAGCAACTGATTTTGAGTTTGGTCCAGGGCCCGGCGCGAAATCAGATCTACCTTGCGGCTGAGTAGTTTCTCGAGCTCCTGCTGCATCTGGACGTGATCGAATAGGCCCCAATCGCTCTCTGCTTCGAAGGTGGCCAGCACGTCCAGGTCGCTTTCCGGGCTGAAGTCCTCCCTCAATACCGAGCCAAACAGGGACAGATCGACGATTCGCCACTTTTGGCAGAATAGGGAGATGTCTTCCATGGGAAGACCTTCAATAACCTTCATTGAGTTGCATTATAGCATTCGCGGCGGGACCGCACTTTGGGAGGGTCCGGGCGGCGGGGCCCTGGTGCGCCCCAAGCGCGCCTAACAGTGGGGAACCACGGCTTGACCCGAATGGAGCGCAGCGACATCGGGGTGTTCTTCCCCATGCGGCATTCCGCACCGAGAAGAACGCTCGGTATCTGCGACCGACGCACGAAGCTCCAGTCCCTCATGGGATTGGAATGGGCGATGTTCGCATGACGCTCACTCGCCCGAACGCCGGGGGAAGATGCCCCGATCCAACCTGGAACCGGGATGGGCGATGGTCGCTTGTGGCTCCCTCGCCCGACCACCCGACCACACCGGGAAGGGCGCTCAGTGTCTGCGACGGATCAGTGACCGCGAGCGCCGAGAGGGTGAGCGTGTCACGCGGGCAGGGCGAGCGTTCCGTGGTATAGTCCACTAGAACAGGCGTTCTAGTGGACTGCATTCTATAAACTGTTTATGAATCTGTCAAGCAAAAAGGGGGCAAACACGATTAGAGAATGGGTCCGCCGGAATACTGCCCACAGGGCAGGCTCTAGGCTTCGTGGGCGACGGCATATAATCCGACTACAACACGCCAACCGCCTTATGACGCTATGGCCCAGCCAGAGAAGCCCCTGCGTTTCCCAATCACACGACTAGCGCCTTCAAAGTGGTTCAAGCAGGCGAAGGGCAGTAGCATCTGGGTAGCCGGCTACCAGATGTACAAGGTGCCTGACTCGGGCTTGTCATTGCGGCCACAGCTATTGGATTTCGAACTGATTCGCGCAGCTTTCGTGTACGGATCGTTCCCTTACCTGGACAGTAGTCGTGTCCAATGCCGTTACACCGATGATGGGAAGATCGTCCTCCAGAACCTTTCAGGTATTGAATCTCAGATGCCGGAGGCTGCCTATCTTCTGGTGCTGGCCCCCTTCGATGTTGACGGTCGGCAAGGCGACGAGCATGCCGTGCGGCAACGCATAGCCGAAGTAGTCGGCCTGCTAGTGGCATTTGAGGGCAAGAATATTGCCTTTCAACACCTCTTTGATAACGTTCAGGAGATGCGCCCACCGGGACAAAGCGTCATCAGCGCAGTCATGGATCTCCCTTTCACGCTGCCTGCGCCCGATCTCAGTACGAATCGGCTCCAATCAATCGTCAGGGCGGATGTGCGCATTGCAGCACAGCCAGAGAGCGTAAACAACCGAATCCGGCTATCACTCAGATGGTTCGAGGCCGCCGCTCATGACGCCGACGTAGATGCCTTTCTCAAGTATTGGATCGCCCTGGAGACTCTGGCCATGCCGGACACCACAGATATCCAGCCGGTAAATCACTCGCTTGCATCAGCGTATGGCTGCTCAATGCAGGAGGTAGGCGAAACCTACCATATCGGCAGGATCTTCAATCTCAGAAGTCGAATAGTCCACGACGGCTTCAACGCCAGGATTCCATCTCAGCTCCTTGAATACGTTGCGGCGGTATATGCAGACGTACTCTCTGAGATACTCGGCAACCCGTGCGAGAAGAGGGCCCACAAACTGATAACCGAACAATCGGTTGATCTACTGAGCATCATCCCGGCCGCTTAACGTGTGCCACAAAACCGCCATCCTTGCCAGCGAGGACGTCAATACGGAGCCGATCAGGGCAAGGACCTTGCCGTGAGCCAGCCTGATTTCACCCCGCCTCTCCCTCCGCCTCTGCTCTTCCACGTTCGAGAAGGGCATCTCCCTTCAGGAAGCCTGATTCAGCCGGGGCGCTGGGGCTCAACGATTCTCGGAAGGGGCGAAGACCATCCATTCTACTTTCGGGAGCACCTCCTCGAGGTTTGGCGTCGACTGCGCACGTCGATCCCGGTTTCCCGGTGGAACTGCACTTTCTCTTTTGAGCGCCGTGCCGACGCTGAGACGTTTGCTGAGACAGGGCAGGTCGTATTGCCAGTTGTTCCCGCCGATCGTTCGGCCCCGCATGCCCGACTAGATATGCTTTGGTTAACTTGGCTTGGGGAGCCCGGAAAGACAACCGATCAGGTCATGTTCTGGTGTTGTGCATACTGGGAAGGCCGCTCCGCCGCGGACATCAAGCCGACTGCGGTTACGACCTGGGAGTGGCTGTACGCTTGCCCGCTCCGAGTCTCCTAGTCGAAGAATCCCACAACGCTCGCCAAACACCCTGCTGAGTCGCCTTTCCTCATCCAACTGCCCTTGGAACCGCGCCAGGGTCTTCGACAACGCGGTTGCCCTTGGGCCCTTGCCCAAGGATCTGCGATGGCCGTTGGAGGCGGCCTCGCGGTTGCAGATCGGTTGCAGATGGGAGAACACACAGGAGAACAGGTACTCGCAGTAGACTGATTTACCCCTAGGATTGTCACAGCATAGCCGCAAATCCACGCCGTAGACGCCAAGCACCGCGAAACGCCGAACTCTGGATCAATTGACAGAGGTTCGAACACCCTTCTGGTTTGGGTCTCTGGAGCAATACGCCGAGCCCGGCGAATTCGTGAGCTCATGACCTTTGGCACTTGCCTTATTGATGGTTGCGTTCTTAGAATGATCTCGAAGCGAATCGGGTAGAAACGCCATTAGAAATCGCCGGCTGGTTTTCGTTGGCGGTGTGTCCGCGGCGCACTCTGAACAAGACCGCGAATCCGACAACTCAGACCGCGTTGGCTGGAGGCACTGACATGATAGATGGCGGAAGAAGGGAGGTTTCTGCGCCATCCGTGGCGCGAAAGGTGGGACGCATCATGCTGATCTTCACTATCAGCCTGTTCGCATTGTTGCTCGTTCTTGTGGGCATACTGTTCGCATTAAGTCCTGGCAAGGCTGAACCTTTCTTGGGTGCAGATGGCAGGCCACTTCCCGGCAGCATTTCGGAAAAGGCCTTTGTCGATATCAATGGCTTGCAGCAGGCGATGTTCATTAAGAGCAAGAACGCCAGGAATCCAGTGCTGCTTTACCTTCATGGGGGTATGCCCGAATATTTTCTTACACAGAGATACCCTACAGGTCTTGAAGACTATTTCACCGTCGTTTGGTGGGAACAGCGTGGTTCAGGAATCTCCTATAGTGCCGACATTCCACCAGAGACGATGACACTGGAGCAAATGATATCTGACACGCTGGCAGTGACCAATTACTTGCGTCACCGCTTCGGTGTAGAGAAGATATACCTTATGGGACACTCGGGGGGAACCTTCATTGGCATACAAGCCGCGGCACGGGCACCGCAGTTCTACTACGCCTACATTGGCGTGGCTCAGATGTCATATCAGCTCAAATCCGAAGAACTGGCGTACGAGTATATGCTCAAGAGGTTCGGAGAGACCGGAAATACGGGGATGGTTAGTAGACTTGAGGCAGCACCAGTCACTATGACGGGCGGCACCCCGGCCACATACCTTGCACTGCGTGATGAAGCAATGCACAGCCTTGGCGTTGGCACGACACGTGATATGAATTCGGTGATCACCGGCATCTTCTTCCCTTCGCTGACATGCCGAGAGTACACGCTGATTGAAAAGGTCAATATGTGGCGCGCGAAGTCCCGCTCAGGTGCTAGCCCACTGTGGGACGAGATGCTGGCCACGGATCTGACCAAGCAGGTGACCAAGCTTGACATTCCCGTCTATTTCCTTCACGGCATATACGATTACACTGTCTCCTATACTTTGGCGAAGGACTACTTTGCGAAGCTACGGGCGCCCGTGAAGGGGTTCTACACCTTTAGACACTCTGCTCACAGCCCGTTGTTTGAAGAACCCGAAAAGATGCAACATATATTGCAGGAGGACGTCCTGGCAGGAGCGAACAACCTCGCCGACGCAAGGTAGGAGGCAGCTTCTGAATCTTGGGGTGCGGATCACCCGGCTCTCCTGCGCCCGAAGAGCATACGGAATCCCGTCAGCCTCATATGTCAGCGATGCGCCTGGAGCGGCCGCGGCGAAGCGCAGCGCGCTAAGAGCGTTGGGTCGATCCGAGTCGCCTTTCCTCATCCAGCTGCCCCTTTGGGATCTGCGACAACACGGTTGCCCTGGGACTCATGTCCCTAGGGCTCTGCGATGGCCACTCGAAGCGGCCTCGCGGTTGCAGATGAGTTGCAGTTGGGAGAACACGCAATAGAACATGTACTCGCAGTAGACTGAATTACCCGTAGATTCAGAACCAGATAGACGCAAAATTACGCCATAGACGCCATTGACGGCGAAAGCTGGAACTCTGGATCAGTTGAAAGAGGCTGAGATCCCCAAAGGGGGACGAAGTGTGTTGCCCTCCCAGAGCAAGGCACTCAGGGAAAGAGCAGCCATGAAAACACCGCCCAAAGGCCCTGTCTTCCTTTGCCAAAGCTCTGTTCCTACCTGTTCGGGAACCCACCGATGATCTAGCCCAAGATCAGCACGCCAAACCAAAGTGGGGAGCTGGCGCAGGCTTTCTCGCGCAGGCTCGCTCTTGAAGCTTCCAGAGTATTGGCACAAAGATTATCGTATTGCATAGATCACTTGCGCATTGAATGGGACTGTACCTTTGTTCAAACGCCGAGAAAGACCCTCTTGAAATCGCCTCCAAAATCATGTAACATACAACTACATCTAGAGTTGTCGCGCGTTGCTTGAGGGGTATTGGGTGTCGAACCTCGAAACGGCAAACCCATCGTGAGATGGGGGCGCAAAGTCATGGATCTACGATGTAGATCGCCAGACTGCCGAAAGGTTTGTGCTTTCGGCAGTCTTTGCTTTCAAGCCCTGGTGGTTTGTGGAGAAAGGAGGGGTGAGCAGCAACTTAAGTAGAGCACGTGAAGTTTCTGCACGATCTGGATGTCCAACCATCTCTGCTACCCCTTGGGAGGGCCAAGATGAAGAATAGGCTTTTTGTTTTGTCTCTTGTGGCCATGTTGACCATCGCGTCGCTGGGGTATTCTCCCCTAGCCCAAATTGCAACAGCCAACGATGTGATCACGAGCGTCGACTCGCTGGCCATGTTCCAGGCGACCAAGTTCAACGCGCACTACGTCGCGCCGAAGACTGAACAGATCGAAACGTTTCTAGAACGAGAGGGGATCCCCCTCACGAATCCCGACCTGAGAGCTCAAGCCGTCCAGCGGTTCCAGGCGAAGTGGGCGGAGCGCAACCCCACGACCCCCAACCCTGAGAAGCTGCAGAAGCTGCTGGAAAAAGAGCGCCAGGGCGAGCTCGGAGCCATGGCCGTGGCTGCCGAGGCCGCGGCGCCCCAGATCATGAGCCTGGCGGTGCCGGTGGAGTTCCCCAACAGCGACACCTTTGAGTGGTGCGGCGAAACGGTAACCACCGAGGGGCCGCTCCACAACCAGATCCCGGCTCCGGGCCCGCGGGACAACAACACCATCTGGTACGTGGACGCCACCCCCGCCCTATACAATGAGCTGTACTTCGGCGTGGGTCCGAACGCCGGCGTGATCGTCCACCACCCGAATCTGGGCACCGTGGACCTGCGCGGCAATACCATGGCGAACTACTACCTTGAGCAGTCCGAGGGCACGTTCGTCCCGAAGGGCGAGGTCTACCCCAACTGGCTGCAGGCCGCGCATTCTGAGGGCTGGTACGGCGCCGATAATTGCACTGGCAGCAACCACAACGTGCTCGCTCCCGATCTCGTGAGGGAGGCCGTGGACGCCGTCAACGCCGACAACCCGAGCTTCGCCTGGCAGGACTTTGACGGCGACGCCAACGGCATTGTCGACAACTTCACCGTGATCCATGCAGGCATGGGACAGGAGGGCGGCGGCGGCCTGCAAGGCGACTTCTCCATCTGGTCGCATGCATCGGCAATCGACTTCCCCGCTGGCAAACTGGCGTGCACCGGGGGCTCAGCGGGCTGCCCAGACCGTGACATCTACGTCCGTGAGTACAGCATGGATCCGGAGAACATTGACGTCGGCGTCATCGCCGAGGAGTTCGGTCACGCCGCCTTTGGCCTGCCGGACATCTACACTACCGATGCCCAGGCCTCGCCCTCCAACTGGGCGCTGTTCGAGGCCGGCTCATGGAATGGCATCCTGGGAGGCATGCAGCCCGCGCCCTTCCCGCTGGTCTTCCGCTACATGGTTGGCTGGGCCAACCCGGTGGAGCTGGACTATACGACGAAGCATGAGACAGTCAAGGTCGGCCAGCTTGAGCTGCGCCCCAAGAAGACCGAGCAAGGCATCAAGATCAACCTGCCGGACCAGGTCCTTGACACCCCCAACCCGCTGGGCACGGGGAACGCTTGGTGGTCCGACCGGGCCGACCTGGCGGACTTCTACCTGGCGCACGACTTCGACCTGACGACCGCCACAGCGCCAATAACCTTCTCCTTCGCCAGCTCCTGGAGTTTCGAGCCGGACTATGACTACGGCTATTTCGAGGTCTCCGACGATGGCGGCGCCACTTGGACCAAGCTAGCAGATTTGGATGGGATCTTCGTTGATGACGGCATGGGCAATCTGGGCCTGAACGGCGAAGGCCAGGGCACCCTGAGCTTCGACCTGTCGGCCTATGCCGGCAACCTAAACCCAATCACCCTGCGTCTGCACTACACGAGTGATGTCGGCGTGCAGTGGGCGGGCTGGTTTGCCGACGACTTCTTGCTGACGGACGGCGCGACCACGCTGTTCACCGACGATGTGGAAGGCGGGCCGGGCGACTGGACGACCAACCATTGGGTGTTCGTTCCGCTGACCCGCATCTACCCGCTCTACTACATGGCCGAGTGGCGCAACGCCAGCGGCTTTGACAAGGGCCTGGCCTACCCCTACGCGACGATCTACAACAACGATGCGACGACCGAGTGGCAAGTCGATCGCTGCCCCTACACGGTGCCCGGAATGCTGCTGTGGCTGCGCAATGGGGCCCAGGATTTCGATTACACGCTATACAACTCCCTATACGACCCGCCCAGCTACGGCCCGAAGCATGCCCTGCTCATAGTGGACAGCCATTACTGGCCACTTGAATGGGAGGGTATGGGTACGAGCGAGGCGCACCTGAGGCTGAACTCTCGCTGCCAACCGGGCAACGCTACGTTCACGCTGCAGGGCACCAAACCGTTCACCGTGCGCCGGTCAAACGCAGCGGGCGTCATCCTGGAGACCAAGACCTTCACGTCCCTCCCGGCGGTGTCGCAGTTCAACGACGCGTTGGGCTACTATCCCGGTCTGAGGTTCAGGCCTGCGAACAACGGGCTGTACTTCTGGGATGCTCCGGCCAGCCTGGTCGTGCCCGCCAAGGACAACTACACGACCCGGATCACGTGGGGGGACAAGACCCCGGCCACGGATCTCTACGGGATTGACCTCGGTGACACCGTCCTCGGCTCCGGCAATCCGGGTGATGCCGCCGTGCAATATGGCCTGCACCTCGCCGTGCTCGACATGCCGAAGAACGGCGCGTGGGGCATGATCCAGGTGTGGAACTCCCTAAAGGTTAAGTGACGCTGATCCGAGACGTAACAACCCGACCTGACGGGCTGTCGTAAAGACCGTCAGGCCCAACAAAAAAGGTCATCGAGGCGTTTGGCCTCGATGACCTTTTCCTATTGCCTGTGATCCCATCGGCCTATGATCACGGTCCAGCGGGGAATGCTGGCTCAAGGCAGGGGCCGGCAAAAAAGGACGGTCTGACCGCTGGCATGATACTCATATCTGCGCCCCGACGCATGCAGCAGAATGGCGTAACCCGTCATCACGGCCGGTGGCTCCTTGGCGATCCGTTCTTTTGTCGACCGGCAATAGAATGCATCGGTGGAAAACTCCTGGCCGATGACGGCGGCAACTGTCACGCCATCAACCGAGACCCCTAGCCTCTGCGCCAGGAGTTGCCTGGCCAATTTGACGCTCTCAGACGACTCATCGCGAAATGGGGGCTGCACTTGTGTTCCACTTAAGGCTTCGTTCTCCACCGTTACTGGGGTGGGGGAGATTGGGACGACCGGCCCCCCTTGATGTCCCGTAGGCTGTGGCACAATTGCCGGCCTGGCGGTTGGCGCCTGGGGGGGGAGGCTGGTGCCGGCCTCCCCTGGAGTAAGAGCCGCTCTTGGGCCGCAACTGACCAGGCTGGGCAAGATCAGTACCCCTATCAAAACGGCAACGCACTTGTGTTTCATCTTTTGATAGTTCCTTTGCACTGCATGATCGCATGCCAAGCATCATTCCGCCTATGTCCTTAATGAGGGGTGGTGCCTCAACTGCCCTGTCACTATAGGGCGACTGATACGTTCTATAGACGCTCATGCTAGATCGCGAGTTCCAGGGCGATTCACGCCTGTGAAGGCCCAAGTCCCGAACAACGCAGCCAATTAGCACAAGAAGCTTGAGCAGTGACCATGCTGGCTACTGGGGCATGGTCGGGTTGGCACGCGCCGACGCATGTGCGTGCCGGCTGTACCAGGGATCAACTGAAACGAAAGAGTCGCCTTTCCTGCAACAAGCTAGTGCATTTCGGGTGCAATTCGGGTGCAATTGCGGTGACACGCTATAGAAGCCGTAGACCCCTTACACGGTTTTGGCCGTCTTACTGGCACCAGATACCCGCTTCTTCACGCCGTAGACGCCATACACGGACTTGCGCGTGACTCTGGATCAGTCGCTAGGTAGAGGTTCACGTGGGTCTTTGGCCCACTGCAGGCGAATACCCTGCCTTCGGCGGGCACTCTGTCCATCGCCCTCCCTGAGGAGAGCCCCAAGGGACAGGCCGGCCTGGGAAGTACGCCGAAATACCGCCCGTTGGGGCGTTTTTCGCTTTCATAGAGCAATTCGTCCGAGGCAATGGAACAGCAGAAAGTCACTCGCGGGGGCGACGCCCCAGTGCAGTCCCACCCGACTCCCGGCGGATTGCCTATTGAATCTCGCCCCCATCCGAAGTACACTGATTAGTGTAGGCTTTCACAAGGCCTCCGTCTAACATCTTGCCCGCGCGATATTGGAGATGCGATGAACTGTGCCGACTGGGTTGGCATGCGCGGCCCGCCCGGTGCGGCCGCCCTCCCTGGCCGCGGAGGCACCGTGCATTCTTCATCAAGCGCAGGATGGCACATGTGGATATGAATTTGCATTGCTGTAGATCGCCGGGATCCGCCTCATGCTGTACGGAGGGTAATGTGACCAACCGAAGACTGTGCTTCAGCGTTCTGCTCCTCAGCGGTGTGCTGGCGTCGGCATGCAGCACACCTTCCCCGGCTCCGATCGCGGCGCCGACAATTGCCCCGTCCTCGCCGACCAGCGAACCGCCGACCGCGCTGCCGGCTACACATGCTTCTTCGCCCATGCCAACGCTGCCGCCGGCGGATGCAACCATCACGTTTGAAGGCAACGAGTGTATCTATGATGGTCCTGATCCGATCCCCGCGGCTGAGAGCATGACGGTGAACTGGATCGTCAACAGTACGGAACACGCTTGGTACGGGGTCATGCCGATTATCGTGGGGGAAGGGAAGACCAAGGAAGACCTGGCCCAACTGATGAGGTCAGACGATCCACCGCCTTCCTGGGTGACGCAAGCCGGTACCAATGAGAGTTGGGGCGAGGACAAGCAAATCACTGTCAAACCGGCAAGCGGAGGCCTGCGCAGCGATCTCTACTTCACCTGTTCCTACGGTGAAAGCTACGATACTTCCAAGTTTTTTGCGGCTCTTGGCCCCTTCAAGGTGAAGTGACCGGGGTTTGACCCCGTCCGCCCGGTCTGATTGCGGGCGCGCCGCCTGAAATGCACTTCGCTCCGTCGGAGACTAGAAGGGCGATCTTGGGGAGACTCCAAGGAAATTGCCCAATACAGTGGCGCCGAAGCAATGTCTGCAAGCGTCGTCGCTTGCCCCGGAACTTAAGGATTGGCACTGGGGAGCCAATAGCGAAATCAGCCTGTATGGCCGGTTGATTGTGCAAGCCTAGACTCGGGAGGTCGAAATGTCCACCAATGGTTCACGTCTCATCTTGCGCGGCACCCTTCTCTTGGTCGCCATCACCGTGCTGGCTGCCGCAACTGCTTGCGGCTCGCGCGCCTTTCCGACAGGCGTCTTCCATCTCAGTGGGGAGCCGCAAAAGACCATGGAGCTTAAGACCGATGGCAATGTAGTGCTTTTCGAGCAGTTCGGCACGGGCACCAGTCCAATTGAGCAGGCGAGGACCATGTATCGGGTGTCGGGAAACCAGGTTGTATTTGAGGGGGGCACCGGCTGCGACAGCCAAAACGGGACCTATACCTGGTCGTTTGACGGCAAGACCCTGAAATTCACTCTAGTCAGTGACAGTTGCTATGACCGGTCAAGCACGTTCGGCGGCGCCGAATTCCTCAAGGAATAACAGAGGGTAAAGAAGGCAAGCCTGTGTCGCCGCAACCCGCGCGGGCAGTGCTCCCGGGTGAACATGGGAGCAGGGACTGCTGTTAAGGGACGTTCCTACTGGGTACTACAGGAGGTGGCTTGCCGAACGGCGAGCAAATGATCTGCAGCCGCCTCGATTGGAGCCAGGCCCGTTGCGCGACCACCAAATGCCGCTGGAGCCTAGTCGGCAAGAGAGCCTCCGTTTGCGGGAGGCTCTCTGTAAACCATGACATGGGGAGGGCGACTCAGGCACTATGCTTCTTGTGTGACAAAGCACAGAATTGAACCCTGAATGCCCTTGCCTACGTCTAGGGAGATTGCCACGTCAGACTAGGTGAGCGCTCAGGCTGTAAGAAGTAGTAGGGGTTGATTGTGAGTACTTTATGCTGGTTGCTGTGAGGAACCAGTGCCCGTGCAGATCACAATCAGAACGCGCTGCAGATAACCAGGAGATGCTCGCATCCATCTTGAGAGTCTGGTGCATAGCCAGGGGGGTGCTTGTCCCTCTATTCGGGAAATTGGCTGTATACTGAATCTATGTCATCCAAGACTGCATGGTATAGAAACATTGCCGTTGAATCATGGTCAATCCAATATCAAGGGCCTCCAATGGGCAAATGGCAGAAGGAGCTTCAAGATGCTTGAATCATTCTTTTTCGCCCTGGGTCTTGTGAACAATGTTCTTCTGATATTCATCTTTCTTGTTCGTAGTGATCATCTCGATCTTCTGCAAAGGATCGGATGGTTATATTTCCTTCTAGCGATTCCGGCTATCTATGCGATCTTCCTCGTCCAGAAGGAGAAGAAGACACGACGATACACCATCTTTCTGGTGATCTTCTTGGCATTTCTGGCAATCGAAGCTCTGTATGACTGGCTATTGAAGATTCCGTTCCGAGAGACAATGGATTGGCGACTATTGGTTCCATATGTCGCGCTCTATGTCTCGATGAACTATGGGTTTGTGATGATGTCGTGGAAGTACTATTCCTCGAAAGCGGGGATCATCTTACTTGGTCTCTTTATCGTCCAAATCATCGCAAATATATCTACGCATCGTTAAGGTATCATCGGAAGAAGTGAGAGTCAAAATCAGGCAGAACGTTTGATGCTGTAGCATGAGGAATGGCTGCCCGTGCAGATAACAATCAGAACAGCTTGGAGATCACCAGGAGATGGTCGCGGCCGCTAAGCGGTCTCCCGGTCCGTCAGGCTGACTCCGGCGCCGCGGTCGCCCCTGGACTTCCCCGGCCAAAGTAGACTCACCGCCAGGTCCTCAAACCGAGAATCTCGTTTTGGGTCGTGCCGCCGCCGAGCCAGGCGGCCGCCGACTCGACCTATGGCACCTCGTCGCGCTCAGGCTCGATGTAGAGTTCTGCCGGGTTATCCGGACTGTCTACCCTGCCGGAATGGCGGGCGAGGTAGAGGCGAACGATGAAGCCAATCAAGACGCCGCCCACCAGGACGCCACCGCCCAGAACGATTAGCAGGAAAGCTGTGCCAGCCGTGTTGGTCGGTGGGATTGCAGCCGAGGCCCCGGCCGCCGGGGCGGCAGCTGCTGGCGGCGCCTCCACTGCAGGCGGCGGCTGGGCTTTCGGAGTATCAGTCGGCGTGGGCGTGGGAGTCTTGGTCGCCGTGGGTTTAGGCGTATCCGTCGGAGTCGGGCTCTCGGTGGCGGTCGCGTCCTGCTGAGACTGTTGCTTCAGCAAGTAGTCGGACTTTGGACACGGAATCTGCTCCTTGTTCTGGTCATAGCATTTCTTGGCCTCGGCGTTCTGCTGCGGATGCACGGCCATCACCAATGCCAAGCCAACACTTCCGAGAATAGCAATAATGCGCGTGTTCATTTCACTCTCTCCTGTGGATGGACCGGACTGCAACAGGCGTAGCCTAGCACCGTACGTCCAATCGGCCGCAAGAGAATCGGGTCTATTGTGGCGACTCGCACAAAGTCATCGGATTTGCCACGCTCTACGGTTGAAGCCAGACTCCCGCGCCCCTCAAACTACGACCCCGCAGCGCCTTCAGCAAGGAGGCAAGGGGCGTGGGAACGGCTGATGCGTGAAACACGCATCCAGGGGAACCCATTGAATACGAGGTCGAGCCAAGTATGTCTACTGCGCCTATGACGCGAAACAGCGTCTACGCAGTGCCAAGTCCACGGGTAGATCTGTCTACCGCGTACATACCTACCACAGCGTCTTTTGCCAATGCAACACAATTGCAGTCGGAACAGCAAAGGCGACTCTGGTCGGTATGGGTATTGAGGCCCAGCAATTGCACGCCTGCCCGTGCAGACAACAATCAGAACGCGCTGGAGATCACCAAGAAGTGGTTTGGGTCAACAAAAATGGGTGGCGGTGCATAAGTAGGTGACGAGTAGCCGCAAGATCCCATACTATGACTTCGAGTTGCCCAACACCCAAGAATGGACACAGTCCTATTTTGTGTCTCTTCCGTAAATTAGCCCTATCAGGATACCTGCAATTGCATAATGCAGCATCCCCAACAGGCCTTGGACCAAAATCCACGTCCCAACCGATGGAATCAAGAATCTAGCCGGAAGATCCAATGCCAATAGTGGAACCGTGATGAGCCCGATCAATACTCCGAATTTAAGCCCTCTAGTGACAGGGGTTCCCTTGAAATTGGTGATCGGATACAGTATGGCAAAAGCGATTCCAGCTACGATTGTTTGAGAGAAGGCTAAGTAAAGTGTCGGAGGTATCCGCATGATCGAAATACTTGAGAAATATGTTCCGGCCAGAGCAAAAGCAAGTATGCCCTGGACGACAAAACTTGAAACAAAGTACGCAAGCGCTCCCAATGCGATCTTCTTGTAGTTCATTTCCTCTCTCCTTTGTCAGTCCGATAAATGTGAACCTTGGTGCCGAAAATCCTCGCCGAGCGAGCGTAGATCGTGTCGGAACATGACCGTCATATCTAGCCTTCTCGACAATCGTGACCTGGCCGTCCAACCCGGCGTTCAGTTGCCTTTTTTCAGTCTGGCTTATTACGGCCGGTCATAGACCACCAAGAACAAACTGTGGCGAGCATTCTACAACCAAAGTGACGGGAGTTCAATGCCCATATCCTGTTGCGGCGCTCGACGGCGGATAACAGTATACCTGCCCGTGCAGATGACAATCAGAAGAGCTTGGAGATCACAAGAAGGTGGGTGCGCGTCCGGCCGCGCTGAGGGTGTACCATGATGACCGAGCGGGATGGGCGCAGGGTTGGATTGTCAATATCCGCTTCATGCTGGCAGTGCGAGGCGACCTGCCCGTGCCCGTTCATTCTATAGCGGGCGCAGCGCCACCAACTCTTCGTCACTTGCTCGCCTAGCGACATGGCGTTGGCTGGAGCAGGGAGGTCCCAGAGCCCGGCATGTGCTTCTCCTCCAAAGCATGACGTCCTGCGAGCCAGAAAAGGCCCCCAGCCTTTCCTTTTTCAACATGACGCTGCAGCCCAACAGTTGGCGTTACCTGCTAGCGGGCATGGACTCGGCTTGAGGCCAGGAGCTGTTCGGGCGTGGAAATGCCCGAACAGACCGCGGAATCGCGCCAGTCAAGTGCACGCCTGTTGGGCGACGCCACAGCTATTCTTCATAGATGCCCCAGGCTAAATCATTGTATTGGGTAACATATTCCTCCGAGAAGTAGCGGACGAGGTCTTCGCGGCCCTGCAGATAGTATCCGAAGAACGCAACCGCAAAGTGGTCTATGCGGCCGATTACTTGCTTATCCTCCACCATCATGTGATCCTTCCCGATGAAGGAAATTAGAACCTTGTCGGAGTTCACAAGATGGTCATAGACATAGCAGGATGTCATCTTGTACGAGACGAGACTATCTGCTGTACCTGCGATAATCAAGGATGGTATGTCTATCGCGGCCAATCCTTCGGCTCCGTACAACCAAGCCGAATCAGGTGCCATGGGCATAACCGCCAAGATTCGGTCGTCTGTTGTTTGCTGCCAAAGTCCATCAGAAACCGTAGAGATTCTGGGACTCACCTGAGATGAAAACTCGTCCCATCTCTCAGACAAGTTGCAGAAGTACTCGATCCAGAAGGGTTGGAGCGGTGGATCCATGTAGGGAGCCTGAGCGCACTGGGAGAAGTAATACTCAGGATTGACCCTGGCTCCACCAAGGGCCAAGGAAAACAAACCATCTGAGGAGTATCCCGCCACCCCTACCCGATTGGTATCCAGAACATTCTCCAAGCTTTCAGGAGGGTTGGAGGATAGCAAGTCCAAAACAAACAGAAAGTCAAGTGGAGCATCTATCACCGAATTGTTCCAAGGAGCACTGTAGGAAAAACCTAGGGACTCTACGACTACCATCACAAATCCATACGAAGCAAGATGAGAGCTGAATAGGAACCTACCTGAATTCTTCCCTGTGAAGATCAGAGGGTACGGCGCTCCATTCAAATCCGGCGGAGCGTCGCGCGAAATCGGATTTCCTTGAGCATCTGCATGTTCCAATGCCGGGTACCATATGGTCAGCCATATCTGTCGGCCATCACGGCTTTCGTCGAAAACTGAATGACGGCTTTCGTCGACAACTGCATAAACCATGTTCCCGGCGAAATACGGGCCGGGCTCAGATAGAGGGAAGGAGGCTTGCGTTGTGGTCGCCGTCGCATCCGACAATGTCACTGAGCCGGGGGTGGCTGTGGGTGCGCCGCAACCCGCTAGGAACATGGTAGTAATCAATACCCCGATCAACTTCTGTGGCCATCTCGGACTGTTCATTTCGCGCTCCTTTATCCATTTCTGAATAGAGCCGCCCAACTCACGATTCGGCGCCGCTGATCTGGATGCCGGTGGGCGTCAGAGTCAGAGGCGGAGGGTCATAGAGACGGAGATTGAAGGTGGAGTGGTATGAGATCGTTTCCCCCGAAGGAGAGTGTTGCTCGGCCAGGCGGATGTAATTGTTGCCCCGCGGCATGAACTTCTCCCCCGTCTGGCGGTCGTAGTATTCCCCAACTCCTTCCACCACTCGAATGCCGATACGGTGTTCAAAGGGTGGTTGGGGAGGTTCAACCGCTATGGTGGGTGCCATGAATGTTGGCGTGCCAGTAATTGTGGGGGATGGACTTGGCGTGCAGCCATTCAATGCGAGAAGAAGAACAGTCGCAAGAAGAAACAGACTAGCGCTATTTCTCATCTTCCTCTCCAGAAGGGCCGCACAACATTTTTGCGTTGTGCCCCTTCGGGGTACAGCTGGGCGGGCGTGGACTCTGCTGGGGAGCAGTATAAACTCGAAACCAGAAAAATGCTCGAAAATGCGGCAGACTCCCCAGCGTCCAGTGCACGCTTTGTTAGCCCGCTGCTTATCTTTAATAGCGGACTTCTAAATTGTAATACTTCCTTCTAAATAAGTTACCGCTTCTCCTGAAATTAAGACTCGTTCACCTAGATTTTTACAGAATAGTTTTCCGACTCTTGGTGACACTTGCAGTGCAAGCATGGACTCTTTTCCAAGTTTTTCACTCCAATAAGGAATCAGCGAACAATGAGCCGAGCCTGTTACTGGGTCTTCAAAAATACTTGCTTGTGGCGTAAAGTAGCGCGACACAAAATCAACTTCATCGCCTTTGGCTGTTATAACAACACCGCCAGGGTCGAGATTTATTTGATTAAGAATACTTTGATTGGGTTCAATGCGTCGTATTATTTCTTCTGTTTCAAATACAAGCACATAGTCTCTGGATTTTAGCACTTCGACAGGCTTTACCTGAATTGCGTCTAACATTATTTGGGGAATATCGCTTAGTTCGGGTTTGCGAGATGGGAAATTTAGAGTCAACAGTTCATTTTCAACTGTCACCATCAGTTCACCGCTTTTTGACTGAAACTTCATAGATGGCAAAGAGTAGTTGAGATGCCTTGCGATAACGTGCGCTGTCGCAAGTGTTGCGTGTCCGCACAAATCCATTTCAATTTCTGGAGTGAACCAACGAATTTCGAACCCATCAATCAATGGAATGAAAAATGCGGTTTCGGCAACAGAATTCTCTATTGCGATTCTTTGCATAACATCATCAGGAAGCCAATGCTCAAGGGGGCAAACAGCGGCAGGATTGCCCCCGAAAACCTTGTCTGTGAAAGCGTCAACTTGGAATATTGGTAATTTCATAATGACCTTACGGATTCAGAGATGATTTTTGGAATATTGCTTATTTGGACATTGAAGGGCGGGCTAACGGTTTGCGTTACCTGCGCTGGGGCGGGCGTGGATTCTGTTTGGGAGCAGAGAAAACTCGAAGCCAGAAAAAGGCTTGTAAAACGCGCAGAATCCCACACGTCAGCTGCACACCGCGCACTTGCGGTTTGCGAATGAGCCATGTGTTACGGGCTAATAGTGTTCTCTAACAAGTTCACCACCGTGGTTATCGCTCGCTGAGGTTCATATGCATTTATTCCTCGCATCGAAAGAGAAATACCTCTCTTGCGACATTCTTCATCTAACATTTGTATAAAGACCCCGGCACCCTGTGTATCTTGATTATTGGTCCATGTTGTTTCTACACCGCATGTTGGAGAACCATTGATAGCAACAACGCCAACAAGCTCAAATTCGTTTTTCCGATATTCGACAAGTTGATAAACAAGATCATCCACTATTTTACGGCAAATGGTTCTAGCTTGATCTTCGGTCATCCGCTGAGCTACTCTCGTGTCTTCTGATTCGACTGTTGCGTGAAGTCCGAGCTCTACTTGACGATCTAGCCCAAGGCAAAGAAGCTCGGGGCAGGGCATTTGTAGAATGCCTATTCCGGCATCTATTAGAATTTGGGTAACTTCTCTTATTGCCCCTGGATAATGGGCGCAGTGATTAATCTTGGCATTTTGATTCAGAATGCAATGGGCAATCAGCAAGACTTTCTTGCTTCTCTTATCATCGAACATTTCCATTTCCTATATATCCATTGTGGCTTATGCGCCTAACTAGCTGTTCAGCCGTCGTTTGATGGTCTAACGGCTTATGGGTGGTCAAAGATTAATAGAAGCTGAATATAGTGAGGATTCTACAACCAAAGTGGCGAGAGTTCAATAATGCGATGGTATTCCAGCAATATATGGTTAGAACAGTATCCCTGCCCGTGCAGATAGCAATCGGAACGCGCTGGAGATGACGAGGAGATGGTCGCGTCCGTCAGCCGAAGCTTGATCGAACTTCTCAACACGGAGTCTGGCGTGCTTTGCCCTCGCTGCTCACTTGGATATCGTCCCGTGCGCCCAGCATCGTCGCTGCAGCCGGCACCAACTCAGCCACTCGTACAGACTCTGAGGGCAAACCAAACGTCCGATTGAATAGACCAAACCGAGCTTAACGGAAATGCCGACTTCTGATTGCACTCGCACCGGCGAGCCGCACGAGCTGAAGTAGTAATAGCGCCCCTGCTAAGGCAGATTCTCCAGAATCGTGTAGGCCGGAGCTCTGGCATTTGACACATACAACCAGACAATCTTACCGTTCTGCTCAATGATAAAGGTCGAGGGCAGTGCGCTTCTGCCCACGTCGGCAATAGGAAGATCAAACACACCGTACTGTTCGGCAACGGTATGTTGCGCATCGGCCAAGATCGGATACTGCGCTTTGGTTACCTGAGCAGTGTACGCGGCACCCTCTTGCGATTGAACGGCAAGGGCAATGAGTTGCGCCCCTTTTCTTTCGTATGCGGCACGATCCTTCTCCAGCCCAGCGAGCTGTTCCTGGCAAGCGTCGCAGGTGCCCTCGTAGTAAAAGACCAGGACGACTGAACTGTGATCTTTCAATTCGTCTGCAAGCCGGACCATGTTTCCGTCTTTGTCGGGCAAGGTGAAGTCCGGGGCGACATCTCCCACACGCGGACCACTGGCGGTTCGCTTGTCAGTTATGGTCGGTTCTGCAGTTGGTGCGTTTCCGCCACACGCAACCATAAATGAAACGATCAATGTTGTAACCATGCCTAAGTTAAGCGCTTGTCGGTTGCTCATGTTTGGACTCCCTGTGTTTGTGGATGTTATCTTTGATTTCCGCGCCTGAGTCGCCCACCAAGAGCGGATGCCTCCCCGCCTCCTATGCACTATACGTCAATATAAGCATATATGCAACTTCGGGATTGATTTCACAAACATCCAGGGTCGAGTCGCCCAGGCAGAGACTGCGCCGCGCGCCGAAGTGGCGTCCAATGACTTGTTGCGGGCCGAAGCCTAATAAGACACAATTAGTCTATGATCCAGAGCCACGATGATATTCCACCCGTGTGGCAAGCGTCCTTTGTCATCAAAGTGTTAGCGGACAAGCCGTGAAGGCTGACTAGCATCGGCTATTTCGATTGTGGCACGCGTGCCGCCGCACGCCTGACCGTGCAGATAACAATCAGAACGCGCTGGAGATTACAAAGAGGTGGTTTCGACGCCTGCCCTAGGGGGTCTGCGTGAAGGGCGTGTTTCGCCGGTTAGACGGGTACTGCAGCCGCCTGAGGCAGGAAACGCGACTTATAATCGCTTGTTAGAAGGCTCCCCTCCGGGGCGCACGCGGCGAATCCTCCTGGGCCCACAAATTCGCCCCAGTGATGGATAGAATCGCGGCCCACCTGGAATTGACGGCGGAATGCGCTGCCGGAAAAATGCGAGCCGGCGATTTCCCTGGCCCTTGGGGAGGCACACCATCAAAAAAACCATTCTCGCAGTCATGATCCTGGCGCTAACCGGCTTTTCCTGTGGCTTCGTCACGAACACTCCCCTCTTTTCGCCTGGGCCTACGGCGGGCCCTGCACAGTCGCCTGCCGCTCCCTCCGAGGACACCCAGTCGATACTGGAGCGTTTGGGCGGCACTCCCTGCCCTGATAGTGTGTTCACGTGTGTCAATATCACCGTTCCGCTTGACCATTTCAATCCCGACGGTCGCACGATCGATGTGGTCTTCGGGGTGCTGCCGGCCACCGGTGAGCGCAAGGGCATGTTCGTCACCGTCACAGGCGGACCGGGCTCAGCTGGACTCCAGAGTGCAGATTCGTACACAGGGGCATTTGACCCTTCCATCCCCGAGAACTTCGATATTGTCTTCTTTGACCAGCGGGGCGTGGGCCAATCAGGCGGACTGCAGTGCATGCAGGCGGCTGCGAAGTACTATCAGGCTGATTGGGACGCAAGCACGCCGGCCGCGGAAGCAGCACTGAAGCAGATCGCGCGGACCTTTGCAGATGAATGCATGGCGGAAACGGGCCATGCCGAGTGGCTGCCCTACCTCGGCACGAACCAGGCCGTTGAAGACCTGGAGACTTTTCGCGAGATCATGGGCGATGACAAATTCTGGTTGTATGGGGAGAGCTACGGCACCCGGTACGCCCAGACCTACGCGGCCGTTCACCCCGACCGCTTGGCAGGGCTGATCCTGGATGGCACGGTCGACTTGACCCTTGCGGCCACAGATTTCTCCGCCAGTCAGGCGCGCGGCTTGAATGACGCGCTGAACATGACCCTGAGGGCCTGCAATAAGCAGGCTGCCTGCGCGAGGTCCATCGGCGGCGGAGATGCGATCAGCGCGTACAGCCGGCTGGCGGATGCGTTGAAGCAGGCCCCGATCGCGTTCTACCTCCCCCTACCATCCGGAAGCACCGCCCGCCGCAGCTTCACATCCTCGGACCTGGAGGCATCTGCATCCAACTACCTCTATTCTGAAACCGGCCGAATGATCTTTCTACGCGCCCTGGCAGCGTATTCCCGCAATCAGGATATGGCCCCGATGGCACGGATCTTGTATGATTCACTGGCGGTGGATCCCGAAACGCTGGCGCCCATCACAGACCCGTCCTTTTCCGACGCGGTCTACTACGCGGTGAAATGCCGGGACTACGAGTACTTCAGTGGAACACCCGAACAGCGGGCCGAGGCCTTCCTACGGTCCGGGGACAGTCTCGACAGCAGCCTGCCGGGCTTTACCTCGGCGTACTACGGTGATCTCCCCTGCGTCTTCTGGGTGCAAGGCGATTCGGAACCGGAACGCCCCGCGCCGCTGGTCGCGCATGGCATCCCGACCCTGGTGCTGGGAGCGACTGCCGATCCTGCCACACCTATTTCCAACGGTCGCAGCGTCTTCAGCAACCTGGCGGATGGATATCTGATCACCGAGACGGGGGGTCCGCACGTCATTTTTGGCGTGGGCGTGAGCTGCGTCGATGATCTGGTCACTGCCTTCCTGGTGGAAGACCGGGTCCCGGCTCAAAGGGAAACCACCTGCGAGGGCCAGGTGATCAGCGAATTTCTGCCCCTGGCCCCGCTTGACGCCGCAGAGTTTGCTGACCCGCTGGAGGCCCTGTCATCGGTGGATGACGAGATCTTCTATTTGCCCGAATACTACTACTGGGATTTGACGACCCCCACCGCGGTCGGCTGTCCGTTTGGGGGCTCCTTGTCCTTTGAGTCGTCGGAGGCAGGCGAGAACCTCGCGTTCAAGGGCTGCGCCTTTTCCGACGGCTTTGTGATGTCTGGCCGCGGAGTCTATGACTACAATGCCGGCCTCTTCTTGCTGGCGGTCGCGGTCACGGGCCTGGAAGAGGGCGCATTGATCTACACGCGCGACGCTGACTACGTCCGCACCGTGCAAGGCACGTACGCGGGCGAGCAGGTGGATCTCAAGTAGTAATCGGGCGCCGCACGGCGGATCCTTCTGGGCCCACAGATCGGACGTAAGATCGCAGCCCAACTGGAATTGAGCCCCACTTCGTGGGATCTTCGACCTGAATACGCTTGGTTGTAGGTTCGAATCCTACCGGGCGCATGCCAGAGGCCAGCCTTAATGCCTGCCCGTGCAGATAACAATCAGAACGCGCTGGAGACCACGAGGAGATGCTTTTGTGGCTCTGGGCGGGGCCCTGGCAATTCCAAGCGCGGATTTGCGGCCACTCCTGACGATATAATCGTGGGCGGGGCGCCGCCGAGGTGTGTATCTACGAGCGACCCGGGTACCAATGCGAGGCGTTTGTGTGGAGAGGACACGGAAAAGGGCAAGGGCGACCTCGCCCTGAGCTTGGATAGCTTCATTCTCTGAAGCCACAGGAATTGATATGCCAATCTTCACGCCGGGGCGGCGCTGGCAGCCCGCTTTCTCGCCTTTCAAAAAGGAATCGTTTGGCAGGCGGGTGCTGGCGGGTCTTGAGTACGCGGTAAAAAGCCCTCTCTTTGGATGCCGCATGTGCGGCAACTGCCTGCTGCAGGAGACGGCCTTCATCTGTCCGATGGAGTGCCCCAAAGGGATGACCAACGGTCCGTGCGGCGGATCGACCTCGGAATTCTGCTATGTGGACAAGAGCCGCCCCTGCATCTGGTACAGGATCTACGACCGATCGTACAAGATGGGACGCCAGGAAATGCTGCTGGAGGTTCTGCCGCCCCTGGACTGGGAAAAGGTTGGCACGGAGACCTGGGGAGGTGTGTTCGGGCAGGTCCGGAAGCTCGGATTTGGAAGGACGATTGGGGGTTTGCTCGCTCGCGACAAGGCTACTCGCAGCACGACCTGGAAAAGGGTCTTCGTCCCGCTGCGCCAGCCGGAGTGGTGGCAAGGCGATGCTGAGTATCACGCGCCAAGATCGACCGAGCCGGTCTCGGAGCTGGAGCGACAGCTGCGGGCGGGCAAATTCGTGGTGGCGTGTGAGGTGTCGCCGCCTCTCTCCACCTCGACCAGCAAGCTGATCAAGAATATTGAGACGGTCAAGCCATATGTGACGGCGATCAACTTCACCGACAACGCCTCGGCTATGCCGCGCATGCTCAGCTGGGCGTGCAGCAAGATCGCCATCGAACAGGGTGCCGAGCCGGTGATGCAGATGGCCGCTCGAGATCGGACGCGCGCCGGGCTGCAGGGTGAGATCCTGGGAGCATCCGCCCTGGGGGTGCGCAACGTGCTGTGCGTCACGGGCGACAGCCCGGTGCTGGCCCCAAGGCCGCGCGGGCGCATGGATATCAACGACTTGGACTCGGTGCAGATGCTGTGGATCCTGCGCCGCATGCGCGACGAGGGGCATTACCTGGATGGGCGCGAGATCAAGTTTCCCCCGACGTTCTTCCTGGGAGCTGCGGCCTCGCCCTTTGCCTCCGAGCCGAGGTTTCAGGCTCTACGCGAGCACAAGAAGGTCAACGCGGGCGCACAGTTCTTCCAGACGAACCTGGTCTACGACATCGAGCGCATGGAGATGTGGCTCAATGCCCTGGCCCAGCGGAACATCCTGGACAAGGTCTTCATCCTGGTGGGCATCACCCCCCTCAAGAGCCTGAAGATGGCGCGCTACATGACGCAGGTGCCCGGCGTCCATATCCCACAGGCGATACTGAAGCGCATGGAGACCGCCGAGGCGGCTGGGAATGCCGAGGAGCAGGGCGTGCAGATCGCGGTAGAGCTGGCGCGCAAGATCAGGGGCTACCAGCATCAGGGCATCCATGGCCTGCACATCATGCCGGTGGGCTGGGAGGAGATCGTCCCGCGCATCGTCATGGAGGCCGGATTGCAGTCCGCAAACTGAGCAAAGCGGGGGAGTGGTGTGCGGGACTGGCGCCGCCGTTCACGAAGCACGCTGGAACGGGCCGTGAAAACACAACTTGCGGGTGGATACGCGCCGATGGGAAAGCAATGAGCAACAAGGACAGCTAGGCACATGCTCCCGCCGTCCCGCTCACGTCCAGGCGACAGAGCACAATAGGACGCCGCCACCACTGGGCGCACGCTGCGGAGATGTGCATTCTAGCCCATGCTGCGGTAGTCAAGCGAACTCCGGGATCTGGCGAGAATCATCAGATAGCGGGTGTGTGCATTCCCTCTGAGAATATCTGCTATACTGCATAGGAGGGTAATTCGACCGAGAGTTGTGTTGTGTGTGAGGTGAAAAATGAATAGAAAGTTGTCTGTGGTTCTGACCGTTTTCATGTCAGGAGCTATAGTACTGGCTGCCTGCTCACCGGCTACCCCGGGAGCAAGCGCGCCACCTCCTGCACTGCCACCAGGCCCAACTCCCGCCCTGCTGCCCAGTCTGGATCCCACCCCGGTAATTTGCAGTGACCCGAGTTGTCTCCAACCGAAATTCCTAACGTGCACCTCCAGTGTAATGACAATGCCATTTGTTGGGGGAAGCTCCATCATCATCACGGTCTTTGGGATGGAGAGCAATCTCTGTCACTATGGAGTGAAAGTGGTGGATGAAAATGGGAACGCTTTGGCGGGAGGACCACCTTCCTCCGATTGTAGAGTACCGATTGAGAGAATTACGCAAGACACTTTCGGCCACTTTTTTGGACAGGATTCAGGTCCAGGCCAAGAGTCAATCAAGGCCGAACAGGACAAGATAGCGAACGAGTTTTGCGTCACACAATAACGCGCTCCAGACTGTATCGTTATCTCTAGCTGCTTTGGATTGATTTGACCTCCGCCTGCCGGTGGCGCTCGGTCTGCAAGACCCTGCGATGGGATTCGAGCTCCGGCAAGAGGATTGTTAACCGCGGCAGGTCGACGGGCCAAGTGCGCTGAGGCTCGGTTCACCCGATGTTGGGGGTGATGCGCTCGACGACTGAGCGGCCGGAGAACTGGTCGCATTTGACTTTACCTTGTCCCTCGACTACACTCTTGCGCATGCTGGCAAGGGTGTAGTCTTGCGCGGTGATCGGACTGGAGGGGGTCATCGTCGAAGTCGAAGTCGATACCGCGCAGGGCCTCCCCGGCACGGATATCGTCGGACTCCCCGATAAGGCAGTGCAAGAGAGTCGTGCGCGCGTGCAGGCCGCGGTGAAGAACGCGCAGATGCCCTATCCTCGCGAGAGGATGGTGGTGAACCTGGCGCCAGCCTCCGTGCGCAAGGAAGGACCGACCTACGATCTGCCGATCGCCGTGGGCGTACTGCTTATGCAGGGACTGCTGCCACCGAACTGTCTCGACGATGCGGTTGTGGTCGGCGAGCTCTCGCTGGAGGGGACTGTGCGGCATTCGCGCGGCGTCCTGCCAATGGCAGCCAGCGCCCGGCAGAAGGGCTTCCGCAGGATCTTCGTCCCGAGTGCGGATGCGGCCGAAGCCGCATTGATCCCGGATATCGAGGTGATCCCGGTTGCATCGCTGGTCGACCTGCACAATCACCTGACGGGACGACAGCCGATCAAGGCACAGCCGCACGTGGAAGTGGTTGAGTCCTGGGGGCCTGCACCGACGGATTTTCGCGAGATCAAGGGTCAGGAGCACGTGAAGCGGGCGCTGGAGATCGCGGCTGCCGGAGGCCACAATGCTTTGATGATCGGACCCCCGGGCGCGGGCAAGACGCTGCTGGCGAGGGCCATGCCGGGAATACTTCCGGCGTTGTCGATCGATGAGGCGCTGGACGTGACGCGTATCTACTCGGTTGCAGATGCACTGCCGCCGGAGATGATGATCCGTGTGCGCCCGTTCCGGGCGCCGCACCACACGATCAGTCACGCGGGGCTGGTGGGGGGAGGAAATTGGCCGCACCCGGGCGAGATCTCGCTGGCACACAGGGGCGTGCTTTTCCTGGATGAACTGCCGGAGTTCGGGACGCGGGTGCTGGAAGTAATGCGGCAACCGATCGAGGACAAGGTAGTCACCATCAGCCGAGCGCAGGGATCACTGACATTCCCGGCGAATTTCATGCTGGTCGCCGCGATGAACCCTTGCCCGTGCGGTTATCATGCCATTCGGGAAAATCACGAACAAGAGTCGCCTTCCCTCTTCCAGCTGCCAGTCGGTTGCCCCTGCAACACCTCTAGCAAGGGCTTGCCCTTGGAAAGACGCCAAGGATCTGCGACGATGGCCGCTTGCCATTGCGCCTCCCGGGAACGGTTCCGGGGTCGCTGATCCGCGCGCCCGCTCGGCTCATTGCCGCATCAGCACCCATGGAGTGGCGACGGCAGACGTGATCGTCGCCGTGACCGTGTTTGGATCGGAAAGCGTGAGATTGGCTTGTAACACCAGGTTCTTGCCGTCGTGTCGACTCAGCTGCATCGTCACCTGCGCACCCGTCGGGGAGAGCACGCTTCCCGTTACCGTTCCCTCATACCCGGGCGGTGCGGTGTTCCCGCTGTAGCTGTCGGAATAGCTGCCTTCCAGCGTATTCCCCGTCTGCACCAAGGTCAGGATCATGGAGCTGCCGTCATCCGGATCCGGACCCTTCCATGTGCCGGTGAACGGCGTCGCCGCGGGCCCGCCAGGGGCAACGCGGGCACAGTATGAGTCGGAACCCGCCGCACAGTATTCCACCTTACCATCAACCATTGTCATGAGAACGGCGATCTCCTTGAGTCGGCCCGCTTGCACCTGCAGCGGATCCTCGGATAGCACCACCATGTCCGCCAGCTTGCCTGGCGTCAGGCTGCCCAGCAGGTTCTCCTGCATCACGCCGTAGGCACCGTTGATGGTCAGCATGGGCAGCAGCTGTTCGACCGTGAGTGCGCGCTCCAGCATCCATGGCTCGGGCTGGCTGCCTCCGAGCCCGACCTGTGTCACGCTGCGGTAGAGCAGCCCCATGGGCGACATGTGGGAGGCTTGGGTCAGCTCCTGGTTTATGCCGTCGGGATTGTACGGGCTGGCGGCCATTATCACACCGGCCTGCAGATACTCGGGCCAGCGGAAGGTGTTGGCCTGTCCCTGCTCACGGACCAGCGCGTGGATGTCCTCGAGATACCAGACGACGCCCGGCATGCTCGGTTGGAAGCCAACGATGATCCGCTTCTGCCCCATTTCGCGCAGTTGGTCGTCGCTCACGGCCAGCGAATGCTCAAGCCGGAATCGGGCCGCCTCGTTGGTCTGGCCTTGCAGGACAGACTCGATGGCGGTTAGTGCAAGCGCATGGGAATTCTGACCAATGGCCTTCATGGAGATCTGCCAGCCTTCGGCGCGCCTTTGCCGCAAGTACTCGTTCAGGGCGCTTTGCTCAAAGTGGAGCTTGCGGCCCGAGTCGCTGTCGATGAAGATCTTCAGGCCCGCGAATCGCACGTTGGGTGCGACCTCCTGGCCGGGACTGTAGGCGTTGTACCATTCGCCCAGGGGCTCGCCGAGGAACCCGTTGGCCGTCAGATAGCCGTTGAAGCGAATTCGCATCCCGCCGCGCGCCCCGGTCGCTCTCAGTCCCTCCACATTTTCCGGGTTGACCGCGGTATCGACCACTCCCGTCCACCCCTGCGAAAGCGCGTCCGCAACGGCCTGCTCGAGCGTCGAGAAGTTCCACTTATAGAACTGCGCAAGGCGATGTGTGTGGCTGTCGATGAAGCCGGGCGTCAGCGTATGCCCCTGTAGGTCGATGATCACGCTTCGTTCCCCGCTCGCTGCGAGCGCCTGCTCGTTCGTCCCAACCGCGATGATCTTGTTCCCTTGGAGGGCCACAGCCTGGGCAAGCGGGTTGGCAGGGTCCATTGTGAGAGCACGCGCATTCATGAAGACGATGTCGGCGCTGCCCGCGGTTGTTGGGGCCGCGGAGGTTGTGGGGCCCGCCGATGGGGGCGCAAGCTGAGGCGGCTGTTCGCCAGACGCCGAACCGCTGGGCACGTTGGCCGGGAGATTGCAGGCAGTGAGGGCAATCGGGACAAAGGTCGATATCAGCAAGACGCGGTACAACTTCATTCTCGCCTCCATGGTATGGACTGTTAACCCCCGGCATCTTCGGCGGTTGCGGCATCCGGCAAGCCTCTGCGACGCCCTCACTGCGGAATGTAGGGCGGTACCTCCGTGCAGCTGTTTGGCACGACTGAGATGGTGTAGGTGACTGCACCGCCTGCGACGTCGTTGTAGAAGGGGGCATTGACCTTTGTGCCGCATCCAAAGGTGTTGACCAGGTCTTCCGGCCTGTCCGCGTATATTTCGTAGTACACATCCCCCCACCAGTGGTCGGCGCCGTCGAGCCATTGGCCGCCGTCATAGTCGAAGAACATCAGAGTACGAAATCCACGTGGGGGGAACTGTCTACTGCGTACATAGTTTCTACAGCGTGCCTTCCCAAGCGCACCCAATTGCAGCGGAAAACGGAAGGCTACTCCGGCCCAGGTACCCGGACCCGATTGCATCCGATAATATCGCGGATGCAGCGGTCCGATCGCTTGAGTGTGCAGGCCACGACGAGATGACTAGGGGAGATCATGCGGGCCTCGGAGTAAGCCACCTGAATGTCGCGCGCGCGGAATTCATGGATGGCGGCCCTGGCAAGGCGCGAAAATTGGCGGCCGCCAAGGTTCTACGCGGTGCTACACTGTATCTGAGGCAAGCAGGGAATCGTAGGGTGCCTATGCAGCTCCTATTGGATGGTGGGGGAATGCTGTTTGAGCATTGGAGAAGCCTATTTGTTCTCATGGGATCAATTCTTGGGTTTGGAGGTTTGGGGGTCTCACTATTCCCGGGGGCAACCAGAGATCGAACCTGGATAGCCTTTCCGCTGAGCCTGGGAACAGGCGCAATCCTGTTGACCCTGTTGAGCTTCATCCTGTTCCTCGCGAGCCTCGTTCGACGGGATGTGCTTGAGCCGGGTGCATATGGAATCTTGGCGGCCGGGGGCATATTGCTGGTGCTGGCTCTCCGCCGGCGCGAGACCCGGCTGGCCGCGGCCTGGGGCTTGCTGGGCCTGCTGCTGCTACTGCTGGTGCGTCTGGCCTTCGTCAGCAAGCTGGTATTGCCGCCATACAGCGACTCGCCAACCCACTACCTTGTTGTCCTCAACCTGCTGGAGCCATCTTCCCGGTCGGATGCTTTGTATTTGTTCGAGGATATCTTTCAAAACTACTATCATTTTGGCGTGCATTGTCTGACAGCCTGGGTGGCGTTGGTCTCGGGGGAGACTTCCCCCGTGCTGCTTGCCGTCATCGGCCAGGTCTTTCTGACAATTCATGCTTTTTCGGTCTTCGCGTTGGCTCGAATACTGGCGGCGAACAGCCTGCCGGGCGCGCGCAACTCTGCCGAATGGGCGGCAGGACTCATCGCGGCTTTTGGTTTTTGGATGCCCGCCTTTGGAGTCAATTGGGGCAAGTATCCGACGGTGGCAGGGCTGGCCGTCCTACCCATTCCGCTCGTGTATCTGTACGCGGCCAGAGGCACTCGGCCGAAAAGCCCATATTGGATCCTAACGGGATTGTTGTTCGTGGGCGCGGTCCTGCTGCAGTCCCGCACGGGTCTATTGATGGGATTGGCGTTGGTGTTCCATTTCATATCCAGACTCGTGCGCCCCAGATTGTCAAGCGTTTCCTTTGCGCCGATCACGGTTGGAGTTGTGCTGGTGGCCGGATTGATGTATTGGGGCTGGTTGCGTCCAGATCTGACAGCCTTCTACATCAGCAATTGGCCGCTCCTGGTCGCCATCGTCGTCTTGCTGCCATCGGCATATTGCGCCTATCCCGAACAGACGCTAACCACGTTGCTGACGCTTGCAGGGATGGCAGGATTATCACTGATGGAAGCGGGCCCCTTGCTGCGAGGCCGAACATTCCAATTGCTGGATCCCCCATTCCTGCAAATGGGCCTGTATTTGCCATTGGCTGTCCTGGGCGGACTGGGCGCCGCAGGTCTCGGCGCGAAACTGCCCGGGACGAGAAAGCTCAGCAAACTGCCAATTGCTCTACTTGGCCTGCTTGTTCTGGTCGAGGCTCAATCGATTCGCACTTTCTACCCGGATCAGTGCTGTGACTACGCCAGCCAGGACGACCTGCGGGCTTTTGAATGGCTCACGCAAAACGCCTCTTCCGAGGCGTTGATCGTGACCGCCGGGCTTCGAACCAGCACCCGGATACTTGAACAGGACGCAGGAAGCTGGGTCTATGCGATGACCGGCCTGCCCACGGCCAAACGATCCTTCAATTCCACGCCCTACGATCCGGAGTTTCTGGGCTCAATATGCCCGGGTAGGAAGGAGGTCTATCTCTACATCGGTGGAGGACCCATGGGCTTTCAGTTGTCAGACATCGTCGGGGACGCTAGGAATTATGAAGTTGTGTTCTCGTCGGGCCACACCGCGCTTGCCCGGGTGAAGGCCTGCTTGCGATAGGGAAACAGTGGCTTGAAATCCGAGGGGGAAAGTGCAATAATGATTGTTGGACGGGGAGGGAAACATGAATGCCAGGCGAGTATTCAGCGGCCTGATTCTAGGGGGGATGGCTCTGTCGTCTTGCGGCGATCCGAAACCGATCGTCTGTCCACCCGGTGCTGTGTTCGCACCGATACTGCTCTCTCCACCGAATTACGCGTACACCTCGAGCACCACCCCGCCCCTGGCATGGAAGTACAAGGGGGCAGCATACCCCTATCCACAACCCTTTCCCACGCCGGCGGTCGCATATAAGTGTCGGCCCCAGCAGTTCGGTGTCTCGCTCTCAATGGCCCCGCTCTACAATGTCGAACTGGGCGGCGTCGGACCTGGCGCCCTCAGCGTCACCTGGACAACCCCCGTTCTCCAGCCCGGAAAAACATACCGCTGGAGCGTGGTCGCAATCAGCAAGGGTCAGGAGGGACCGCCTTCCGAGACGCGCTATTTCTCGGTCGGCAGCACCTGCGCCTCCGCGAGCGATCTCAAATGGCCAAGCGCTTTGTGGCCTCCCTACGATACGACGGTGGACACACTCACTCCGGAAATCATGTGGGGCGCCGCGCCGGGAATGACATGCCTGCCGAAGGGTTACGTGATCCAGTACTCGCACGCGCAAAACTTCAGCCAGTATGAGTGGACGACCGGCATTGGCCCCGCTTCCGGCTTCTACATGAAGCTGCCTCAGCTGACGAACTGCACGACCTACTATTGGCGGGTTGCTGCCCATCTTGGAACCGACCCAGGCGCCGGCGGTCCAATGCCAAGTCCCACAGGTCCATACTCTGACCCGATGAGGTTCCATGTCGCCTTGGGCGGGAAGTGCGTCGAGGCTCCGACGCTGCCCCAGGAGCTGGCAACGCTTCCACCGGGGCCAGTGCCACCAGTATCCAAGCTCTGGCACGTCACGATGAATGCGAATTGCCGGGCGGGCCCAGGAACGGGCTACAACGAGAAAGGATTTGCCCCCAAGGGATACGCGGCCAAGATCGAAGGCCGCAACGAGGACGGAACCTGGTTCCGACTGATCGACCCGAGCAACATATCATGCTGGGTCTCGAGCATTGCCCTCGAAGTCCCGCCAGATTGGGAGGTGCAGCCGGTATTGGGATATCCGTTGCCGCCTCCTCCGCAGGAAGCCCCGCCGGCGGAGGAGAACGCTCCGCCCGCACCTCCCGCAGATCCTTGCGCACAGTATCAGGATGCTCCAGCCTGTCTCGCGCAACCCGGTTGCTTCTTTGACCGCTATAGAGGAGTCTGCGTCACTCGGTAGACGGCATTTGTACTACGGACTGCATTGACCAGTAATGATGCGCCGCCTCACCGCCGCCAACTGCGGCGCTCGTTGACGGGTCGCGGACCGCACGCTGTCTGATGACAATCCCGCAGGCAAGCCTCCGCGACATCCTGACTAGGGAATATACGGGGGTACGGCCGTGCAGCTGTTTGGCACGACTGAGATGGTGTAGGTGACTGCACCGCCTGCGACTTCGTTGTGGAAGGGGGCATTGACCTTTGTGCCGCATCCAAAGGTGTTCACCAGGTCTTCCGGCTTGTCCGCGTATATATCGGAGTACACATCCCCCCACCAGTCATCGCCGGTCCATTCGTCATAGTCGAAGAACATTGTTCCCCACCAGAGATGGATGTTCTGGTCTCCTATGGGAGCGACCAGAGTGTCGGCATACGGATCATTCTTGAGATACCGGTGCCCCACTTCATAGAGGGAATATGTGTGGAAGCATTGCACGGTGAAGAAGCTGCTCCCGGTAAAGGTTCCGCCCGGATAGTAGAACTTCTTCATTACGTGCGGCCCGATCAGCGCGTAGTATGCCTCCAAGTTGGGACAATCGCCCGCAAACCCTTCCTCGTCCGTCGTGCGCATTGAGAGCGTCTCAAACTTGATCACCAAGTAGTACGGGCACTTCGGCTGCTGGTACTGCACGGAGTTGCTTGGTGGTGATTTGATGGTGGCTACACCTCCGCCGGGTCCGGCATGCCCGTAGGCCGTGGCAACCGCCACGACCTGCCAGCGGATACTACGTCCGCAACTGGCGGGCAGCTGCACTCCTACTTGCCGCATGCCAGGATCGTTGTAGGATGCCACCGGCTTGCCATTGAACAGTATGGTGAATCCGTTGATCGTCTGGGGGTCGCCATCCCCCCACTTCCAGCGGAGCACGCGCGCGAAAGGATCTCCCTGGGAGCCCGGTGTCTTGGGGGCATCCACCTCAACGAGGTCGTAGGGAGCCGGGATCGTCGCGTTGAGAGGGAGGTCGTAGGTGGTCATCGTTGTGCCCCCCAGCGGATTGATCGTCAGGCCGATCTCAAAGGAATCCCCGTAGACCGCGTGGCGCTTTCCGTCCCAGAGTGCGGAGCCGATGCTGGCCTGGAAGGATCCCAGCTCAACCAGTGTGGAGCCCTCCCATGCAAGGCATGTGCCGCTGATGGGGAGTGCCCCGTCGGAGGGGATGGAGGCGACCAGCTTGTGATCGGCGGCGGCCCATGCGGCAATATCCGCATTGCCTCCTGAGGCTTGAATAAACTCACCATCATACGCCGGGATGCGTACGTGCGGCGCGTTCAGCAGGGAGATGTAGCAGTAGGCTTGGCCCGCGTTCCCGGGCACCTTCATGTCCAGCGCCTCGACTTGCAGCGCCGTTGGCCTGGCAGTCAGACAGTTGGAATCGACCGATACCGAGACGATGTTGCTGGGCTGCCTGCCGGCGGAATCCACGGCCTCCACCCACACGCTGAGAGATCCGGCCTGCGGAACCGCGACCTGAGCAGAGGCCGGGCCCGACGACGGTGAGGCCTGCAACTTGGCAGCCGACCATGGAAGGAGTCCAGGGGCAGCCACCCAGATCTCATACCCGGCCTCGACGGTCGAGTTGTCGTTCCAGGCCAACTGCAATTTGCAGTCGTTGACCTGTGCCTGGAGGCCGTCGGGAGGCGCAGAAGGAGTGGATGCCAGCGGCAGATTCGCCCAGAACGGGAATGCCTGCAGGACTTGCAGGGCGGGCTTGTCCGGCATCTGGAAGCCGCTCCCCGCGGCCGGAGCAGCGGCCGCCGGGCCTGTCTCCTGCCGCGGAAGCGGGACATTGATGATCGAGCCGGCAGCTGGCTGCCGGTTGCCCAAATCGGGGTTCAGCTGCCGCAGGCGATTTGCGTCCGTCCCGAAGGATTGGGCGATGTCCTCGTACGTCTGCCCCGGGTCCACCAATGCGGAGCCGGTCATCTGGTTTGGATTCGGGGCAGCTGTGCCGATGAGAGTGAGCGGCTGACTCTGACCTATCAATCCGGATGTGTCGATGGCCCTTACAAAGAGTACATGCGGACCCGGGGAATCGAGCTCCACGGGAAGAGCCGAATCGAATGGCGAATAGCCTTCTGGCCGCTGGCTGTTCTGCGTGGCCCTGAGGGCGCCGTCCAACCAGATCTCGACGCGCGCGATCGGCCGCGATCCGCTGGACGTGCTGAGAACGATGACATTATCCCCGGCGGCAAGCGAGGTCCCGGCGGATGGCTCGGTGACATTCACCATCGGCGCCCGGAAGTCGCCGCCGTAGCTGGAGCCCTGCAGGACGAAGAAGTAGACCAGGAGCGCTGCGACGAAAATCAGTCCGGCGGCTCCCGCAAGAAACGCAAGGACAATCGCCCATCTTCCGCACCCACGCCGGTTCTTCATGGAAACCTCCTCCACGAGCCGACCAGGCAGCTCAACGCCCAGGCACGCGAATTACTTCACTGGATGCACGTGACTTGAAGTGTCCACGGACCGGCCTGCCCGGTGTTGCCAGCCAGGTCCGTTGCCTGGATGCCAAGCGACCATGCGCCCGTGCCACCGGAGAGCGGTCCCCCGGTTGCCTGGTATTGATCACCGCCCGCAGGCTGGAGATACCATTCCCCTCCTTGTCCGCCGGGCCCCTGCAGCTCATAGATTACATTCCCAACGCCGGACGGGTCCGTCACAGTTGCGCGGACCGTGAACGTATCGGGCGCGCCGCACCCGGATTGTTGTATAGTGGCCGGATCAAGGGACACATTCGAGATCGTCGGCGGCGTGACGTCCTGCACCTGGGCAGGAGGAACCTCCACTCCACCGGGCGGAGGAACGACCGGAGCTGCAACGCCAATGACAGGCACCCTGTTCAAGTCTCCTTGAACGACGACGCTCACGGTTGACACCCAGCAGGTTCCCCGTCCCCCTGGTTTCCTGACCATCAACCAACTGTTTTGTTCATTCCGACCTTCAACGACAGCGTTGATTCCTTTGAGCAGTGTGTCGATGTTTTCAAAGGCGGTTCCCGGGCCGGTCCGACAGTTCGCGTTCTGCGTCAGGGTAGCCGACGGAGCGCCTGACACAAGCGGAGCACTCGGTGGTGTAGTCGTCAGGGAGCGAGCCGCCGGTGCGGGCGGCAGCGATGTCTGGCCGGGTCGAGCTGTGGGGGGCAGCGCGGCCGTGGCAATCGATCCGCTGACGACGATCTGCGCGTGCGCGGCCAGACCATAGTTGCCTGCGCCATCGATTGCCCTGGCGCTGACCATGTAGGTTCCAGGGCCGGGGGGCATCCAATCCACGCTTGCGTTGGAAAGTCGCTGCCCGCCGGTCGGCGCCTCTGCGAGGAGCGCATCGGCGACGAAGAACTGCATCTTTGCCACGCCGTTCTCGTCCGATGAGTGCGCCTGGATGGTGAGTGCTGCCAGCGCAACCCGCTGTCCGTCAAGCGGGCGGTCCATCCATGTCATTGGGCCCTGCGTGCCAGGACTGCAACCGGCCATCGACAGAGCCATCAGAAGCGGCGCTGCAAGCACAGCAGACCTGCAATTCATTCCTCACCTCCTGCTGGCCCCATGCAGGCCCAAACCGGATGGAATGAGCATCCAGGATGTTGGCCCGATATGGGGCAGATACGCGGCCCGGACGTATACTCAAGGAGCCGAACTATTGAGGGCTTCGATCGCATCCAATTCGGCACCCGGCGAGGCGGCCCCGGCTCTGCCCTTATCCGTGATGCGGATGCAGCTTGCAGAGGCAAGTCCGACGGTCGCCAGATCGAGGCTCGCTCGCTCTCCCACCTGGCCAAAGGACTTGTAGGTGCCGCAATCCGCGCTGGCCTCGACGATCCATTCTTCGTCGTTCATGGGATCGCCATAGATTTCGATGTCATTCCCTGGGCCGTCGACTGCAAGGTTGTCAACGAACTTGACTACGATGATCCCGCCGACGCCCATGTCCAGAAACCCGGTCAGCGCATCCAGGTTGGCATCCGGCTCTCCCAGTACAACCGACGTATCGCCAAAGGCCGGATTCGCGGGATTGCCCGCCGTGAAGCTGACAACCTGGTCGATGTATGGATCGCCCGCGCTTGCGGAGGACGGGATCGCGGCGGTGGCGACGGCTTCCTGAACCACCGGGGTGATGCCTCCCGCCTCCGGTACGGTTATCCACGGAGCGGGCGCCCAGACAGTGGGCGTGGCTGCAGCCAGCCCGGGCACACCACCGCAAGCCAGCATCGATACAACAAGGACCAGCCAGATGCCGGCGTCTTTTGGATGCTTCGTCATGGAATCCTCCTGGTTAGGGTCGTACAACCAACTGGCAGATCTCGTCCTCAAGTTGCCCTGCAGGGTAAGTGCCGATGCTCTCTGCAAAGCCTCGGGCGAGAGTGGTCGTGAGCCGCACCTCATGGCTTCCCGCGGGCAGTTGACCGACTGCAAGCTTCCAGCGTACGGTGCCCCCGGACTCCAGAATCCTCTGGGCGCCGTTCATGTCCTGTTCCTGGGAGTCCACCCGGAGGACAAAACTGGCGATAGATATGAACTCGTCTCGCTTGGCCTCATTGTCGGTGGACCAGCCCCAGACGAGAACAACGGGCGCCTGTGCGGGAACAATTCCCGCACTGGGAGCATTCTGGCATTTAAGAATGCTCACTTCAAGCGGACTGACGCCGGTGGGAAAAGGGACTGGAAGCGTCGCGTCGGGACTAAGCGCTGCACTCGTGGCAGCGGCCTCTGGTTGGCCCGGCACCGATATCCACGGCTCCGGGATCCAGACCGTCGGTGTTGCGCCAGCCAGGCCCGACACTGAACTACACGCCAAGATCGAGAAGACCAGTCCCATGAGGAATCCAGCTCGGGCGATTCTGTTTCTCATTCAATTGTCCCCTGGCTTGTGCACAAGATGCTCCGTGGCATGGAGGACACGGCAACGGCCTGAGCCGCGCTTCACCGCCAAGGCGCTGGACCTGCCAACGCCAAGACCACGCCGTGCCTGGCGGTGGGATGCACCTTCCTTGCAGTTGGCATCTCCTGACGCACGGCCGAACCAACTCATGCAGCGACCGCCCGCCCGTGCGGTTCGCTAGGGCGGCGGAGGAAAAGTCTCGGAATACGTATCGTTCGCAGGATTCGGGTCTTTGAAGCCGACTTGCGTGGTGCAGGTCACAACGAACCAGGCGGTGGTTCCATCCAGGTAGATACCAGTATCGAAGATCTGGGTTTGACCCGGGGCCAGATCTACGGTGATTTGCCCGTTGGCTCCGGATGCCGATGGCGGGGCAAAATCGTACGGGTTCTTTTGGATGGTGCATGAAAGACTCACGGGGATATTGTGTGGGCTTCCGGGGCCATTGTCGGTGACGCGCACGAATATCTCGCCCTGGGGCCAGTTGTCAGGGTACAGATCAGTAACGGCGAGGTCTGCCGTCAGGATGTTCCAGGAACCGCCTCCCGGGGGCGGTGCTGCCTCCGGGGGCTTCTGGGTCTTGGTTGGCGCAACAGGCTGGGCCGGCGGTTGGTGCACGGGCTGCGACGTGTAGGTCGGATACGGCGTGTACGTGGGATAGGCCGGTGGCGGGGCCGGCTGCGTCGGGTAGACTTGCGGCTGTGGAGGAGGGGCGCTTGGGACCGTGCCAGTCCCAATGCAAGTGCAGGCCAAGATCAGGAGTGCCGCCAAGCCAATCCAAGCCGTTCGCGGCAGAAACGTCGGAACGAAACCCCCAGCAGTCATTTGATCCCTCCCCGCCCCCAGGCCGGCGAGGCTGCGCCAATCCCCCCGCTGACAACCTCTCCGTAGGAAGATGACCTGCCTGGAGGCTGCTGTCTCTATTCCTCATTATAGTCAGGCACAGAAGAAATGCAATAGGCTGCCCGACACGATGGACGGACCTGTCAGACAACCGCGATCATCCGCAGTCGGCTTTGCTCGTGTTCGGAGGGGAACCGCGCGGCATGTCATTGCTCGTCTGCGCCAACGAAGAGCGGGGCGGAATGCACGAGCCTCCCGTCCACCGCGATCTCAATGGTATAGTGCCCCGGTTCAGGAAAGGTCGTCGGTTGAAAGTGCAGCGATTGCACGAAATTGCCGCGCCTGTCCATCGTTTCTTCAAGCACTCCTGAATCCGTGACGGTCGCGCCGGACGGCGCCAGGATCCTGGCCCTAACGTGGAATTTGAAACTAGGCTCCCCAAAGTATCTCCCCACGAAGAAGAAGGCGGGGGCTCAGAAGGGAAACGACGGAAAGTGGTCGGCACCGATCTCGCCAGACATAGTGAGCTTTCCCTTCTCCACAGTCGCGGACTCACACATGAGACCCCAGACAAGTTCGGTCATTCTTCACCTGCCTTTCTACCTATTCTCGCGCCCATCGGAAAGCCGCGGTTCTGAAGCATTTCTCTGGAGGGCCACGTGAGGCGATCTCGGCGCCCAACAGGTCCGCCTTCAGGGGATCATCCTTGCGCTGAATGGCTTCAGCCTTTCTGCGGCGCGGCAGGCTTCCGCCGCAGTCCTACCCTGGCTGAACAGCACTTCTGCTTCTCGCAACTTGCTGATGATCTGTTCGGCGGTGAAGCGTTTTCTTGGCATTTTGACCTGTCTCCATCTTCCAATCCTAACTCAACAGTTGGATCAGTTTTTGGGGGGCAGGTCAACAGCAAATCGCTCGTGCGGTGTGGCTTGCGTCAGCGAGGAGATTCCTTTGCAGTGAACTCCACTCGCTGCGTGACGTTGATCCCGCGTACGCGCAGCGCCTCGACGAACGGGGGCGCCGGTACCATGCTTTCCACTCCACCCGCGCCGCGCGGCGTCTCGCCGCGTGCCATCATCTCGGCCACGATGGCCGCGCTCCAGCCCGTGCCGCGCTCCATGGCGCTGAAGCCGGTTTCTTTGTCGTAGTAATCGATCATCTCCACCAGGGCTTGCGCCTGGCGGCCGCCCTTCCTGCCCAGCGCCTTGACGCGCACGATGACCACGTCTTCGTCACCCGGGATGACCACCTTGGGCTCGAACAGCGCATGGAATACATCGCGCGGCACGATTTGCTGCGTCCCAACTCTGATCGGCTTCAAGTCCCACAGCCCCAGGTCCCAGTAGGCACGCAGCTGGGCGAAGTGACCGGGCCAGCGCAGCGTGAGATTCTGCAGCGTGCGCAACTTGCCCTCAAAGGTCCAGGGCATCGTATCCGTCCCGCCGCCGGTGACGAATGCCTCCAGAGTGCCGATGGGCTCCGGGAATTCCACGGTTTCCAGTTCGGTCATCGGTTCAACATTCGTGATCTTGCCAGCGCGCAGGAAGACACCCGGCTCGGCATACTCATTGGTGAGGCCGGCGATGTGGAAGGTGAGCAGGTATTTGAAGGGCGGGCGCGGCTTCTGCGGGATGCCGCCGTCCCACATGTACACGTCCACAGGTTCGTCGAGCAGCTGCATGGCGTAGACGCACAGCGACGTGCCCATGCCGGGCACCTGCCCGCAATTCGGGATGATGCTGATCCCCACGGACTTGGCCTGCCCGTCGAAAGCCTGCTGCTGGCGGGCGATATCGGTGTTGCCGCCGAGGTCGCACAGGCTCACTTTGGCTTCCAGTGCCGCCTCAGTGATGCCCAGGTTGAAGTAGTACGGCACTGCGCTAACGCACGCATGCGCGCCCCTCAACAGAGCGACGAGCGCCGCCCTGTCGTCGGCGTACACTTGTCTCGCTTCGGCGGCCTTGGAATCGAGTAGCCCATTGACCCTGCTCGCCGAGGCCTGCGCCGCCTCGATATCCATGTCTGCCAGGATGACCTTGGCCGCCTCTCCCCAGCGCAGCATGTCGTACGCCGCGGCCGTTCCCTGCCGCCCCGCCCCCAAAACCACGTAGGTGTGTTTCGTCATGCTTCCTCCTCTTTAGCCTCTCTGCCGCCTCTATTCTCATTCTCGCGCACTCCCGGACTCAAGGCAAGTTGGACCTCCGACGCCTCGAGTGTGCACTCGCGCACAGATGCCCTCGGCTCCTATGGTATTCTCTTGCTCTCTGTCTCAAAGGGGCAATCCGCACCAACGGGAGAAATCGTGTTCTCAAGCAACTCTTCAACCTCGACCATCGCCTGGCTGGCTTTTGCCGTGGCGGCCATCACGCTGCTCGGCCTGGCGCTGCTCATTCTCATGTACATGTTCAGCAGCGGGTCTTTAGGCATGCTGAATGACATCTGCATCAGCATTGCGGCGCTGCTCAGCGTCGCCCTGGCCTGGACGCTGTACCCGTTGCATCAGGCGCGCAGCCCACAGCTGGCCCTGCCCGTATTCATCCTGGTTATCGTCGGCGCGGTGATCGTCGTTGTGGGCTCAGTGCTCAGCATCTCAGGGACCACGGGCTTCATTCTGGCTGGACTCTATATGATGGCCGGCAACGCATTGCTGGGCCTATGGCTGCTGAGCCTGAACCAGGGAAGTCCCTGGCCGCACGGATTGGTGGTCCTGGGCTTGATCACGGGCGCGGTCATGACACTGGGCCTGGCCGCAGTCCCCGGCATCTTCACGGGCACCGACTCGTTCGAGAGTTCCTCCTGGCTCACCTGGGTGGGACAAATGGGATTCTTCGGCTGGGCGATTCTCTACCCCATCTGGTGCCTTCGGTTGTGGCACGTACTGCGAGCGGCGTAGGCCTGCCGGCTCGTCAGCGCGTGAGGTCATTGCGAGGAGCCTGAAGCGCCGCGAAGCAATCTTGCTGTTTGCTACACCTCAGCAACACCCGCCGACGGATACAGATCGAGATTGCTGCGCAGGCAAGCTGTGCTTGCCCCGGGTTGAAGGCGCCCTGTTGGGCCTCACCCCGTCAGTTTCATGCTTTCCGTCGTGAAGTACAGCGTGAAGCCGGCGGCCTGCGCCACGCGACGTGAGGCCTTGTTCACCCGATTGCAGCGGTACTGCGCGATCAGCCCGCGCTCCAGCGTGTCATCCGACAAGCCGCACACCACGTGTCGCGCCAGACCGTGACCGCGGAACTCAGGATCGGTCAGCACCCCGTAGTCCATGAAGCCGTTGCGTCGATGGCCGCTCCCCGCCGCCGTAAGCTGCCCGCCCTTGAAGCAGCCCCAGCCGATCTCGTGGTCAAGTTCCACGAACGCGTCCTCGATCTCATACGCAGTGCAGCGCCGCCGCAGCGACTCAAGTGCAGCCTGATCGTCGGGAGTCAGCCGTCGCAAGGAGAATCCCGCATCCAGGTCCGGTCGCACCAACTCGCCGGGCCGCAGGTGAAATATCAAGCCCGCCTGCACTTCGGGGATGTGCGCCTCACCCCAGACGCGCCGCACCAGCTCGGATGAGAGCACAGGGCGGCCGCCCGCCTGCGTCAGAACGCGACGGACCTCAGCCTCCAGCGCCGGATCGATCTCGGCCAGCGCCCGCCTGCGGATGTACACGACGTGGACAACCCCCTGCGCCTCCAGCCTCTCGCGCGGCAGAAGCGTCGTCCCTTCACGGCTGAAGTCATCCACCGGGCTGTTGAAATACGCCCCCCACAGCGACTCGATCCTGTGGTTGGATTCTTCGATGGTCATGGTATGGGTCCTGTCAGCGGGCAACCACAGAGGTCGCCCTACGAACGCATTTTGATCGCCACGAACAGGTCGATTTCCGGGTTGCGCTGGTACGTGCTGCGTTCATCATGGTACTCAAAGTCGTCGATCACCCCCGCCGGCTCGTATCTGGACTTGGGCAGCCACTCCGTGTACGCGTAGCCTTTCGCATTGGCGATCGCCAGCCCCCAGCCGAACCGCCCCTTCGGCCGCACCGGGAAGAGGGCATATGTAATGGCGGGGATCTCGAATGCCTGCATGCCTTCAGGGACCTCCGCGAGGCTCGTGACCACGTCCCCCATCATGTACGTCATGGTGCCGGTGGCCGGGTCATAGCCGCGGCTGACGGCGGCGAAGGCCCAGGGTTCCTTCTTGTTTGGGATCGGGTGAGCCTCCTTGAGCGCCTTGAACCTGCGCCCCAGCGCCGGCACGTCGCGATAGATGCGCTTGAGTGTCGTGTCCACGGAGATGCCGATGAGGCTGATCGGCGCCGGCAGCTTGAAGGTCCGGGGCTGGTAACCCCTCAGGTCGTGCACGAACAACCTCGTCAATAGATTGGCCACGCTGGACCCTCCTGTCTTCTCCGGCAGTTCTCTGACATCGGCATTGCCGGGGGCGCCCGTCCCAACAGGATCGCGCTGAGCCGAGCGAGCGCCGCCAGCGTGGTCGAAGGGCAGCCGTTCCTATCCACGCAGCCGGGCCTACCATACGCCCGGAAGCACGCGGTACTTCACCCTCTGCATGTACTCTTCGTAGCCGGGCAGTTCCCGGCGCAGCACCTGTTCTTCGTTCGGAATGCGCATGAACGTCAGCATGGGAATGATCATCAACATGGGGAGCAAGGCCCAGTAGGAGCCAAGCGCCAGGGGCGAGGCGGCGTACAGGATGATCGAACCCAGGTAGAACGGGTGGCGCACCACGGCGTACGGACCCGTATCGACCACCTTCTGGCCCTTTTCGACCTCGACTACGCGCGAGGCATAGCTGTTCTCGCGCAACACCATGATCAACATGGAATAGCCGAGAAGCACCAGGACGTCCGCCGCGATCACGACCTGCGCAGGCACATCCGACCAGCCAAAGCGCTTGTCCAAGCCGGGCATCAAGAAGGCGATGACGAACCAGATCCACGAGAGCTTGATGACCAGGCTTTGCTGCTTCTCCTTTTCGCGGGTCCTCATCCTGCGCTCGAGCAGCGCGCGATCGTTCTTCCACAGGTAAGCCAGCAGCCCCAGCATGGGGATGATCAGCACGGCCATCCACACCCAGGCTTCCCAATAGCGGACGGTACCGGCCGAGATGCAAAACATCGCCGCCAGCACCAAGAATCCCAGCCCAAAGCGGATGGCGATCAGCTTCAACAGTCGCGAGCGTGGCATTCCAGTTTCCGTCATGGCATTTCCCTCCACATCCAGCGGACCGGCTCCGGTCCGCGCACCCCTATGTACGCAGCCGTCCCCCGAGGGTTTCTGCGCGGCATCCAGGGCGGGCACCTCCGCCTCTCGACTCGATTGTACCCGCGCGCACAAACGTGCCGGCGGTCTACGAGCCCATCTCCTCATGGATCCGCGTGGGGATTGTTGAGCCTCTCAGGTGCGGGCTCGCAGTAACGCAGGTTGGCGGACGGCGCCCGCCAGGCGGCTCAGGCCACTTGCTTGGCTGCCCGCGACAGGTGGTCGGGCTTGAAGACGATCACAACGATGACTGCCAGCACCCATATCACGCCGCTCGTGACCGCCGGGGCCATTGCCCCACCGGCCTTGGACACGGACAGCCAGTCGAACAGAGCATGGTACAGCGCCATCATCACAATACTGCCGCGCGTGCTGTTGTAGATCCATGTGAACGTGATCGCCGCGGCCACGACGGACAGTATCAGGACCGGCAAACCCGCAGCCAGGCCCATTGACCTGTAGGTATCCTTATAGATGAAGGCTGGCAGATGCCAGAGTGCGTGGAGCACGCCGAGGATGACGGTCGCAGCCAGCGCACTGCGGCCATGCTGCAGTCGCGGCAGTGCGAAACCCCGCCAGCCGATCTCCCCGCCCAATCCCCACGTCAGGAACCAAGGCAATACCGCCAGCGGAATCCCGAGATATGGGAGGTAGTCCGCTTCCCCCAGCTGAGCCAGGTCCGGCCATGCGCCGCTGGTCATGCGCTGGATCGCGCCCGCGACCGCGAACAGAACGACTGGCAGGAAGACCGCGATCCGCGCCCACGTCCAGCCGACGCGCCACTTCGTCACTCCACTCAGCAGCCGGCGGACTCCCGCGCTTGCCTCGGACAGCACGACCACGATCAACGCCGCCAGCATGGGACCGAAGCCGCCGAGGTAGTGGATTCAGAATGGCACCGGGGCGCTTATCCACCCCTGCGCCACCGCGGCCGGCGGAACCTCGAAGGATCATGTGATCAGATACGCCAGGACGAAGTAGACGACGAGCGTACGCCCCCTGCTCCAGGTGGATGGACCGGCACTCATGCTTCCTCTTTCTCGGGTCTCCCGCAACTACTCCAACTGCCTCGGCCGCCTCCTGCACCCCCTTGCAGAGGGCCTTCCCTCCGGGTACAACCCACTGCCTCTGCCGTCGTTTCTACTTCCGCGCCTTCTTCATCACCTGGACAGACTCGCGGATCAGCCTTTTCAAGGTAGGCAGGTTTACGTCCTGCAGCTTGTTGATGTACAGGCAGGACTTGCCAGTCTTGTACTTGCCCAGCTTGCGCATCAGCTCCGGATAGCGCTCGAATCCGGGCATGATGTAGAGCGTAAGGTTCTGCTTGCGCGGGGAGAAGCCGACCAGGAACCAGTCACCCTCGCGCCCGCTGGCGCCCTTGTAGTGATAGCTGTCGAAGCCGACAATGCTGGTGCCCCACATTTCGGGCTTCGCGCCTGTGGCTTCCTGCATCAGCTTGAGTATCGTCTGCGCCTCGCCGCGTTTGTCAGGGTCTTTGATCTTTCCCAGGAAATCTCTCACGCTGGCCTTGTTGCGTTGGGTCTTGAGTTCAGTCATTTGCACTCCCGAGCGGTCGGCGGTGACCTACTGCGGCGCCAGCTCGGCCACCAATAGGTCGAGCGCCAACTCCAGCGGCATTCGGCCGGTCTTCGCCCCCTCGTCGATCTCCAGCAGCCGGTGGTGGATCATTTCCAGCTTCGGCATGCTGAAGCCGCGGGCCTGCCCAAGCGCCTTGCGCGCCACAAAGGGCTGTGCGCCCAATGCCTTGATGGCCTGGGCCTCACCCCCGCCGCTGTCCAGCACCTCGCGCGCCAGCAGCAGCAGGCGGAACTGCCGGATGATCATGCCCCAGGTGCTGAAGGCGTCCTGAAACTCGAGCAGGCGGTGCAGCAGCCGCTGCGCCTGCCGGCCCTTGCCTGCAGCCAGTGCATCGACCATGGCAAAGACGTCGGGCACAGCGGTGAGCGGACTGAGGGTCTCCACATCGGCCGCGGTGACGGGGCGGCCCCAATTAACGTACGTTAGCAGCTTGGTCACCTCCTGGGCGGCCTGGCGCGTGTCCGTGCCGACCAGGTCCGCCAGCCGTGAGGCCGCAGCCCCAGCGACCTCGCCGCCCTGCGTCTTCGCGTACTGGATGATCCAGCCGGGCATCTCCTGGGCCGCGGGCAGGGCATGTCGCTCAAGCCCCAAACCATGCTCCTTGATCCACCTGACAAGCCAATTCTTGAGGTCTTCTTTTTCCCGCTCGGCCTTACTACCCCAAGACTTAAGGTCGACGTGCTCCCACATCACCAGCCGGGTCGTTGGCGGGATGCCCAGGAGGGATTGGAGGAACTTCTGCCGGGCCAGGGCCAGGGACTCCGTCTCGGCCCTTGTGCCTGACCGCGCCTCGGCCGCCTCTTCAGCATTCGCCTGGCCCCCCTTCCCCGCCCTAGGTTTGACCCGCGCAAAGCGCCCAGATGGGTTGGCCAGAACCACGAGCCTGTGATTTGCCAGGAACGGCAGCGCGTTGACGGCATTGACCCAATCCGCCTCGGTCATGCTGCGTGCGTCGAGCCGCGCGGTATTCATTTCCGCCTCTGACGGCTGCTCGAAGGCGGAGCTGAGTTCGCGCAGCCGCCGCGCGATGGCGTATTCGTCATCGCCGTAGAGGAAGAGGAGGTTGGGGTCTTTGGTCATGCTGGCGTCGGTGTCATGGCGAGCAGGGCGGGAACCTGCCGACGTTTCCGGGATTGCCGTCATCAGCGTCCCAATTGGCCGGATTGGATTCTATGTACAAGTGCATCCGTTGCCAATCCTCATCGTTGCGGAGGATGTGCTCATAGTAGTTGCGCTGCCACAGGCGCGTTTCAGAAGCCGGCCACGTCCCGCTTCTTGTGCCTCTCGTGTATTCCCGCGTGGTCGGCGAATTGAATGCGCCAATGATCCTGCCCAGGGTCGGGCCTCCATTCTGCCTGACCGTAGGGGCGGGGTTCATCCCCGCCCTTTTTCGGGCGGCCATGAAGGTCGCCCCTACATTCTCGTGGATGATGAGGATGCCATGCACGTGATTGGGCATCACAATGCATGAACTCGACTCTGTTCCAGGAAATCTACCTGGCAGTGAATCCCAGACATCCCGGACCATCCTGCCCGCTGCATTCGATCGCATCTCATGATCGATGACCTCGCCGAAGAGATTGAGGCGGTCCTGGGTCACGAGCGTCACGAAATAGGCGCCAGGTGCGCGGCAGTCGTATTTTGGCAGTCGCATCAATCTGCGCCGACGCCTGGCTTCCGTTGTCATCCTCGGACTTCGATGCAGTCCATGATCGGCGCAGCCGCCGACGCTGCCTGGCGGCCGTGCTAGCTTGCAGTCACCACCCGGTGCGCCGTCAGGCGGCCGCGCCCGGTCTGCCGTACCTGTGTCATTCGCAATCCGCCCATGTCGGCATCGGTGGTGATCTTCTGCTGCAGCAGCGGCCCCAGCGGACGGCTGAGCGCCACGCCCAGGATGGCCAAGGCCAGGGCGAACGGAACGCGCAGCATGCGCCCGAGAGTCGAGCGGGCGCCGCGCATCACGAACCAGCCGAGGGTCGCGCCCAGCAGCGCCGACGTGGCCAGGTTGGTGCCGCAGCCCGGGTGGATGGCCAGGTCGCGCTCGCCTGCTCGCAGCCGGCGCAGCGCCTCGGTGGCCGCATCAGCCACGGCCTCCAGCGGCACATTGCCCAGGATGAAGAAGCCCGTCGGATTCGAGTGCCCGCCAAGCGTCCTGTTGGGGTACTTCCGCGCCAGGACGTGCAGCGTCGCATGCTCCAGCGCATGGTTGCGCCGGGTCACACGGACCAAAGGCAGATCAAGGATTGAATTCAATGGCTCCTTCCCTATCCTGGCCCACGAAGCGGGAAATGCACGGACCGCCGGGTCTGCAACTCAACGCATTATACTTTGAGGGCATACCACCACCGCGCCGTGCCCCAGAAGGAGGCCTGCCATGTCCGACCCGAACACCGCCCTCAGTGACGATCTGATAAAACGCCTGCAGGACGAATCCATTGTCTGGTTCACGACCGTCAGCCCAACAGGCATTCCCACGCCCAACCCCGTATGGTTCTACTGGGACGGCGAGTACATCATCGTGTATAGCCAGCCGACATCATTTCGAGTGCGCAATCTCAAGCGCAACCCGCACGTGGCGCTCAGCCTGCAGGGCGTGGACGGGCTTGGCAACAACGTGCTCATCATCAATGGCGAGGCGGAGCTCAAGCCAGGCAACCAGTCCATCCCTGAAGCCTACTGGAAGAAATACGGAAAGCTGCTGCAGGAAATGAACGCGGACGAGATGACCGCCTCCTACAGCGTCGAGATCCGCGTAAGACCGACAAGGATCCGGGCGGAGTAGTCTGCCTGCCCTCTGTGGAATTGGTGTGGTTCGTCTCCGTCCTCTTGCAGCACGGCATCTGGCACTTGCAGTCCCCCAATCTGAAATCGCAGATCGTCAATCACCAACTGCCTCACCCCCTGTCCTTGGCCTGAAACGTCTCCAACAGCTCGATCAGGATCAGGTCCGTAAAAGCGTTCACACCGCGCAGCACCTCGCCCCAGGCCCGCCCCGAGGGCACGTTCGCCACCTGGTAGACCTCGATCACGGACTGCAGCAGCGCGTCGCGAAAGAATAGGAACGCCCGGGCCGCGTCAGCCGCACGCATACCGGAGCGCTGCGCCCGCGTCGCATATTCGTAGCCAATGGCACGCGCCTCCGGCTGGCCGTCGTCGCCGCCCGCAGCGATATAGCGCATCAGCCCCTGGAACAGCGTGTGCGCCGACTCGCGGTACTGCCGGCGCGCTTCATCGTCCAGCTTTCGATACCAGGCCTCCTCGTCCAAGCGCCCTTCGGAGATCTTCACCCGAATGCTGCGCAGCGCGGCCTGGACTACGCTGGACGGAGCGACCGAGTCCCCGCCGCGCGCAGTGCTGGCCCAGAGCTCCAGCTCGCCGCGTTTGAAGCGCCGGTGCTTGCCCTGCGTCCGGTAGACGGGCAGCAGCCCCTTGTCTGACCAGCTGCGCAGCGTCCCCGGGTGCACGCCCAGGAGGGCCGCGGCCTCATGCAGAGTGAGCCATTCGCTGTGCGCCGTCATATCTCGGTCGCCTGCTGTCATCTGGGTGCGTGTCTTCGTTGGTGTCACCTTGGGGGACTTTCCTTGGTAGTTTCATAGAGATTCTACTCGAGACAGCAGTGCTCGTTCGGCGAGGCCCCCTTCTGCCACGCGCATGCATGTCTACCCGCCGCTCAGCGAGGCAGGTTATAATTATGTTGGGCACTGGAGCTGTAGCTTGTACGGCAGCCGAGGCGCCTGACGCCCAACCCCGCCAGGACCCTGGCAGCCAGTGGCCTGCCTCTGCAAACGAGCGTGAGTTGGCGCCCATTATCCGTGACTCAGAAAGGCTTAAGGAGACGATGAAGAAACTTTTGCTGGTCGCAATTCTTGCCCTGGGTATTTCGACGGTACTGACCGCCTGCGGTACGGGCGGCCCCTCCATCAATGTCACGATCACCGACTTTGCGTACGCGCCGACAACCTGGACCGTCCCGGCCGGAGCAGAGGTCACCCTCAACGCCCGGAACGACGGCTCTGTCGAACACGAATTCGCCATCATGAAGCTGGGCACCTCGGTCACGCCGCCGTTCGGCGACAAGGACGAAGGCAACATCTTCTGGGAGCTGGACGCGGTCGCCGCCGGCACCACCAAGAGCGCCACGTTCACAGCCCCATCTGAGCCCGGTGACTATGAGGTCATATGCGGCCTGGCTGGCCACATTGAAAAGGGCATGGTTGGCACACTCACGGTCAAGTAGACAGTAGTTCGTTGCCTCAACTCCCGCCGGCGGTGCCGGCGGGAGTTGTTTGATTCACCGTTCTGCAGCCACTCCTGCTCTGAACCGTCTACCGAACAGGCGCGGTCGGGGTATCATCCATCGCGCTGGCGACAATACTGCTTGCCCCAAACGGAGCCGAACATGCGCCAGACTGCCATACTCTCCGTGCTGCTGCTCACGGCCTGCCGCCTGATGACTCCGGCCGCGGTGCCCATCCCCACGCCGGGACACTTGCCCAACGTAGACTGGCTTGCATATCAAGATCCGGCCAGATTCTCAATCCAGCATCCGCTTACATGGCAGCAGTTGGATACGGGCGGCTATCCGGTGGTCTTTTCGCTCCGGGCTGCCCCTGGGACGAACCTGATTGAAAAGCGTGCGGAGATCAATGTCCGGGAAGGCAGCGGCGAGTGCCGGCAATCCAGCTACGGCGCCGAAACGACCGGCGCATCCCCGGAACACGTCCTGATCAATGGCGCCGATTTTCTCTTCCAGGCCGGCAGCGGCATCGCCGCCGGCAATATCTACGATTGGACCAGCTATTCGACGACCAAGAATTCGAGCTGCATCACGATCACATTCGTGCTGCACTCGTCAAGTTCGGGGGTGTACGGCACCGAGCCCCCAGCATTCGACCGGGCCGCCGAGTCGGCCATCTTCCTGGAGCTGATCAACACCTTCCGATTCGAGCCCTAGTTTCCTTGCGAGGCATGTCCTGACCGAAGCCAAGGAAGCGGAGCCGCAGCGGTCGTCCGCGGCGAATTCCCCCCAATCCACAGTCTACAATCTGCAATCCCTCACTTCCCTTCCTTGATCATCTTGCGCGCCACCTGCATCAGCTCATGGGCCGAGCGGATGGTGCCCTCTCCCACCTCGCCCAGCATCTGAGATAGTTCCAGCAACTGCGGCTCGCCATCCAGCCGCTCGATGCGCGTCAGTGTCCGGTTCCCCTGGATCAGCTTCTGCACCTGATAGTGCTCGTCCCCGAACGCGGCCAGCTGCGGCAGATGCGTCACGCAGAACACCTGGTGATTGCGCGCCAGGTGCCACAGCTTGAAGCCGACCACCAGCCCGACGCGCCCGCCGATGCCCTGGTCGATCTCGTCGAAGATCAGCGAAGGGATCTCGTCCGCGCGCGCCAGGATGTTCTTCAGGGCCAGCATCAGGCGCGAGGTCTCGCCGCCGGAGGCGATCTTTACCAGCGGCTTCAGCCCCTCGCCCGGGTTCGGCGCCACCAGGAACTCGACGCGGTCCAGTCCGTCCTGGTCGAAGGCCACGCGCGACCCATCGGGCAGGGGTGCGCCCTCCGGGTCTGCCCGCGTCCGGAACTCCACGCCGAAGCGCGCCGCAGCCATCTTGAGGTCATCCAGTTCAGTCTCGATCTGCTTGCCGAGCTTCGCCGCCGCGGCCTTGCGCTTCTCGGTGAGCACCTGCCCTCGCGCGGACAGCGTCTCGAGCAGGCCATCCTCTTCCGCGGTCAGCGCTTCAATGCGCTCGCCGGCGGTGGAGATGTTCTCCAGCTGCCTGCGCGCCTCGGCTCCGAACTGGATCACTGCCGCCAGCCCCCCCTGCGCGCCCGCCGCAGAGCCTGCACTGAGTGACGGCGAAGCGCCGCCGTACTTGCGCGTCAGATTGTGGATCAGGTTCAGGCGCTCCTCGACCTCCTCGAGCCGCTTGGGGTTGTACTCGATGTCGTCGAGGTAGCCGCGCAGACTGCGCACCAGGTCCGCCAGCGTATCTTCCAGTGTGGCGGCTTGACCAGCCAGCTCCTCTTGTGCGTGATCGATCTTGGCGAGCCCCCCCAGCGCGCGCCGCGCCTGCCCGATGAGGTCTGTCGCAGCTGCGGCCTCGGCGGAGCCCTCATCCAGGACCGAGAGCGCCTGCTGCGCGTGCTGGGCCAGTGCCTCGGCATTGGCCAGGCGGTCGCGTTCTTGTTTGAGGTCCGGCTCCTCGCCCGGCTTGAGCTTGGCGGCCTCGATCTCCTCTGCCTGGAAGGTCAGCATCTCCATGCGCCGGTCGGCGTCTGCCTGGGCCGTGCGCAGCTCGTTGAGCTCGCGGCGCACGGCCGTGAGCTTGTGATATGTCTCGCGGTAGTCCTTTAGCAGCGCTTCGATATCGGCGTAGCGATCCAGCAGCCCCAGGTGCGCGTGCGGATCAAGCAGCGAGAGGTGCTCCGATTGCCCATGGATGTCGACCAACGCCGAGCCGATCTCCTTCAGCAGCGTTGCCCCCACGGTGCGCCCGTTCACGCGCGCCACATTGCGGCCCTCGCGGCGCACCTCGCGCGTCAGCGTCACATAGTTCAGATCGTCGAGCAGGTCCTCACGCTTCAGAATGGCGTGGACCGCCGCCCTTTCCGGACCTTTGAGGGCGAACAGCCCTTCGACCAGCGCGGCGTCCGAATCGGTGCGGATGACGGTCGCATCCGCGCGGCCGCCCACGAGCATCTCGACGGCGTCGAGGATGATGGACTTGCCCGCACCCGTTTCGCCGGTGAGGATGATCAGCCCGGCGCCGGGCTTGAGCTCCAGCTTGTCGATGATGGCGAAGTTCTGGATGCGTAGTTCGCTAAGCATTGTTGTCGTGCAAGGGCGCGACGGCTCGCGCCCCTACCCATGGATTACCGCCCGAGCCGCAGGCCTGAGATCTGAGTATAGGCCGCGGGCACAGCCATGAACAGATACACGACCTCCCAGATCGCCGGCAGGATGGCGCCAAAACCGCCGAAGCCGCCCGCCAGCACACCCAGCAGCGCCGGCAGGCTGACCAGCAGCAAAGCGGGCAGCGCGCCGGCGATCACCCCGGCCGAGGCTGTCGCAAAGAGCGCCCGCGAGCGCCGCCGGCCCGTGGCCGACAAGACGAGATTTCCGATGAGCGCACCCGCGCCCGGCGCCAGCAGCAACACGCCAAGGCCAAAGAAGAACCCGCTCACAAGCAGGACGAGCCCGCTGGCGATGGCGGAACCCACGGCGGCCACCAGAAAAGCCACCACGTAGTCCCGCCACTGCGCGGTGTCAAAGGCTTTTTGCTGGTCCCGGATGCAGTTGCGACAACGGTAGCCCGTCGGTGTGCGCACGGCATCTTCCGTGCAGATGGGCCGCTCGCAGCGGTTGCAGCGCAGCACCGTCGGCCGGTTCGGGTGCACGTAGCAGTACAGTGTCTCGGATTCGGTCACGCTGGATCCATCCTCTGTCCATGGTTCGGCATGGGCGCAGCCACGCGGTCGAAGGGCACCCCCGGCTCCCAACGCGCAGAGGCAGGGCTACAAATGCGGCTGATTGAGATGCGCATTCAGATTGCGATAGAAATACCCGGGGTCGCCAAAACGCACAAAACGCGCCACGTGTTCCGAGGCGCGCACGTCGACATGGTCCCCCAGCTCCAGAGCGATCGGCGTCTGCCCATCCACGCTGACCACCGAGTTCTCGCTTCGCACACCAATGGCAACCGACGAGCCCTCCGCCAGCACCACGGCGCGATCGACGGAAAGGTGCGGCGCGATCGGAACCAGCAGGATATTGCGCAGGTCCGGCGGCAGGATCGGCCCGCCGGCGGCCAGGGCGTAGGCCGTCGAACCGGTGGGCGTGGAGGCGATCAACCCGTCGCAAACGAAGGTGGTCAGCGGCCGCCCGTCCACTGTCGCCTCCAGCCGGACGGGCCGCAGCGCCACCCCGCGTCCGACCACGACTTCGTTCAGCGCCTGCCAGTTGGCCTGTTGTTCGCCGGCACGCACATGCTCGGCGTGCAGCATCAGGCGCTCTTCGATCCAGCCCTCGCCCTGGAAGAGGCGCTCGAACATGGCGCGCCATTCACCGCGATCGATCTGGATGAGGAAACCCAGCCGGCCCATGTTGACGCCCAGGATCGGCACCTGGCACGGAGCGCACAGATGGCCGGCGCGCAGCATGGTCCCGTCGCCGCCGAGGGCGATCAGCAGATCAAAATCGCCGGCCTTGACGCGCCGGCGCAGGGCCTCGTCATCGATCGGGCCGTGCGGCGCCTCAAAACCCAGCCCGCGCAGGAACTTGACGATCTGCTGGGTCTCCTCGAAACCCTCGGGCAGCTTTGGGTAGGAGACCACAACCGGGCTTTTCGGGACGAACTTGTCCGTCATTTCAGGTGATTATAAGGGGGATTCAGTTGAGGCCTGGCGGTTGCTGGTTCGTGGATGGCCGATGGTGGACAAGAGGCGGCGTGGACGTCAAGGTCAGATTGAAGATCGACTACCACGGGTTGCCTCAAGCAATGCGCTGATCGCACACGTTGCGGAACCCGCACTTGCGGCAGCGGGCTGCATCTTCGTGGGAGCGCGGCACGTCCCGGCGCGACTCGTCGCGTTTGATCTCCGCCAGGCGGTCCAGCAGGGCGGATTCCAGCTGAGGTGTGTAATCGATGGCGAAATCTCGGCCGGAGTAGTGGATGATGCCGTAGGGCGGGCGCTTGCCGTACGTCTTCTCGACCAGCAGGCAGTACGCCGCCAGCTGGTAGATGTGCGAATCATACGGAGCAGTCGGCGCGCGGCCGGACTTGACCTCGACCGGGACAATGACTCCACCGGTCTGCACCAGGTAGTCTGGCTTGCCCGTCAGCCCCAGGTCCGCGGCCGTGAGCGGCTTCTCAACCCAGCCCCACAGGCGCGTGTCGGTATAGATGATGCGCCCGCCGGGCACCCCGGCCTGCGCCCGTTGGCGCGTGCCCAGCCACAGCAGGAGCAGGGCAACAACAATGAAGAGCAACGCAAGATAGGACATGGCAGCGGCAGAGGGGAAAGGATCTGCTGCAATGACATCAATGCGCCAGATTTTCCCCTTCTATCACACTAGCCTTCTCAGACGCAGAAGATGTCGGCTGAGCCGGCAGCCACCCCCTTTCTCGAGGGGTATTGGTGTACCAGGCATTTGGACTTGTCGCAAAAGAGTAGCGGTTTGTGTTGGCGTTCCGCGTCATTGTTCCAGTTTCAATATCCTGCGGGCTCTCTGCTGGGTGCTTTTTCGCGATGAGTACTGCCAGCGTTTGACAAATTTCAATGCTCTGTCTTGCTCGGCCTTGCCCAGATTCGGAAATAGCTTCAGCAGGGATTCCAGCAACCAGTCCTGCTCATTGGTTACCACATTCTTCATCGATCGTTCAAGTATCGGGAAGACTGCAGCGGCGTCCTTCTTCGAGAGGGATCCAAAATCCCCTAGAAACAGGTCCGCTGAACTGGCGATAACCAGCCCTTCTTTTGCACCCAGATACTTTTCAGCAAAGACGATTGCTCTTTGCGCCATCGATCTGTTCAGATGTGCGCAAAACCCCATGACACGAATGATCATCCAGCGGGTCTGTGGCTCCTGGACAGACAGGGCCGGGAGCAGTTTCCCCAGGTGAGGGGCTACTGCCTCCGGCTGCTCCTCGGCAACGATTTCAACCACCTTGGCTGCACCGGAACGAATATGTCTG
>Ga0315288_10000231_pt1 | contig 68213 bp, 59 predicted proteins | sample YL17G11_20_MG_FD_203454 | JGI IMG/M metagenome (GOLD analysis project Ga0315288, IMG submission 203454) | Sediment microbial communities from Yellowstone Lake, YNP, Wyoming, USA - YL17G11_20 | ecosystem: Environmental > Aquatic > Freshwater > Lake > Sediment | place: USA: Wyoming | collected...
TACCGTTGTTTTTTCATTAGAAAATGAAATGAAAAAAGAAGTTATTAAGCGTTTAACAGAAATTGCTGAAAAATATTTTGGTACTCATGTTGTTACTAAAAGTTACGAAGATACAAAATTATTTACTTTCAAAGTTCATTCCCAAGCTGCTGTTGGTTTTTGTAAAGATTTTGTAGGTGGAAAAGAGAGAGAAAAACATTATCGAGCAAGATTGTTTGATATGAGTTTAGAATTCAGAAGAGGTGTTATTGAAGGGCATTATGCTACCGATGGGGGAAATAGAAACCGTATTTATACTTCTTCACCCAAAATGGTAGAAACTTTAAATATGTTAGCCGCCACCTTGGGGACAACAACTAATATTTATAAAGATCAAAGAAAAAATAGATTAGGAACGGAAACCAACTATGCAGTTTTAATTTATCAACTAAACAGAGAAAATTATGGAGATTTTTGGTTTAAGAAGAATAAAAAACTTTGGATAAAAGTTAGAGAGATCAAGAACATTACTAACGAAACAGCTTACTGTTTTGAGGTAGAAGGTGGGAAACCAATGTTTACTGTAGGGACAACCGGAATTTTAACCCATAATTGTCGTCTTCGTTTAGATAATCGCATACTAAGAAAAAGAGGGGGATTATTTGCTGCTAATCCTTTAACCGGGTCAATTGGTGTAGTAACGGTTAATCTGCCGCGTATCGGTTATTTAGCCAAAACAAAAAAAGAGTTTTATCAACGACTCAACAAACAAATGAGTATCTGCCGCGATTCCTTATTAATTAAGAGGAATATTTTGGAAGAATTTATCCGCAAAGGACTTTATCCTTATTGCCATTGGTATTTATCAGATGTTTATTTAAGGACAAAAAATTATTGGTCTAATCATTTTAACACCATTGGGATTAATGGCATGAATGAGGCGCTGATTAATTTTTTAGGTAAAGATATTACTACTGATGAAGGGAAAAATTTTGCCTTAGAAGCAATGGATTTTATGAGAAAAAGAATTTTGCAATACCAGAAATCAACCGGCCACCTGTTTAATTTAGAAGCCACACCAGCAGAAGGAACAGCTTATCATTTTGCCAAAATTGATAAAGAAAAATACAAAAACATTATTGTGGCTAATGAAGAAGATGTTATAAAAAAGAAGGTTGAACCTTTTTATACTAATTCTACCCATTTGCCGGTGAATTATACTGATGATATTTTTGAAGCCTTGGATCATCAGGATGCATTACAGTGTAAATATAACGGCGGAACGGTTTTACACGGGTTTATTGGTGAAAGTTTAGCGGATACCAAAGTAGTAAAAAAATTAATCAAAAAGATTGCCGAGAATTACAGTCTGCCATACTTTACTCTTACACCCACATTTTCGATTTGTCCTAAACATGGATATTTAAGCGGTGAATGGTCTTATTGCCCAAAATGTGATAAAGAGATTGGTTTTATATAAATTAAAGGAGGGATATAACTATGAAGCAAACAGATAATGCTGCCTTAGCCAAAAAAAGAACAAAATGTGAAGTTTATTCTCGTATTGTTGGATATTTACGCCCGGTGAACCAATGGAATGCCGGAAAGGAGGCAGAGTTTTATAAGAGAAAAGTCTATAAAATAAAATAAATTTCTAATTTCTAATATCTAATTCCTATTTTTTTTGACATTTATTGGGTATTTCATCGCGCTGAGCGCGATTCATTAGAAATTAGTAATTAGAAATTAGGAATTTTTTATTATGCTCCTTGGCGGTTTACAAAAAACTACTCTTATTGATTTCCCCGGTCGGGTGGCGTGTACTGTTTTTACTGTTGGCTGTAATTTTCGCTGTCCTTTTTGCCATAACCGCGACTTGGTGACTTTAGCGTTATTTCAAAAATCTGGTTTCAAACAAATTTCTGAGAAAGATTTTTTCGCGTTTTTAGCGAATAGAAAGAAAATTTTAGAGGGAGTGACAATTACTGGTGGAGAACCGACTCTTCAGGTTGATTTACCATCATTCTGTCAAAAAATAAAAGATCTAGGGCTGGAAGTTAAACTGGATACCAATGGTAGTAATCCTAAGATGTTAAAGAAGTTGATTGATGAGAAGTTGGTAGACTTTATTGCGATGGATATTAAGACTTGTTATAAGGATTATCTAAAATTAGTAAATCCGAAATCCGAAGCACGAAATTCGAGACAAATTTTAAATTCAAATTTTCAAAATTATAAACTTTTAGATATAGATAAAATTAAAGAGACGATCAAAATAATTTTGACATCTGGGTTAGAATATGAGTTGCGGACAACAGTGGTGCCGGGAATACATAATAAAGAAGTGATGGTTAAATTAGCTAAAGAATTGAAAAATGAAGTAGAAAAAGTAGATAAAAGTAGTGGTAAAGTAGAAAAGATTAACTATATTTTGCAAAACTTTCGGCCGCAGAACTGTTTAGATCCTCAATATTTAAAATTAAAACCTTTTTCTGATAAGGAAATACAAGCAATATTAAAATCAGTACAACCAATATTATCCAAGACAAAACTTCGGGGAACAGAGTAGTAATACAAATTATTCTTGCCTCAGCGGGCGAAAGCCAAAGTGAGTTTTAATTTCACGGTGTTAAGTTAACCATAAGTAAAGAACTGATGCCACCTAGAGAATCTGTCGGATAAAAAATTCCGCTTCTGGCAATAGTTAACTGATATAAACCTCCAATAGCGGCAATAAGTCGATGCGCTTTTTCTAAGGTTAAAGATCTTAAAATTTCAATTTCTTCGGGATCGTAAAACTTCCCCCATTTCCATTCTTGATAAAGAGGTTTTCTAACATTTTGCACATTCAAAAATTTTTTAGCTCTTTCTTCTCCATCTCGAAGCAACCTCTCTAAATATTTAAAAGTTAATAATTCAAAATCCTTGATTAAGAATTTAGGAACAAAAGTTATCGAATCTCGTAAAGTAGCAATAATGGCGTTTGTTATTTCACCGGAGACAAGTTTCATTTTTATTTCTGCCGGGACAGACAAAGAAGCTTGCGATAAAAATGTTTCTATTATTTGTTCACAATCAGTAATTACATAAGTTAAGTTAAATAAAGAATCAAAATCCCGTGATAGTAAATGAAGATGCGAAGGAGTGTAAAAAGTATTTAACCCCGGAATATAATTTTCAATCTGCAAACCGCCAGCATCAGCTGTCCTGAACATTAAATCAACATATAAAGATCGAGGTACACCTTTGCTTAAAAATACGACTGCTTCTTTATGTTCTTGGGCAATCTTACATAGCCAGGTTAAGTGTTGAAGCTGTTTTTTACCTGAAAGATAAAGCGATGAACCGCGCCTGTCAGAAATGGCAATTATGGGTAAATCTGGAGGTAAGGCAGAGATAATTTTGTTTCTATCTTCAGGCAGAGTGGCGACTAAGTGTTGGTTTTCTATAGTAACAGGATCAGCTGGTGTCATAAAAATATCTTCAGGTCTTTGTCCTGGCAGTAACTCATTAATAACGAATAAGGCAATTCCACCTTCTTGAACGGGAAGAAGTTGGTTTTCGGTAAGCCGGTCAACAGTTAAGCAAAATGTTTTATGGCCGGTGGCCCTGGAAATTTCTTCAGCTTCATGTAATGCGCCCCCTCTTGGGCCAGAAAATAATGAAAGATAAACCCCGTCTCTTTTTGGAACATGGGTATAAAATTCAGGATTTTCATAAACCCGGTTCAAACTGGCCACTGCCACATTTAAATCTATAAATTTATCAACTAAATTATTGTCTGGATTTGCTTGGTAAAAACTGGTTACTGCTTCCCGATAACTTTCACCGCCATATTCCTGTTTTAACCTCTCAAATAAGTTAATGATTTGAGGAGGCAGCATCACTTTTTGTTTTTGGCTAAAATTGAGCAAATCCCGAAACAATCTAAGGTTTATTCCGGGAATACCTAAAAGAGTAATCAAATCATGACAAGCAAAACGGCAATAGCCAAAACCGCTGATTGCTTTTTCTTGCGAGGAAAAACCAGACTCCATCAGTAAATGGCTAATCCTTTCCACAGCGGTTTTTCTTTCTTGAGAATTTAAATTTACTGCTTTGCCGTCTTTTGCCTCAAGCTGTTGACGGTAAAAGCGCTGGCATAGGTTAGTTATCTCATCGGGAATAAACAAAAACGGATTTTCCGTGTTAAAAGCCAAGTAAAGAGCTTTGGCTTGGATTTCCGGATTCGGGTCTTTCAAGGCTTCGCTTAACCAATAATGGAAAGGTTCACCCAATCGCAGTCTTCTTATTTGTTCGTAAACTTTTAAATCAGAAGAAGATCCAGAATGGCTATTTCTTCTCAAGTACTGGCTAGGAGTAATTTCTTGCAGATGATGTTTTTCAATGAGAGCTTTAAAATCACTGATACTTTTTTCTCTATGAGCTTGAAAATGTTCTAAAAAATTATTCCTCATCATTGGCACAAAAACATCAAAATATTTTAAAATATCTGAAAAAGTTAAGTTAGCTAGTCTTTCAGTCAGCCTTTCGGCAATTTTATCTAAACCATCAGCCTCAGCTTCCTGCCAGCCTTCAAAAACCGGCATTAACTCCTGGTTAATAAACAGTTGTCGGGCTTCAGCTATTAAAGATTCATAGCATTGTACACCTTGCTCATGTCCAAATTGTGATTGAATTTCTTCGAATGAAGTTATTGGTTCAACTTCTGCCATGTCTACTTCCGCCCGGGATGTTTTATCTTCAGCCGGAAGAGCCTGTTCATGAGGAGAAGCAGGCCTGCCAGAAATTTGAAGATATGATTTCCATATTTTCCTTAGATGATTTTCTAATGCTTCAGTAATATTATTTGTTGTTCCTAAAAGACATTCTTGGTATTGCTGTTCAATGTTTAAGATTTTTTGATTAGGTAAAATAAAGGTTCCTGTTTGTTGTCTGGTCTGCTGCCAAGCCTCATCAAGTTCTCTATCAAGCCTGGATTTTGTTTCTTCATATATAGCCAAAGCTTGTAATACGGTGATGACAGGTTTAGGAAGATAAGGATAGCTGTTGATAAACTGGATATAGTCGCCATATTGAGGATAATCAATTTTAAACGATCGGCGTCGCCATCTGCCGTTTTCACGATTTATAGCTTGATATAAAACTAATGGGGATAATTGGTTGCGGTAGATATTTCTGAGACAATTAAACATCGCTTCTGTTTTTTCCAGCGCTTGATAGACCATTGGATTATCCTGTTGAATTCTTATTCTTCCATGTTTGTCCTCAAAACGGTTTATAAGTGTCAAATAATCGTCTTTCCCCAAAATTCTATTTTCTTGCTTTAAAATAGTAAACAAAACATCATGCGGTAAACTTGATAAAAAATCATCTTTTCTGTCAAAAAAGCCGGTTTCTCTTTCTAATACCCGGCCATGAGCGACTACAGTTTGCAATTCTGCTTGCAGAGCTAATCGGGATTCTGGAGTATTAATGATTCTATTTAGTTGAATATAAAGTATTTGTTGAGCTGGATCTAAATAATCAAAATTAGGAGTATTTCCTAATAGTTCAGCTGTTGGAATTCTAGCTACTCTCATGTCTAATATAGTTTCTTCGGGGACCCGCCGGGCATAAAATAGATAGGTTTGGCCATTATGCTGGATTACGGTATTATTGTAACCATCGAGGGGAACACCAAACAACTGATAAAGATCTAGATTTAATTGCTGATCTTTTTGTTCTTGGGAAAAGACTAATCCCGAACCTCTTTCAGCAGCTTTAGATGATGGTTGAGTTTCTACAGCGGCCATGTTTTTAATAAAATATTACTATGGGATATTATATCATGCGAGTAGAAGAAAATTAAAAAAGTTTAACCTAGAATATTTCTAGTAATTTTAGTATTTTTTCACTAATACCGTATTTTGACCAGAAGAGCTGTTTTTCTTTAGGGCTGATTTTTTTGATGTTGTTGGTTTCAAGATATTTTTTGATTTCTTTTTTGGCTTTATTTAAGGTTTTTAAGTATTTTTCCTCGGAATAATCAATTACTTCTGAAACCGTTTTTTGGCAATTTTTTATTTCCGGATAAACAGGCGAATATATTTTAATCAATTCTTTTATTAACCTTGGTAAAACTTTTTTATGGTCAATTTTTAAAAGATAGAAAGAGCTTAATAATCTTCTGGTTAAAGTTTTAATAATCCTGTTTCTGTCCTTTTTGCCGGGCAGAATTTTTTCTTCAGCTAAAATAAAAACTAAAGATTTAAGGTGGTCAACAATAATTTTTACTTCGGAGTTTAATTTTTTGTTGATAATCTTAATTAAAGGACTAAAAAACAAAGTTTGGAAAAGATCTTTTTTATTTTCAAAAACCAGAGCAGTTCGTTCTAGACCAATGACTGTTTCCGTTGAGGGATTAATCAATTTCTTCAAAACTGGACTTTTGTTAAAGTCAATATAATATTCAATAAATAAAGTGTTGCTGATTTCCAAAAACTTGTCAGGAGAAGAGAGGGGATTATCGCTGGTTTTTAATTTCTTTATTTGGTAAAAAAACTCCACCTGTGGTCCGCAAAGTTTGATATTGTCGGTTAATTCCGCGCCGCCGCCCTGCGTCCAAAAATTAGTTTCCTTGTTTCCTAAAACTAATTTTTTACCAGTTAAACCAAGTAAAAACTTTTTTAAATTTGAGTCAAGACTGATTTTGGTATTTAAGATTTTGTCTTTATTAAAAGCAGTAATCCAGATTTTTTGCGGATCAAGCCCAAGCTTTCTGGTTAAAAAATTCCAGCAATCCATAATCGTTTTTTCACGCTTAAATTCAACAATTTCAAAAGCGCCGGCCATTTCAAAAAAAGAAAGGTGAGAATTGTCGCCAACTTTTGGGATGTCAAAATAGCGAACGCATTTTTGGACTAAACATTCTTTGCTTGGCTTGATTTTTTTAGCCGAGCGGATTCTTGAATCAAGCTGGACTAAACCGGCGCTCATATTAAAAGCCCGCGGAAAAGCCGGATGGACCAGGGGAGCGGACTTTATTTTCTTAAACCCTTTATTTTGATAATAGTTTAACCATAATTGGCGAATATTATTTAATCTCATAATCGATTTATTATACCATAAAAATAATAAGTATTTGGTATGTAAAAATATCTTCAGGAATGATTCCTTAACTACTCAACTTCTTGCAGTATTTTGATACATTTGGCAGTTATAGTAATATTTTAGGCCTGCCTTTAAAAAAACTAACTGATTATTTAAAAAAATTTGGTGTTACAATAAATTGCGATATTGACAAAAATGAACCTAACTAGCAAGCAAAAAAAATATATTAAAAAACATCTTAAAAACCAATCTTTAAGCGAGATTGCTTTAAGTTTGGCTATTTTTCCAAAAGAGATCGAAGAATATTTAGTCAAACGCTGGGGCAAAGAAAAATTTAAAAAATTTTACCAAAATAAACAAACGCCAACTGCTAGTCAAAAAAATATTCCTCAAGATAAAGTTAACCCCAGCTATTTTAATTTAAAAACCTGGCTAAAAAATAATTATCTTAACCTTTTACTTCTTCTTGGCCTGGTTTTTATTGCTTATGTTAATTCTTTAGGTAATGAATTCCTTTCCGATGATATTGGTTTAATTTTGGAAAATAAACAACTGGATAGTTTTTCTTATGTGACTAGCCAGATGCCGATGTTTCTTCGACCACTCCTAGTGTTTCTTATTAATAGTTTCTTTGGTAAAATTCCCATTTATTACCGACTGCTAAATTTCTTAGCTCACCTAGCTACAGTCGGGGGAGTTTATTTACTGGTTAGTCTTGCAGTCAGTACCCAGGTAGCTTTATTAAGCGCCATTCTTTTAGCGGTTCATCCTTTGCAATCAGAAGCAGTGGTTTGGATTTCTGGCGGCCACTATGTTCTTTACTCTTTTTTCTTAGTTTTTAGCCTGGCAATGTTTGTTTTGGCTAGACAACAGAAAAAGTATTACTTTATATCGCTTATTAGTTTTTTACTGGCCTTATTATCATCAGAAAAAGCCGTTGTTTATCCGATAATTTTATTTACTTTTATTATTTCTTTTCAGTCTTTGCGCAAAAGGTGGCCAAAAATTATTGTGCCCTTAATTATGGCTGGTTTACTGGCAACATTTTATATTGTTAGGATTCCTGAGCGGATTAGCAGCTTGCAAACCGATTACTATCAAACTCCTCAAACCATTAACCCGCTTTTTCAAATTCCCGTAGCAGTTTCATCATACCTAGAACTTATTGTTTGGCCAAAAAACCTAACGCTTTATCATTCGGAAATGCAATTTAGCTGGCTGGAGTATTGTATTCGCCTGATAGTTACACTCGGTTTTTTTGGTTTAATTATTTATAGCTACAAAAAAAACCGACAAATTTTCTTTTGGCTATCATTTTTTATTATTGCTTTACTGCCAACTTTGACACCTTTAGGAATTTCCTGGATTGTTGCGGAACGCTATGTTTATTTGTCTAGCATTGGTATTTATGTTGCTTTAGCTTTTTTAGTAAGCAAATTGCTTAAAAAACAGTCTTATTATAAGCCAACAATAGTAATTTTTATTATGATTGTCATTCTTTTGACAGTAAGGACGATAGTAAGAAATATTGATTGGAAGAACCAAGACAATTTATGGCTGGCGGCGGCCAAAACTTCGCCATCGAGCGCCCAAAATCATAATAATTTAGGTGATTTATATGGTCGGCGGGGAGATCTTGATCGGGCGGCTGAAGAATTTAAGGCGGCGATAAAGCTTTTACCCAATTATGCGGATGCTTATCATAATCTAGGTAATGTTTATAGCCGGATAGGCAAAATGGAAGAAGCAATTACTAGCTACAAAAAAGCGCTTGAGTTTAATCCAAGATTATGGCAGACATACGAAAATCTAGGGGCAATTTATTTTAACCAGCAAGATTTTAGTAAAGCAGAAGAATATCTTAAGGGAGCAATAAAAGTAAATCCCCAGAATCCAAGCCTTTATGTTAATTTAGGAATAATTTATTTAAACCAGGAAAAAAAGCAGGCAGGAATCGAGGAAATCCAAAAAGCCCTGCAATTAGATCCTAATAATGAGAAAATAAAATCATTATTGCTTCAGGTTTCTAATCAGTAATCCTTTAATAAAATAAATACCATAAACAAGGTGGCTTAATATAATTGTGGGAATCCCCAAAAGACTTAAAATGATTTTTTTCTCTTTAAAATAGATTTGAATGATAGTAAAGATAAGCAAAAAGAAATATGTAAGAAGGGAAAGTAGATAAGGGTAGATAAAAGTAGAAGAAAGTAGCTGAAAATAAATTAATAAGGGAAAACCAGTAAACCATAAAACAAATAGCGAGGGGAGAAAATAACCGATTCTTAAAGAAGTGGCGGGTAAGATTTTAACAAAATAACCGCGATGCAAACCATAGCGGCTGATTTGTTTTAAATGAGGAATAAAAATTGGCCGGCGATGATGATAAACCAAAATTTTAGGATCATAAACAATAATTTTACCTAGCTTATAAACCAAATCATGACAAAGTTTGGTATCTTCGCCCGGCCAAAAATGAGAATCAAAACCGCCAACTTTTATGAAATCGTTTTTTCTGACAATTAAATTAAAAGAGGGATAATCATCAACCAGCCGCTTTTTCTCCGGCCGGCAACGGTAAGTCCCGGCTGCACCAGCTCCCAAAGCACTTTGCCAAAACCAACCAGACACTTGTTGTTTTAAATTATCAGTTGCCGGAGTAATGCCTGGGCCACAAACAGCCGCAACTTTGGGACCCTGGAAGTGTTTAAGGCCATTTTTAAGCCAATTGCGACCAGGATAAGCATCATCATCAATAAATGCTAAAATATTGCCTTTAGCGTGTTTAAAAGCCAAATCTCTTTTATCAGCTGGTCCTGTTTTTGTTCCTGAACATAATATCTTTACCCAAGAAGGAAAATTGGTGGTTTGTTTAGGTTTACTAGGGATAATAATAAGCTCGAAGCTTTTAAAACTTTGCTTTTGTAAAGCAGGAATAATTTCCTTAAGAATATGGTCATTAATACTTATAGTCGGAACAATAATACTGAAAAAATATTTCATTCCCTTGCTTTATTACCCAATATTAATTTTAAAATTTAATTCCGGATCATAACGCCATTTTCTTTTATTGCTATCGTCATAATAATGTAGAATCTTTAATCGATAAAAAACCGCTAAGGTATCCCAAAGCATATTCCATATTGTTCCCAAAGTAATGCTTGAATACTGCATTTTGCTGGCATCCATAGCTACTGGACCATCATGAATTTTAGTATAACCAACTCTTGCGGCGACGGCTAATAACTCAATATCAATGGCATATTGTTTAACTAAAAGCCTGGGTAACACTTTTTCCAGAACCTTTCTTTTAAAAATTTTTATTCCTCTTTGACTGTCAGTGATTCTTAAGCCAAACAGGGATTTAGTTAAAAAATGATAGCCCCAACTTAAAATTTTTCTCTTAATCGGGTAATTCTTAATCAGAGAAGCGGAATGACGGATAGAGCCAACAATGGCATCAGACTTGTACCAAAGCATGTGTTCTAAAAGCATAGGCAATCCTTCAGGCGCAATATCCATACCGGCATCAATAAAAGCAATCAGTTGACCTTGGGCTTTGGCAAAACCAAACCTAAGAGCATAACCTTTGCCTCGATTATATTGATAGCCGACAACTTTTAGTTTAGCCGAAGCTAGTTCTTTAGCTTGGGTATAAGTTTTATCAGTCTTGCCATCAACCACACAAATGATTTCATAATCGTAACGGATTTTTTCCAAAACATTTTTAATTCTTTGCAGATCCCTGACAATGGTTTTTTCTTGTTTATAGCAAGGAATTATAACAGACAATATTAGCTTATTTTTTAATGTCATAGCTAATTATATTTTTTGATAAATAGCTCCAAGATGTAAACAAAAATAGGGAGCTATTTTACTTGATTCAATTTTCGTAAAAAATTTTTTCCATATTTTATTTAATTGATCAGGAAGATGATTAGAAAGAGCTGAATCTCGTCCATATATTTTAATTAATTTTAGTTTTAATTTAGTACCAATTATTTTAAGGTCCCTTTTTGAATATTCTGTTTCCCAGCCAAAAGGATGAGTGTTAAAAAACATTCTTAAATGTTTACTAATGGTATATAAATTATATCTCTGAGGGACATCAACGATAAGATAGCCTTTTTTATCAAGAATTCTTAATTGTTCTTTGAGGATAGGTATTGGGTTTTTAAAATGTTCAATTAGTCCAGCAGAAAAAACAACATTAAAAAAATTGTTTTTATAGGGAATTTTTTGGCAATCAGATTTTATACTTATGATTTTAACACCATATTTTTTTGCGGTTTTTTGACAAACCCTTAAAGCTTCAGCAGAAAAATCAAGGGCATAACATTTTGCTCCATATTTAGCCAAAGTAACACAATCACTGCCTGAGCCAGCACCAACTTCTAAAATTTTAAGGTTATTGACTTTTTTATTAAATATTTTTAAAACTTCATTGATAATTTTTATATTAGGCCGGAATAAAATATTTTTAGGAAAAAACTGCCAAATATTGTTCCACCTGGTGATTGTACGGGAATTATTCATAACTTAATTTTAAGTTAATAACTCTTATAACAATAAATGATCCTAAAATCAAACCGATAAAGACACTAAAAATAGAGTTATTAATAATTGTTGTTAAATCATTATGTTTATAAACAATTGAAAATATTTGTAAAAGGCAGGTAGTTAAAGTTATTAAAACAGCCCACTTATTTTCTAAAGCCAGTAAAAATTGGATTAGGCCGGTTAAAAGGGCAAACAAAGTAATAAAGACGGCATAATGGGGGATTAATAAAACTGCTTCATGGTAGTTAGTTCCATAAAGAAGTTTAACAATTAAGTTAGGATACAGTCTAAAAATCAGTAATCCAAAAAAACTTAAACTTGTTAATGTTAAGAAAGTGAAAGTGAAAACTTGACGCAGTTTATTAAAACTATTTTTGTATTTTACAAACAAGGGATAAGCCACTAATAAAATCGTCGTCGAGCCAAAAAAAATTATTTTTCCCAAAACCGAAACGGCTGCATAAATACCTGATTGAAAATCAGGAAAATAATGACGGACTAAAACAATATCAATGGAATAAATTGAGGTTAAACAAAGACTGGTAATAAGGCTTAAGCTGGAAAAACGCCAAAAACTACGAGTTAACTTATAAGGTATTGATTTATCTCCTTGTTCTTTTTGCCAATATTTTTTTACAAAATAGCGGCTTATTATAAGGCCGATTAGACTGGAAATTACCAGTCCGCCAATGGCTCCTTTAGCCTGCCAACCTAGGGTAATTAAAATTAAAGCCCAGGCATTTTTAGTCAATGATTGAAAAATGCCGGTTAAAGAAAAAGATATAAATTTTAATCTCGATTGCAAAACAGATGAATAAGTTGTTAGGGGAAACCATAAAAGTACCTGAAGGCTGAAAATAAAGTAGATGGAAAAATTTGGTAAGTGGAGGAATGATTTAAAGAAAGGATAAATAATTAAAACTAAAAACCAAAAAATAAAAGACAGTTTTAAAGCTTGTTTTTCTAAACAATTAATTATCGGTAAAATTAAAGTAGTGTTTGCTTTAGCCACCAAATTAATGACGGCAAGAGAAAAAGATTGAGTGAGGACTGATAAAAAATAGGTTAAAACAATAAGGCTTTCTAAAAGACCATAGTCCTGGGGAGATAACTTATTGCCGGAAAGAAAATGATAAAGATAGTTTAAAAAACTAATAATGCCGCTTCCTAATAAAACGACAAAACTATCACCCAAAAATTTATTATTTTTTAAAAATTTTTTTGCTTTGGCAATCATGTTTTTTAAAATGGCTAATGGTTTTATAGAATAGATAAATTAATCCAGTGATAAAGGTAATAAAACTTATTAATAAACCTGCCGAATATATTCGCTGGGGCAAAAATTCAACAGTTAATTCATAATGAGGCTGATTATTTACATCTTGGGGAATAATATACCAACTATTAGCAAAGCCATTGACTAATTTATGAGTATTAGAGGCAATTGGTTTATTGTTTTGAGACAATTGCCATTCTGAGCGATAAGTTTCCGAGAAAATTAAATAATATGGTTCCTTGGCCTGGTTGATAAGGACTTGATATTTAGTCGGATTGATTTTTGTAAAAGTAATTTGGGGGAGATTAGGAGGATAAAGTTTGTTTTTTATCATCAGGTTAGGTTCAGCGGTTAAATTTAAATTTTTAATAGTAAAGTTGGGAGGTTGATTATTTTCTGCTTCAACAAAAAGATATAGTTTAGCCGTGTTTGCAGAGGGCCTAGTTTTAAAAACAGTACTAACTTCTTTTATTTCATTTGGTTTTGTTTTAGCAAGCGTTTGTTCAATCAGAGGAGTTTGTTGGTCATCTTCAACAAGAGCAAAAAGTGGTTTTCCTTGAGAGCAGGAATAGCTAAAACTCAATTTTAAACTTGTTGCCGGTGAATAATTTTTGACATTGCAGACAACCAATTGGGGATTGTTAGGAGCATTTTGGCAGGTTTGCTGGATTAAATTTTCTGCTGAAGGGAGATTAATAACAAGATTATTTTCTTTTTTACTAGAATCTGCTTTATCCAGCTTTAACCAACTTTTTTCTTTTAAGAGGTAGGCTTCGGATTCTTTAGTCTCATCAAGATTAAAAGAATACTCCATATTAGTAGTTTTGTTTTGGATTTGAGCTTGATTAAGAAAAATAGCTGAATCTAATTGATAATCAGTTGAGGAAACGATTTCGGGTAAAATATTTTCGTTGGCATTAGTATAAATAATTTGCGAAGGAATATAAAAATGGGGTAGAAAATCACGGTTTTCGTAAATATCAACGGTTTGAAAATCGGTTTTTATCAGTTCTAAACCCTTTTGTTGGCCTAGATTGTGATCGATGATTTTTTGATAATTAGTTTCTCCGGGAATAAAATTATGATAAGAGCCAAAGGGTTGGTAATGAGGGTAAATAATCATTTTAACATTAGCCAAACCAAGCAGTTTACCAAGCTGGGGGATTGAATTTGGCGAATAAAGTTGTTCGATAGTCGCTTTGGCCAAAGCTGGATGCAGACCTTCTAAAAAAGTTGGCTTACTATAAAAACCAAAATTCCAGGTATAGGAAAAATTAGTTGGTCCAGGCCAAGAAATAAAATAGGGCGGTAAAAAAGTAATCCTGAAATCTTCGGGAAAACTAGCAATATAATCAAAAACTTTTTTTTCTTCGGGATCAATTTTATTTAGTTGTAAAGACAGTGGTTGAGAGTCTTGTTCATATAATGGTTTGGTGAGAGGCCGAAAAAACCAGGGATAAAAGAAGATAAGCCCAAAAATTACCACAATTATTTTTAAAATCGTTTTATTTGAGTTTATAAACTTGCTTTCAATTGTTTGTAAAACAAGGGGACAAAGAATTGACAAAGGTAAAAATACTAAGGGTAAAAATCTTAAGGCATTGACAAAACCAGCAAAAACAGGAGGAAGAAATTTAAAAAGCAGAGAATAAAAAATTTTACCAAGGATAGTTTTGGTGCCACAAGAAAGAATCACTCCCAAACAAAGGATAAGAGAAAAAAAGACCACTTTCCGATTTTTTTTTAAAATAAAAAGACTGCTAAAGCTTAAACCAAAAAGGAGGAGAACGATAAGAATATAAAAAGGTTTAAGATACTCAGGAAAAGGATAAACAAACTCGGTATATAAATTATTGGCAAAATTTAAAGTAATAATATTTATTAACGGTTGACTATGTTGGTTAAGATATTCCACTTGTCCGATTAAATATTCTTGACTGCTAACATCTGTCATAACCTTAAATTGTATATTTGAAGAATTTAAGAAAAGAATAAAAGAGTAGCAACCGACTAAGCAAAAACCAAGACATAATAACAAATAGTTAGTTAAGACTTTTGTTTTTTTCCAGGAATTAATTAGCGAAAAAAAGAAAAAAAGGACAACTAAAATAGCAGCAATAACCACAATGTTGGGCGCGCCAGTTAAAAAAGGAAAGACAAGAATAGCAAGAATAAGATTATTTTTAAATAAAGCAAAACAGAGAAGCGGAATCATAATATAGGCCATAAGATAGGAGAGGTGTCCGGCAATTAAACGGCTGTAAAAAAAAGGTGATAAAGAATATAATGTTGCCGCCATGCCTGCCCAGTAAGCTGACAATTTAAATATCTTTTTAGCCAGAAGAAAAAAGATTAAAAAAGATATTGATAAAAGTAAAAAAGGTGTGATTTTAGAGACGGCCTCGCCGCCTAAAAAGGAATAAGTCCAAATAAGAAAACAATAGGCAACCTCTGTTTTTAGTTGAATAAAAGTACCGCCAAAAGCACTATTGTTCCAACTAGAAAAAATACTATTCTTAACAAGATTAAAATACTGTGGAGAAAAGTTAGGAATCCACCAATCCCAGGTATGGCCAATAATGCCTAGTTTAAAAAAGATACTGCGCAATGAAAAGGCAGTCAAAACCAGAAAAAAGATGGCGGCTAAAAATTTTTTATTTTTTTTCATAATTTAACTGTTTTAACAATTAATGTTCTTCCTAAGGTAGGAAAGAGACGAGCGAGCAGTATCGTGTTTAGTTTACCGTCAGGAGTTAAATGAATAAGATCAGAAGAAAAATGGCTAATTTTAAGTTGATGACTTAGGAGCAAATCAAACAAAGTTTGTTTGACAAAATAGCGGAGATGACCAGCACTATATTTTGTTAACCTTGTTTCAATAGCTGGGTTTAGGCCGCAAAGAAGTTGGAGTCTTCTTCCCAGAGTGGCCAGATTAGGCGTGGTAATAACTAATTCACCTCCCGTTTTTAACTTCTTTTTAATCTTAGTTAAAAAAAGGTCAGGATCAAAGATATGTTCGATAATTTCTGCTAATAAAATAACATCAAAATAGTTATTCTTAAAAGGCAATGGTTGAGTTTCTATATTTAAAGTTAATGCCTTTAAACCATTTTTCCTTGCTTTTTTGACTGCAGTAGAAGAAATGTCTAAACCATAAACTTGATTTTTGTTTTTTAAAAGAAGTTGGCCGATTAGACCAACATCGCAACCAACATCTAATACTTTTTTATTGCTTCCAACTAGTTTGACAATTTTTTTAACTCTAATTTTTTCCGCCGGGCCTAAAAATCTAAGCTGATACTTTTTTTCATAAAAATTTAAAACTTGGTTTATCATTTTTAAGCTATTTTACAAAAATGCCTTGGTAGTTTAAAGTAAGGTCTTTGTTTTTGTCTAAAAAATCAAGAGTTAATAAAATTAAACTCAAAAGAAACAAAGGCAGGAAAAAAATTAAATAAAATAAATAAACAAGATATTTATTATTAGATAATCGAAGGAAAAGAATTTGTAATTCTCTAGCTAAAACTATAAAACGGCCGCCTTGAGGTTTTATTTTTATGGTTTTAAAGCCGGTGGTTTCGGCTAAGTATTTTAAACCGTACCGGGTAAATCTAAAGTAATCATTAGGAATCATATGTTCTTCAAAAGCCATATGGGTAGTTAGAAAAAGTTTGCCCCCTGGTTTTAAAATCCGAAAAAATTCTTTAAAAGCCAAATGAGGTTTAGTAAGATGTTCTAAAACTTGCAGGCATAAAATATAATCAAAACTGTTATTTTTAACCGGGATAGAAGTAGCATCACCAACAAAATCAATTGTTTTTTGAGGATTATTTTTAAGATCTTGGGAGAAATATTGAGATTGCTGAAAGTATTTTTTATAAGGACAGGTACCGGCGCCAATATCAATGATTTTTTTACCCTTCTTATCGTATTTATCAGCAACTGACTTAATAAAACGTTTTACTTGATAGGTGTGATTATGGATTATCTTTTCTGGAAAAATTTTATAAAGTAGATTAATTAATTTTTTATCTTTTATTTCCATTTTTATTGCCAATTATTTTTAATTTTATGATTAATAAGATATCTTAAACCGTCAAAAGTTCCTTGCCAATGGGGAATAAAAAACTGCCAGCCGCGATAAATAATAATTTTGCCACTAATATAAAAAGTAACCGCAGGAAAAAAAATAAAAAGAAACAGAATAAAGTTTAGTTTTGAAGCGTGGCTTTTCATAAAAATCACTCGATTGCGGCTAAAATAATAAGCACGCAAAGGCGCGTTAAAACCTAAAGTTCTGATCGTTTTAGTGTTCTCTAGTTGATTAAGCCGGTGCCAAAGCTTGGCTTTTGGACAAAACATCACTTTAAAACCTGCCTCTCTGGTTCTAAAGCCATAATCAGTATCACCATAGGTCATAAATAAATTTTTGTTGTGGTTTTTAAGTTGAGAGATGACTTTTCTGGTTACCAAATAAGCAGTTGGAGCAAACTGGGTTTCCCGAATTTGATCAAACTGACCTAAATCTTGCTGATTGCAGCCATAATTTTTGGTTTGGCTGGTTAACAAGTTAACCGAAGCGCCGGCATACCAGATAACATTTTTAGGTTTAGAATAATACATTTTGGGGCAGACAAGACCTATTTTAGGGTCTGATTTTGCCAACTTTACCAGCCAAGTAAGTAAATTTTTATCCACCAGCGTATCTGAATCTAAAAATAGGATATAGTCACCTCCAGCTTTGGCTTGACCAGCATTTTTACCGGCATTTAAGCCTAAATTAGTTTTTAAAACCACAATTTTAACTTGGGGGAACTTTTTTTTTACTATCCCGACGGTATTATCTTGAGAATTATTATCAACGACAATAACTTCAATTTGCGGATAATTTAGTCTAAAGACAGAATTAAGGCAATCGACCACAATGTTTTTGCGATTATAAGTAACAATAATAACAGAAACTAGGTTGCTGACAATTTTTTTAACCATAACTCAAAAATCAAAAGAGTCCAGATTTGTTGGGCAGTGCCATTAGCTAAAGTCTGAGCTACAGCCTGACTGTTAAAAAAACCTTCTTTTTTAATTTTTTGCAAGTTGAGTTCTTTTGAGACTAGAGGTTTAAGTTCATTTTTAAGCCAGCTTTCTAAGGGTAAGCCAAAGCCAGTTTTTGGCCGCATGACCAGTTTTTTGGGAAAATATTTTAGAGCCATTGTTCTTAAAATAGACTTTGTTTTAAAACCTTTTAATTTTTGAGAATAAGGAATCTGGCAGCTAAATTTAAACACGCTTTTATCTAAAAAAGGACAATGGATTTTTAAGGAGGCAGCTTTGGCAGCGGCGGAAGTTTTAACTAAATAAAGATCAGGAAGGATAAGATTTTGGTCTAAGAAAAAAGCTTCATCAAGCGGATCATGGCCGTTAAAAAGTCGGTGATATTTTTCTAAATCAGTCAACACAAGCTTATGTCCGCAAAGTTCATAAACTTGCCGGGGAGAAAAAACACTTACCCAGAATTGATTACGGAGATAGACGGGATAGTGAGCATAGCGGAAAAAGCTTTTCCATTTTCCAGAAAAAAGATTTGCCAGCAGAAAAAGAGGCAGTTTATTAAAGCCTGTTTTAAGCAAAAACCAATGGGCTAAATATTTTGGATAGCCAGCAAAATTTTCATCACCAGCATCGCCCAAAAAAGCATGTTTTACTTTTTTACTGGCTTGAGCAAAGGCAAGGTAAGTAGGCAGTAGAGAGGGGTCTGCCATTGGTTCATCTAAAAAATTTATGATTTGTTTGAGAAGACCTTCGGCCTTAAAGGGAGAGAAAGTGATGAGTTGGTGCTTAAGACCGTATTTCCTAGCCACTATTTTGGCAAAGTGAGACTCATCATACTTTTTTTCTTGGTAGCAAATACTAAAAGCAATAATTTTTGAGCGAGAAATTAATTTGCTTAACATCATCGTTACTAAACTGGAATCTAACCCACCGCTTAAAAATATGCCAAGAGGATAGTTTTTAATTTTTTTAAGACATTTTTTAGTAGTCTCTAGGAGAATCGTTTCTGTTTTTTGAATAAGCCTTTCTTGGTTCCAGGATAGCTTTGAGGAATAATCAAACAGATACTTTTTTGCCAATGGTTTTGTTACCCTTTTAAAAATAGTGGCTGGAGCAGGGATAAAGCCATAAAAAAGGTATTTAGCTAAGGACTGACGATCAATTTCTCTACTCATAAGTTTTATTAAACGCTTTTTTAAAAATTTTATGCCAGCTTAAATCTTTAACTAACTTTTGGGTATTGCGGTGCGCTTGCCAGTAGTATTGGTCATCATTTATTAATTTAGCGACGGCTTTAATAAGTTCTTTTACCTGATAGTTAATTAAAATACCAGCTTTTTTTTGAGCAATTTTTTGGGCAATTAGAGGAACGGGAGTAATAATCACCGGCAAGCCGCAGGCAAGATAGTCGATAACCCTAGCCGGCCAGGCATAATAAGAAAAATTGTTTTTTTGGGGATTGTAGGGAGCTAAACCAATGCCCATTTTTGGTAAGATTGATAAAACTTTTTGATGAGGGATTGATCCTAAAACAGTTACTCTTTTATCTAAAGAGGATAAAATTTTTTCATATGGTTTTAGATTATTAATTTTGGGTGTATTGCCAATAACGACTAATTTAATTTGGGGAAACTTTTGCCAGATTTTTGGCATGGTTTTGATGACTAAATCCACTCCTTTATCGGGATGGAGCGCGCCCAAAAGAACTAAAACCTCTTTTTTAACTTGACTTTTAAGGGGTTTTTTAATATTTTGAAAATTAACGCCGTTAGGAACAAAAAGATTTTTGCAGTTGGGAACACCTTGGTTCTTTCTAATTTGAGTAATTTTTTCCGAAAGATTCCAGACAAAATCGGCATTTTGACGGGAAAAACAATCAATCTTAAAGTAAAGCCAATTATAAAAAGGATTTTTAAATCGGTAAGGCATCCAGTCAATCGTATAAAAAATTACTTTATTAACTAAACCTAGTTTACGATAGACGATACCGACTAAAGCATGAAGACAATTAATCCCCAAGTAAAAATCAAATTTATTTTTAAACTTTAAAGTGTAATAAAAAGTTAAAAAAAGATCTGATAGATATTTTAAAAACTCTGGTAGGGCTAAGGGAAGGGAAATAGCCTTTGTTATTAATTTGCCTTTTTTAAATAATCTGACTTGCGATCTTTTATCTTGGCAGTAATAAAAAGGATGGTAAATAGTGACTAAAAGATTGGAATTTTTCGTTAAAAAATCAGTCAGACCTTCAGTTGGCCCACTATGGTCAGTAATATTACTGACCAAAAGAAACTTTTTTTGCTTAAGATTAATCATAAATTTCTTTTAAAATATTAATTTCTTGATTGGCAACTTGATTCCAATCATAATAATTTTTTAGCTTAGCAATAGCCTTCTTCTTTCTTAAATAGGTTTCGTTACTGTTTAAAAGAAGTAAGATTTTTTCAGTAAAAGTCTGACTTTTTCCTAAAGGAACTTTTATAACTTTAGAAGTTAGCTGTGGGGGGAAAATAGGTAAATCATAAGCAATTACCGGCAAATGACATAAGAGGGCTTCATAAATGGCAATTCCCCAACCTTCTTCTAAACTTACGGAGATAAAAATTTTACTGGCTTTCATTAGAGTATAAAGTTGGGTTGATGTTAGTTTGCCTAATAATAAAATATTGTTAATTAAGCCAAGCTGTTTAATCTTCTTTTTTACCTGGTTTTCAATATCTTTAGTCCCTTGGCCGGCAACAGCGAGTTTAGCTTTTGGATTAGTTTGGCAAACCTTTTGCCAGATATTAAGAATATCAAAAATGCCTTTACTAATTCTTAAGCCTCCGGCAAAACAAGCATCATACTTTATTTTTTGCGAAGGAATTTTTGCGATTTTTCTAAGATCGACGCCGTTGACGACTTGATTAATTTTAATTTTTCTCAAAGAGAGGTTTTGGACAGCTTGAGCCGTAGAATGTCCCATCTTAGTATCGTAAACCAGCAATTTATCGACAGCTAAACCGATCAAAAAAAAACTTAATTTTTGCCCTAAAAAGGAAAAAGCATTAACGAGAAAATTTCCCTGCCTTTGCCATGGGGGAGGACAAAGATGGTGAACCATAACCACCCATTTAGTTTTTTTAAAAGTTTTATAAAAAAGACCCGGAATGACATCGCAAAAAACATCAGAAGGTGAATAAACAATATCGACTTTAGGCAGTTTAAAGATAATTAAAATAGAATGAATAGTAGAAACAAGATAACCAAGTAATCTGTCAAATTGATTTTCATTTTTTGTTTTCCAAAAGCTAGCCAGGACTTTGATAAAATGAATCTGATGACTGATTTTTTCTCGCTGAAACATTTTTTGATCACCAATCGTGCCGACAATATTAATCTGAAAATCTTTGGGAAATCTTCGAATAATTTCTACTAATCTACTTCCGCCGCCGCTTTTAGCAGAAGATAAACCGGAGCCATTACAAAAATAAAGAATTTTTAGTTTTTGTTGGTTAACCATATTTCTAATTTTTGACCAATGGTTATCCAAGATAACTCATTTTTAGCCAGCGCCCTAGCCCTTAAAGCCATATTTTTGCCCAAGGACGGGTTTTGAGATAACTTTATGATTGCTTGGGTTAATTCTTTTTTGTTTGATTTAGTTATAAGGCCGCAATGGTAGTTTTTAAGATAATATTTTACTTCACCGACAGCATTGGAAATAATGGGCTTTTTGGCGCAAAGATAATCACCCAGACGAATAGGAAAACGGGCCTTTTCAAACAAGTTATTTTCCATCGGCAGGACTAAAATATCTGCCGCACTTAGCCAATAGGGAATTTCTTGATAAGGGCGCGATCCTTGGCAAATAATATTTTTTGATAAATTGACCGGGGCTTGGGCAGCTCCGACTAAAATAAGCTGGAGATTTTTAACTTTTTTGGCAGCCAGCTGGAAGGATGTGATTAGCAAATTTAAACTGGTAGTATAAGTATTGCCTAAAGAAAGCAAATATTTTTTATTTTTATCAAGATGGAGTTTTTTTAAAGCCTCGGTTTTCGTAATGGGTTTAATGTTTTGGTAGTCAGCTCCATTGGGGAATTTTTTAGCTTTGTGGCTAAAACCAAGTTTTTTTATTTCTTTTCCCAGCAAACAAGAGACATAGGTAATTTTATCGGCAAATAAAAGCGTTTTTCTTTCAAAAAAATAAAATATCGAATTAATTAAATGACCATGATATAATCCTAAACCTTTACCCCAAATATCATCCCAATCAATAATTAAAGTTTTTTTTCTAATAATTTTGGAGACTATCGCCGGAATGGCAATTTGGGGTTGGGCAACGGTAAAAGCATAGAGCAAATCGTATTTTAAAATTAAGACTAGTAAGCAGGTTAAAGGCAAGCGGAGCAAAGCCTGGCCGGTAAAGTATTTATGATAGCAAATTCGAGGCAGAGTAATTATTTTAAATTTTTGGTTAATTTGTTTAGTCCGAATTAAAAGATCAAATCTTTTTCCCGAAGCGCAGATCATCGTAATATTATGACCAAGAGAAGAAAGTTGTTTAGCAAAGAAAAAACAGCGCCAATAAGTTCCCAGACGTTCTTGATTATGATTTAAGATTAAGATTTTCACAACAGCGATTGCCAAACTTTATCTATTCCCTGCCAGACTGAAGTTGTTGGTTGCCAAGAAGACTGGTTGGTAATTTTAGTAATGTCACTAATATAAATTTTATGATCAGCCGGCCGCCAATCAAGGAATTTAAGTTTCAATTTTTGGCCGCCCTTTTTATTTAAATAGTCAATGATTTCTATTAGGGAAACGCTGTTATTCATGCCGCCGCCAATGTTATAGACCTGACCTTGATGCTTTTTAATATTTTCCAGTTGTTCAAGATAAAGTTTGGCTAAATCTGAACCAAAAAGTACATCTCTTACCTGCTTGCCATTGCCGTAGATATTAAGCACATGGTTTTTTATTTTAGCTTTGATAAACCAATATAACCAGCCTTGTTCTTCCGCTCCTTTTTGGAAAAAACCATATATACAGCTCATTCTATTGATAATAGTGGGAACTTGATAAATATGAAAATATTCCTGATGATATAAATCTGCGGCCGCTTTAGAACAGCCATAAGGAGAATGGGGATTTTTACCACAGCCATCCATAGGAAAATCTTCTTTAATGCCTTTTAAATTTTTATTTTGCCAAACATATCGAGTTTTTTCTTCTTTTGTGGTCAACTCATTAACGGCGTCTGAATAAACTTTGTTGGTAGAAGCAAAAATGACCGGAATTTTACCTCTTTGGCGGGCCAGCTCCAAAACATTTAAAGCTCCCAAGGCATTAACTTTAAAATCAAATAAAGGTTTTTTAATTGAGAGGGGAACGCCGGAGTTGGCCGCTAAATTAATAATGGCATCGATTTTGGGAAGAGTTTTAAGTTCTTTTGGCTGGCGAACATCGCCTTTAATAATTTTAGCACCAAGAGTTTTTAAATAAGCGGCATTATCTTCAACTCCCTTACGAAAAAAGTTATCAAAAATGATGACTTGATAGTTTTTCTCTAAAGCTAGTTTGGCAATATTCGTGCCAATAAAACCCGCGCCACCAGCAATAAGAATTCTCTTAAATTTCATAAGCCAATTTTAACACATATTTTAAGCAGAATAATCTTTATAAACAGTTTTAAACCAACTTAAAGCCAGGTTAAAAATTGTCTTGATATTAAAAATATTCGTTGGGTTAACTGATAATATTTGTTGATCCGATAATTTTCTAATTTTTAAGTTTAATCTTCGAGATTGATGATATTTTCCCCTAAATAAATTCTTAAAAAATAAAGCTATTCCTTCAGTTTTTAAAAAAGCAACTTTAGGAACGATAGCGATATAAATGACGGCCATAAAAAATCTTGCCATAATAAGGATAGGGAAAACGGTAAGTAAACCAACTGACGATAAATTTTTATAGTAGGTAGCCAGAAGATTAGTTTCGGTTAATTTTAAAATTTTAGCGACAATGATTTTATTTCTTTTTTCATGATAAGTATAATGACGCATAGTAGCTTTAGGGTTGCAGATAACTTTACTGCCGGTTAATAAAACCCGCCAGCAAAAATCAAATTCTTCGCAAAACATAAAATAATCTTCAGCAAAAAAACCCACTTTTTTAAAAGCGCTGGTTTTAACCAACATACCAGTGATAAGACTAAAAAATACCGGGTAAACATGGTTTTTGTATTTTAAAGGAAGATTTTTTGTTGTTTGACTGTCCAAAAAACCACCAATGATGCCATTAAAAAAATTAATTATCGTCCCACCAGCATTATCAACCAAATCACCTTGCCAATTAAAAGTTAAGCCATTAGCCACTTCAATGTTAGGATTCTGACTAAAAGTATCGATTAGTTGGTAAAGCCAATTTTTGTCTGCTTTAATATCGGTGTTAAATAAACCAAAATAATCAAAATCATTAATAACCTTTTTTATGACGACATTAAAACCTTTGCCGATGCCGAAGTTTTTTTTATTCTTTATAAGAATAACTTGAGGATAATGTTTTTGCACATAGCTAACACTAGCATCAGAAGAATGATTGTCAATAAAAAAAACCTTTTTGTTTTTATATTTTTGCCGTAGTAGCGAGTTAAGACAAGATTTAATAAATGGTTGGCAATTGTAATTTAAAACAACTAAAGCGACTTTTGGCGATTTATGATTAGATATCATTTTTTATTTTCTGGCTTTAATTAGAAACTGCAAAGAAAATATGGTGGGAAAAATTAATCCTAAAATCTTTAAGAAGTAAAACCGCGGTTTAACTAGGTTGTATCCCTTTAGAAAAGTAATTTTAAGATTGGCTTTCCCAAGAAGACGTATAAGCCCGGCGCGGGTAAAGAATCTAAGGTGCGCTTCATCTAATAAGCCGCCCTTAGGATTATAATCAAACTTGCCAAAAAGCAAAGCAAGTCTTAGGGAAATAAAAGCGATATTAGGAACAGAAATAAGCAAAAAACCATTTTCTTTAAGGTAGGGGATGATTGTTTTTAAGGTTAATAAGGGATCTTTGAGGTGTTCTAAAATATCAGAGAAGACAATGACAACAAAATATTTTTTCTTAAAAGACAATTTTTTTATTTGTTCAAGATCACAAATAATAACTTTGTTATAAAAACGCTTAGTAATTTTGGCCATTTGTTTATCTTTTTCAATGCCCGCTAAATATTGCGGCGGTTTTTTCTTGCTTAATTTTTTTCCCAGTAAGCCAGTAGCGCAACCAACATCCAAAACTTTTATTCCTTTAGGAATCTGGTTATAAATATAAGGATTAAAAGTGGCATATTTATTTTTTTTCATTTTTTTCTGATAATTTTATGGGTTAGTAAAAAAACCGGTTTTAAGAATTTAGAAAAAAATCTTGACATTAAAAAAGTAGTGATTTCTTTTAAACCTAAATGGCTAATAACATTAAAAAATATTTTCGGCCGGCGATAAAATTTTATTAAGGCTTTTTTTTGGAGAGTTTCTAAGTTTTTAGCAGAAAGGTCATTAGTATGAACAACAGCAGTTGAGCAGTCGTGAATATTCCAATTAATTTGCTTAAATTTTTTTCTGCCTTGCCATTTAATAAAAGCAGTAGAACCAGGATAAGGAGTAAAAATATTAAACCAAGCCCGATCAAAGGGATTGTTTAAGCTAAAATCGATTGTTTCTTGAATAGTATTTTTATTATCTCCAGGTAAACCAAGAATAAAAAAACCATAAGATTCAATATCGACTTTATGAATATTTTTTAAAACCTTAGGGACAACTTTTAAATTAAGATTTTTATTATTGCTATTAAGAATCTTTTGATTGCCAGATTCAATTCCCAAACCCAAAGAATAACAACCGGCTTTTTTCATTTTTTTTAAAAGAGGTAAAGTGAGGCGGTCAACTCTAACTCCGTTAGGGCACTGCCAGGGAAGATTAATTTTTTCCTTAATCATTAAATCACAAATTTTTTCTGCTCTTTTTATATCCATAGTAAAATTATCATCACAAAAGTGAATTTCTTTTATTTCAAAATCATTTTTTAACATTTTAACTTCCGCTAAGACGTTTTTGGGACTGCGGAACCTAATTTTTCTTTTCCAAGTAACATTAGAAGCACAAAAAGAACAGTTAAAAGGACAGCCGCGGCTGGTAAGGACAGGAGCAATAGGAAAGGTCTTAGCCGGTTCCAAGATTGGAGCAATCCGGTATTTTTTTGGCGGTATCAAATCCCAAGCAGGAAAGGGAAGAGAATCTAAATCTTTAATTAAAGGCCTTGGTTGATTAATGATTACTTTACCATTGGCTGTTTTAAACCCCAGACCCATAATTTTTCTAAAGGATTTTTTTCCTTCCTGAATTGCCGTTGCCAGTTCGGCAAGTGTCAGTTCGCCTTCGCCGATAATGGCAAAATCAGCTTTTAGATCCCTTAGGACCTCTTTTGGCGCAGCCGTAACTTGGGTGCCGCCGATAATAATGGGAAGTTTTTTATGCCTTTGTTTTAGACAATGGATGATATTTTTGCTTTGCTGATAGCCGCGGGTTAAAACCGTAAGACCGACTAAATCTGCTCGAAATTTAGCACTAGTTTTCTGAAAGTCGGTTAAAGAGGCGTTTTTTAAAGTGCCGTCAAAAATTGACACCTGGTGGTGAGCTTTGCGTAAAAAAGCAGCCAAATAGCCTAATCCCAAAGGAGGATGAATAATATGGGCATCATAGTTTGGTTGCAATAAAAGAATCCTCATTTTAGATGGATGTATTATTAGTTTTTTTGATAAATAGCATTTAATTGTAAGGCTTTTGGGTTAAGGTTGATATCCTTTTTTTCCCACTGCCACCATTGTCCTTTTTTTATTAACTTAAGTCTTTCTAGTAAAAGTTGAATTAATTTAATTAAATGACCATTATAAAAGAATTTTTTTAATTGAAAATCACAAAGCTTTAGTTTTTTATTTAAATCTTGAAGACTATAGTGTCTTTGATGACCCATTTTATAATCAGCCCGCCAATAAAAAGGCCATAAAAAAGGCCAGATATTTTTATAGGAATTTGGAACACAGATATAAAGAAAACCATTGTTTTTAAGAATGCGGGAAGCATTGTTAAGCGAATTTTGGTCATTAGCCAGATGTTCGAACACAGAAACAGCTGATATATAATTAAAAGTATTTTTCTTAAAAGGTAAATTTTCGGCGGAGCAAACCAGAAAAGCGGTTTTATTTTCAACACCTTCTTTTTTAGCGAGAATTTTAGCTTTAAGGACTGCTTCTAAAGAAATATCAATGCCAAAAGACAGCCAATGATTTCTTTTGGCCGCTTCAATAGCGGTATAGCCGATAGAACCACAACCGACATCCAAATAAAGCTTAACTTTTTTAGTAAAATCATGAACAAAAATTCTTTTTAACATACTTTGCTGCCAATTTTCTAATTTATAAGTTAAGGGATATAAACTAAAATAGCGGTTAAATTTTTTTAATTGTTCGGCTTCTTGTCTGTTTAATCTATTTTCTTTTAATAAAATAGGCACGCCTTTAATAATCGGGAAGCTTTGCAAGCAAGAGTTGCATAAAAGCTGTTGATTTTTTAAGATTAAACGGTGTTGGCAGTAAGGACAGGCGAGAAATTTTAAGATATTTTTTAGAGTCACTTTTTTTTATAATAACTTAAGATATTTTTTAGAAAAACAAAACCAATTAAAAAACGTAATCCACTTATACCTAAAAACAACATTGGCTGGCTGAAAATTTTTCGCCATTTACCTTTTTCAATAAAAACGCCAAAATATCTATACCAAAGGCCAAATTGTTTTTTAATATCCGGGTTATCTTTTCCCCATTTTCTTATATATTTATTAAAACTTTTAGCATAATAGTTTTTTTTAGCTAAATAGTTTTTTAGGTTAAATTGACTTTCATGATGATAGATAACTGCCTTTGGTGATCTTAAAAGGTCAACTTTACCAAAAGATCTAATTCTTTTATCCAAATCCCAATCTTCTGGGCCGGTTAGACTTTTATCAAAACCACTAGTTTTAATAAAAACATCTTTTCTAATTATCCTAACACAGTCAATAACTGTGCCGTCGTAAAAACTTCTTTCAAAATTACGTGCTTTGTTCCAAAAGGAATTACCAGTAACTTCCTCAGATATATAAAGGGCTACAAAATTGTTGTTTTCTAATTCTGCTACAGCATACTCTATTAATTTTTCTGATAAAGTCATGTCAGCATCTAAAAACATGACATATTTCCCTCGAGATTTTTTTAACATGCCAAAATTTCTTTGGATTGATCTTTCCGGGCCAAAATTAAAAACAAAAGAAGTATATCTTTTAGCAATCAGTTTGGTTTTATCAGTTGAATTATTATCAACGACAATAATTTCTATTTTATTTTGGGGATAAGTTTGATTTTTAATGCTTTTTAAACACTTGGCAATATTTTTCTCTTCATTTTTAGTGGTGATAGTGATAGAGACTAATGGCAATGACATTTGTATAAATTCTTAAAGGAGTATCCTTGCACGTCAGCAAGGATACTCCTTATTGATTCCTTATTGAAAATCAAACCAGTGGCTAAGCACTTTTTTAGCGGCCCGCCAAAAAAATGGCAGGTCAGCAAGCGATCTAATTGAGAAGAGTTTTTTTATAAAAAATGACGGGATTAAAAAGGAAGTATAAAGGCTTTGTATTAATTGTAAAATTTCTTTAGCTTTTATTTTTGTTTTTAAGACCGGCTGTTTCATATCATAATCATTCCAATTTAAAGTTTTTAGCAAATGGTTTTTTTGTGCCTGGTTAAAAAGCTTTGTTCCCGGGTAGGGAATAATCATAGTTGCCTGTAAGGAATCAATTAAACCTTTTTTGAATAAATTACTGACAAAAGCTAAAGTAGTTTGGGCATCAGTTTTTGTTTCCCAGGGATAGCCGATCATGCAGGTTAAGTGAGGCTGAAGGTAGCCATTAGTTTCATTATTTACTTGTTTTATAATTGCCAGTTCTTTTTCTACTAAATCAACCCGAATACCTTTATTAAGTTTATCTAAAGTGGTTTGATTAGCTGATTCCAAGCCAAACAAAAGCATCCGAAAACCAGCCTTAGCCATAAGTAAATAATCTTTTTTAGTTAATACTCCAAATCTCATATTGCAGTCGAAATAGATTTTTTTGTTATACCGATGTTTGATCATCCCTTCACAAAAATCTTTTAACCACTGACCGACAGGAAAAGTGCCGGTATCATCCATAACTTCTTTGATTTGATAATTCTCAATCAATTGGCCAATTTCGTTTAAGACATTATCGACCATTCTTACGCGATATTGAGGATAAAGTGTTGTCCAAGAACAAAAAGTGCAGCCAGAATTTTTTCTATGCCAACAATCTCTTCCAGCCATAATATAAGTGCCGGGAGTTTTTTTATAATTGCCATTTTGATAAGCATATAGCTGCCATTTAGTAAGTTCACGATCAATGAGAGGTAATCTATTTAAATTGTGGTCTAACTTAAACCTACCAGTATTTAGTATTTGGTATTTTCGTCCAAAGGACGATCGGCCTTGGGTAGAAGTATTTAGCCTTTTTCGACAATATATGCCTGGTTCGAGTTTTGTCTCTTTAGTTAAATGGTTAACTAAATTTAAAAGCAAGAAATCATAATCGCCTCCAGTTAACACATAATCAACTTGAGAATTTTTAAAACTTTCTTCTGGTAAAGCCGTAACATGATCGCCAACTAAAATAATGGATAATGATTTTAGTTTATTAATTATTTTCCAGTGTTGTTTAATTACTGGAGTTTTGGTTTCCATCATCAGTAAATCTGCCTTTTGTTTTTTAACTTCAGTCAACCATTTTTCTAAAGTCCAATTTTGGGCAATGCCATCAAGCCAAAAAACTTGATGACCGGAATTTTTTAACATCGTGGCCGTATAAGCTGGAACAATAGGATAAATATAAGTAGAAGATTTAAACCACTGGAATTGCCGATTTTGGCTTAAAAGAGGCGTACCTTTAGTTGATATTAAAGGTGGATAGCCGATAATAATTTTCATTATTCTTAGAATAGCACAAATTTTAATACTGGCAAGATAAAGAAGTTTTTATTATAATAAGAGTTATGTTTAGAACAAAAATTGTGGCCACTTTAGGTCCAGCGACTGATACAGCTGAAAAGATTGGTGCGATGATTAAAGCGGGTGTATCAATTTTTCGTTTTAACACCCGTCATGGCGATATTAGTTGGCATCGGGAAAAAGTAAAATTGGTGCGTCAGGTAGCCAAAAAATTAGGTAAACCAGTGGGAATATTAATGGATCTTCAGGGGCCGGAAATAAGAATTGGTGTTTTCCCCGAAGGCGGGATTAATATTAAAAACAACGAGGAAGTTGTTTTTAGCGACAAAGAAGAAAGTGAGGGAGGATTAAAACATATTTATATTTGTACTTTGCCTTTTATTTATGGTTTTAAACCAGGAAGTACGATTTATTTAGATAATGGTTATTTAGAGTTTAAAGTTGTTAAAGTAGAGAATCAGGGCAGAAAACTGATTGCCAAAGCGATTAAAGGTGGATTTTTGAAGAGCAATAAAGGAGTAAATCTACCTGAGTTAGAAATTGATCTACCTTCGTTAACGGCAAAAGACTTAACCTTTATCCGTATGCCGGAAAATAAAGAAGTTGATTATTTTGGCTATTCGTTTGTACGCGATAAAAATGACATGGTTTTACTGAGAAAAGAATTGGATAAACAAAAGCTGTCAACTGGTATTGTAGCAAAAATAGAAAACAGGCAGGCAGTAGATAACTTTGAAGAAATTTTAGCTATGGCAGACGCAATTATGGTTGCCAGAGGTGATTTAGGTATAGAACTTCTTCCAGAAGAAGTGCCTTATTGGCAAAAACATATGATTAAGCGTTGTCGGGAAGAAGCTAAACCAGTAATTACGGCGACCCAAATGTTGGAATCAATGATCCAAAATTCCCGGCCAACCAGAGCCGAAGTTTCTGATGTCGCTAATGCTATTTATGATGGGACTGATGCGGTAATGCTTTCAGCTGAATCAGCTTCGGGTAATTATCCCTTGGAAGCGATTAATATTATGGCGAGAATTATTAAGCGCTATGAAAATATTGCTGACAAACTTGAGATTAATCCTAAAATTGACGATTTACCCAAAGCGATTACTTACTCGGCTTTTAAAATATTACAGAATGATTTTATTCAAAAAATTAAAATTGAAGCCTATTTAATTTTTACCGAGACAGGCAAAACAGTCCACCTATTATCCCGATTTAGACCAAAAATACCAATTATGGCGATGACGCGAGTAAAAGAATTAAGAGGAAGATTATGTTTAGTCTATGGAGTAATTCCTTTTTATTGCGGTTTTCCCGAAGGAAAAATTCAATCATTAGTTTATTTTTTATCTTATTTAAAAGAAAAAGGCTTATTTAAAAAAGGCGATGATATAGTTGCTATTCATGGTCATAACTGGCGAGTTCCCAGCCAAACAAATACAATTAGGGTAGAAAAAGTAGAATAGGTAAATTGTATGGATAATCAACTGCCCGATAATAATCAAACATCAACACAATCACCAACTTCAGGGTCGGGATCGGCAGCATCTTTATCACCAATCAATCAGGGAACAACTCAAACTCAACAACCACCTGGAGCGCCAGAGATAAAAGAAAATCGGGGATTAGCTGGTTCGTTATTTAAAGAGGGTGAACCGAGGGTAATTGAGAAAAAAGATTTTGAACCAACAGCTGAGGTTAAAGAGTGGGTGAGTGAAGTTAAAGAAGCAGAGGAAATTACTTTACCCCAACCGATAAAAGATGAATACGGTCAAATTTTAATGGAAGCGGCGACACCGGTTAAACCAAGAATTGTTTTACCTTTAAGTCAGCCAAAAACACAGCAGGCATTACATAAAAAAATTATTGAATCAATTAGATGGTTAGCTGAATGGTGTTTAAGGTTATTAAAAATGTTTCCTAAGAGAGTTGATTATGGATCTGATAACTAATATTACCAATATTACCAATATTATTGAGTATTTATTTATTTTAATGCTTATTAGCGGTGTTGGCCTCTTGGGTTTGTTTGGATTATCTTATTTGTTTGTTTTATGGCTTAAATTTCGCCACCGGGAAGAAAAAAGCTTAAATTCAACTTTATTACAAGTTTCTGTACCTCGTGACAATGAAGTAAAAATTGATGCGGCCGAGCAAATGTTTGCCGGTCTTTATGCGATTAAAAAAAGTGGCTTTGGGTCGCAGTTTAAAGCCGAAGATAATATTTCTTTTGAATTAGTAGCCAGAAAGGAAGATATTCGTTTTTATGTTGTTGTTCCCAATAGCTTGAGAGATTTATTAGAGAAACAGATTCATGGTGCTTACTCGGGTGCAGAAGTGAAAGAAGTTGATGAATACAATATTTTTTCAGAAACAGGGAAAGTGGTTTTTGCAGAAATGAAATTAAAATCAGCGGCTTATTATCCGATTAAAGTTTTTAAGGAATTACCGACTGATTCATTATCATCACTCACTTCTTCATTAACTAAAATGGAAGACAACGAAAGTGCAGCCATTCAAATAATTATTGCCCCCGCAGTCAAAGGTTGGAAAGCAGCCGGCAAAGCCTATGTGGCTAAATTAAAAAAAGCTGAAGCTGATCCAGAATCAGCTAAATATAATGTGGATCCTAAAGATTTGGAAGCAATTGAAAATAAATGCGGTAAAGTGGGTTTTGAGACAACAATCAGGATTGTTATCTCCGCCAATACTAAAGAAGCAGCCAAAAGCCATTTAGATAATATCAAAAGTAATTTTGCCCAATTTACTTCTGGACTTAATAATTTTGGTTCAAAAAAGATTTGGTTAAAGAAATTTTTTATGGTTGATTTTATTTATCGTTATCAGCCAATTTTTGGGGCAAAGTCTATTTTAAGCAGTGAGGAATTGGCAACCATTTTCCATTTTCCTAATAAATCAGTCGAAACGCCTCACATCCATTGGTTATCAGCTAAAACGGCACCAGCACCAGCAGAAATTCCTAAAGAAGGATTATTTTTAGGGAAAAGCACTTATCGAGGAATGATTAGGCCGGTTTTTATTTCTGACGAAGATCGGCGCCGGCATATGTATATAATCGGCAAAACCGGTACCGGAAAATCAGAGTTTATGAGTGATATGATTTTGCAGGATATTCGAGCCGGCAGAGGCGTTTGTTTTGTTGATCCTCATGACACGATTGAAAAAATATTAGAACTGATTCCACCGGAAAGAGCCGAAGACGTGATTTATTTTGATCCTTCAGACACTTCTCGACCAATGGGGTTAAATATGTTAGAGGCTAAAACTGAGGAACAACAACACTATGTAACAACTTCAATTATTGGGTTAATGTATAAGCTTTATGATCCGCATAAAACCGGTATTATCGGTCCAAGGTTTGAGCATTCCATTAGAAATGCGATGCTAACGGTTATGTGTGAGGAAGGCAGTACTTTTGTAGAAGTAGTAAGATGTTTAACTGATGCCAAGTTTGTTCAAGAACTATTGCCTAAAGTAAAAGATCCAATTATTAGACGTTACTGGACTGATCAAATTGCCCAAACATCAGATTTTCATAAAAGCGAGGTTTTGGACTATATTGTGTCTAAATTTGGCCGGTTTGTGACCAATAAAATGATGAGAAATATTATTGGCCAGTCAAAAAGTTCATTTGATTTTAGACAAGTAATGGATGAAGGCAAGATACTACTTATTAATTTGGCCAAAGGAAAAATTGGGGAAGAGAACAGTAATTTTTTAGGTTTAGTGTTGGTACCAAAAATTTTGATTGCAGCCATGAGCCGCCAGGATATTCCTGAAGAAAAACGCCGGGATTTTTATTTATATGTTGATGAATTTCAAAATTTTGCTACGCCTGATTTTGCCCAAATTTTATCAGAGGCGAGAAAATATCGGCTTAATCTAAACGTGGCTAATCAATTTATTGGCCAAATTGAAGATGAAGTTAAAGATGCGGTTTTTGGCAACGTGGGCACCTTAATTGGTTTTCGAGTTGGAGTGACTGACGCTAATTATTTACAGCATGAATTCCAACCAACTTTTTCCGAGAGTGATTTGATTAATGTGGAAAAATATCATGTTTACATTAAAACTTGTGTTCATAATGAACCAATGATACCTTTTTCTATGGATTTAACTAAGGATGTCGCAAGAATTAATCAGATCCGCAGTACTAAAGTAGCAGAAATGATTAAACAGCTTTCCCGCTTAAAATTTGGCAAGGATAAGGAAATTGTCGAAGCGGAGATTGCGCAAAGAGCTCGTCTCTAAAGAAGCGGAAGATATAAGATGTAAGATCTAAGATCTAAGATAACAAGCGCCTTTAGAGCGCTTTTTTAATGCAAAAAAATTAGACCTTTAGTATAATATAGCCGTGGGCCGGTAGCTCAGCGGTAGTAGCGATACTCTTATAAAGTATAGGTCGATGGTTCGAATCCATCCCGGCCCACAATTATGTGGAATATTATTTACTTTGAGAGTTCTCGTGGTGAAAGATTTGTTAGTGATTTTATTGATAAACAAACCTCAATAGTTAAAGGCAAGTACGTCGGAATGATTGATTTTCTGGAAAGATATGGACCATTTTTAAGTAGCAAATATACTAAAAAAATAAGAAGAGACTTATATGAGTTAAGGATAACAGGTAAAGAGCAAATTAGAATTTTTTATACGGTTTTTAAAAAGACGGTTATTTTAGTTCATGCCTTTAAAAAGAAAACCCAGAAAACTCCTTCTAAAGAAATTAAAACAGCAATTTTAAGGCTTAGCAGAATATAAGCAAGCTTGACATAACATAACATATATGTTATATTTAACTTATGAATAAAATAAAAAAAATTACCAGAAAAAAATGGTTGACATGGGAAGAACACAAAAAAGAATTAATGAGAAATCCGGCAGTGGTAAAAGTTTATCAAGAATTACAGCCGGAATTTGCGATTGTTAGGAAAATCATTGAGGCTAGAGTTAATAAGGGGATAACGCAAAAAAAATTAGCTCAAAAAATGAAAACCAAACAATCAGCTATTTCTCGTTTGGAGTCGGGAAACGCCAATCCTTCCTTAAACTTTCTTCAGCGCTTAGCCAAAGCTTTAAATTCCCATCTGGAAATTCGTTTTCTTCCAAATTAAAAAATTTCTTCTGGTTATTTAGCCTGGAATTTGGTAGAATTTAGGCAAGAAAAATATAAATAACCTCCTGCCCTTTCTAAAAGATAATGAACCAGATAGAAGCTAATCCTAGACATGTTCCTGAGATTGTAGACTACGTAGTCGATAGGTTAATGGCGGAGGGGTATGCTGATCTATCTGACCGGTCAGATTTACATCTCTACCAAGATAGATCTCTTCACCGGCAAATGATGGAGGGAAAAATTGAGCATACAGAAGATGTAGTTTGCGCTACCGATGATATTATTAGAGAAATGGGAGGAAGAATTGAAGGTTCTGAAGAGGAATGGAATTCTTATCAGGCTGGAGCTATTGCTCGCCTGCATGACATAGGCAGATTTACCGAAATAACAAAATATGGAACTTTTAATTCAAGAGTCACTGGTTTTGATCATTCTAAGGATGGAGCTTTAATCTTTGACTTTCTTTTTGGAAACAGTGATGAAGGTAGAATTCTTGAAAGATTGGGTTGTGATCTACAAGTAATAGAGGAGGCAATTTCTTATCATAGTGTTAAAGATTATCGAGGGAATAATCAATATGTTTATCTTATTAGAGATGCTGATAAGTTAGCTTTATTAAGAAGATTAGATTTTCAAGAGGATGTTATCAATAGGGATCAAAATTTAGCTGCTGAAGGATATTCAGCAGATGTGGTAAGACAGGTATTAGCAGATCATACTTCGGTGTCACATGGGACAGTGTTGACTAAGGCAGATTCTTTGATTAGACTTTTTGCTTTTTTGTTGAATATCAATTTTGATGCCACCAAAGGGCTTCTTTTAAGAAGTGCTTTTTTACCAGAACTTATAAAAAAATTTCAAGAATATTCTCTACCTAATGAAGTAATTAAAGCAATGATAAATGTGGTGGTTGAAGAATGGAACAAGACAGCAAAAACAACAACATTTACTCGTCAAGACTTTCCTCTTGTTGAATAAATTTGGCTAAGAAAAATTTTAAAAAATCCCAAGGTGTCAAGATCATACCACCTACGAGGTGGTAGAAATGGACAACCGAGTGCTTCTATGCCTACTAAAGAGTGTAAAAAATAATATTTTTACGTGTAATTAAGACAAGAAAGTTTAAAGCTCTTTAAGTTTCATTTTGGGAGGGTTTTTTTCTTTAATGAGCTTTAAGTATTTTTCCGTGGTGGAAAGCCGTTTATGGCCGACAATCTTAGAAATTAAGACCAACGGCGCACCGCCTCTTAATTGGTGATTAATAAATGTATGGCGTAGATCATTAACAGTTGCTTCTCTAATACCGGCAATCTTAAAGTAGCGGTTAACTGCGCCGCGGATGTTTCTGACTAAAAAAGGTTTGCCGGTTTTAGTCAGAAATAAAATTTTTGCTTTTGACTGCGGCCGAATTTTTGAATAATTATCCACTGCCATTTTTACTGATGGGTTGAGGGGAATTTCTCTTGATTGTTGAGAACCGTAAGCGGTAATCTGCAAAAGATTGTTTTTAAAATCATCAACTTTAAGGTTGGCCAGTTCGGCAATCCGGATACCAGTTTGTAAAAAAAGCTCAACAATGGTATACATACGTAAATCTTGGCGGCAGGCATCACGTAAGGCTCGATACTCTGTTTTAGTTAAAATACGGGGTGCCTTGGATTCATAATGAGGGTGAGAGATGTTAAGAGCCGGATTTTGATTGATGACTTTTTCTTTACTCAAGAACTTAAAAAAGGTTTTTAAAGAATTAATTTTACGAGAAACAGATTTGGGGGTATAGTTTTCTTGGCTAAGCTGCTTTTTGAATTGATTTAAATCTTCACTAGCAATCTGGTCAGCCTTGGTTTTTTTGTTTTTCTGGCAGAAATTAATTAACTGATCCAGGTCAGAACCATATGCTAGAATAGTAGCAGAAGAACGGCCTTGTTCTTTTAAATATTTCAAAAAATTTTTATGAGCTGACTTAAGATCAGCGGAAAATCCTGTCATTTATTTATTATCCCTTAAAAAGGCAGAACAATTTTCAAAGACTTATAATAACATTAAAGAGGATAAATGTCAATTTTTAAAAGAATTATTAGCTACGTTTTTTTAATTACTGCCATAATTTTAATAATCGGCTGCTTTAAAAATATTTGGCGTCTTATACATGCCGATAAAAACCTTAAGGAAACAGAGAAAAAATTGGCCGTTATTAAAGAAGAAAACAGCCAAATTAAAGAAAAAGAGATCTATTATAAAAGCGAACCATTTTTAGAGGAACAGATAAGAGATAAATTGCAAATGGCTAAGCCAAATGAGGTGGTGGTGATTTTACCCGAAGAGCTGCAAAAGCAGCCAGAGCCAGAAATTTATATTTTTAAAGATAAAAAAACCGATGAGGTAGAGGTTAATAACAACCAACAAGAAGCTAATTGGCAAAAATGGCTAAAGCTGTTTTGGGACTAGACTTTTTTTTAAAAAAAGATTAAACTACCTTAGTTATTTATTTGATTAAGGAGTAATTATTAGAAAACTTCTTTAAAATTATTTTTAAAAGTTTTTTTAATCTTTTCTTCTTTGGTTAGCTTATCTACTATATATTCCATTATATTTTTTCCCACAAAAAAAGGGGGTGATTATTTGTGAGCGATGACAATCAACCAGTAGTTGATCAGCCAACACCAGTAGCTGATGCCAAAGCAGATGATTCAGCGAAAGCGGACGTTACTGCAGTAGGCACAGACCAATATGGTCGTCAGATGTATGAAACAACCTGCGGTTCTTGTGGCAAGAAAACTCAGGTTCCTTTTAAACCAGCTGGTGATAGACCAGTTTATTGTCGAGAGTGCTATTTACAGCGTCGCGGCGGAGATCGAAGAAGTAGTGGTGGAGGTGGTGGTGGTGGTGGAGGTGGAAGGAATTGGCAAAGATCAAGATAAATTAACTTGTTTTTTTCCGCAAATTTTGCGATAATTAATTAATGTATTTGCCTAAATTTACAATTACTCAAACAATATTGAAAAATATTGGTTTAGCAGAAGCTTGTAAAGAGGTGATTACGACGGCGCCGCTAATTCCTGCTTGGGAAAAACAATTTCAATCAGAAGCAGCGGCCAGAACAATTCATTTTGGCACTCATCTTGAAGGTAATGACCTGTCTTTTGATCAAGCCAAAAAAGTGATTGCCGGCAATGTAATTATTGCCCACCAGCGCGATGTCTGGGAAGTGATTAATTATCGCAATGTTTTGCGCTTCATTGAAAAACTCGAAGAAGAGAAAAACAAAGGTTTTATCTATAACCAAACAATATTAAAAAAAATTCACCGGTTAACCGTAAGTAAAATTTTAGATAATACTAATGCTGGTGAATACCGCAAAAGCAGGGTGGTTATTAAAAATAGTCAAAATGGCGAGGTAGTCTTTACACCCATTTCTCCCTTAGAAGTACCGTTTCAGTTAGATGATTTTTTTAGCTGGTTAAATTCCGATCAAGGAAAATTGATGCATCCGGTTTTGCGGGCAGGTATTAGTCATTTTGAACTAGTGAGAATTCACCCTTTTACCGATGGTAATGGCAGAGCCAGCCGAGCATTTGCCACTTTAGTGCTTTTTTTAGAAGGTTATGATATTAAAAAATTTTTCTCCATCGAAGAACATTTTGATAAAGATCCTTTGGTTTATTATCAAGCCTTAGGGTCAGTAAGTATTCATCAGGGCGATTTAACTTATTGGCTAGAGTATTTTACCAAAGTATTAGCAATTGAACTAACCAGTGTTAAAGAAAAAGTGAGACGATTATCTTTAGATGGTCGGTTAAAAGACAAGCTTGGTCGGCAGATTGCCCTTTCGGAAAGACAAATAAAATTAGTAGAATACTTAAAAATTAATGAACGTTTACTGACGCAAGAAGCTAAAAAATTGTTACCGCTAATTAGTGAAGATACAATTTTACGGGATTTGAAGGATTTAATAAAAAAAGGTATAGTGAAAAAAGCAGGCAAAACCAAAGCAGCCTGTTATATTTTAACAAGATAATGGAAGCAACTGACCCACAGTTTTTATATATGGTGTTGATCCTGCCCAGCTTGTTTGGATTGACTTTAGTGGGTGAAGGATTAAATAAAATAATGAAATCAGAAATGATGGGTTGGATGAGTATTGTTTTTGGGATTTTATTTATTGGGGTGGTGATTTTTGCTTATTTTTTTATTTCAGGAAGAGTGATGATTTAATAAATCAGTTTGTTGAGGTCGACCGCCAAAATTTTATTTTTGGCTTTCTCGACAACAAATTGTGACCCGGTTTTCGCAGTTGCGCTCGAATTATCTTTAAGATATGCAATAAAGTTTAAGGCGAGACGCTCTTAACGAAAACACTCTCAAATTTGTTGCCTCGACGCCAAGAATAATAAAAATTTGGTGGGTTCCCCGCACTCTTTCTTAAATTTGTTAACTTAATAATGTTTTAAATAATAAATGCAATTTAGTACTTTTTCTTCTTATTTAGCTAAATTAGAAAAAACCTCTTTGCGTAATCAAATGACGCAGATTTTAGCCCAGTTATTTAAACAATGTGATCCCCAAGAAATTGATAAGGTTTGCTATCTTAGCTTAGGTCAGTTAGCGCCTAAGTATGAGGGAATTGAATTTAATATGGCGGAGAAATTAATGATTAAAGCAGTGGCGCAGTCAACCTTAATTGATAAAGTAATTGTTCTAAAAGATTACAAAGAAAATGGCGATTTGGGCAATACAATAGAAAAATTTAGAAAGGAAATTAAAAAATCAAGCAGTAAAAATTTAAATATTAGTGAAGTTTATAATCAACTTTTACTAATTGCCCAAGAGAATGGAGAAGGATCGGTGGAAAGAAAAATTAATAAGATGGCCAATTTACTGAAAGAACTGGATCCTTTGTCAGTTAAATATGTGGTAAGAATGCCTTTAGGAAAATTAAGATTGGGTTTTTCTGATATGACAATTTTAGACAGCTTATCGTGGTTAGGAGCAGGGAATAAATCATTGCGTCCCCAATTGGAAAAAGCTTTTAATGTGCTGGCTGATATTGGTAAGATTGCGAGGATATTTAAATTAAAAGGTATCAAAGGTATCAAAAGTATCAAAAGTGAAGTCGGGGTGCCGATTAGGGCAGCTAAAGCAGAAAGATTAGCTAATGCAGAAAAAATTTTGGAAAAAATGGATGGTCAGTGTGTTTTAGAGCCAAAATATGATGGTTTTAGGGTGCAAGTACACCTAAATAAGATCAAAGATCTAAGATCTAAGATTGAAGTTGAAGAAAAAAATCTAGAATTATTTTCTAATAAAGAAAAAAAAGAATATTTTGTTAGAATTTTTTCGCGAAACCTGGAAGATACAACGCATATGTTTCCGGAAATTGTTAAAGCAGTACAAAAATTACCAGTTAAATCGGTTATTTTAGATGGTGAAGCGATTGCCTTTAATCCTAAAACCAATGAATTTTTACCTTTTCAGGAAACAGTCCAGAGAAAAAGAAAACATGATGTAGAGAATAAAGCCAAAGAAGTACCCTTAAAAGTATTTGTGTTTGATATTTTGTATTTAAATGGTGAGTTGTTACTTAATAAGCCTTTTAAGGAAAGAAGGAATCTATTAGAAAAAATCTTGATAAATCAAGAAAATCAAGGTTCAACCTTGAAAATTACGGAACAGAAGGCGGTTAGCAAAGCAAAAGAGTTTAATGCTTTTTTTAAGACTGTCGTTAATGAAGGTTTGGAAGGATTAATGGCTAAAAAAACTGATTCAATTTATCAAGCCGGAGCGAGAAATTTTAATTGGGTAAAGTATAAGGTGGGAATGAAGTCAGAATTAGCTGATACGATTGATTGTGTGGTAATGGGATACTACTATGGCAAAGGCAAGCGAACGACTTTCGGGATTGGCGCGTTTTTAGTTGGTATTCCTGACAAAAATAAGATTTTAACAGTTTCAAAAATTGGTACTGGTTTAACTGATGAGCAGTGGCAAACAATATTTAAAAGTTTAATAAGTTTAAAAATATCAGAAAAACCTAAAGAATATGTGGTGGATAAAAATTTATATCCTGATGTTTGGTGTAAACCTAAGTTAGTGGTAGAAATAGAAGCTGATACGATTACCAAATCACCAATTCATTCTGCTGGCATGGCGTTACGTTTTCCCAGATTAAAACGCTTCCGCGACGACAAAAACGCTGACCAAGCCACTTCTTTGGCAGAGTTAAAAAAACTAGTTAAAATTAAATAATGATTCAAGCAACAGGTCTTTCTACACAAGAAGCCCAGCAAAGATTAGAAAAGCATGGTGCCAATGAATTGGAAAGCAAGAAACAGATTGGCTGGCTGAAAATTCTTTTTAATCAATTTAAATCTCCTTTAATTTACATTTTATTTCTTGCGGGATTAGTAACCTTATATTTAAATGATTGGACTGATAGTTTAGTGATTTTTTTGGCTGTGGGTTTAAATACTATTTTGGGATTTTTTCAGGAATACAAAGCGGAACGATCGCTTATAGCGTTAAAACAAATGCTGGTGCCTTACTCACGGGTAGTTAGAGATGGTAAAGAAATCTTAATTGAAACTAAAAATTTAGTTCCCGGAGATTTAGTGATTTTATTGCCGGGAAATAAAGTGCCGGCTGATGGAGTAGTAGTGGAAAGCGTAGATTTAAAAGTAGATGAGGCAATGTTAACAGGAGAGAGTGTGGCAGTAGAGAAAGAAACTGCTTCTTTAGATTTGCTAAGGTCGCTAGATAAAAATATGGGTTTAGTTGGTTCGACAATAAATTTGACCCGGTGTTCGCACGCTGAGGTCAAGACGAATTTTTGTTCGGTCAGTGAACTTGTCCCTCGACATAACTCGGGACTTCGAACAACCACTGACACTCACAAAAATTGTCTCTCCCCGCGTGCTATACCCCAATCTAACAATTTTCCGCCCATGGCGGACCAGCCTTGGGCTGGAACAATTCAACAATTTAACAATAACTCTGTTTTTATGGGTACTGTGGTTTCTTCTGGACGAGGAAAAATGCTGGTAACGAAAACAGGTAAGCAAACAAAAATGGGTCAGATAGCGTTTAAACTACAAACAACTAATGAGGAAGAGACGCCGTTAAAAAAACAAATTAATGGTTTATCAAAAACATTAGCCCTTATTTTTAGTTTTGTTTGTTTAGCTATTTTTATTGTTGGTTTGTTGCAAGGAAAAGACTTTTTAACTATTTTTACTCTTGCAGTAGCGGTGGCAGTAGCGGCGATTCCGGAAAGTTTAGTCATTTCCTTAACCGTTATTTTATCGATTGGCATGCAAAGAATATTAAAAAGAAAGGGTTTAGTAAGAAAGCTTTTGGCAGCAGAGACATTAGGAGCGGTGGATGTAATTTGCGCTGATAAAACCGGAACGTTGACTCAAGGGAAGATGACGGTAATTAAAGCAGAAGCTACGGATGATAAAGAAATAATTAAAGCAGGGATTCTTTGCAATAATTTAACTAATCCTTTAGAGCGATCAATGATGAAATGGGGTGAAAATAAGTTAAAAATTAAAAGTGAAAAGTTAAAAGTTGATTATCCAAGAATTAATGAGATACCTTTTTCTTCACAAAGAAAATTTATTGCCACGATGCATCGTTTACCAGAAAAAAATCGAGTAGAGATGTTTGTTTCTGGTGCTCCAGAAATATTAATGGCGATGTCTAAAATGACTAAGATAGAAAAAGACCAATGGCATAAAAAACTTAAGGATTATGGTAAGAGCGGATTAAGAGTTGTTGCTTTTAGTTATTTAATTGGCGATCTAAAAAAAATAAGGACTGAATGGCAAAGGTTAACTAATAAGACCAGTCAACTAAGCTGGTTAGGACTGCTGATTTTTGAGGATCCGCCAAGACTGGAAGCAAAAGAGGCATTAGAGCTTTGTCGTAAAGCAGGTATTCAGGTAAAAGTGATTACCGGCGACTATCGAGAAACAGCAGAGGCAATTTTAGATAAGCTAGCAGTTATAGTAAGGCAGTTAACAGAAGAACAGGTAATGTCAGGAAAAGAATTAGAAGCAGTTAGCGATGATGAATTATTAAAAAGAATTGATAAAGTAATTTTATTTTATCGAACCACGCCAGAGCAAAAGATTAGAATTGTAAAAGCCTTGCAAGTTAAAGGTCACGTGGTAGGGATGATGGGTGATGGAGTTAATGATGCCTTGGCCTTAAAAAAAGCTGATATCGGCATAGTGGTGGCTGAAGCCAGCGATGTGGCAAGAGAAACAGCGGATATGGTGCTTTTGGATTCTAATTTTAATACCATTGCCGCCGCCATTGAAGAAGGCAGAGGAATATTTGTTAACATTAAGAAAGTGCTTTTATATTTATTGTTTAGCAGTTTTACAGAGATTATTTTAATCGGGGGATCGCTGTTTTTGGGCATACCACTACCGGTAACAGCCGGTCAGATTTTGTGGGTTAATCTTATTCAAGATGGCTTGCCATCACTGGCTTTAGCATTTGAACCAAAGGAAGTTGATTTAATGTTAGAAAAACCGAGAAGGAAAGAAGAACCACTCTTAGACAGTGAGCTAAAAATTTTGATTTTTATTATTGGTATTATTACCAATTTATGTTTATTATCCTTATTTATTGGTTTAAGTTACGCTAATTTTGATCTAAAATTGCGCCAGACAATTATTTTTACCAGTTTGGGTATTAACTCGCTCTTTTATATTTTTTCCTGCAAAAATCTAAAGCGGAATTTATGGCAAATTAATCTTGTTAATAATAAGTTTTTACTTTTATCAGTTATTTTTGGTTTTTTAATGATGATTATGGCTGTCTATATTCCCGGTTTGCAACTGATTTTAAAAACCGTGGGGTTAAAATGGAGTTACTTTCTATTTATTATTCCCTTGCAATTATTTAATGTCTTTTTAATAGAATTAGTGAAATGGTGGTTTTTAAGAAAAAAAGTTGTTACTATTTAATTATAGAACTTACATTTTAAACTTGGACTTTGTCATTCTGAGGCGAAGCCGAAGAATCTAGTGAAGCATATTTCTTACGGTGACTTTGTCACCTAGATCCTTCGCTACGCTCAGGATGACGAGATAATCCAATTATGCTACTTATTTATTTAATCCTACTCATTTTTTTCTCTTTTTTACTGATTAAAGCCACAGAAATTTTAGTAGAGGCGTTAAATACTTTTTCTAAAAATACCAAAATTGGTAAATTTGCTCTTAGTTCTTCCTTAATAGCCTTAACCACCAGTTTGCCAGAATTATTTGTGGGTATTACCGCCGCCTTAGAGAAAAAATCAGTTTTATCTTTAGGGAATGTAATTGGTGCTAATATTGCCAATATTTCTTTAGTGATTGGCGGAGCGGCTTTGGTCGGCGGAAGCATTGGGATTATTGGTGATTTTTTAATTAAAGATCTTTTTTATGCTTTATTAGCAGGATTTGCTCCCTTACTGATGTTGCTTGATGGTTATTTATCTCAGACTGAAGGACTGTTGTTGCTGGCGATTTACGGTATTTATAATTTTGCCTTATTTAAAAGCAGAAATTACTATGTTCATCCGGGGGTAAGGAGACTCCTTCATGGTATAGATAAAAAAGAAACTGATCGTCAAGTGGGCTGGTTTTTTTTTGGCGCTGCTTTGCTCATTTTTAGCGCCGATAGTCTGGTTAAGATTGCCGAGCAAATTACCCTAAGCTTTAAAATGCCGCTTTTTCTTATTGGTTTATTCTTGGTTTCTATTGGGACTAGTTTACCAGAACTTTCTTTTGAAATTGCCGCGGTGAGAAAAAAGCAAGTGGGGATGGTTTTTGGTAATCTTTTGGGAAGTATTATTACTAATTCAACCTTAATTATTGGTTTAGTAGCTTTGGTTAACCCCATTGTTTTAACTGGCGGTTTTAAGCCATATTTTTGGGCAACAGTGGCTTTTTTATTAATATTTTTTATTTTTTGGCTGTTTAGTTATACTAAAAGAAAATTAGAGAGATGGGAAGGAATAATATTAATTTTAATTTATTTGGGCTTTATCTTTTTTGAATTTTGGCGGATAGGTTAAACAGCTTCGATATTTTTTATTCAACCCTTAGAATAAATTAACTGATTAACAATTTTTGTGAGGCGATCACTGGCAGTTTTATTGTAAAGACGTTCTTGAAGAATTGTTTTTTGATATGACTTTAAAATTTGCGGCTGGTTGATTATTTTATGCAGCAAGGTTATGACTTTAAATGGATTTTCTTCAACCCAACCCAGACTTTTTTTTCTAATTAAAGCCAAATTATCATCTTCTTGCCCGGAAATATGACAAATAGAAAAAAATGGTTTTTTTTGAGCAACTGTTTCAAAAAGAAGATTGGGACCACCTTTACCAATAACTAAATCAGCAATGGCCATTAGTTGTGGTAATTGATCGGTAAACTGAAAAATTTTTATATTTAATTGGTGAATAATATTTTTAAGATGAGGGGATTTGCTTTGATTAATTTTTTGCATGATTTTTTTAAAGGAAACAATGGTTTTATAAAGAGTTTTATTGGTGCCGCAAACAATAATAACCTGGAGGGGTTTTTTTACCATCAACAGACCGGGAATAATCTTTAAAATCATATTGGTCCCTTCGCTGCCGCCACAAACTAACAGAGTAAAGATATTTTTTTTAAAACAGAGTTTTTTTCTGATTTTAGTGACTGATTGCTGGCGATAAAAATTATCTCTTGTCAACCAACCCAAAGTGACTATCTTTTCTGGAGGGATTTTATACTGCAGGCCAATTTTTAAACCCCTTTGATCATAAACAAGATTTAAATTAGTGCGAGAAGAAAATTCTAAAGGGTGAATTGTCCAGGGATTAGCGACAAGATTAATAAAAGGAATAGGAGTTTTTTGATAATCTAAAAATTGAGCTAAAGAAGGATTATAAGAAAAGTGAGTAGAAATAATTAAGTCTGGTTGGTAAGTTTTGATTTCTTTTTTAATTTCTTTATTGAGTAATTTTTCGGCTAATAAGTTAAAGCCTTTTTGAATACTGTCAGCCTCACTAATTTTGTAGGGGAATTTAAATAAAAAAGGAAAATAGCGGTAAAAAGGAGTATAAAGCCTCAAGCCTTTACTAGAAACAATATCCACTACTTTTGTTTGGAAACCAGCTAAAGTTAAAGACTGTTGGATGGTTTGGGCTAAACTAAGATGGCCTTCATAAGCCGTATAAATTAATATTTTTTTCATTGACGATATTTTATCATTATTGGTTATCTAATATCTTCCCAAGAACCTAAACTTTTACCCGTTATTTTAATATAAAGATTATTAAAAAAATAGAGGAAAAAAGCTTCTTGAAATAAAAATTTAAGCCATCTTCTTTGAGTTCGGCGCGGAGAAGAATAGACCTTTAGACTCTGGTCAAAAACAGTTCTAGCGCCCGCTTTTTTGACTCTTCTGATAATTGACAGCTGATCGATGGGGAACCTAAAGTCATAGCCACCAATTTTTAAAAATAAAGATTTTTTTAAGGCAACATTGCCGCCGTAGTAAACTAAGGCGGCTTTAAAAATTTTATTCCATATATGGAGTGAAAAAGAAAGGAAAGCATTCCAATAGTCATGATTTTTTCCTTTAGGAAGACAAATATAAGGTCCGGTAACTAAAGCTACTTGGGGATCTTTTTGAAAATGACGATAGATTTTTTTAAGCCAATCTTTTGGCACCAAACAGTCAGCATCAAGATTAATAATATATTTGCCCAAAGCCTTTTTTAAACCAGCGGTTCGGGCTTTAATTAAACCCTTAATTGGTTCTTTAATGACTCTGACAGGGAATTTTTTAGCAACAAGATGAGTTTTATCAGTTGAGGCATTATCAACTACAATCACTTCATATTTATTTTTAGGAAGGGTTTGATTGAAAACAGCCTTAAGACAGGAGAAAAGATTTTTTTCTTCATTGTAGCAAGGAATGATGATTGAAAAAGTAGGTGGCGGAGAGAAAGTCATTTTGAAAGAGCAGTAACGATTTCAATTGCTTTAGAGGTGCCGATGCGGTTGACGCCAGCAGCGAGAAATTCTTTTACTTGCTTAAAATTATGGATGCCGCCGGCAACTTTAATTTTAATCTTATCACCGACAACTTGTTTGATAATCTTAACATCACTAATTCTGGCTCCCCGGGGACCCATACCAGAGCAGGTTTTAACAAAATCAGCCTTAGATTTAAGAACTAAAAGACTAGCTTGTTTAATTTCGTCATTGGTTAAAAGACCGGTTTCAATAATAAATTTAACAATTATGGCTGATCTTTTCTCTTTAACTTTTTGGGTAATTCGTTTTAGTTCTTTAAAATAAAGTTCGCTTTTACCTTCTTTTAGCCAGCCAACATTAGTGGAAATATCCAGTTCATCAACGCCTTTTTTAGCTAATTCGCAACAAGCAGCAATTTTGGCTTCGGTATTATCCTGACCTAAAGGAAAAGAAACAACTGTGCCGACAGAAGCCTTTTTATTAACTAAAATTTTTGCTAGTCTTACCCAGCAGGGATTAACAAAAGCAGAGTGAAAGCCATATTTCAAAACACTAGCACACAAAGTTTCGATATCAGCTTTAGTTGATTCAGGATGATGGTTGGCAAAATCTAAAAAATAAGCAACTTTTTGGTTATTAAGCATAATGGTTATATTTTATATTTAGTTTTGGGGAAAAGCAAAAATGTATGTTAGAATTTGTTTAATGAAAGTAGTCGCTGATTTACATTTGCACTCTAAATATTCCCGGGCGGTGTCGCAGCAAATGGAACCAAGAACAATGGCTAAGTGGGCAGTGAAAAAAGGGATTAATTTACTGGGGACAACTGATTGGACACATCCCTTGTGGTTAAAAGAGTTAGAAGCGAACTTAGAAGAGGCTGGGGAAGGGATTTATTGTTTGAAAAATGAGTTACTGAGGTCAACTGATTTACGCGCTGAGGTCGAGACGAATTTTTGTTCGGTAAGTGAACTCGCCCCAGCTAAGCTGGGGACTCGAACATCCACTTACGCTCACAAAAATTGTCCCTCCCCGCGCTTTTCTTCAAAAACTCCCCGCAATCCTCACTTTATTCTTTCTACGGAAATTTCTTCGATTTATTCCCAAGAAGGAAAAGGGCACCGGATTCATAATGTGGTCTTGGCGCCGTCATTTACTGTTGTCCATAAAATTAATGAGGAGTTAAAAAGAAGAGGCTGCAATTTATTAAGTGATGGCCGGCCGATTATTGGTTTATCAAGTATTAATTTATGTGAATTGCTGTGGTCAATTGATGAGAATATTATGGTGATACCGGCGCATGTTTGGACGCCATGGTTTTCTTTATATGGTTCAAAATCTGGTTTTGATAGTATTGATGAGTGTTTTGGTGAATTTGCCAAAAATATTTATGCGGTGGAAACCGGACTTTCTTGTTATGATGAAAAAACAGAAGTACTAACTAGAAACGGTTGGAAAAACTTTAATAAAGTTCTTGATTCTGATGAGATATGTACCCTAGGCGTAGTAAATAATAAAATTGAATATCAGAGACCCAGGAAAATATTCTCTTATCAATATAAAGGTAAGATGTATAAATTAGCAACTAAGAGAATAAATTTGTTGGTTACTCCCAATCATAAGCTTCTAGTTAGCGGTTGTGATTTTCGTAAACCACCACAATTTTTTCTAAAAAAAGCTGAGTTATTAATTAATAAATCAAAACGGTTTAAAAAAGATGGATTTTGGTATGGTAAAGACATAAAATATTTTACCCTTCCCGATGTCAAGATGAAACACGGAAGCAGATTTTACTCAGGCTTTCGTAATAAAAAGAAAAAAAAATTGCCAATAAAATCCTGGTTGGAATTTTTTGGTTTTTGGATAGCGGAAGGATGGATAACGGAAGGGAAGAATGGAGATTACAATGTTTGTTTAGCTAATAATAATTCAAAATTACTTTCGGAAATGAAAAAAATTTTAGAAAGTTTCGGTTATAAGGCTTATAAAAGAGAGAATATCGTTAGAGTAAGAGATTATCAGCTATTTTGTTATCTTAAACAGTTTGGCAAAGCAGGGGATAAATATATTCCTAAAGATATTAAATCTCTGTCAAAAGATTTACTGCAAATTTTACTTGATTATTATATAAAAGGAGATGGCCATATCTATGGAAGAAATGGTAAAGGTTTATCAGCAACTACTATTTCAATACGACTTCGTGATGATTTGCAAGAAGTTGCTTTAAAGTTAGGAATGTCGGCTTATTATAAATTAGGTCAAAAGAGAGGAACCCCTTTTCCTAATTCTAGTCAAAAAAAGCTATATCGGCAAAATAAAGATTCTTGGATAATATATTTTATAAGAAAAAATATCCATACAGTTTTACCCTCAACAATTAAAAAATATGGTTATACCGAATCGTGGGTTGATTATGATGGTTTAGTATATTGTGTTTCTGTTCCCAATAAAGTAGTTTATGTCCGCAGAGATGGTATTCCTGTATGGTGTGGAAATTCAGATCCGGCAATGAATTGGCGAATAAAAGAACTAGAAACTCGATCAATTGTTTCTTTTTCTGATGCTCATAGTCCGGCTAAAATGGGAAGAGAGTTAACAGTGTTTGAGTTGGAAGAGTTAGATTATCAAAATATCCGTGAAGCGCTTTGTTCGGCAACAAACGATTTGCTGAGGTCGCCAGATAAAAATTCTTTGTCTTTGCAGTCGCACGCGAGTAAAGTAAATCAACAATTAAGTTCTAGTCGCGATGCTCTTAATCCAAAGACAAAAGAATTTTTACTAGCTCCCCGTGAGCTTAATCGTATTTTATATACCATCGAGTTTCATCCCGAAGAAGGGAAGTATCATTATACCGGGCATAGAAATTGCGGCATAAAACAAACGCCGGAAGAGACCAATAAAAAAGGTACTACCTGCCCGGTTTGCGGCCGGCCGTTAACTGTGGGAGTAATGCATAGAGTAGAGGAATTAGCTAAAGGAAAAACGATTAAAACAGTAGAAAAAACTAATGAAGCGGGGTTAGTAGGTTATTATAATGGAAGTGATTTAAGAAGACCGCCATATGTTATGTTGGTACCTTTAATGGAGATTTTAGCTGAAAGTTTAAATACTTCTACAGCAAGCCAAAAAGTAATAAATGAGTATAATAATTTAACAGAAAATCTGGGTTCAGAGATAGATATCTTGACCCGAACAAAACTAGAAGAAATTGAGAAAATAAGCGGAGCAAGAGTAGCTGAAGGAATTAATAAAGTGAGGAAAAGCGATATTGTAGTTGACCCAGGTTTTGATGGTGTTTTTGGAGTAGTAAAAATTTGGGCAGAGAAGAAAGAGGAACAAAAAATTATTAAAGAGCAAATGAGTTTATTATAAAAATATATGTTTAAAAATAGAATTGAAGCAGGTCAGTTGTTGGGAAAAAAGATATTAGAAGAAATCAAGGGAGAGAAACCCGGTTTGTCTTTTGTCCCGATTAAATCGGGACTGCAGACCGCTGGAAAACCGGGTTTTGATGAATTGATAGTTTTAGGAATTCCAAGGGGAGGAGTAATCGTAGCCGCAGAAGTGGCAAAAATTTTGAGTTGTCCATTAGATATTATTGTAGTGAGAAAAATTGGGGCTCCTAATGAATCAGAATTAGCTGTAGGAGCAATTGGCGAACCTAAAGGAGCAAAATATATTAATGAAAAATTAGCAGTTGAACTGGGAGCAGATAAGGGTTATTTAGATCAGGAAATAAAAATTCAAATCTTAGAAATAAAAAGAAGAGAAAGAGTTTATCGTCAAGGAAGGGAAGCGCTGGATTTGAAAGATAAAACCGTCATTGTGGTTGATGATGGAACAGCAACCGGGGCAACGGCAATTGCAGCCTTACGGGAAGTATGGAACAATAATCCTAAGAAGGTAATCTTGGCTTTACCGGTGGTGGCCCAGGATACGTTAGAAAAATTGACTAAAGAAGCAGATGAGGTAATTTTTTTGGAAAAACCCTGGCCATTTTTTAGCGTTGGGCAGTTTTATGAGGAATTTGAACAAGTAAGTGATGAAGAAGTAATAGATCTTCTAAATTATAAATGATGTAATAGCGAACTTTAGTTCGCGTTTATCGCGCAATAAATTGCGCTATTACAAAATAAGATGAAGGTTATTGTAGGATTAGGTAATCCGGGAGAAAAATATAAAGAGACCAGACATAATGTGGGTTTTTTAGTTGTTGATGAACTAAAAAACCAAATCTCAAATCACAAATCTCAAATATCAAGTTTCCAATTTCAAAAAAAATTTAAGACAGAGATTCTTCTCCTTCGACAAGCTCAGGATCAGAATGACAAAGATATCTTGTTAGTAAAACCGCAAACTTTTATGAACGCTTCGGGTTTGGCAGTGAAAAAGATTATTGATTTTTATAAAAAATCTTTTGATCACTTAATCACTAAATCACTTAATCACTTAACTGTTATCCACGATGATTTAGATATTCCTTTGGGTGAATATAAAATTCAGTTTGGCCGGTCGGCGGCAGGGCACCATGGAGTGCAATCAATCATTGATGCTTTAGGAACTAATAAGTTTTGGAGAGTGAGAATAGGAATAGATAACAGAATATTAGGGTATCAGGATACTAGGATATTGGGAGAACAATTTGTTTTACAGAATTTTAATCGGGAGGAAAAAAAGATTATTGATAAAGTGATAAAACAGATTGTAGAAAGGTTAAGCAGTGACTGTTCATAATCATCGTTTTTTGAATTTGCCGCATTGGAGTTTTAATTGGCGTTTACCAGGTTTAACAGGTCTTTATTTAAATGCCTGTCTGCGTAATTTTTCGATTGCGATGGTGAATATTTTTATTCCTTTATTTATTTTGAAAACAACTGGCAAGATTGAATATATTTTTATTTTTTATATTTATTACCATACATTTTTAATATTACTGGATTACCCGCTGATTTTTTTGATGACAAAAATTGGGCCAGACATATCAGTGTTAATATCTAACCTATTGCTTGGTTGTTATCTATTCAGTATTCTTTTGATGAAACAAAACTTTTCTTTTATTTTTTTAGCTGCCTTATTTAGCGCCTTATTTGTGCCGCTTTATTGGATACCATATCATTTAGCCTTTGTTAAATTAGGGAAAGAAGAAAAATATGGTGAATCTATTAGTTATTTTTCGATTTTAGGTCGTTTAAGCACAGCTTTAGGACCAGTTGCCGGAGGTTTAATTATTGCTATATTCGGATTTGAAAAACTATTTATGGCGGTAGTGATTTTTATTATGATCTCGACGATACCGCTTTTTTTTGATCGTTTTAAAAGAGTATCAAAAGCGCCGCCATTGGATCATGTTTTAAGAGGATTAATTAAACCAGACTATCGAGATAATTTATTGGCGTTTTGGGGTGTTTCCCTGGAAAGCTTGATTTTAGCTATTTTTTGGCCAATTTTTATCTATAAGGTGGTTAGCAGTTACAAAATTGTCGGACTTATTTCTTCTTTGGGTTTGCTTTTATCAATGATGATGCTTTTTTGGGTTGGTAAACGAGTAGACAGGAAAGGGCAGGGAATGTTAAAGGTAGGCGTATTAACTAACAGTGTTAATTGGTTAATAAGGATTTTTTTAACCAGCGGCTGGCAAATTTTTTTAGCAGACTTTTTTTATAATTTAGGAGCTGCCTTGCTTTGGACACCTTTTGATACGATGGTGTATAGAAAAGCGATTGATAGTGACCCTTTTGATTTTTTTATAAAAAGAGAATTATCACTTCATATTGGTGGTTTACTGGCATCTTTGCTGGTTTGGTTTGTGTGGGCGTTTATTCCCAACTGGTTTGTGATTTTCTCCCTAGGAGCAGTAGGGCTTTTTCTAACAGGATTAATGATTAAAAATATTCATAAAGTTTTAGACAAATGAAACGTCGTAGTTTTAAGGGTATGCAGGCCATTGGCCAGATTTTGGCTGATTTTGATCTTTCGGAAAAGAAATATATTACTAAAGAATTTCAGGATTATGGTTATCGCTTAGCTTTGGAACTTGATGATGAGAAACATAAAAGTTTATATATTAAGCTGGCTAAAGAAATGCCCAGGAAAATTTTGGAAGAGGCAAAGTTTTTTGTGAAAGATGCCAGTAAGGTAAGAAATAAAGGAAAATTGTTTATGTGGAAGGTAAAGGAATTACGTTCTAAAAGCGCTTAGGTTAGTACGAATTTTGTTTGATAAGTGAACTCGTCCGATTTAATCGGACTCAAACATCCACTTATCTGCACAAAATTGTACTTCCCCGCGCTTTTAAAAATGAAAGTAAGAGTTTTAATTTCTGGCAAAGTCCAGGGAGTATTTTTTAGAGCTTATACTAAGGAAAAAGCTGATGAATTGGGGTTAGTAGGTTGGGTAAGAAATACTAAAGATGGTAGAGTAGAGGCAGTGTTTGAAGGAGCAAAAGAAAAGGTTGAAGCAATGATAAAATGGTGTAGAAAAGGACCACCGGGGAGTAAGGTAAAAAAAGTAGAGATAAGTAGAGATGAGGTAGATAAAGTATATTCGCCTTCGCTTAAAGCTTCCGCCTACACTAAAGTTTCGGCGGACAAGTCGGTGGACAAGGAAAAAGTAAAAAAAGCCTGCCCCACACAGAATGGTGGGGTATCAGAAGAACAATTAAATAAGTTTGAGATGAGATATTAAATTGAGAATATAGGGATTAGTATTTAGTATTTAGGGGAAAGTTGATATAGTTATTATTAGTGAAAAAATCCACCCTTAAAATTTTAATACTTATTGGTTATTTTTTAATAATCTTTCTTCTAAAAAAATTAACTGTTTTTAATTTATCCTTCTCGTTTTTAAAATCTTTTAGTTGGGAATTAGTTTTGTGGTTTGGGGGTGCAATAATAGGCGCTAATTTTATTAAAATTGATCTGTGGTTGGAAAACAATCATTTAAAATTAGGTAACGATCGGTTGGCTTCACGCAGTGTGCTTTTCCAGATTGTTTGGGTAGGTTTAGCTATTTTTATTTTGACTTCCACTAATAGTCTGTTTGGCCAAAGTTTAGTCATAGCAATTGGATTAAATCTGTTAGTAGATGAATGGGAAAGCTATTTAGCTAAAAAAGATTTTTCCTGGCTCTTTTGGCAGATAAAAAGAATTATCAGTCCAAAAGAACAAAAGTGGTTTTTATATATAATGACAGGGATATTTATTATATTAAGTGTTATCTTAATATAAGATAGGGATGTAAGAATTACATACATAATAATCTTGATTTATAGGGATAATTTTGGTAGTTGAATTAATAAATAAATTTGCTAAAATCAATAAAGACTTAAATTATGATTAAGGAACATAACAAGCGTTATATTGTTTCTTTGGGTGGGTCTTTAATTGTCCCCAACGGTGGAATTGATACTATGTTCCTCATTAAATTTGAGAAATATATTAGAAAAAAAGTGGCACAAGGGTGCCACTTTTTTATTGTTACCGGTGCAGGAGTAACAGGCAGACATTATATTGATGCGGCAACCAAAGTGTGCGATCATACTTTGACTGATGATGATAGAGATTGGTTAGGGATTCATGCTACCAGGCTAAACGCCCATTTAGTAAGGACAATCTTTAGAGATATTGCCTATGATATAGTAATAAAAGAATTCAGTATTGTTGATAAAAAAGCGGTGGAGTTTCCGGTAGTTATTGCCGCTGGCTGGAAACCAGGATGGTCAAGTGATTATGATGGAGTAATTTTGGCTCAGGATTATGGAGTTAAAGAATTAATTAATTTAACTAATTTAGACATGGTTTATAATAAAGACCCAAGAAAATATAAGGATGCAAAACCGATTGAAAAAATGACATGGAGCGAATTAATAAAAATTGTGGGAAAAAAATTTAGTCCAGGAATGAATACGCCCTTTGATCCAATTGCTTCCCAATTAGCCCAAAAGATAGGCTTAAAAGTGATTATTTGTAATGGTCATAATCTAGAAAACTTAGAGAATGTTTTAGAAGGAAAGAAATTCATTGGAACCATCATAGAATAATATCTAATTCCTAATTTCTAATGAATCGCGCTCAGCGCGATGAAATTTTAAATTTCCAATTTCTAAATTTTAACATTTGACATTTTATTAGGAATTAGATATTAGACATTAGAAATTTTACCCCAGAAAATGGGGATTTTTTTATATAGTAAAATAGAATAGTTTTTAGAAAGCTCGTTACCATATTTTAAAATAACGTTCGCATCATAACTTATCTAACTTTTAAGTTTGACTGTTCACTCGAGATTCAGCGCACTATTTTTTAGATAATTTTATTAGTATTTTAATGCGCTTCATCACGTATTTTAAAATAGATAACTTCGCTTTCTTTAACAAATTAAATTATGAGAAACAAAACTTTTATAATTATCACCTTTGGCTGTCTGCCGGGTGTAAAAGATAAAAGCAATCCTGGGTTGTCTTAAGAAGTAACACCCTGCCTGGCTGGCAGGCCGGTGTTGGTGAGTTTATAAATTCTTCCACCAATTGAGAGAAACTACCGGACAGATTGAGGAATAAAAAAGTTTTATTTTTTTAGGAAACCAATAGGTGGAAGAATATGTTTGATAGTCTTCTTTATCTTTATGGTTGCAAGCGTAGTTGATTTTTATATTTGCCTTAAAAGGAAAAGACTTTTTTTTATAAGAACAAATGCCGCTAGAGTAGTGGGAACAAAAGTTATTTGAGTTCATAAAATATTATCTTAATCTCTGTCGGCTGGGTTTTGAGATTAAGTTTACTTACCAAATGATTATTTTTTTGAAAATTATTGGCAAAGTATTTTATAGTTATTCACCTCCTTTTAGCATCATTATAAATAGCAAGAAATAGTGATGCTTGATAAGATAAATGATAAAAATTTGTCATTCTGACATTTTGGTGTTATAATCACCCCAATTTTATAACTGACAAAATAACTGACAAAAAATAATCAGTTAATAAGTAACAGATATGCAGCAAGCATTACCAATTACCCATGAAACTTTAGAAAAAATGGTTAGCCAATGGGCAAAGATTTGTCAATATCATGAATCAGGAAGCATTTATATTCCTTCTAAATCTGAATTTTTGTGGCGCTATCATTATCTTTTAGATGATAAAAAGCTTTATAAAAAATATTTTGGTAAGGAGATGATTAATCTAATAGATGCAGAAGGATTAGCTTTAGAGGATGAGATTGATTGGGAAAAGGCATTCAAGAAATTCAGCCACAATAAATTTACCATCTTTTTTATTATTGGTATAGATAGGATTCTTTTAGAAAAAAATAATTCCGTCTTAGCTTTTTTAGAAAAAAAAGCAACTGCTGGCCGACTGGCTTCTTTTTTATTATTCTTTAATTTTGATTTTACTCATCCTAATTTTTGGCCGCTTTTAGCTAATAAAAGTGCTTTGGTTAGGAAAATCATTTTTCATCCTCTTTATAGCAATAAAGATATTAGGCAATTTATTTTATGGCATTATCATGATTGGAAGATGAAAATAAATAAAGAACAAGAGCAAGCGATTATTAATCAATGTGGAGGAAGACTATGGTTAGTGAAAGAAGCCTTAAGATTTATTAGAGATAATCCTAGGGCAAAAGAGAAAGAGATTTTTAGTCATGAACAAATGAAGTGGCGGCTTAGAACTATTTGGGATAAATATTTAGAAAGCGAGAAAGTAGTAATCTTGAAGGTTATTAAAAAACAAAAAAATTTTACCAGTGAGGAAAAATATAGCCTTCAGTTTTTAAAAGCTACCGGGCAGATAAGAAAAAATAAAAAAAACTGGGAATTGACTATTTCTTTGCTGGAAGAATTTATTAAAGAGAACCTACTTAAGACAAATCTAGTGCTTGATAAAAAAGGAAGAATTCTTTTTAATAATCAATTGATCGACATTTTTTTGACCAGAAAAGAAAGAAAAATTATCAAGGCATTGCTGGAAAATAAAGGAAAAATATTAGTAAGAGATAAGCTGGCAGAATATATTTGGGGCGAGAAGTGGTCAGAATTTTATTCTGATTGGGCAATTGATCAATTAATAAGAAGAGTAAGACATAAATTAGTTAAATTAGATATTTCTCCAAAAATTTTAAAGACTGTACGTAATCAAGGATACCTGCTCTCCTCTGATTAAATAGATGGTAGAAAGTTTTCATCGGGGTAATCAGAGATCTCCAGATCAGGGTGGTTTAGAATATGACCCTCATTCTTTGGGAATTGTTGTTGAGGCTCTAAATTATTACCTAAGAGAGCCAATAACAGAAGAGCCAGTCTTACAAGAAATTCCGCTTATAATTAATAAGCTTTTAGCGCCTGTTTTTACGGCTGAGTGTGTGGAAGAGGCAAAAATGACAGGTAGTGTTGTAAGATTTTTAGGCGGCGAGACTGATAAAAGATTTTGGCAGTTTCCGAAATTTTTTAAAGCACAAGCAGAGCAAGAAACTAATCCAGAAACAAAAGAAATTTTAGGAAAGTTAGCTTATGGTCCAGCAGACGTTGATTTTCAAATCCGTTTAACACCCGAACACGAAGTGATAATTGATCCAGACACAGGAGATCAAAGAGGTGGTTTAGGCAGAGTAATCTTAGAAAAAATTGGCTATTTTGAGCAAGGAGGAACACTTGAGCGAAAAGAAGTTGCTTATCGGGATGATGGTTCGCCAATTGTGCGCTTTTTTTCCGAAGAACTACCGCTTAGTAAAACTAGCGATGTAACACTAAGTCTTAATTTTGGACAACATCATGGTAATCCAGATAAAGAGGTGGTGGAGATTAAATTTACTCGGTGGGATAGGGAAGGAAGAGGAGAAACAATCTTTCGTAACCACATTGCTTTTTTACCAGCAGGAACAGAAGGGGCAAGAAGAGATAGGCGTTTGGGAGAGACTAATGATAAACAGGATTTATGTACTTTAAGAGTTGTTTCTGATGGACAAAATTTATTGTTTGCTAATTTAAAAGAAGAATTAGTAGAAGTAGGAAAAGTGATGAAGAGGGAAGATAAACTTCCTCCTTTGGAAATTTTAGAGACTAAATCAGTAGAAGCATTGGCGGAGCTTGCAATAAGGACCGTAAGGATAGATGGGCTTCATTCCTTTGGTGATCTCTTTTCTCAATTAACTGGAGGAGAGCAGTTTTTTCCCTTAATTTACAGCCGTTCGCTTTTTGATTTAAGAAGTGCATTACAAACAGTAGCACTGAAAGGAGATGTTGTTCCAAAGGAAACGCAAGTTTTAATTTTGAGAGAATTATTTTTAAGTTTAACAGCTGACCCTTATTTAACAATGATGTTTTTAAGAGACACCGGACTAACAGCTTTAATTCCTGGTCTTAGTCATTTAACTTTAGAGGATTGGACCAATCTTCTATTCCATCCAGAATTAGATTTGTGTTTAGATAAAAATGAAATAAGAACAATGAGACCGGAGACACCAGATTACTTGGCTATTCAGTCAGCAACATATAGGCAGGGAGGAATAAAAAAGATAGAAGAAAATAAGGGTGGAGAAAGATTTGTTAAAGCTTTGGAAGAATTAGGTTTAATTAGACCTAGAATGGAGAAAGAATCGTGTTGGTCAAGATTAGTAAGATTATTTAATAGAGAGGAAAGGCAAACACTTCCTAATATAGGCGAGCAAATAATGATAGGAGTAATAGAGAGGTTGGTGGTTAAAGAAGAACGACAGGGTTTTATGGTGATCGAAAGAAAAAACCAAGGAGAAGTAACTGGTGTTGAAGTGGCAAGAATGGAGCATTTTCGTATTATTGATGATAGGCCAAGGGATGAATATGAGATAGAAGCGGAACTAAGGCAATCAGTTGATCGATATTTAAGAGAAACCGAGATTGAAACCTGGTTTCATGGTTTTAAATTAGATAGAAGAATGATGGAAGATATTATTAAAGTAATGGTTTTATTTCCTGCTGGTTTGACCGCTAAAGAGATTGCCCGTTTAACTGTTAGCGAAGGAGGAGAAAGATTTGCTCGCCAATTTTTATTGATTAAATTAACGGGAATGATTGCTAGGGTAAGAAGGAAAAGGAAAGGTGTTGATGAAAGAGAAAGAGAAACAGATTTTTATTGTTTAAGAAGAGACTTTAATGAAGTAGAGTCTTTGGTTAGCTTAAAGGATAATGAGAAATTAGACAGTGCATTCTATAGGGTTAGAAGTGAGAAACATTTGAAAAAATATGGTGATCTGCTAAGATTTTCTCACCCACCAAAACTTTTAAAAAGATATTTAAATGCTTTCAGCAGGGGAGGAATTTATTCAATCCAAACGCTTAAGTCTTTAACAAAAGACGATTTTGGCTCTGAATTAATACACAGGATTACAAATGTTGGTTATAGAAATGATTGTTTAGCAAGAGCAGAGGAAATATTAAAGGCCTATGACCAGATGACTTCTGATGAAAGATAAATTTACCTGGTTTATTTAACTTCATTATTGAAAAATTCCGTATAAGGTCGTAGGATAAAATAGTAATTAGTAATTTTAGAGAAGGAAGAGAAAAATGGCAGTAATTAATTTTACTAAGGCTGATTTTACAGAAAAAGTCTTAAAAAGTGATAAACCGGTATTAGTGGATTTATGGGCTCAGTGGTGCGGGCCATGCCGGATGGTGGGGCCAATTATTGATGAGTTAGCCCAAAAGTATGAAGGAAAAGTAGTTATAGGTAAAATAAATGTTGATGAAGAGCAGGAATTAGCCAGTCAATATGGTATTATGAGTGTTCCAACAGTAATTATGTTTAAAGATGGCAAGGAAGTAGAAAGACAAGTGGGGTTTGTGGGTGGGGAACAGTATGAGGAGATGATAAAGAAAGTAATTGAGTAATTAAGAAAAAATTCCTAATGACTAATTTCTAATAAAATGTTAAATATTCAATTTTTAATTTCAAGTTTAGACATTTTGGAATTGGTAATTTCATTATAAATTAGATATTAAAAATTTAGAAATTTATGATTTACGACGTAATAATTATTGGCGCTGGGCCGGCAGGTTTAACTGCTTCTATTTATGCTTCGCGCTATAAACTTTCTAATTTAGTGATTGGCAAGCAATTGGGCGGAGAATTGAGTTTGGCTCATAAGATTTGCAATATTCCAGGATTTATAGATATTTCTGGTCTTGAGTTGGCAGAGAAGTGGAAGAAGCAGGTAGAAAGTTTGGGAGCAAAGGTATTATTAAAAGAAGTGGAAAAAATAGAGGTTGTGTTAGATTCGCTGAGGTTAACTGATCAAAAAGAGAATTTGGCTTTTTCGGCAACAAATTGTGACCCGGTCCCGCTCAGCGGGACACTCTCAAATTTGTTGCCTCAACGCCAATTATTTAGAATATACGTTTCTGATAATGAAATTTATCAGGCAAAATCATTAATTGTAGGGACAGGCAGTGAGAGAAGAAGATTAAATGTACCCGGAGAAAAAGAATATTTAGGCAGAGGAGTGAGTTATTGTACTACCTGTGATGCCACTTTTTTTAGAAATAAAACCGCGGTTGTAATTGGCGGTTCGGATGCGGCGGTAACGAGCGCAATTCATTTGGCCGATTATTGCCAAAAAGTTTATATTATTTATCGAGGAGAAAGTTTAAGAGCAGAGCAGGTTTGGTTAGAGGAGTGGAAAAAAATTGAAACTAGCGGAAAAGGAGAAATAATTTACGCTACTAATGTAATAGAGATTAAAGGTGATGGAAATAAAGTCACCGCCGTTAAACTAGATAAACCTCATCGAGATCAGGAGATGTTAGCCGCGGATGGAATATTTGTATCAATTGGCGGCGTGCCGGGAACAACCTTAGTCCAACAGTTGGGTATTAAATTAGATGAGAGTGGTCATGTGGTGGTAAATGATGAGATGGAAACTAATTTACCTGGTCTTTTTTGTGCCGGCGATATGACTGATAAATCAAAAATTTTAAAACAGGCAATTACGGCCATGGCTCAAGGAGCAATTGCTGCTAGCAGTATTTATAAATATTTAAAAAATCAATCTGCCCCACAAATAAAAGGAATATAAAGGGTACGTTGTTGACAGCAAATGGTTTTCGTGGGAACTCCGTATTCAGAAACGGCGGGTTACCGGCTAAATTCTTCGTCTTGATCATCTCCGCGCGGTGTGATAAGTGAAAAGCTTAAGCCTTATTTTTTAAACCAGCGACCGATGATATTCAAAAATTTTAGGTAAAATCATCTTAATTGTTAGTTCTGTTTCTTCAGTTAAGCTGGCGTTTTCTTTTATTTGGTCAATTAAGAATTGTGAAGGCCCTCATGTTAAGGCCGGGCCTTTACATTGTAATAATAGAAGGTGCAAGAGTTCCTAGAGAGATTTTAAATTATCTCCACAACATACTATGGTACGCAAAAGCTCCTTTTAGAAGTATTTTCATTTCATCTTCTCTCTTTTGTGGCAAACTGACTGCTTCTTTTACTTTATCAATTATCTTTTGAATTCCTGAATTAGCGATTAGTCTTCTGTCTTCCCGTTTTTTATTATGCATTTCATACAAACTTCCCACCAAAATATTCACTACTTCCGGAAGAACGGCTTGTGGAATTTGGTCATATAGCCACGGCAAAAGGCGGGGAGCCGCCATTAGAACAACTTCTTCTTGATTTAAAGTTTTCAACACTCTTTCTCTACCAACAGCCATCGCGTCTAGATAATGGTCACCTTTACCAGATAAAATCAACGGTTCGATAATCGGTGTTTGTGGCAATTCCCTGACTTGGGCTGTCAGATCATTAAAGGCAGTATTACTTATTTTTTCATCAACCAAGCGGTCTTCAGGAGTAGTATTAATGGTGACTGGGAAATGGCTGATGATTTTATGCCATTGTTCAGGGGTAAAATAATCTTGCCAAGCCAGACCGTCCATGGTTTGGATCACTGTTGCCGGGTTTTGGGTAATAACATCAGTATGTACTTTATGCAGTTCATCCGGAGAGTTAGGCAAAAGATAGTTGTTTATAAGCATAGTAATAGGCGCGGCGGCAGTTCTTAAATGTCGAGGTAATTTTTTTAAGACTTTAAGACTGATATCCAGATATTGTTGGATAAAAACATTGGCGTTAGCAGGGTAGGCGGGCGATAAAAGCCAAAGTTTTAAATAGGGAATCTTACCCTCAGATGTTCTAAATTGAGGGTTGTTAATAATTTCCAGGGCCAGCCAAAGAGCGCCAATTCCACCCATAGAATGACCGAAGATATCCTTGGTTCTATCCCAGCCGAAAAGATTAATAAACTCTGCCATTTGCTGGCCGTACATTTTTGGTGTAAAAATCTCTTTACCGTCAGCTTTTTGAGTTCGACAGCCGCCTTTAATTCCCATGCCGTCCGGAATAATATTGACCACCGGTCTTTCTCCTGTTGACCTTAACTCAATATTTTCTTTTAGAAGTTTTTCTTTTTCCTGTTGGGCATGCCAAACCCGAGCGTCGCTTGCCCAGCCATGCCAGAAAAAGTTAAAACTAGCTTTAGCCATTCGGTCTTGTATGGATTTCTGGAATAAATAAGCCAGTACTTTTTTATCTTGGCTAGTTGTTTGGTTTTTTAGCCTGATACCGGTTGCTAAAGCAGTTAGTCTTTCAGGTGTTTCCGTCTCTTGGAAAATCTTGCGTAAATCTTCAGGTTGGACATAATCCATTTTTAACATGACTTCAAAAGGCATCTTTGTTTTTACTTGAAGCCTGTTTAAGGTTTCCTGAGAGTATTCCGGGTCATAATAAAGGGTGAGCCAACAGCCTTTTCTTGCTTCCGTTTCTTTACCGACAGCCTCTACTTTCATTTCCTGCCATTGACTCCAATCGAAAGGAAAGTTCTGTGTTTCCGGAGGAGCCAGTCTTTCCATAATCATTTTCGGAGGAGCCAGTTTTTCCATAATTATAATTTATCATAAGGCAGAACAATTATTAAGTGAGGGGTATTTCGCTGCAGAATTTCCTGCCTAGCAAAAAGCATTATACAAAGTTAATAATTGTTTTGCAATTTTGGCATCATAATAAGATATTCTTATGTAACTCTGATAATTTTTTCTTGATTAAAAGATAAAAAGAATAGTTAATTATTTTGTCAAAGGTTTTTTCTAAATTTATATTTGACATTATTTTAATTTTTATCCATACTGATTATATATTATTAAGTCAGCTTAACAATATTTTTAAAGTGGAGGTTTTATGGCTACCCAATATCCTGCTCAACCTACGTCTTCTTTACCTGAATCCAAACCCCATTTTACAATTGAACCTCTTAAACCGGTAAGATCGGCTAAGTGGCGGATAGCGGTTTTTTCTCTAGCCTTAGTTTTTATTCTGGCTTACTTTTTCAAGGATTACCTTCTACCCCAACCGGGGATGATCACGGTTATTGGCGAAGGCAGGGTTCAGGCCAAGCCGCAAGTAGCAAGGCTCACTGTTTCCTGGCTGACGGCCGGTAGCAACCCCCAGGAGGCTTTGAGTAGTGAAAAAGGGCTTTACAACAATTTAATCGCTGTTTTAAAAAACAAGGGGGTTAATGAAGCTGATATTCAGGTGGCCTATGTTCGGGTGGTTGCTCCAAGCACTGAGGGAGGAAAATACCAGACGGTCAATGCTTTGGATGCCAAACTGACAAAAATTGACCAACTGGATCAGTTAATCAACGATCTTTATAGCAAAGGCGCTGCCACTGTGGCCAATATTGCTTTAAGCACTGATAATGAGAAAGAACTGGAAGAGCAGGCTATTACCAAGGCGATTGAGGATGCCCAGACTAAAGCCCGCAAAACTGCTCAGGCTGCCAAAAAAAGATTAGGGAGAATTGTTTCTTTAACCAGTGATGCCACCGGTCAGGTGAGTGCCGTTACTTCTCAGGCGGCTAACAGTGAGGGAGCATCAGGTTTTTCTGTACCTGCTCAGGGACAGACAGGTTCCTCTAACTTAGGGCAGATAGAAGTGATCAGAAATGTGTCAGTAGTTTATGAGCTGAGATGACCAAACTGGAGAGAAAATCCGGATTTTCTTCCCTTTTATTTTTAATCTTATCTTCAATAGCGGTGATTACGACCACTGTTTTTATTGATTTTAAATTGAGCCAGAGATTAAAGGAACTGACTCCGGAAATTTTTCAACAAGCTCCTTATCCTTCACCTTCACCTCGGATCAGCCCGGTTCCCAGCCCTTCTTGTTCTTGTGTTAACCACGTATGGAAGGGAAGTTTGTGTGACTCTTGGATGAGAGAAAAACCCTGTGGTCTTCCTTCACCTTCACCTCGGACCAGCCCGGTTCCTTCACCTTTAAGAGGATTAATAGGTCCGGCTTATGTTGTTAACCCTACTTCTTCAATCACCGCTACCCAACCTTTACAAATTGATCCTTACAGGGATTACTGTGCTGGTTTAACCGGACAAGAATTAGCAGACTGCCGGGCGGCAGATAGGGCAGAATATATGCTGGTAGCCGGGGCGTTTGGCACCGCGGCTGCCCTTGGTGTTGCCGGAGGCGCAGCTTTGACTGCTCCCATCTGGGGACCAACTGCCTTGGCTGCTGGTGGTACTGCTTATGCCGTAGCCCAGCCATATCTACAGCAGGCACAGTACAGGGGTACTCAAGTAGGAGTTGCCGGCGGAGCAGCCAGATTGGTAGGTGATTTTTTCACTGCTGTTACCGAACATAGTTTAGAATCAGGACAGATTACGCCTGAGCAAGCTCGAGGAGCATTAGGATTATGGCAGCCTATTTCCCAATTGGGCAGTATGGCTTTTTACGGTGGTGCAGGTGCTGCTGGCTTAGCCTCTGATTTAAACATTGGTGGTGCTGCTTTAGTTTCTTCATCACAAACAGCCAGAGGAGGTTATGTTGGCTACTACCAAAATCAGGCTATTCAACAAGCTGCTAGGGTAGGAGAGGCAATGTCTGGTTCTGGTTCGTTTGGAATAGATGCGAGGAATAGATATGGAGGTTATACTGCGCCGAGAGATGTTCCAGAAGCACTTGAATATTTGAGAGAAGCACCTACGGTATTATCAGTAGAAAATGCAAGTAGTGTAGAGAGTATGTTTAATCCACGCCGTACTGTTGCTCAAAGATGGAGTCCAGTTATCCAAGATATTTTTGAAGAGGAATACGGCGGGTATGTTGGGGGCGGGTCTTTTGGTAAAGTTTTTGTTAATGATATTACAGGTGTTGCGACAAAAGTATTTCTTCCTCTTCCACTAGAAACAGGTTCGACTTCTAGCACTACTCCAGAACAACCTTATACTGCAGAATACGGTGCTGAGCATTTAGCCCAAACATTACAAAATTATGGTGGTACACTTTTGCCAAGTTATGTAGGTAGACCTTATGAAACTGTGGTGCAAATGGAGGCAATTCCAGGTGTTACTGCCGAAGAAGCGTGGCAGTCGGGAATAATGATTAGCCGGAACGCTGTTGAGCAGGCAAGGGAAGAATTAGTTAGGTTACATAATTTAGGTTTTACACATGGAGATGTACGTGCTCCGAATATAATGATAACACCACAAGGAGATATTAGACTAATAGATCCAATTTATTATGCCCAAAGATCAGGGAGGTATGGTGTACTACAGGATACATACAGGTTAAATCAACAAGTTGGTCCCTTAATAGATAGGAGTTATTTAACTCCACTTCGCTGATTATTCTAGGACTCAATCAAAAAGTGTTATAATAAATTATTAATAATTAAGAGATTAAAATATGGCAGCAATTGAAGGTGGACTAGACCAAGCAACAAAAATGATAGAGCCAGAAGCTTTTCTACTAAGTCTTAGAGCTGTTTTACCTGAAGTTCTTGCCGCCGGTATTAATCCACAAGCAGCTCCGGAAGAAAGCTTTGTTTCAAGACGAGAAAAAATGTTAGCGCAAATCCGGCTTGTGGACCCGGATGCATTTAAGCAACTTATTGAAGCCAGGTATGCTAAAACCAGACAGCAACCGGATGGAAGTTTGACTGAAGCTGAGTATTTAGACCTCTTTGCTTTAAAAGAAACTTTACTAGATTTTCGGCCTCAAAGGGCTGATGATCCGATAGCCACTTTTAAAGCTTTTATTGGTAATTTTTTGCATAAAAATTTACTGTATTTGCCACGAATAGTAAGGCGGTTACAAACTTCTGTTACTTTTGCGCGTACAAACGCTTCAGACCCAATGCTTGAAGTCGGCAATATAAAAGACAACGAATTTGCCAATACAATCTTGCAGTTTGTCTTCCAGAGGATTAAAGAGAAACAACAACAATAATTTTTTATAGTGTTTCCTTCCCAAAACATCCGGGTCGTTTAGGTGACATTATCATTTTGGACTAATAAAAAAATGGGGTACTTGACAAACCTTAATAAAAAAGTTTTACTAAGCTTAAATCTTTTAAAAAGATAATCAAAGTTGATTTAAAAAACATTGCCTTTATTGGATCCTAATTTAATAATCTATGATTTAGAGGAATTATTGAATTATTTTTCGATTTTTTTTAAGGAGGGAAAATGAAATATTTAAAAAAAGCTGACTTGCAGATTTATAAATTAATTAAAGCAGAAGAGAAAAGGCAGCAAGAAACTTTAATGATGATTCCTTCAGAAAATATGAGTTCTTTGGCAGTACAAGAAGCAGTTGGGTCGGTTTTGGCTAATAAATATGCGGAAGGCTATCCTTATAAGCGCTATTATCAGGGCCAGAAAAATGTTGACGCCATTGAAAGTTTGGTAATTGAAAGAACTAAAAAGGCTTTTGGTGTGCCTTATGCTAATGTCCAGCCGTTATCCGGTTCGCCGGCTAATTTAGCTGTTTATTTAGGGCTTTTAAAACCCGGTGATAAATTAATGGGTTTAGCTTTGGCACATGGTGGGCATTTGACTCATGGAGCAGCTGTTTCTGCTTCGGCTAAATATTATCAATCAGTTTCTTATGTGTTGGGAAAAGATGGGGTAATGGATTATGACTTAATTGAAAAATTGGCTACAAAGGAAAAACCGAAGTTAATTATTAGTGGAATTACTGCTTATCCTCTACAGCTTAATTGGAAAAGATTTAGAGAAATTGCTGATAAAGCAGGCGCTTGGCTAATGGCAGATATTGCTCATTTGGCAGGATTGGTAGTTGCCGGTGTTTATCCCAGTCCGGCTCCCTGGGTAGATGTTATTACGACAACTACTCATAAAACTCTGCGTGGACCAAGAGGAGCCTTAATTATGGTGACTTTAAGAGGGTTAAAAAGAGATCCGGAGTTAGGCAAAAAAATCAATAAAGCCGTGTTTCCCGGGCTGCAGGGTGGGCCGCATGAAAACGCGATTGCCGGCATCGGCGTAGCTCTTGAGGAAGCAATGACGATTAGGTTTAAGAAATATGCCGCTCAGATTATTAAAAATAGTGAAGTTTTAGCAGAAGAATTAAAAAAATACGGTTTTAAGCTGGTAGCTGGCGGCAGTAATACCCATTTGATTTTAGTTGATTTGCGTAATAAAAATATTCCGGGGAAAATAGTGGCCGAAGCTTTGGAAGAAGCAGGCATTGTTTTAAATTATAATGCGGTGCCTTGGGATACTAATCCACCATTTAATCCTTCTGGAATAAGAATGGGAACACCAGGAATAACCAGTCGAGGAATGAAGGAAAAAGAAACAAGAAAAATTGCTGTTTGGATGAATGAAGTGGTTGAGGAATTAATATTAGTAAGAAAGAAAATGGCAATTAATTTAGAGCAGGAAAAGGAAAAAGAAACAAGAAAAAAAGTGATTGCTAAAGTGAAGGTGATAAAAAAAATCAGCCAAAAAGTTAAGAAACTTTGCCAAAAGTTTCCGGTAAAAAAAGAGTATTAGTGAAAACTCTCATTATTTATTCTTCCATTCATCATCAAAATACTAAAAAAATTGCCCAAGTAATTGCTAAAGAATTAAAGGCAAAGTTAGTAAAAGTTGATGAAGCAGAAAAAGAAGATTTAAGTAAATATGATTTGATTGGTTTTGGATCGGGGATATAT
>Ga0315288_10000232_pt1 | contig 68152 bp, 62 predicted proteins | sample YL17G11_20_MG_FD_203454 | JGI IMG/M metagenome (GOLD analysis project Ga0315288, IMG submission 203454) | Sediment microbial communities from Yellowstone Lake, YNP, Wyoming, USA - YL17G11_20 | ecosystem: Environmental > Aquatic > Freshwater > Lake > Sediment | place: USA: Wyoming | collected...
ACACGAACACTCAGGCGCGGACCGGGCGGCCCGCGCCTGAGGCGGGCCCCGCTTCCGGCGGAGCAGTCCGGATGTCACGGCGGGAATGTCGCTCCGACAGCCGCGCCGGAGGTTTACTCGCCTCCGGCGAGCGGGCAAGCCGCGCGAGCACGCAGGAGTACGGTCAGTGTGGGCAGAATGATGTGAGGACCCAGAGTAGGGGCACAGCCGACACGGGCTTCACGAAGCCCGAGCCCACATGCTGTGCCCCTACGGTGAGACCCCCTGCAAAGGGCCCCCGCCGCTCGTTTACTCGCTCGCCAGAGGCGAGCAAGCCTCCGGCGAGCGGGTAAGTCCGCCGGAGGCGGATGAAAATGAAACTGAAGTTCATGCCGACGGAAGAGCGCTTCTACGAGCTATTCAGCGAGCAGGCCCGCAACGTGGTGCGGGGGGCCGAGCTGCTCCTCAAGCTGGTCGCCGATCATTCCCAGGTCGAGCAGCTCCGGCGCCAGATCGAGGAAGCCGAGCACCAGGGCGATATGATGACTCACGAGATCGCCGACCGGCTGAACCGCACCTTCAACGCCCCCTTCGATCACGAGGACATCCACGATCTCGCCGGGCGTCTCGACGACGTGCTCGACAATATCGAGGCGACCGCCGACCGGATGTTCCTGTATGAAGCAGGGCATGCCGGCCCGGAGATGGTGACCCTCGCCGAGACACTGCTCAGCGCGGCGAAGGCCCTCGAAGCCGCTGTCGAGGGCCTACATGATGTCCCGAAGAAGGCCACCCGCATTCTGGACTACTGCATCGAGATCCACCGTCTGGAGAACGTCGCCGATGAGCAGAGCCGCCTGGCGCTTGCCAAGCTGTTCAAGGGCACCGACGCTCTCTACGCGCTCAAGTGGAAGGAGATCTATGACCACGTCGAAAACGCCATCGACAAGTGCGAAGACGTGGCGACCATCCTCGAAGGCATCGTGGTCAAGCACACCTAAAGCGAGATTCGAGAGTCGAGAAGTCGAGCCCGTTGCTTCGGCAGCTAGCTACCGAAGCAACCCCTCCTCGACTCTTCGCCTTTCGCCTCTTCGATCACAATGGACCAGAAACTGATCTACATCGGCTTCATCTGCCTGGTTGCGTTCTTCTTCGATTTCGTCAACGGCTTTCACGACGCCGCCAACTCCATCGCCACCGTCGTCTCGACGCGGGTGCTCAAGCCGGTCTACGCTGTCTTCTGGGCAGCCTTCTTCAACTTCACCGCTGTCTTCATCTTCGGCATCCATGTGGCGACGACCATAGGGAAGGGCATCGTCATCGAGTCGGCGATCACCAACGAGGTCATCCTGGCGGCGCTCGTCGGAGCCATCGCCTGGGACCTGCTCACCTGGTATCTCGGGTTGCCCACCAGTTCCTCGCACGCCTTGATCGGCGGCCTCATCGGCGCCGCTCTCATCCACGCCGGCGCCGAGTCTCTGAAGGCCCCGGGGATCATCAAGATCACCGCCTTCATCGTCTTCTCCCCGCTGATCGGGCTGGTGCTGGGGCGCTTCTTCCGCACCCTGGTGAGCTGGATCTTCCATCACTCCTCGCCGAAGAGCACCGCCCGCATCTTCCGACGACTGCAGCTCTTCTCGGCTGCTCTCTATAGCCTCGGCCACGGCACCAACGACGCGCAGAAGACCATGGGCATCGTCGCCATCCTGCTCTACACCAACGGCTATCGGTACCAGTCGTTCGTCCCCGATTGGGTGATCGTGTGCGCCTACACGGCCATTGCTGCGGGCACGATGGCAGGCGGGTGGCGCATTGTGAAGACCATGGGGATGCGCATCACGAAGCTCCAGCCAGTGGATGGCTTCTGCGCCGAGACCGCAGCCGCGGCCTCGCTCTTCGGGACCGCGCTGGCCGGCATACCTGTAAGCACCACTCACACCATCACCGGCGCTATCGTCGGAGTCGGATCGCACCGGCGGCTGTCAGCGGTGCGCTGGGGAGTGACCTTCGGCATCGTCTGGGCATGGGTGCTGACGATGCCGGGCGCGGCCGCGGTCGCCGCGCTGGCGATGCTGCTGCTGCGCTGGCTCTCGTAGGGGCACAGCATGCTGTGCCCCTAGCTGAGCGCCCGCGCCGCCTTTGCGATGTCCGAGACGCCTAGGACGATCGTGCTCATCTGCCCGGGACCGGCCGCGCTCCCGTAGACGAAGTCGACGTTGAGTTTCGCAGCGGCCAGCCTCATGCCGGCCTCTCCCAACGCTCCCGGCTTATTCGGCAGCTTCACGACCAGCACCGGCTGCTGAACGACGTTCATGCCGGCCTTCTTGAGCGCGGCCGCCGCCTTCGCACTCGACGAGGTCACCAGCCTGACGACCCCCACCTCTGCCGAGTCGACCACCGAGATCGCCTCGATGTTCACCTTCGCGCGGGCGAGCGCCGCTCCGATCTTGGCGAGTTGACCGGGCTTGTTCTCCATCGTCACCGACAACTGAACTGCACGTGGCATTCTCACCGCCTCCTTCGCTTCCCTGTTGCCGCACGTTTCGGGGCGACCGAACATCCCCCTGCGTCCCCGATAGCATGGGCGATCATCTGGGCACACCCGGGGCGCGTTGGGCGCAGATTTCCTCCGAAGTTGTGGAAGAATGAACTTGCCGCATGCCCGGTCCTGGAAGGGCGCCGTCAGGCCGCGCATGGAGACCCGTCATGAGCGATCAGAATGCGAACGCACTCCTCGGTCAGCTCCTGCTCGTTTCGGAGGCGATAACGCCCGAGGAGCTTCGCGAAGCGCTGCGCCGTCAGGAATCCAGCGGACAGCGCCTTGGCGATGTGCTGCAGGAGATGGGGGCGGTTGCCCCGCGGCAGCTCGAGCGCGCGCTGCGAGCGCAGGCACGGCTGCGGGGGCGCCCCGATTCCGACCGCGCCTTTATCCTCGTTGTCGACGACGACCCCGAGGTGGGTGCAGTGGTGGGCGACATCCTCCAGGGGGCCGGCTACCGGGTGGGTGTCGCGCAGGATGAGGGGGAGGCCCTCGCCGCGCTGCTGGCGCCCGAGCCCCCGGGCCCGGCCGCGATCGTGCTCGACCTGGGGCTTCCGCAGACCGGCGGGATCGAGCTACTCACGATGTTGCGGAAGATGGCGGATACCCACTCTCTGCCCGTCGTCGTCCTTACAGGCCGGCCTGACCTGGAGGAGAACCTCCGAGAACGAGGCCTCAGCATCAGCGCATTCCTGGCGAAGCCGGTGTCCGCGCGCTTGCTTCTCCAGGTGGTCGAGGCCGCCGTGCGGGAGGGCATGCAGGTCTGCCCGCCGGCCCAGAAGTGACCCGCAGTATCCGACACTTATAGAGTTTCTTGCATTATGGTTATGAAGCCATAATGGAAGAAACTCTACAGCAGCGCACGTGAGGCTTGTGTAGTACGATTCTATTGCATTACGGGCATAACCGTAATGCAATAGAATCTGTAGTTTAGCAGGTCTTCCGACACGCCCCATCGAAGATGGTGCCCGCAAGCCTGATCTGAGGCATCGCCCGGGATCTCACAGAGCGTCTGACCTCGTTGCTGGACGTATTACTGCGACTGCCCCTGCTGGGCTCACCGCAGGGCGGCAGCACGCTCGGGTCTCCGGATATATTGTCGTGCGGAGCATAGCGTGCGGTGACCGGTGAGCGGCGACCCGAGTACGGCTCTCCCTATCGGATCCTCGTCGTCGAGGACGACCTGGCGGTTTCGCGCTTCCTCGAGGCGCTGCTGCTCGACCGCGGGTACCAGGTCTTGCAGGCCCGGAACGGAGTCGATGCCCTCGTCGCGCTCACCGCCCCACGCCTCGAGCTGCCGCACGCGGTTATCCTCGACCTCGGGCTCCCGCTTGAGAGTGGCGTCTCTGTGCTCTCCTTCCTGCGAAGCGTCATGGGCAGCGGAGTGCCGGTGGTCGTGCTGACCGGCCGGCAGGACCCCGATGAGGAAGCGGCCGTTCGCGGGCTGGGGATTAGCGCGTTTCTGCGCAAGCCGGCCAGTCCGGAGCAGGTGCTTCACGCGGTCGCCGCCGTGCTCGACTAGCCGCGCGCAGCTGTCGTCGTCGTACTCGAAGAGGGAACATTCCGCCGCAAGCCGAAAAGCACGCAAGCCGCCTGTTGTCGATGGAGGAGACCATGAAGATCAGTTGTGCCGGCTACACGTTCGACACCTACTTCAAGCAGAAGGGCCTGACCCTGGAGCGGTACCTTGATGTCTGCGCCGAGATGGGGTTGGAGGGAGTCGAGCTCACGCAGTACTACTTCCCCGAGACGAGCCCTTCCTATCTGAACAAGCTCAAGCGCCAGATGCTCCGCAACGGCCTCGAGCTTGCGGGCGCGGCCATCGGAGGCTCTTTCTGCCTGCCCACACCCGAGGAGCGCACGAAGCACGTCGCCTTCACGAAGGATTGGCTGGGCATCTCCGAGCGGCTCGGCGCCCCGTGCCTCCGCGTCTTTGCCGGCCCGGCCCCGAAGGGGCACACCGAGGAGGAAGCCTTCGGGTGGGCCGTCGCCGGCCTCAAGGAATGCGCCGAGCTTGCCGCGAAGGTGGGCGTCATGATCGGGCTGGAGAACCACGGCGGGCTGACGGGCACCGCCGATGGGCTGGTCCGGATTCTGAAGTCGGTCGGCTCCGACTGGGTGGGCGCGCTCCTCGACTTCGGCAACTACCACACTGATCCGTATGCCGAGTTCGAGCAGACTGCGCCCTACGCTGTGATGACCCACGCGAAGCCGACCGCGGACTTCGCGGGCACGCGCGACTGGGTGGACTTCGCACGCGTCGGCAAGATCATGCGCGCAGCAGGGTATCGCGGCTTCCTGTCGATCGAATACGAGGAGCCCGGCAAGGACGCGATGATCGAAGTGCCGCGGTTCGCGGCCTATCTTCGCGGGATCACCGGGTGATACAGATGGCCAGCCAACCTATCGGAGTCGGACTCGTTGGCTGCGGCGATATCGCGCCGGCACACGCGAAGGCATTGGCATCGGCCAGCGGGGCGAAGCTCGTGGCCTGCATGGATGTCGTCGAGTCCTCGGCCAAGAGCCTGGGCGAGGAGCACGGGGTCCCGTGGATGACGGGACTCGACGAGCTTCTGGGGCGGCCGGAGGTCGAGCTCGTCACCATTGCCACGCCGGCATTCACCCATCTTCCGATAACGGAGGCTGCGGCAAAGGCGCGCAAGCACGTGCTGTGCGAGAAGCCGCTGGCGGCGAGTCTGCCGGAGGCCGATGGTATGATCGCCGCCTGCAAGCGAGCCGGCGTCGCGCTTTCGACCTGCTTCCCGCTGCGCTATCTCGGCCCTGCCAAGTGGGTGAAGAGCCTGAACGAGGCCGGCGCGCTCGGCGAGGTGATCGAGATACGGCTCCATGGAGTCGGCGCCAAGCCGGAATCCTACTGGACCGGCGGCTATTCGGGTCGCACGACGACGGATTGGCGGAAGTCACGCGCCCAGAGCGGCGGCGGGGTCATCATCACCAACCTGATCCACAACATCGATCTAGCGCGGGCCGTCACCGGCCTCGAGGTGGCGCGCGCCTATGCCGAGACCGGCACGTTCACCACCGATGTGGAGGTGGAGGACCTCGGGATCGCATCCCTCCGCTACAGCAACCAGGCGATCGGCCTTCTGGAGGCAAGCTCGTGCTTCCTGGGCGGCGGGGTAGAGCGCGACTTCACCCTCCTGGGCACGAAGGGCCAAGTTCGCTTCGGCTTCTGGGGCGGGAAGTGCGAGGGCTACTTCACCGAACCGATTCAAGGCATGCCAGCCGGCGAATGGGTCCCCAAGGAGTTCCAGAGCGTCACCCATGTCGACTTCTACAATGACCTCGGCGCGGCATTGCGGGCAGGGAAAAGGCCTCCGGTAACAGGCGAGGACGGCCGCGCCGCGCTGGAAGTCGTGCTAGCCATCTACCGATCTGCGGACTCCGGCCAGCCGGTCGAGTTGCCGTTGTAGGAGCGCCATTCCTGGCGCGACCTGTTCGTGTCGCGACGAGAATGTCGCTCCTACGACAGCTCCTTCTGGAACACCGCATACCGCCGGATGATATGCCACCCGTTGGCGACATAGAAGCCGGTGGCGGCCCATCCCGCCGACATGCTCTCTGTCCCCTGGGCACTGGCTCGGACCATGGACTCCAGCAGAAGCAGGTTGCCGTAGCCGTTGCCTCTCTCGCTCGGCAGGACCATGATCGGCCCGAACCAGCCCGCGGGCGTTCCGGGGTGAAAGCGCGCCCAGGCGATGAGCTTCCCGCCTTCGCGTAGCACGAGCACGTGCTCGTCGGCCTCGGAGTAGCGCGACTCCCAGCCGGCCGGGAACCATTGGGGCTGATCGCCCGTCGCGAAGAGCTCCTGCAGCAGTGGCAGCAGATCGGGCGTCCACGTGAGCAGCTCGACCGTTGACCCAACCCGCTTCCATGTGCGCTTCAGCAGGGCAGGGACGTGCGCGCCGCGCAGGTCCACCGCCACATCTTCAATGGTCCTCACATCTCGATAGCCGCGGCGCGACAGGACATCGCGCAGGCGCTCATAGCGGACATCGATCCCGGGGAAGACGTATGGCCCCGCGTACCCGACAACGCTCACCTGCGACTTGCCGGCGGCGGCGCAGTAGGCCTCACCCGCCTCGAGCAGCAGGTCGGCCGCACGCTCGCCCACCTCGCCGTCCACCACAAAGAACGCCTTGAGGAAGCCCTCTTGGAACTCGTAGTTCTGCCCGCAGCCATCCTTGCCTGGCACTGTCCTGCGCACCAGGAATGCGCCCAGGCCGGCCACCGAGCCGTCATCATCCCAGGCGACGCGGACAGCATCGGGCTCGTAGTTTGGGTCCCGGGGAATGACCCGGCGGAACTCCGGTTCGCTGACCTGATCGTGCACGAGCACTGAGTGCCACGCCGCAAGAATGGCTGGGATGCTGGCTTCCGTCAACTCGGTTATCCGCATTGATAGCTCACCTGCTGCATGTGATGGTAGACCCTTCTGCGCTCGCGAGGGCCGGTCCTGTTGGCTCGCGATCCTCGCTTCTCATCGCTTGCGCGCGGCCTGCCGTTGGTGTATTCTCGTGCTCGATTGCCTCGGTACGATCCGCGTAGAGAAGGGAAGCGATCCGATGAGCGACGTGTACCGCGAGCCAGGGCGCGATACTCCCATTGCCCGTAGGACTGGCGTGCTCGTTGTTGGCGGCGGCCCTGCCGGGCTGGCGGCCGCTATCGCCTCGGCGCGGGCGGGCGCGAAGACGCTCCTCATCGAGCAGTTCGGTTATCTCGGCGGCACCGCGACCGCCTCGCTCATGGCCTGCATCAACGGTTTCAGGAACCAGGTGGAGCCTGACGCGACCCAGACCGTACGCGGTATCGCCGAGGAGGTCATCCTTCGTCTCAAGGAGATGGACGGCCTGGGCAAGAGCCCCTACCCCCAGAAGGCCTATCCGACTGAGCCGGGCCGGCTCGAGTACAGCTACGCCATCGACACGGAGAAGTTCAAGTATGTGACCCTGAGGATGTGTGTCGATGCCGGGGTCGATATCCTGTTCCACACCTACTTCTGCGATGCGGTCGTCGAGTCGGGCGCGGTGCGCGGCGCGATCGTCGAGAACAAGTCCGGCCGTCAGGCGCTCATGGCGAACCTGGTGGTGGACGCGAGCGGCGATGCGGATGTCGCCGCCCGTGCCGGCGCTCCGTTCTGGCAGGTGCATCACGACGAGGGCCCGAGGCTCAATGACGGCATCATGTACCGGATCGAGTTCGGGAAGCGCCGGCCCCAGGGTACCCACGCGTGTGACTTCGGGAGCAACGCGGTCGTCTGGGGCCCGGCCGTCGGCCCGATCGATGGAGTCAACGCCGACGAGCTTTCCCGCGCGGAGATCGAAGCTCGGCTCCGCATCTACGAGGACTTCGCCGAGAAGCAGCATGAATCTCCCGACCTGGTCGATGCGAAGGTCGTCGAGACACCGCCGCTGCTGGGCGTCAGGCAGACACGGTTCGTCGAGGGCGAGTACAAGCTCACCGCCGATGACGCCCTCACCGGGCGGCGGTTCGACGACGTTGTCGCGATCAGCTCCTGCCCGGTCATCCACTACTACGGCTACCGGCGCTATCTCGAGCACGAGGGATATGACATCCCCTATCGGTGTCTGGTCCCGCTGAAGGTGGAGAACCTCCTGGTCGCCGGCCGCTCGATCTCGAGCGAACAGCAGCCATACGAGTCCCATCGAGCGATGGCCCCGATCATGGCTATCGGCCATGCCGCGGGAGCCGCCGCCGCGCTCTGTAGTCAGACCAAGGCACGCCCGCGCGAGCTCGACGCCGGCCGGCTTCAGCAACTCCTGATCGCACAGGGGGCCGAGTTGCGCAAGGGGAGCGGAGCGTGATCCAGCGCTGGGACGTTATCACCATCGGCAACCTATCCCGCAACCGTTATTGGGGCGAGGGCGATGACCGAAGACTGCGCGACGCCTGGTGCACGTGCACGCTCATCACGGGGAAGGGATTCCGGTTGCTCGTCGACCCGGCGCTCAGGGATCCCGCGGCCATGGCGGCGGAGCTCGACCGCCGAACCGGGCTCAAGCCGAAGGCGGTCGACGCGGTCTTCGTGACACACGACCACGGCGACCATCATTGGGGACTGGAGGCATTCCCAGCCGCCAAGTGGTATGCCGTCGCTCCCGTCGCGGAGGCGATCAATAAGGAGAAGGCGTACTCGAAGCCCATCGAAGCGGCCGCCCACCGTCTCTTCGGCGCGGTCAATGTGATCCACACGCCCGGCCACACGAAGGAGCACCATAGCCTGCTCTTCAAGTGTGACGATCAGACCGTGGTGATCGCGGGTGACGCCGTGATGACGCGCGACTTCTTCGCCCATCGGCAGGGCTACTTCAACTCGGCCGACTTCGAGCAAGCCGCCCATACCATCGAGGAGATCGCGCGCATCGCCGATATCGTCGTGCCCGGCCACGACAACTGCTTCCCGGTGGCATCGACGCCGTTCGTCGGGTGAGTTATGTAGGGGCACAGCACGCTGTGCCCCTACGGTGAGGCACGTCGCCACGCAGGAGACAGACGTGAACGTCAACGAAGTCAAACCCAGACTGCTCATGGGACCCGGTCCCTCCGACGTGAACCCCCGCGTCCTGGCCGCGCTGGCCGCGCCGACCGTGGGCCATCTGGACCCGCAGTTTCTCGCCATCCTCAACGATATCCGGGACATGCTCAAGCAGGTCTTCCAGACTGAGAACGACATGACCCTCGCGGTCAGCGGCACCGGCTCGGCCGGCATGGAGACCTGTGTCGTGAACCTCATCGAACCCGGCGATAGGATGCTCGTCTGCATCAACGGCGTCTTCGGCGCGCGCATGAAGGATGTTGCGGAGCGCGCCGGCGCCGATGTCACTGTGATCCAGCGCCCCTGGGGGCAGGTGTTCACTGCCGAGGAGGTCGCCGCCGCCATCCGCGACAAGGGCCCGTTCAAGGTCGTGGGGATCGTCCATGCTGAGACGAGCACCGGCGCGGCCCAGCCGATTCCGCCCATCAGTGAGGTTGTCCATGCCAGCGGCGCGCTGCTGCTGGTCGATACCGTCACCAGCCTCGGCGGCATGGAGGTCGACGTCGACCGATGGAAGGTCGATGCATGTTACAGCGGCACCCAGAAGTGCCTCTCGTGCCCGCCCGGGCTGTCGCCCGTCACCTTCAGTCCGGTCGCGACCGAGGTCATCGATAAGCGGAAGGCAAAGGTCCGGAGCTGGTATCTCGACATGACGATGGTCCGCGCCTACTGGGGATCGGAGCGGCTCTACCATCACACGGCGCCGATCAACATGAACTACGGGCTCCACGAAGCCTTGCGGATCGTGCTGGCCGAAGGGCTGAAGCCGCGCTGGCAGCGCCACATGCTCCACCATCGCGCGCTGAAGGCCGGCCTCGAGGCAATGGGCATTCGCTACCTCGCCGACCCCGACCATCAGCTCCCCATGCTCAACGCCGTCGCCGCACCCGATGGGGTCGAGGAGGGCGAAGTCCGCAAACGCTTGCTCGACGAGTTCGCTATCGAGATCGGCGCCGGCCTCGGCGAGTTCAAGGGCAAGGCCTGGCGCATCGGCCTGATGGGCGAGAGCGCCACCGAGCGCCATGTCGTCGGTGCGCTCTCCGCACTCAACACAGTGCTGGCGGAAAAGGGTATGGTACAGAAGGATGTGGCAGTCGCCGCCGCGCGCAAGGTCTACGGGGCGTGATATGTAGGGGCGCACGGTTCACCCCGAGCGAAATCGAGGGGGTGTGCGCCTCGCGGCTGAACGGCAGGAAACTATGACAGTCACGACAGACGTGCAGCAGCGGGCGGACACAGCCAGAGTCGCCGACCTCCGTCGTCGCGTCCGCGACGCGATGGAGGCTCCCGCGGCTCACTGGAAGTGCCCGGCCCGGATCGATGGGCGCCACATGACCGAGCCGCTGCCGGTTCGCAAGGCCCTCGCGGTGGCCCTCAAGCTGGCGCACATGCCCGCCGATCTCTGGCGGGGCCAGCTTTTCGCGGGCTCGATGACTCTCGAGGACCCGCGCATCCACGCTGAATGGGGCTTCCCCGACTACACCACCGAAGAGGAGCGCGCCCGCGCGGCCAAGCGCTGGGTCAGCATCCACTCCGTGTTCGGTCATATCGTTCCCGACTATCCGTCTCTGCTCTCCAGGGGCCTTAGCGGCATCCGTGCACAGGCCGAAGCTGCGCTCGCGGATGCCGCGAACGACAATGAGGTCGCGTTCCTGCGCTCTGTCATGGTCGCACTCGATGGGGTCATGGACTACGCCGCGCGCCTCGCACAGCACTGCGCGCAGGAGGCCGAGAACGAACCTGAAGCGGGTCGCGCCGCCGAGCTTCGCCATATCTCGGCGAACCTCCGCCAGGTTCCCGCCGGCCCTGCGCAAAGCTTTTGGCAGGCGCTCCAATCGGTGTGGCTGCTCCACATGGTCTTCCATTCGACCATGGACGGCAACGCGATGGGCCGCCTCGACCAATACGTGTGGCCCTATCTCGAGGCCGATCTGACGAGCGGCGCGCTCACGATGGAACAGGCGGCCGAACTGGTGGACTGCTTCTGCCTCAAGTTCAACGAGCGCGCCCAGACGCTGGAGGAGCAGAGGCCCGATGCCCGCGAGCCGGAGAGCGTCGATCCGAGCAAGCGAACGCGACACTACACCTCTTCGCAGATCGGCACGCAACGCGACGACGTGGACGCGACCAACCACTGGCTTCAGAACATCGTCGTGGGCGGCCTCACGCCGGACTACGAAGATGGCACGAACCCGCTGACCTATCTGCTGCTGGACAGCTATCGCCGCAACCAGATGACCAATCCGCTGCTCACTGTGCGGGTGCATCGAGACTCGCCGCAGGAGCTGCTCCGCTTCGCCTCGGAGGTGCTCAAAGAGGGCGGCGGCATGCCCGCGCTCTTCAACGACGAGGCGCTCATCCCCGCGCTGGAGCGCCTGGGCATTCCCCAGGCGGACGCCCGGGACTACACCAACGACGGGTGCTGGGAGGTCATTATCCCCGGCCGCACCGACTTCCGCTTCCAACGCCTGAGCGTCATGCTCTGCGTCGAATGGGCGCTGAACCGCGGCCGCTCCCGCCTGGACGGCGCGCAGCAAGGCCCCGACACCGGCGACCCGCGAGCGTTCGCGAGCTACGACGAGGTCTGCTCTGCCTTCCTCACTCAGTTGGACGCGATGGTCGGGCGCGTCGTGCAGGATGTGGTGAACTCGATCGACGACCGCAGCATCATCGCCCCTGTGCCGCTGCTGAGTGCGCTCATTGAGGGCTGCATCGAGTCCCGCAAGGACATGACCGCAGGCGGCGCCAAGCACCGTACCTTCGGGATGCTGGCCGAGGGCGCGGCCCACGCGATCGACTCGATCACCGCGATCAAGGCGGTGATCTTTGAGCAGCAACAAGCCACGATGGCGGAGCTGTGCGACGCGCTCGACTGCAACTTCGAGGGCCACGCCGCTCTGCGCCACACTCTCCTCTCTGCGCCGAAGTACGGCAATGACGACGAGGCCGCCGACGCCGTCGGCCGGGCCATGCTGGAAGCATTCACCAGTCTGGTTGCCAAGCATGCGGAAGCGTACCTTGCTACCGTGAGGTTCCCCGCTGGCGTGGGCACCTTCTCCTGGTATGTCGGCATCGGAGAGGGGCTGGGCGCATCGCCTGACGGCAGGGGAGCGGGCGAGCCAGTCTCGTCGAACTTCTCCCCCGCGCTGGGTCGAGACATGCACGGCATCCCCGGCGCCATCCTCTCCTACTCGAAAATGCCCCATGACCGGCTGCCCGCGGGCGCTCCGCTCGACCTCCGCATCGGCCGGCGGCTCGTCGAGGGAGACGAAGGCACTGACCGCATGGCCGCGCTCATCCGCTCGTTCGTCGACACCGGCGGCTGCATCATGACCTTGACGGTGGCGGACACTGAAGAGCTTCGCGCGGCCCAGCGCGAGCCCGACAAGCACCGCTCCCTTCGCGTGCGCATGGGTGGGTGGTGCGCCTACTTCACGATGCTCAGCCAGGAGCAGCAGGAGCACCACATCCGCCGACAGGATGGCCGTTCGTGAGTTCCGGTGTGCACCCCGACGTGAAAGGCCTGATCTTCGACCTCGATACCTTCGCCGTGCACGATGGCCCGGGCATCCGCATGGCCGTCTACCTCAAGGGCTGCCAGTTGGGGTGCAGATGGTGCCACAGCCCGGAGTCGATCAGCCCCCAGCCCGAGCTGATCTTCGTGCGCGACCGCTGCGCCCTCTGCGGCGCGTGCGCGGCAGTCTGCGTGCGCGGGGTCCATCGCGTTGACGCATCGGGCCACACGCTGAACCGCACCGACTGCATCGTCTGTGGCCAATGTGTGGCGGGCTGCCCAACCGGCGCGCTCGCCCTGAGAGGCGAGGTCGTTTCCGCATCGGACATCGTCGAGCGGGCGGTTCGGATGAGGCCCTTCTTCGATCACTCGGGCGGCGGGGTTACTCTCACCGGCGGCGAGGTCACCTGCCAGCTCGACTTCGCGAGGGCGGTGCTTGCCGGCTGCAAGTCGCGGGGCGTTCAGACGGCGATCGAGACCAATGGGGCCTGCCCCTGGGACCACCTCGCGCAGCTCCTCCCCTACTCCGACCTCGTGCTCTACGACCTCAAGCTCATGGATGACGAGGAGCATCGACGCTGGACCGGCGCGTCGAACCGTCAGGTTCTCGAGAATGCCGCGAAGCTGAAGAGCCACAATGTTCAGATACGCGTGCCGCTCATCCCAGGCATCACGGACACGGACGAGAATCTTGCCGCGGTCTTCGCGTTCATGCGGCGCGCCGGCCTGAGGCGGGTGTCGCTGCTGCCGTACAACGCGTCGGCGGCGGCCAAGTACGAATGGCTCGATCTGCCATTCGAGATCAGGGCGGAAGCCCAGTCGCCGGAACGGCTCGACGCGCTGCTTGCGATGGCGCGGGCGGCGGGGCTCGAGGCCGCGCTCTCCTGACGCGTCTACTCCTCAGGGCGATCGAGCTTGGTGAGCCCGCTCTCCTCCGCGGACAGCAGATCCTTGTCCGACGCCAGCTTCTTGAGGCGCTCGCTCACCGCTGCAACTTGCTCGGCCGTCAGGCTCTTCTCGATCATCGGGAAGATGAGCGTGTCCTCTTTCCCCGCGTGCCGCTGGATCAGGTTCGCGGTCAGGTTCACCAGGGCGAGGAGCCTCCTCGCGGATGCCTCATCGGGGCCGCCTGCCTGCTCCATCTGGGCCACCATCGCCATCATCTCACTGGCCCGCTGGGTGAGCGTCGCATGGGCGCTCATATCGTCCTCTGCCTCTTCCGCGAAGAAACGACCGAAGACATCCGCGCCCCGCGCGCCCTCGGAGACCATCCGTTGTGCATCCGGGAACACCCCTTCCTCTTCCCTGCGGAAGTGAATCCGCAGCCGCCGCTGGAAGATATCGAGCGAGTCGCGGATCGGGCCGACGCCTCCCCCGAGCGCGGCCGACTCCGGCTGTGCGAGTCCACGTATCGATGTCTGGAGATCGCCGACATCGGTAAGCAGCGCCATGTGCTCCTGCAGCAGCTCCTCGAACGGTGACCGTCCCTGCATGGTCTTCTCCTTGCCCGACGTGGCTCGCCAGGCGAGCGAACGCGGGGCTTCCTCGGGCAGAGCCCACTTCACAGTTATCGGCCTCCCGGCGCTTTCCTGCTCACTCACCGCGCCATTGTCTGCGCGGGGCCGGGCAGAGGATTCCCGCCCGAGACCGCCTAATCTTCCGCTTTCAGGAGGCGAATGTCCTTCCACTGGCGCGTTGCAGGCTAAAGCCTGCGGTACCCGGAATGGAGTTGGCGCGTTGGATGGCACTGCGCCGCCATCGGACATTGCGAGGCACAATGCCAGCACCGCTGAAGACGATGATCGTGATGGGGACGCGGCCCGAGGTGGTGAAGCTCGCGCCGGTCGCGCTGGAACTGCGCCGCTACCCCAAGCAGTTCCGCCTGACCCTCGTGGGCACGGGCCAGCACCGGGAACTCGTGCCTCAGCACCTGAAGCTCTTCCGGCTTCACCTCGACGCGGACCTGAAGGTCATGAAGCCGCGCCAGACCCTGGCCGGTGTGACAGCCCGCACCATCCAGCGCTTGGACGCGCTGCTCGTCAGCGATCCGCCTGAGGTGGTGGTCGTCGAGGGCGACACAACGGCGGTGCTCGCGGCCGGACTGGCCGCGTTCTATCGGAAGATCCCGGTTGCGCATGTCGAGGCCGGCCTTCGATCGGGCGACGTCTACAACCCCTTCCCCGAGGAGATCAACCGGAAACTGGTCGGCGGGCTGGCCGCGGTCCACTTCGCTCCGACGAGCCGCGCGAGGGAGAACCTGGTTCGCGAGAATGTGTCCCCGGACCACATTTTCGTCACCGGGAACACCACCATCGACGCGCTGCTCTTCGCCGCGAAGCAGCGGCCGCCCCGGCCGGCGATTCCGGCCGATCTGCTCGAGGGCCGGCGGATGATCCTCGTCACCGCCCATCGCCGCGAGAGTTGGGATACGGGAATCAGGGAGATCTGCCTCGCGCTGGGCGAGATCGCCGATCGTTACCCGGAGGTGGTGATCGTCTACGCCGTCCACCCGAATCCGATCATCCGCGAGCAGGCCTACGCCATCCTCGCGGGCCGCGACCGCGTCCACCTCATCGACCCACCGGGCTATCTGGAGTTCGTCGATCTGATGCAGCGCAGCACCCTCATCCTCACGGACTCCGGCGGGGTGCAGGAGGAGGCCCCCTCCCTCAAGCGGCCGGTGCTCGTGATGCGGAAGACGACCGAGCGAACCGAGGGAATCGAGGCTGGCTGCTCGCGGCTCGTGGGCACCGACCGCAAGCAGATCGTGCGGGAGGCCGCGCGGGTTCTCGATGACGCCGCCGTCTACCGGTCGATGGTCGCGTCTGCAAACCCGTACGGCGATGGGAAGGCGGCGGTTCGCATCCGGCAGGCGCTTGCTTTCAGCTTCGGGCGGACACGCAGGCGGCCGTCTGACTTCGGGGGCGCCTAACACCCAACGGGCAGGTCGCGAAGGTCGTCGCCTCCGCGCTCACATCAGCCGGAACGCGTGGGCGATGTAGACTGCCATCTGGTCCCGTGTGACGCGGAAGCCCGGCCGGTACAGCCCGTCGGGATAGCCTATCACCACGCCGGCCTCCGCCAGGAACTCGATGTACTTGCGCGCCCACTGGGTGACTGGGATGTCGCTGAAGGTCGGCTCTGCCGGGGGCACATAGCCGGCAAGCCCTTCGTCCCCTTTTGGGTCGACCATCGCCCGTGCGATGTAGACCGCCATCTGGTCTCGCGTCACCCAGCTCGTTGGACGATAGAGTCCATCAGGGTAGCCCGTCACAACCTTCTGCTGATCCAAGTACTCGACGTGCTTGTAGCACCAGTAGCTCGTGGGGACATCCGGGAAGGTAGGTGTTGCCGGAGGCGTGTACGCGGCCATCCCCGCTTCGCCGGTCGGCGTGCAGATGGACCGCGCGACGAACACCGCCATCTGGCCCCGCGTGATGTCCCAGTCGGGGTGGTACTTGCCGTCGGCGTAGCCGGTCACGATCTGGCTATCGTAGGCGGCCTGTATCTCGTCATAGGACCAGAAGCCCGGCGGCACGTCGATGAAGGTGCGGTGGAACATCCCCCCGAGCTGGAGGCGAGCCGCCTCCAGCACCGCGGGATCGCGAGTCCAATCCGACCAGCTCGTCGCCACGCTCGCGGCTACTGCGAGAGCAGCGTCGCCCTCCCCCTCCTCCTTCAGCAACTGGATGTACTCGTAATCCTCGACCCCATCCCGCAGATACTTCAGCCGCATCGACGGGCAGACGCCATCGATGCCCACTTGGTCGCCGGGGTAGAGCAGCATTCCCTCCCCCGGATACACGCTCGAATACCCGTTCGGGTCGTTCCAGGGGTCCGCGGTCCATAGGTCCGATTTCCAGTAGAGGAGGCCCGTCAGCCCAAGGGTTTGGCTGATGAATCCCGCCTGAATCCGGTAGTTGATCGGCGAGAAGTCGATCTCCCACTTGGGCGAGTGGTCGTCCTGGATCAGATCGTTGTAGGACCAGACCTGATCGCCCTTGTCCAGCACCTCGTGTACGTGCGTCACGGCGTCATCGTACATCTTCGGGAGCACCACCCAGATGTCGACGGCCGAGCGACCAGTCCCCGAGCCATCGTCGTACAGCTCCGGCACCGGACTCATGGTGACGAGCTGGTTGATGCCGGCCTGATGCATGTTTCGGCCCCACTGCTTGAGCAGCGGGTAGAGGTTCGTGCACGGATCAATCTCGTCAGCGGAGTAGTCGTAGAGGAAGAGCCCCGGCTGGTTCTCGGCCGCCTTCGCCTGGAATTGGGCGACGCTGGGCGCAGCGACCATCGAGCACCAGCCAGACTTGCCGTAGAACCCGGAGTTCGTGCAGTTCAGCCCATACTGGCTCATGAAGTAGGCCTGATCGTCCGGCTCGGTGTGCCGCGGCATGATCTTGTTGCGGAGCAGCTGCTCGCCCTTCGCGCGGTAGTCCGGGCTGATGCCGAAGGACGACTTGAGCGCTGCTGTGACAGGCAGCATGAAGTCCCAGACGGTCAGGTGCAGGTCGACCGATGCGGCGCCCTGGTCGCTGGTCACCACGAACGTGCCGGTGTAGTCACCTGCCACGGCAGTGCGCGGCACGAACACATCAACCCAGATGCCCTGGTTCCTGCCCTCTGCCAGGTCGAACGGAACCGCATCCAGCGGCGCGCCGACCAGGTCCTGTCCGGTGACCGGATCGACGAACGGGATGAGCCCGTCCGGGTACCAGCCGGGGCCTTCCGACTGATTGTGCCCGCCCCGGACAGGCAGGCCGATGTAGACATAGTGCTCGCGGTAGAGGGTGACATTGCCGACCGCGATCTGTTGCCCGCTCGGCCCCGCTAGGTTGGGCGCGGTTACGTTGACGTTGGTGAGGCCGCCGACAGGCCCCCGGACGATGATCTGAAACGACTCGTACTCACCCCTGGCCGCGTGCAAGGTGATCTGGGCTGCACTGCCGGCCGGAGCATCTGGCCGCACTCGCTCGAGGCTTCCGACAGCCCAGGCCTCAGGCGCGGCCGCGCACGGAGCGGTGGCCAGCCCGAGAACGAGTGCCGCGGCAGCGAAGCTGCCGCAACGGGCAGCCGCGACGCTCAGCGCGCCGCGGAAGCTCCGCTTCCGCCGGGCGAACACGCAAACAGCAACGAGGGCTGCTCTGCTCAGGCCCTGCTGCGCCGCCGAAAGGGAGCAGCCGCGTCGCCAGCAAGTTCGCCGCGGTTGCGAACTTGCGAGAGACAAGCCCCACGATGGCGTCCCCATGCTATCTCCTGCTACTCTGCGAAGCAGCGACACTGCTCTGCTGAAGCTACGCAGTGCGGAGCAGAGAGCTCCTTCGCTACGAAGCACGAGCTTGGCCGGCTGGTGGACGAGCACCTCTGCCCCACGCCCCTGCTCTGGCGCTGGTAGCCGACATGCCCTCGGCGGAAGCGGAGCTTCCGCGGCGCGCTGAGCGTCGCGCCTGCCCGCTGCGGGAGCTTCGCTCCCGCGCCGAATAGTATGCCCACCTTCCACTTACTCTATCGCTCCCGACGGCCGGCTGCGGCGGCAGAAGCTGGCGGAGAGGTCAGCCGTTCGTCTGCTGCTCTGCGAAGTAGCGAAGTCCCTACGGCTGTTCGCCCATAGAAGCAATGTGGGCGAGCAGCTTCCGTTCAGTGATTACCTGTGCTTCTGATGAGTTCCGCCCTTACTTCTTTGGGCGAAACTCATCAGGTCTGCTTCGGCGGACCGGGATGGCGGCCCGCAAGGCCTAGCCGCTCCTTCGCTACGAAGCACGAGACCGCCGTCCGTTCGCGGGCCAGTATCGCGCCTGGAGCGCGCTGCCGATCTCACCGCAGAAGATCATGATGTAGGCCGAGTAGTAGATCCAGATGAGCAGTATCACGCCTCCGGCAAGCGGCCCATAGAGCCCTTGATAGCGACTGCTGCCTTTCACCAGCATCGCGAAGACCGAGCGCGACGCCACCCATAGCAGTCCCGCGGGAACCGCGGCCGCCGCCGCCGCCTTCGCCGAGACACGCCCTGCCGGCATGGTCCAGTAAAGGAGGAAGAGCATCGATGCGACCACCGCCGTGTGCAGTGTCCAGGCGACCGCGCTATCCAGGAAGTGCAGGCGCTGGTGCAGGTTGGCCAGCGCCCCGATGGCGTGGGCATATGAGCCGACTGCCGCCAGCAGGCCGGTGAGCACGACCGACGCGAAGAAGAGCGCGCAGGCCGCGATCACGGCTACGAAGCTGACGAGTTTGTGGCGAAGGTAGCCGCGCCTCCTACTCTGCGAAGCAGCGAAGCCGCTTCGCTGCGAAGGACGAGTGGGCTCGCCCCACCAGACGACCGTTAGCACCTGCGAGAAGGTGGTGAAGAGGTTCATCGCTGACCAGAGGAGCGCGAGGGTCCCGGCAATATCAACCAGAAGATGCCGGCCGGCGGTTTGTTTCAGCGCCCTGACCACCTGCTCGCTCGCCCCTGGCAGGTACTGCTGGACGAGCACCGCCACCTCATCCGAGGCCTGCTGGGACCCGATCGCATGCCCGACAACGGATACCGCCAGCAGGGCGAGAGGGAAGAGCGACAGAGTCGCGAAGAACGCGATCGAACCCGCCTTCAAGGGCCCGAGATGCCGGAAGAAAGAGCCGTACGACTCGCGCAGCACCTCCCAGCCGGCCCTGTAGCGCAGGTCCGCGAGCTGCGACTCACTCCCCTGCTTGTTCATCAGCTTCGGCCCACAGCCTCGCCTCGCGCCCATCATTCTCGCCCCGCGGTGCCCACACCTTGCCCTGGCCGAGCCGCTAATCAGGGCGCATGCCATGCGCCCCTACAGCTGTTTCTCCGCGTACCGCTCCGCCCACAGGTGCTCGTCATACGGGGCGCTACGGCCGGGGCAGTCCTTCCTCGGGCACAACGAGCAGCTCGCGAAGCTCGTCTCGGTTGGGAAGTGTATGCCTGACAGCGACTTCATCGGCAGCATCAGGAAGCTGTCAGTCAGCCGCACGCCGATCGCACCTTCGACATCGCCGAGCAGCGTGAAGAGCTGGGTCTGCTGGGTGATGGGCCAGTCTTGAAGGGAGCCCGGCGACATCGATGACATCTTGCCAGGCTGGTAGGTCGCCTCGATGTGCTCCCGGGCGTGCGCGGCCGCGGCCCGAAGGGCGATGATCCTCAGATGATCCAGCCAATACTCCCGCAGCGGATCATCATCGAAAACAATCCCGTCGAACTCGCGGCCACACGTCGCCACATAGGGGAAGATCCGGTGAACCTTCTCCAGGTTCACCTGAAGCACCCGGCTGGTGAACGTCACGCCGCCGATTGTCACGGTGCTGGCGGTCCTGCCCTCGATGTAGCAGATGTCGTAGGCCGCCTTCGGCTTCGCCACAGTCCGAACGCGTTCTAGCAGCGCGGCCAGCTCGTCTGCGTCCTCGCTGTCAGGCGCGATATGCAGCTCCGACAGAATCCGGCTCAGGTCAAACTCGACCGGTATGTTGCTGAGGATCTCCATCTCTGACCGCTTGTGATTCGTAGCGTAGAAGCTCCGCGGAGTAGCATCCACCATGGTTGCGGCTTCGCCGCAACGAGGCGCCGGCAGGCGCTATGTCACGCGCGAGGCGCGTGACATAGCATAGATACCCAAACCCGGAGCGGCATTCCTCCCGGCCCGTCCTCGTACGGGCGCATGGTCTCCCCTGAGCACAGCCGAAGGGTCATACGCCCCGACCGCAGCCGACCGGCCGCTCTCCATCCTTGGCGTGTCTCGCCACGCAACATTCGCAGCCTTGTGAGCCCAAGGAAACAAGGCGTGTCGTTGAAACGGCCATCCGTCGCGGCGCGCGGTGAGCATGGGAGGCAAGCAGGCCGGGCATGTCGCTCTGTGATCGGATATTGGACCACGAATGGCTCGACCTGGGCCATCTCCGGCCGGAGGAGGTGCGCGCCAACCTGCGTGAACTCGAGCTGATCAACCGCTGGCTCGGCGGCGCCCGCTCGGTCGTCCCTCACGTCGTCAGAGCGATGAACGCAGCCCCGGCGAGTGGCCCCTCGACAGGCTCGGGGTGGCCCTCGCCGGCGATGCAAGGGCCACCCCGAGCGAAGCCGAGGGGCGGGCCATTCCGCGTTCTCGACATCGCGTGCGGGGGTGGCGACATGCTTCGGCAGGTCGTCACACGCGGGCGCCGGATGGGTCGGGCTGTCCTTGGCATAGGGGTCGACGCTAACGAGCAGGTGCTGGAGTACGCCCGGGGTAGATCGGCGGACTACCCTGAACTGCAATGGGCCCAGGCTGATGCACTGGCGCTGCCGTTCGCTTCAGGCAGTTTCGATCTGGTCATGTGCTCGTGTTTCCTGCATCACCTGGAGCCGCAGGAAGCTTCCAGGCTCCTGACCCAGGCGGCGGCGCTGAGCCGTGGCGTGGTTGTGGTCGGCGACCTTGTCCACTCCTGGATTGGGGCGGCCGCCTTTCGCCTCTTCTGCCAGCTGGCGCGGCTGCATCCGGTTACACGGCACGACGGACTTGTGTCCCTCCAGCGGTCCTACCATCCGCACGAGCTGGCCGCCGTCGCCCGCGCCGCCGGCCTCGCCAACTGGCGGCTCCATCGCCACCCGTTCTGCCGGGCGACCCTTGTGTGCGAGGTGAGGTGAGGGCAGGTCCCAATATGCGCGTGCTTCTTCTCGCGATGCCGGATGTCGCTAGCTCCTTCGACCGGGTCATGCGGTTCCCGAACCTCGGGTTGGTTTCACTTGCCGCGAACCTCGACGGGGCCGACGTGCGGGTGCTCGACCTCGTGCTTCACTCACGAGCGGTCGGGCAGGCGGTCCGCCGAGCGCTCGCCGATTTCGAGCCTGGCCTGGTCGGCCTCAGCGCCATGACCTTCCAGTACGACACCGCGAAGCAGGTGGCCGCGATCGTGCGCCGCGAGCTGCCCAGTGCGAAGACGGTGCTGGGTGGCTATCATGCCACGCTGGCTTACGACGAGATCGTGGCTGACTCGGAGGCCGAGGCCTTCGACTTCCTCGTCCGCGGGGAGGGCGAGCGCGCGCTCGCCGAACTCGTCCACGCGCTGGCGAACGGCAGCGGCTACGAGGGGATCGGCGGGCTGTCCTACCGCACCGAAGCGGGCTTCGTCCACAATCCCCGCCGGCCGCTCGTCGACCTCAGCAGCCTCAGGCTTCCGGACCGGCGCGCGCGACTGTCGACCGGCTTTTACTACTTCGGCCGCAGATTCGATGTCGTCGAGACCTCTCGCGGCTGCACCCGCGCTTGCCGGTTCTGCAGCATTCACCGGATGTACGGCTCAGAGCATCGCAGCCATGAGATCGGACGCGTGATCGCGGACATCGCGGCGGCGGCCGAGGCCGGCGCGCAGGGGATCTTCTTCGTCGACGACAACATCAACCTGGACCCGGCCCGCCTCGACGAGCTGTGCCGGGCGATCGTGGCGGCCGGGCTCGACCGGCTGGAGTACATCAGTCAGGCGGATGTAGCAGGATTCGCGCGGGCGCCCGAGCTTGCTGCCTCGATGAAGCGCGCGGGCTTTTCGGCGCTGTTCCTCGGGATCGAGAGCGTCAACAAGGACGACTGGCGCTTCCTCCGCAAGAGCAACGCTCTCACCACTACCCGGGAGGTGATCAGTACTCTGCGCGGCAACGGGATCGGTGCGGCCGGCGGGTTCATCCTCGGCAACCCATCGGACAACGCGGATTCCATCAAGGCCGCTTTTCACAATGCGCGCACGCTCGGCCTCGACCACGCGATCATGTGGTGCCTCACACCCTATCCCGGCACCGAGATCCGCGGCGACCTGATGGCCGAAGATCTGGTCACGAATCCACATGACTACCGGCGCTACAACGGATACATTTGCAATGTCCGCACGAGACACCTGACCCATCGGCAGCTCATCCGCACCATCGCCGCCGAGGGGCTGAAGCTCTACTTTCACCCCGGCTTCCTTGCGCACGGCCGGGTCTGGGGACGGAACGGCAACAGCGTGCTGCCCTATCTTCAGGCCTCCGCGGAGTACCTGACCCGCGGATTTCGCAACCAGCTCTATGCCTCTCGCCATAGGATATGAGACATGCACACTCTCGATGAGATCTGGATGAACGCTCCCGCCGACCGTGTCTTTGGGCTCGCCGCCGATATCCGCCGGTGGCCGGAGCTGCTGCCGCATTACCGTTGGGTGCGGGTAGTGGCGGAGGGCGAGAACCAGCGTACCGCGGAGATGGCGGCGCGCCGAGCGTTCTTCCCGGTCAAGTGGACTGCGCAGCAACGCCTCATCCCCGAAGAGCGCCGGATCATCTACCATCACGTCCGCGGCGTGACGAGAGGCATGGAGGTGGAGTGGCGCATCACCGAGCGCGACGGCGGAACCCACGTCTCCATCGAGCATGACCTCGACTCGCACAACCCTTTGCTGCGAAGCCGGCTGGCCGACTGGATCGTCGGCGGGTTCTTCGTGAGCGGCATCGCCTCCCGGACGCTGCAGCACATGAGGCGAGCGGCGGAAGCGGCCGCCACAACTCTGAGGGAGGCTTCAACATGATGGACGAGCATCTCGGCGGCAACGGCCACGCGCGTCGCGTCGTGATCACAGGCCTTGGCGCGGTCACGCCCATCGGCCATGGGAAGGAAGGGCTGTGGGCGGGGGTGCTCGCGGGGAGGAGCGCGGTCCGCCGTATCGAGAGCTTCGACACCGCCGGGTACCGCTCGCAGATCGCGGCCGAGATCGTCGACTTCGACCCGGCGCAACACATGGGGGCGAAGCAGTGCCGGCGCCTCGACCGCTACTCCCAGTTCACGCTTGTGTCGGCCGAGCAGGCGTGGACCGACTCCGGCCTCCCGTCAACTCACATCGAGCCCGAGCGCGTGGGCATCTCGGTCGGCACCGCGCTCGGCGGCATCACGATGGCCGAACATGAATGCAGTGTCTTCTATGGGCGCGGGCTGCGGCGAGTGAACCCTGCGCTCGCGCTCTCGGTGTTCGGCGGCGCGGGGTCCTGCAACATCGCCATCGAGTTCGGGTTCACCGGCCCGGCAACGGCGAACAGCAATAGCTGCGCCTCCGGAACCGTGGCCATCGGCGATGGCCTCAGGATGATCCAGCGCGACGAAGCCGATGTCGTGGTCGCGGTGGGAGCGGAGGCGCCGATCGCCCCGCTCTGCTATGGCGCGTTCTCGATCATCCGCGCCATGTCGTCGCGGAACGAGGACCCGGAGCGGGCCTCCCGGCCATTTGACCGCGACCGCGACGGGTTCGTGATGGGCGAGGGGGCGGCCGCCCTCGTGCTCGAGGAGCGGAGGCGCGCCCTGGCACGAGGCGCGGCGATCTATGGCGAGGTGCTCGGCTATGCCCTCACCAACGACGGCTACCACATGACAGCGCCCCGGCCCGACGGGCGGAGCGCGGCGCGGGCGATGTCGCTCGCCATGCGAGACGCCGGCATCGCGCCCGAGCAGGTCGACCATGTCAACGCCCACGGCAGCTCGACCCCGCTCAACGATCCCGTGGAGGCTTTGGCTATCAGGGCGGCGCTGGGTGATCGCGCCCACGAGATTCCAGTCAGCGGGACCAAGGGCCTCTACGGCCATCCCCTGGGGGCGGCCGGTGCGATCGAGGCTGCTATCTCCGTGCTGGCGCTCGATCGCGACTTCCTGCCGCCGACGGCGAATCTCCAGAATTTGGCGTCTGACTGCGACATCGACATCGTCGGGCCGGCGGGAAGGAGCCAGAGGGTGAACTGCATCATCTCCAACTCCTTCGGGTTCGGCGGGATCAACGCGTGCGTGGTCATCGCACGAGATGGGAAGGGGCCATGACTGAGACAACCGCGCCCCGCAGCGCCGGCCACTGGCGGCTGCTGGTTGGCGTGGTGGCGGCCGCCATCGCCGTCGCCACGGCTGCCGTTGTGGTCACACTGGGACGCGTCGCCGCTGGCATGAACTCGCTCACCATCCAGGTGGCCGAGATGAACCGAAAGCTCGACGCCCTGCCTGACATGGTCGGCGAACTCAAAACCCTCCAGTCGGCCACCGCGTCTCTCAACGACAGCGCGCGGTCGCTCCCGCGGGTGGATGCTGAGGTCCGCCTCACCAATCGGCACCTCGGCGAAACCAACAGGAAGCTCGCGACGACCAACGTCCGCCTCGCCGCGACCGCGAGCACGCTTCAAGACGTGAAGACCTCGCTGGCCGGGACCAACGCGCGGCTCGCGACCATGGACGAGCGCCTGCTCTCGCTGCCGGCGTTGAGGCAGGACATGTCCCAGGCGAACGCTTCACTCGACCGAGCGAATGTGCAGCTTGGCTCAGTTCAGGTCAGCCTTCAGGGAACGAATGCATCCCTCGTGCAACTGCAAGAGCAGACCAAGTCGCTGCCTGAGGCAACCGCCCTCCTCGCTAACACCGACCGGCAGCTCGCCAGCACCGCCTCCACGCTCTCCGCCGTCGACGCGCGCTTGGGGGAGATGGCGCTGTCGCTGCACGACATCGCGGGGACGACGGCCTCGATGGACCGCGAGCTCCATTCGCTGCCGAAGGAGGCAGGAGTGGGCGCGGGGGTGGTGGGCTTGCTGAACGTCTTGCGTTAGCGGCTCTTTCGCGGGCCGGTGCGCGTCAGCCGCGTGAAGACGTTGTACAGCGGCACGTGGCGGTAGGGCGGCCCGGGCAGGCGCAAGGCATGGCGCAGCCGCATTCCCAACGGGACGATGCTGCTCTGCAGCGAGGTGAGAAACACCATCTGTCGGCGCACCTTCGAGTGGTCCAGCAGCGCGAGCACCCGCGCCGGCGTCACCTCGGGCGAGAAGTAGAAGGCCGGGCTGAGCAGATTGGCGCTGGGCGAGACGAGCCCCTCCTCGACCGCGGCCCGCGCGAGTTCCGTTCCCGGGTACACCCGAAGGCCCAGCGTGCAGAGGATCCGGTCCCGCCGGCCGAGCACGACTTCGGCGAACCGTATCGTCGCGCGCACTGTGTCCTCGGTCTCCCCCGGGGCGCCGAACACGAACGACCATAGCATCGGCAGCTCGACCTCGCGCGCCCAGGAGGCCGTTCGCGCGATATCATCGAGGGAGAATCCTTTCTTCAGGCGCTCGAGCACTCGTGCGCTTCCACTGTCGGGTGTGCACACCACTGACTCGAATCCGGCCCGCTTCATCAGCTCGATCAGCTCGCGCGAGGTCGAGCCGGGATGCAGCCCCGTTGTCTGCAGTTTCGCTCCGAGGCCGCACCTTATGATCGCGTCGCACAGCGCCATCGCGTGGTTGGTTGGATGACTGAACGTGGAGTCAACAAACTCGAAGTGATTGACCTTCCATTTGCTCTTGGTCTCCCACATTTCGCCTGCGACGGTGTTCGGTGACCTGAGTCGGTACTGCGCCCCCTCGACCTGACAGTAGGTGCAGTAGATGCACTGGAACTGACACCCGCGCTTCGTCTGCACCGGCATCGGGCAGTCGTACCGCAGGTACTGGCGCAGATCCACCCAGTTCGTCACCTGCGCGAACGGAAGCGTCTCGATGTCAGCAACGCGAGCCGTCGTCCTGAACGGCAGGACCGTATTGCCTCCGAGCGAGGTCGAGGGGTCGTTCGCGTTGCGCGCGTAGACACCCGCGAGCCCGGACGTGTCGCCTCCGGCCTGCACGTTCTGCAGCAGCGCCGCCAGGGCTTCCTCACCATCACCCGCGATCGCGTAGTCAGCCTGCAGCGCATGAAGCAGTTCCGTCGGCACGATACTCACTGCCGGCCCGCCGATGACGAGACGGGCTTGGGAGATCGAACGAATCCCGAGCGCAAGCGCCGCCGCGTCCACAACGTAGGAGCGAGGGCGGAGGTAGTCGCCATTGTCGAGATTCCGCACAGACAGGCCGATCGCGTCCGGCTGCCACTGCTCGGCGACCGCCTCCAGCTCGCGTCGCACGTCCCGGGCGAAGCAGAGGTCAACCACCTTGACCTGGAAATCCCTGGACGCCAGGCTCGACGCGACGAGGCAGAGCCCAAGCGGAATGGCGGGCTGAGGGGCATGCTCGCGATTGCTGTTGACGAGAAGGACTCTCATCCCAATCCGATCAGAGGTACCCCATCCTCCGCAGCCTTTCGGCCACCTCCGCGCTCTCCTCGGCTGTGAAGTCGGCTCCCGGGCTGCGAGGGCGGTCGTCCTTCCCGGCCGGCGCGTACCGGACCGGGCTGTCCGAGAGAAACCGATCGCCCAGGATCTGCTCCAGCACGCGCCCGGTCATGTCATCGGGGACGGGTAGCCCGAGCAGGTGCAGCACCGTCGGTGCCAGGTCAACGATGCGAGCGCCCTCGACGGTGCGCGGCGAAGCGAAGGCCGGTCCGTGCGCGATCAGCACTCCCTCAGCACGGTGCGATCCGCTCCATTCGTCGATTGATCTCCCCGTCGGTTCGACGATCCGCTGGTGTCCGCGCGGCCGGATATCCTTGGCCCGCGAGACATAGCCATCGCGCCAGAGCACAATGAGGTCGGGCAGTGCGCCGCACGCCGGGCCGCGGTACTCATCACACGTGTGCACGACCCGGGCGACCATCGCCTCTCCGGTCTCCGGGTCGCACATCTCAGAGAGCTCGGCCGCCAGCCGCTCGCAGAGTTGGTCCGCCTCCGCTCCCGGCTCGACTGGCCCCTGGGGAAACCGGTCCCGCCTGTTCAGATAGACGTACCCATGCTGCGTGCTGATGGCAAATGCCTTCGTCTCCGGCCAGCTCACATTGCCGAACACAAGGGACGATGTCATCCGCCGGCGGAGGGCCGGCAGCCTGCTCTTGGCCGCGTCCTTGAGCCAGCGGGGCGTACGCCGACTCGCCGCGACGTAGCCTCGATGCAGCGCGCTCAGCCCCACGCTCTTCCGCGGCCTGAGGGCCAGATAGCCACGCTGCTCCAGCCACTCATTGAGGTGCACCATCGTATGGCACGGCCCGAAGCCGTGATCCGACATGACCACCACGTTTCTCGGTTCGGGAACGCACTCCATGATCTCGGCAAGCGCATCATCCACTCGCCTGAAAGCGGTCTTCACCGCATCCCGGAGGGCCGCATGGTGATGCGCCCCTGCCTGTGCCGCCCCGCTTTCGTGCCACGGATGCCCAGCATCCATGTAGCGCCAGAAGGCGTGCTGGACGCGGTCGGTGGCTCCGATAACACAGACCGATAGGTCGGCGGGATAGCGCTTGACGAGGTAGCAAGCGGCTCGCACCTGGTTGTCGATCATCTCCAGCAGGCGGCGCAGATACTCCTCAGGGTCGCCGGAGTCGAGGAAATCGCCGTGCAGGTCATATCCGCCGAGGGCCTGACGAAGCTCGTCGGCCAGGCCTTCGGGGTGCGTGAACCCCGAGCCGGCGCTTGGCGTCTCGATACCCGTCACCAGGTACCCGTTCACGGGCTCGGGCGGGTAGGTCATCGGAACACCCATCACGCCCACACGCTTCCCGGCCTCGCTGAGAATCCGCCACAGCGTCCTCCCGCGGAGCAGGCTGCCGTTGCTGAACTGGAGCTGGTACGTCCCCGGGCGGAAGCACAGGAAGTTCATCACACCATGCAGGCCGGGATGCTTCCCGGTCATAAAGGTGCTCCACGCTTCCGGGCTCAAAGGCGGGGTGACGGACTGCAGCATGCCGCGGACGCCGTCGCGACAAAGCCGCGAGAGGCAGGGCAGCTCTCCGTTCTCGATCCAAGGCCCCAGCAGCTGAAATGTCGCGCCATCCAGCCCAATGACAAGCACAGGCGGCGCAGAACCGGACACCGGCATGTCTTCTCTGTCCCTCAGAGAGAGGGCGTTCCTCGCCGCCCTCCGAAAGCCTGCGACCGAATCGGCACACGTTGTCTCGTCAGCCCATCTGCCAGCGGAGGCACGCCGCGATGACAGAGGAGTGAACACAGACGGGGACGGGGTTCACCAAAGAAGAGGGCGCAGGCAGGAAGAGGGGGTTCCTTACCTACGCCCGAGGTGAGGTGCAGCAAGCTGGGGATTGCCGCACCTCTCAGCGGAACTTCGCGCGGGGTACGACTCCCACGCGCCCTCCGCCTTCCCCATGGCGGGCAATACCCCTTCCTCTCCCATGGCGCTATGTCGAGAAAAGCCCACACTCTCACCGTGGTTCCGGCGCCATCCGCGGCAACCTGACCGTTACCACGACTGTGGCGGCGGCAAGCGCCACGGCGACTGCGAAAAGGGCCCGGAACGAGCCGGCATCGAGGATCACCGCGCCCAGCAATGGCAGGAAAGTCGTGAAGGCGAACAGCGTGTTGTAGATCCCGATGTAGAGGGTGCGCTGCTCCTCGGGCGCAATGCCAAACAGGTACCTGGTGAAGCCCATGAAGGTGCCCGAACCTACCGCCACGAGCGGGAAGAACACCAGCATGAGCGCCAAGCGCCCAAGCGCCGGCGCGTGTGGAAGCAGAGCGCCCCCCAGCGCGATTGCCGTCGCCACCAGGCACAGCGAGTTCACCGCGAGCAGGAGCGTCCTGGGCCCGCGCCGGTCGTTGAGGTAGGCCCAGAGCGGCACGAGCACCACACTTCCGGCCATCTGCACGGCGATGTAGGTGCCGACGGTTCCCGCCGGCACCTTGAGCACCTGGCGCGCGTAGACGATGTAAAAGGGCATCGCGATCCCGACCGCGCCGCTCAACAGGCCGCAAGTCAGCAGCAGCCCGAACCTCCGATCCAGCCGCACCACCTCCGGCGCGCTCAGAAGGAAACGCAGCAATGGTTGTGCGCGTGCAGGAACGCGTCCTGGTGGTTCGTGCACCAGTCCGAACGCGATCCAGCCGGGGATGAACACGACAGAGGCGATGGCGAAGAGCAGCGTGTACTCATCCGGGAAGTGCAGCGCTGGAGACCCCAGGATCGTTCGCACCAGCACGCCCGCCCCGATGCCTCCGACCCCGCCCCAGAACATCCGATGGCCGAAGAACGACCCGAGCTTGCCTGTCGGCACCGTCTTGGCAACGATGTCGAGGAAGGCCGGTCCGCTCAGCCCCCCGGTGACCGAGTACACCGCGTATATGATGAAGAATGCCGTCAACGCGACCGCCGGCCTCGTCCCCAGAAGGTAGACGCACGGGATCAGCGCGAGCAAACTCGCGGTCCGGATGATCGCCCCAGCCACGTAGAGCGGGCGCTTCAGGGGCTTCGACTGAAGGTAGCCGGCGGTGAGCAACTGGGGCAGATACCAGCCGCTGTTGCCGAGCGCCGATATCAGCCCGACCGCGATCCTGGAAGGCGTGAGCGTGGCAACGAGGGTTGGAAGGACCGTGATCGGATCGATGAAGGCGGTGCCGATGTTGAACAGCACGCCGTTGGCGATCCCGTACCAGTAGGCGCGCCAGGCCCGTGCGGCGGCCTGCGCCTGGGGCGCGTCGATGATACCTTCCTCGGTTTCTCGAGAATGCCTCACAGCAATCGCAACGCAAAGCGAGTCAGCAGGACATCGGATCGACCTGCCCGCGCTTCGCCGACCGGCCGGACAGGTCCTGGCATGCGGCACGGCAAGCACCTGCAGGGGCGCGGGCGTCTGCTGCCGAAGTGCTTCTGCTGACTTGCCTTGCCGAGAGGTGGGCCATGTTCCTACTCTGCGAAGCAGCGATGCTGTTTCGCTGCGAAGGACGAGTCATACTTCAGGCGCGAGAGTGCCGATGCGGAGCACCTGGTCGACCGGCTGCCGATTTATGTCTTCCCGGCCTTCGTAGGCTCCGGCCGGATCCTGCTCGGAATGGCGCTTGCGGGCATCACTACCGCCATTCTCCTCCGCTCCCGCGCGGCTGGCGACCCTTCATTTTGCTACTCTGCGAAGTAGCGATCCTACTTCGCTACGAAGCACGAGCTGGTGGCTCGGGATGTTCGCCTACATGGCAAGCGTTGTGCTCGTCGTCAGCGGGATCTACGCTGTCAACATCGTCCCGCCGCACCACAGCATGCTGCCCACTCCCGCGCATCAGGTGAGGCCTCACGCGCCCAGCCAGCCGCTGGTCGAGGAGGCGCTCCCTCGCCCGCTCGGGCCAGCCGTGGCACCCCTACAGCACCGGCAGTCGCGTCTCGCCGATCTGCTCGTCAATCAGTGGAAGCTCATCACCCCGGAGCAGTTGCACCGGGCGCTCGTCCACCAGACCAACTCGGGCCGTTCGCTCATCCGCGAGCTCGCTCGTATGGGTCTGCTGACCGACGAGGACCTGGAGCGCGTTCTGGCGCTTCAGGCCGCCGCCCAGGACCCCTGGCACGAGGCGTCGCGACAGGGTTGACCCGGCTGTAGGGGAACCCATCTGCCTCCTCCGAACCGCTGTCGAATGGGCCGGGGTCTGTCCTTGTTGAACGCGCGCCCGAGAAGTGGCATCTCTTTCTGAGCCCCACGACATGGGCGTCGGTCGCGCTCGGGAGAGCGCGGTGCATCCGGGACAATTACGCTGCTTCCTTTCGATCTCCGGCGGAAGCGGAGCTTCCGCGGCGCGCTTAGCGTCGGGCCGGCCTGTTGCGGGAGCTTCCCTCCCGCTGACAGTAGGCTGGCTCCGCTGCCAGTCTCAGCGCGGAAGCGCAGCTTCCGCCGCGCGCACACCGTCGGGGCTGTCCGTTGCGGGAGCTTTGCTCCCGCCCGAGGAGGCACGCGGCTATGGATAGGCGAGGGCGGAGTCGGGGCGAGCGTCGCCTGCGGGGTCAGCAAGCCGGCCGCGGAGAGCCGCGAGACGGGGTGTGGGTCGTGGTGGTCTGGGGGCGTGTGGTGCTTGGCCTCGCGCTCGCAGGCACAGGCGGGGCGGCCTTCGGGCACGCCTGGGCAAACGTGAACACGCCCATGTGGTGGGTGGGCGGCATCACCCTGCTCGTCGGCATCCTGCTGGTGCTCTCCGGAGTGTATGCCCACAGTCACCCTCCAATGGTGGACGCCCGCCCCGCCCCGCCCGAGGAGCCCGTCGGCGCACAGGAGCCACTCGTGCCGCTACTTGGGGCCATCCTCGTCTACAAGTACCAGTACATCACTCAGAAGCAACTCCAGCAAGCGCTTGCCGAGCAGCTTCGCACCGAGCCCCGCCGCAGACTCGGTGAGGTATTGCTGCTGAAAGGCCTTCTCACGGCCGCCCAGCTCGAGGAAGCTCTCGCCTTCCAGCACTCGACCAGCGGAGAAGCAGAGCCGGCCTAGCCCTCGCTTATCACACGCCCAGACGCTGTCTCGCGCGTCGCCCACCCAAAACATGGGGCCGGAACGGAACACTGCCTCCGTGTGCCCTGTTCACACTGTATCCCCACGCTGGTAGCATGTCGTTCACCACGGGCGGAAGCGGAGCTTCCGCGGCGCGCTCGGCGTCGGGGCGGCCTGTTGCGGGAGCTTCGCTCCCGCGCCTAGCCAACCACGGGGAGCGATCACATGGACAGTCGCGAGCTCGTGCTTCGTAGCGAAGAGCTTCGCTACTTCGCAGAGTAGCACAGGAAGCCCTTCTCACCCAGGCCGAGGACCTCATTGAGCGGATCGAAGAGCTGGAAGAGCTGGGCGTGCCCGAATCCCAGGCGGTGACCTCGCGGCGTATTCTGTCGGTAGCCGAGGTCGAACTGGCCAACGAGTTCGAGGCACAGGCGCGCGACCTGCTCGACCCGGAGGCCTATGCCGAGATCGCCCCGTTCACCGCTGATGAGGAGACAACCTACGAGCGCTATTGGGACCGGCTCCGCGAGCTGCGCGCCACGCTCGAGGAAATGCGCGACGGCATGCGCAAGACCTGGCTCCGCTCCACCGAATACCCTGACGCGCCTAACGAGGACTCGTGCTTCGTAGCGAAGTAGGATCGCTACTTCGCAGAGTAGCAACCTGACCGGTGGGCCCCGTTCTGAGATCCCGGAGGCCGAGGACTCGTGCTTCGTAGCGAACTCGTGCTTCGTAGCGAAGTAGGATCGCTACTTCGCAGGGTAGCAAGTAGGATCGCTACTTCGCAGAGTAGCAAGTTGGATTAGCCGCGCAGTTTGGAGCGCGGGCGCTGTTACTGGGACCGAAGCCGCCCGCAGAAGCCAAGCCGAAGTAGGAACCACCCCTCTTTTCGGGAACAATAACCCGTGCCTCAGGACCACTCAGCCCATCCGACATGGGGTCGACTGCACCGTCGGCTGCGGGCCGGCGCAGTGATGTGTAAGCCGATTCGCGCAAAGTGTGCGGCGCATGTCCGTTGCGGTGCCCATTTGGTGGGCTTCAGTCCTACCGTAGACGGACTCGGACGCTATGCTTGTCGTAGCTGAGGCACAAGCCGCGGCAGCTTCATCCGGGCGGGAGCGAAGCTCCCGCAACAGGCCCCCCGACGCTGAGCGCGCCGCGGAAGCTCCGCTTCCGCGACAGCTATTGGCCGCCGTATCTATCAGAAGGACCTACGATGAGAGGTGTTGGGACAGTGTTAGCGCGATTGGGGCGTGTCAGCGGGGCGTCGGTCGCATTGCTCTACGCCGCCCTGAGCCTGACGGACATGCTCTTCTCTCTGGCGGCCTTCACCGAAGGCGTGGGGGAAGGTAACCCCTTGCTCGCCTGGCTGATGCCGACCGGTCTGTTCATCCCGGTGAAGCTCCTGCTCACTGCGCTCATCGCCTGCCTGATCGCCCACTTCTACCCTCGCAAGGGCATCCAGCCCGCGGCCTGGCTCGCGCTGCTGGTCACCGCCGCGGTCAATGTCTACCACGTTTGGGGACTGAAGCTGGTTTCCGGGTAGGGGGCTCAGGCCCCGGCCCTACAGCCCGAACAGCGACTGCAGCCGTGTCGCCAATGCCATATCGCCGTCGATCCGCAACCGGCCGCTGACGAAGGCGGAAAACGGGTCGAGGCGGCCCCCCATCAGATCGGCCCAGTCCTCCGCGCTGATCGAAATCGCAACATCCGGGCTCTTCGCCGGCCCGGGGGCGAGATGACACTGCCGGTCAGCAACGGTGAGGTGCCAAACGTCTCCCCCATCACCCGTGAGGCTCAGCTGGTAGGTCACCTCAAGCCCTTCGGCGGCACATGGCTGGAAACGCTTCATGAGGTCTGAGAGTAGCTCTGTGGCGGACGGCATGGACCGATAGCTCCAGGTGGTGGACGTTCTTGTCGCGATTTCGACACAGAACCATCCCTTCCTGCGGCCGCCGAGTTGTGGGGAAGAGTATAGTGGGATTGACACTTGGGGTTGGTGACTGACTCTCGTGCTTCGTAGCGAAGAGCTTCGCTACTTCGCACAGTAGCAGAGGGGCGGAGAAGGCAGAATGGATGAGCGAGGCAACGAGCAGGTTGCTGCTGGGGCCGCGCTCGATGCGAATCGAGCAATTCCGCTTTGGTGAGGTCGTCATCGACGGTGATCGGTATGCGGACGATCTGATCGTGTTCGAGGATCGCGTCCGCGCTGGGTGGCGACGGACAACAGGTCACGTCCTTCAGCTTGACGACCTCGCAGAAGCGCTGGCCTGCGAGCTGGAAGCTCTGATCATCGGAACGGGGACACAGCAGTGCCTGAAGGTCGCCCCTGAGGTCATCGCTCACACCATGAAGGCCGGCATCGAACTGCTGGTGTTCGACACCCGGACGGCCTGCCAGACTTTCAACCATCTGTGTGGCAAGCGGCGGATCGTCGCCGCTCTGCATCTCACCTGCTGACGGTAACACCTCCCCGTGAACTCCGCACGGTGGGCGGCCGCATCCACCGTTGACGCGTCTCCCCTGTGACGCACGCCTACCGCTTGCTCTGCGGAGGCGATGGCCCGCCCCGCTGCCAGCGGATCGCATAGCGCTGCCCGCTCTTCGCTGAAGGGCGGAGCCTGTTCGCCATCATCGCCGCGCCAAAGCCCACTAACAAGGCCGCGATACCGGCGATCGCAACCGGCCACGGCGATGGCTCGCGCGCATCCCCCACGCCAACATTGACGAAGGCCGAGTTGTTGGTCTCGTCGGACTCCGCGACGTCGTTCAGCGGGTCCGCAACCGCGACAACCAGATGGGAGCCGCGCGTGGCGCTCCACAGCAGCGACCAGATCGCACTCTTGCCTGGCGCAATCGGCGCGCTCGGCTTCCATCCGGCATACGGCTCATCGTCGATGTTGAGCACGACCGGAACCGGTGGGAGTGGTCGATCACCCCGGTTCGCAAGCTCGACCTCAACCGGAACGCGGTCTCCATCGCGCAGGTCCGTACCCCCAACTGCGATCCGCGCGACGGCCGCGTCCGGCAGTGCCACTGCGGGGCTCGCGAGAGCCGCGATGGCGAGGAGCGCAGGCCCGGCGAAGATAGTGAGCCTCGGTATCATCGGTGTGTGATTCCACTGCGCGCTCGCCGCCTCCTACCGCCATGCGACTCAACTTCGTCGCGCCGGCCCGCCGTCTTGTCTCTCGCAAGTTCGCGTCCACCGCGAACTTGCTGGCGACGACGCCGCGCCCCTTCGGCGGCGCGGCGTTCCTTTACACTGCCCATGCCCGGTGCTATAATCCCGCGCGGAAGCGGAGCTTCCGCGGCCGTGACACGGATGGGGCGGACGGCAGCGGCGGCTTTCCCGCCGCTCCGGGACCGGACATGGGCAGATACGCTCAACAGACCACCATTGCTCGGCCGGTGATCAAGACAGGTATAGGCCTACACACAGGGGCGCGATGCATCGTGTCCCTGCAGCCCGCGGAGGCCAACGCGGGCGTTGTTTTTGCGCCCGAGTCCGGCGTGACCATCCCCGCGACCGCCGACCATGTCGTTGACACACAGCGAGGGACGACCCTCGGGGCGAACGGCTCGACGGTCGGCTGCGTCGAGCACCTCATGGCGGCCCTCTACGCATTCGGCGTGGACAACGTGCGCGTCGAGGTCAGCGGCCCAGAGGCGCCGGCCTGTGACGGGAGCGCCCGCGAATGGGTTGAGCTCCTCAAAGAGGCCGGGGTCTTGCCGCTCGGTGCCGGACGGCGCGTCGCGAGGCTGGGGAAGGTCGTGTGGGCCGGCGATGAGTCCAGTTCGGCCGTCGCCGCTCCCGGCGGGAGCGGCCTGGCGTTGGCGGTTGCCGTGCGCTTCGAGGGAACCGTGGCGGACCGGCAGTCCCTGTGGCTGCGACTGACCCCGCGTCGGTTCGCGAAGCAGATCGCTCCAGCGCGGACCTTTGCCCTGGATCGCGAACTGAAGGGTCTGCAGGAGATGGGGCTGGCGAAGGGCGGGAGCGGCGAGAACGCCTTCTCCGTCGGACCAGAGGGCTATTCGGGTGTCTTACGCTTTCAGGACGAGGTGGTGAGACACAAGGCACTGGATCTCATCGGGGACCTGGCGCTGTGCGGCCGCCGGTTCGACGGACTTGTTGTGGCGGTCCGCCCCAGCCATCGCACCAATGTGGAACTGGCGCGAGCGCTGCGCGCTCATTTCGAGAGTGCGATCGCGCAAGAAGAGGCGGCGAGGAGTCTGAGATGACCATGGACATCAAGCAGATACAGTCTGTCTTGCAGCACCGCTATCCATTTCTGCTCGTCGACCGCGTGCTCGAGCTCGAGCCCGGCAAGCGGGCGGTGGGCCTCAAGAATGTCACCATCAACGAGGCGTTCTTCAACGGACATTTCCCGGGAAACCCCATCATGCCGGGGGTCTTGATTATCGAGGCGATGGCCCAGGTCGGCGGCGTCCTGTTGCTTGCCAGCACATCGAATGAGGGAAAGCTTGCATTCTTTGCTGGCATCGACAAGATCCGGTTCCGGCGCCCCGTGCTGCCGGGCGACCAGCTCGTGACGGAGGTCACTCTGCTCAAGACCAAGGGGGACATCGGTCGGGTCGCCGTGGTCGGCCGGGTCGACGGTCAGATCGTGGCGGAGGGCGAATACCTTTTCGCCTTGAGGCCTGACCCTCAGCAAGAGATGGCCGTGACCGCCGAGGCTCAGGAGGCCTGAGGTGGCGCGAGTCCACAGCACAGCGATCGTCGATACAGACTGCGAGCTGGCCGACGACGTGGAGGTCGGCCCCTACTCGATCATCCGGCACGGGACGATCATCGGGTCGAGCACTGTCGTGGATGCCCACGTGTTGCTCGAGCACACAACGGTCGGCGCGAACTGCAGCGTTCACTATGGCGCCGCCATCGGTGGTCCGCCCCAGGACCAGAGCTACAGCGGCGAGCCCACCCGCGTTCTCATCGGCAACCGTAATGTCATCAGAGAGTACGTGACGATCCACCGCGCCACAGGCGAGGGCAATGCCACGCGCATCGGCGACGACAATCTGCTCATGGCGTCCACCCACCTCGGCCACAACTGCGAGATCGGGGACCTCGTCACCTTGTCCACGCTCTCGGGCATGAGCGGCCACACGATCATTGAGGACAGAGCGATCATCGGCGGGATGGTCGGCTCCCATCAGCGGGTGCGTGTCGGCAGGCTCGCCATGGTGAGCGGCTTCTCGAAGATGAGCCAGGACGTCCCGCCGTTCAGCCTGGTTGACGGCAAGCCCGCGAGGGTGATCGGCCCGAATCTCGTCGGCCTTCGCCGGGCGGGGATGGACGCCGAGACGAGGCAGGCGTTGCAGCGAGCATTCCGGCTCATCTACCGCTCCGACATGGAGCTCGCGAAGGCGCTGGAGCAGGTATCGCAGGAGCTGGGCCACGTGCCGGAGGTCGTCTACCTCGTCGGCTTCCTCCAGCGCATGCGCAATGGCCGCGTGGGCAGGCAGCAGGAGGTCGTGCAGAAGGGCCACACCGCAAACTAGGCCGGTTGGCGGCTGGACGCTCGGGCATGAGATGATCTCCCGAGCAGGGCGCTCCACACGCATGAGTGATACGGTCACCAGAGACGAAGTCGCAGGGCGGGCAGCCGGACGCAGCTCGCCCTCGGTTGTTATAGTGGCGGGCGAGGCCTCCGGTGATTCGGTGGGCGCGCGCCTCGTGGCCGCGCTCCATCGCAAGATGCCGGCGGCCGCCATCGAGGGGATTGGCGGGAGGCGAATGGCCGCCGCGGGAGTCGAGTTGGTGGCCGATAGCTCTCACTGGGGTGCGATCGGGATCGCCGATAGTGTGGCGAAGATCCCGCACGTGTGGCTCGCGTTGCGGCGGCTGAAGGCACGGATGGAGATCAAGCAACCGCTCGCCATCGTGCTCATCGACAGCGGCGGCATGAACCTGCCGCTGCTCCGGATGATACGCACCATCGATACGAAGAAACTCTACTACATGCCTCCTGGTTCGTGGTCCCGCAAGCCCCGGAACGAGGGCCTGCGCGACCTCGTCGACGCCATCGCGACACCGTTCCCATGGTCGCGAGACCTCCTCTCCGGCGGACGCGCGAGGGTCGAATGGGTGGGCCATCCTGTTGTGGAAACCGCGCAGCCCCGCCTCAGCCGCGCCGAGACGTACCGCAAGTATGCCCTTGACCCCGGCCGTCCCGTCGTGGCTGTTGCGCCCGGCAGCCGGGAACAGGAGATGCGCTATGTGCTTCCGGTCCTCGCCGCGGCGTCTGCTCGGCTTGCCCAACAGCACGTGGGTGTGCAGTTCCTCGTGCCGGCCAGCGGTCCGATCTACGAGAAGCGCATCAGCGAAGCCTTCGGTCGCCTCGGCCTTCGGATCGCTCTGCTGCCCGGCATGGAATACGACGTGCTTCAGCTCGCCGACGTTGCCGCCGTCTGCTCTGGCACCGCGACGCTCGAGTTCACCTGCCTGGGCGTCCCCATGGTGATCGTCTACAAGGGGAGCACGCTCGCGACGGCCCAGTTCGTGCTCTTCCGCGGCGTGCTCGGCGGGCAGTGGCGAGCCGGTATGCCGAACATCATCGCCGGGCGCGACATCGTTCCGGAGTTCCTCTGGCGGTTCGCCCGGCCGGACGCGATCGCCCGCGAGCTGTCGCTCCTTCTCAGCGACGCAGCGCGGCGGGAGCGAATCCGCGCCGACCTCGCCGAGGTCCGGCGCAGCCTTGGCGATGGCAGCGCCTCCGAGCGCACCGTCGATCTGTTGCTCGAGCTCATCGGCGCGCCTGCGCAGCAGGGAGCGCCCGCATGACGCCTCCGGTCCCTGACAAGGCCGCACCGCCCGCCACCCGGGCACTGCCGGTGCTGCGTCGGCTTGTGCGTGAAGGGCGGGCCAGCCTGTGGTCTGCCTGGGCATCGCTCTGGTGCATCGTCGGCGAGACCCTCATAGACACCGCACTTATTCCCGTCCTCGTCGCCCTTGTCTTCTTCGCCATCGCGGCTTCTCCGACTGCCCTCCAGGAGCAGGTTCCCGGCGTCTCCGGCGCCTCCAGGGACTGGATCCAGCGACTGGGCTGGGTGACCGCTCAGAGCGTCCCCGGCCGGCTGAGGAGCCTGCTGCTGTTCTGTCTGCTGACGCTCATCGCATGGTTCGTCAAGTGCGCTTTCGGGTTCGGCCGAAGCTACCTCTCGCAGTTCTTCGCCCAGGGCCTGATACGCGACCTCCGCCAGCGGCTGTACGACCACCTCACACGGCAGTCGCTCTCATTCCACAAGTCTCGCGAAACCGGCGATTTACAGTCTCGCGTGAGCAATGACGTTGCGGTGCTCCAGCGAGTGCTGAGCAACGATCTGCTGGAGGCGGTGAGAGCGCCCTTCACGATCATGATCGCCGTTGCCATGATGGCCTCGATCGAGTGGCGGCTCACCTTGTTCTCGTTGGCCTGCATGCCGGCGATCTCGCTCGTCATTGCCCACTCCGGTGACCGGCTGCGACGGCTGAGCCGCGAGGTGCAGGTCAGGCTCGGCACTCTCAACTCGTTCCTGCAAGAGCGGCTCAGCGGCATTGAGACCGTCCAGCTTTTCGGCATGGAGCAGCAGGAGATCGCTCGATTCGGCGAGATTAACCGCAGCAACTTCCGTGCGAACATGCGGGTCGCCAGGGTCATCTCGATCCTGCTGCCGCTGGTCGAGTTCATCAGCGCCGCCGGCATGTTGCTGCTGATCTACGTGGCCGGCTACCTGACCATCAAGGGCCGGCTGGTTCTGGGCACGCTCATCGCGTTCGCCTATATCAGCCAACGCCTCGGCAGCAAGCTCGGGCTGCTCGGGAAGATCTGGCTCTCCGGCCAGCAGGCGGCGGCCGCAGGCGACCGCGTCTTCGAGATTCTCGATTCGGTGGAGGAAGTGCCGGAGCCGGCCGACGCGGTGGAGCTGCCGCGCGTTCGCGGCGAGATCGCCTTCCGGCACGTGCAGTTTAGCTACAACAGCGGCGAGGACATCTTGCGAGATGTCGACGTGAAGATCGATGCGGGGCAGTCGGTCGCCCTCGTCGGCGCCAGTGGCGCCGGCAAGACGAGCATGGTCAACCTGATCCCGCGCTTCTACGACCCCAGCGCTGGACGCATTGAGATCGACGGCACCGACATCGCTACCGTCTCGCTTCGTTCACTTCGCTCCCAGATCGGGATCGTCCCCCAGGATCCCATTCTCTTCAGCGGCTCCGTTCGTGACAACGTCGCCTACGGAAGGCCCGACGCCACCCATGCCGAGATCGAGGCCGCCGCGCGCGCCGCCAATGCCGACTACTTCGTCCGAGAGCTCCCGAAAGGCTACAACACCTCCGTCGGCGAGCGCGCCACCAAGCTCTCCGGCGGCCAGAAACAGCGGATCGCCATCGCCCGCACCATCCTGCGCGATCCGCGCGTCCTCATCCTCGACGAAGCCACCAGCGCCCTCGACGCCGAGTCCGAGGCCCTCGTGCAGGACGCTCTTGAGCGGCTGATGGAGGGGCGCACCACGCTCATCATCGCTCACCGCCTCTCGACCATCCAGCGCGTCGACCGCATCCTGGTGCTCGCCGACGGCCGCATTGCCGAGGACGGCACGCATGTGGAACTGCTCCGGTCGGGCGGACTCTACCGCCGCCTCTACGAGGCCCAGCTTCAGCCCTCCGGGGAGGAGGCGCCGGCGAAGCCATGAGCGCGAAGCCCGCCGCGGCCCTTCGGCTCGTGCTCGAGCTGCTCGCCTACAACCTCGTCCTCCTTCCACTCCTTCCGATCATCGCAGGCTGGGTCGCCTGGCGCACCCTCGTGCTTCGCAAGCCCATCGGCCGGTGGAGTCACCGCCTCGGGTTCGTCCCCTCGCTCCCTCGAAGAAGCGGCCCGCGAATCTGGCTCCACGCGGTTTCGGCCGGTGAGATGACCGCCGCGCGACCGGTCCTGGCGGAACTGCGCCGGCAGTTCCCCGAGGCGGCCATCGCACTCTCGACGCACACGAACACGGGCATGGAGATGGCTGAGCGGAACTGCCCTGAGGCCGATGCCATCTTCTACTTCCCCTTTGACTACTGGACCGCCATGACCGTGGCCATGCTGAGAGTGAGGCCGGACCTGGTTGTGATCGTAGAGAAAGAGCTTTGGCCGAACTTCCTGGCGACGGCCCGTCTGTTCGGGGCACAGGTGCTGGCCGTGAACGGCCGCGTCTCCGACCGAATGGTCCGGCGTGCGCGCATCCTGCCCGCCGCGGTGAGACGCCTCTACCGACTGGTCGACGTCATCTGCGTGCAGTCCGAAGAGGATGCCAGACGGTTGGCCCAGTTGGGCCTGGCCGGCTTCCCTCCCAGGGTCGTGCTCGCCGGCAACACGAAGGCGGACACGCTCGCCGCCCGCGACATGGCCACTGAGGAGGCGCTGAGAGGCGCCCTCGCCATCTCCGAGTCCGAGCTCTGGCTGGTGGCCGGCAGCACCCATCCGGGCGAAGGGGAGCAGGTGGTCGATGCTTTCGTCGATGCCCGCGAGCAGGAGCCGTCAGCGCACCTGCTGCTCGCGCCCCGGCACCTCGAGCGCCTGCCCGACGTCTCGGCCAAGCTTGCCGAGAGGGGCATCCAGGTCGTGCGCCGGAGCGAGGGACGGCAGGCCCCGTCTGATGCGGTGGTGGTCCTCGACACGATGGGCGAACTCCGCGCGGCCTATGCCGTTGCCGCGGTCGCGTTCGTCGGCGGCACCCTCGTCCCGGTCGGCGGGCATAACCTCCTCGAGCCACCCGCGGCCGGGGTACCGGTGTTGTTCGGTCCCCATACCGAGAACTGCGCGGACACGGCCGATCTCCTCCTGAATGCGGGCGTCGGGTTCCGAGTCGCCGACAGCGCCGGCCTCGCCGCCGAGTTCCTGCGCCTGGCGCGCAACGCCCAACTGCGCCGGTCGATTGCCCAGCAGGCTGAACGACTGGTGGCTCAGCAGCGCGGCGCATCGGCCCGCTGCGTCGCCGCGGCGGCGGATCTCCTCGCCGGCGGAGTCGAGCGGTGAAGGGCGAACGCGAGGCACAATGGTCCCGCCTTGTCGCCGGCCAGGTCACCGGCGGTTGGGACCGCCTCGCGCTGCGCGGGCTGTGGGCTCTCTCGGTCGGATATGGCGCAGCGCTGCGCGTGCACCACATCGCCTACCGGCTTCGCATCGCCAGGCGCGTTCGGCTGCCGGCCCTCGTCATCAGCATCGGCAACATCACCCTTGGCGGCACGGGGAAAACCACCACTGCGATCGCGGTGGCGCGCTGGCTCTCCAATCGGAGGAAGCGGGTCGCCGTCCTGAGTCGCGGCTATCGAGGCTCCGGCGAGCACAAGACTGTCGTGGTGTCCGAGGGACTCGGGCCCCTCTTCGGCGCCGATGTGGCCGGCGATGAGCCCTACCTGATCGCGCGAGCGCTCGCCGGCGTCTCGGTGCTCGTCGGCAAGGACCGCCGCAGGACCGGCCGGCTTGCGGTGGAGCGCCTCGGCGCGGACGTGCTCGTGCTCGACGACGGGTTCCAGTACCAGCGGCTCGCGAAGGATATCGAGATCGCGCTGGTGGACGCGCTCGCTCCCTTCGGGTATGATTCCCTCGTGCCCCGCGGCGCGCTGAGGGAGCCGCCGCGGAGCCTGGCGCGGGCCGATGCGATCTGGATCACGCATTCTGATCTCGTGCGAGAGAGCGACCTGCGGACGCTCCGGGCGCGGATTGAGGCGAACGCGCCGTATGCCCGCCTTTGTGAGACGAGGCACGCTCCCGTCCGGCTCACGAACCTCGCCGACGGTGACGAGCTTCCGGTGGCGGCCGCTCGCGGACGACGCGTGCTCGCTCTCTCGAGTATTGGGAATCCGGCGGCGTTCGAGCGCACGCTCGAGCAGATAGGCGCTGTCACGGTCGACCACGCGCGGTTCCCCGACCACCACGCCTATCGGCCGGACGAGATCAGGGACCTGCTCGCAGCCCGCGCCGGCAGTGCCGAGATGATCGTGACGACGGAGAAGGATGCAGTCCGGCTTCCACCGGACAGCGTCGACTACTGCATGTGGGTATTAGAGATCGAACTGGCCGAGCGCCCCGGAGCGCCGCCACTTTCCGAGGAACTGGATTGGCTGTTGGCAGCGAAAGCGCAGACGTAGGGCAGGAGCGAGCTCCTGTCCAGCTTTACGGCCCCGAGGGAGGCTCACGCCTTTACCAGTGGCAGCGCCGGACGCAGACGCGCCTGGGCAACGCCACGGTGCTGTGGATGGCGCGGCACTGGCAGCGCCTGCCCGAAGGTGTCGCGCGTCGCCTCGGCGTTGGCATCGGGCGCGCCATGCGCATCCTCTCGCCTCGGCACGCGCGAATCGTCATGACGAACCTGCGCCTCGCATTCGGGAACGAGAAGAGCGAGCGAGAGCTTGCCGCGTTGGCGAAAGCGTGCTACCGGCACTTCGGGCTTTGCATGACTGAGTTCATCCGCCTGCCGGCGATGGTGCCCGAAGAGATACGAAGGCTCGCCGAGATGCGGGGCAAAGAGCGGATCGACGCTGCACTGGCGCGGGGCAATGGCGCGATACTGCTGACAGGCCACCTCGGCAACTGGGAAGTCACGGGCAGCCGCATCGCAGCCGAAGGCTACCCGCTTAGCGTGATCGCGAGGGCGCAGCGCGACGACGAGATCACCGAGTACGTGAGACAGACCCGCGAGCGACTGGGCATGAGAGTCTTTCACCGGGACATAGCGGTGCGCGCGTCGCTCAAGGCGCTCCGGCAGAACGAGCTGGTGGGCATCCTCATGGATCAGAACGCGGGCGAGGAAGGCGTCTTCGTCGACTTCTTCGGCCATCTCGCATCGACCGCGCCCGGCGCGGCCGCCTTCGCGCTCCGCACCGGCGCCGTTGTCCTCCCGGCCTTCGGCTGGCGAAACCCCGACAACACCCACACCGTCCAGGTTTCTGAACCCGTAGCTCTCATCCGGACCGGCGACCACGAGCACGACCTGCGCGCGAACACCGCCGAGTACACGAAGGTCATCGAGAACCAGATCCGGCTGCACCCGGAGCAGTGGTTCTGGCTCCACAAGCGTTGGAAGGCGCGGCCACCGGAGGAGTTGGCAGCGGCAGGTCGATGAGAGAACCCCGGCGCATCCTCATCGTGAAGTTGAGCTCGATCGGCGATGTTGTTCAGTCGCTTCCCGTTGCCGCGGCCCTGCGGAGGCGCTTCCCGGAGAGCTACATCGCCTGGGCCGTCGGCCCCGCCGTCGCTGAAGTGCTCACAGGCAACCCGGCTCTCAGCGATGTCCTGGTCGTCGGCGGATCAGCCACGACCAGCCCCGGGAGCAGGTCTTTGCCTCCGCTTTCCGAGCCTATCGCGCTGCGGCGCGAGCTCCACGCCATCGGTTTCGATCTCGCGCTCGACCTTCAGGGGCTGTTCAAGAGTGCAGCCGTCGCCTATCTCAGCGGGGCCCGCGACCGAATCGGATTTCGAACACTGCGCGAGGGGACATTCCTGCTGAACAACCGCCGCATCCTCCCCGATCGCCGCGACGTGCATGCTGTTGATTCATACCTGGACTTCGCCGAGGCGCTGGGCGCGCCGCGCCAGCCGGTGGAGTTCGCGATCAGCATATCCGGCACTGACCGGGAGGTAGTCGATCGGCTGCTTGGTTCGCAGGGCGACTTCGCGGCGCTGATCCCCGGCGCCCGGTGGGAGTCGAAGCTCTGGCCGACCGACCGTTTCGCGGCCGCCGCGCAGGCGCTGACACAGGAGTTCTCCCTGGTCCCCGTGATCGTAGGAGCGCCCGGCGACGCCGGCCTTGCGCGCGAGATCGCCGCCGCTTCCCGGACGCCCGTGATCGATCTGACCGGCAAGACAACACTGAAGCAGCTCGCCGAGGTTTTCCTGCGCTGCCGGGTTACCATCGGCAATGACACCGGCCCGCTCTACATCTCTGCGGCGATGGGTACACCGACGGTTGCCATCTTCGGGCCCACCGACTCGCGCCGGCTCGGGCCCTATGGCGACGGCCACGCCAAGGTCATCGCGGACATCGAGTGCGCGCCCTGCCGCAACCGCCGCTGTCCCCAGCGGCGATGCATGGAGATGATCGAACCGGCCCGCGTCGTTGCTGCAGCGCGCGAGCTGTTGAGCAGGAGCCCGCTCCTGCCCTGCTCGCGGCAGGTGGAGGCCTGAGATGGCGAAACGCCAACGCCATTCCGGTCTCACCATCCTCCAGGTCCTGTCCTGGCTCAACTACGGGGGCGTGGAGAGCTACGCTATCCGCCTGGCGCGCGGCCTCAGGGACCGGGGCCATCGCGTCATCGTCGCGTCGCACGGCGGCCAGCTCGTTCCCGAGCTCGAGGCCTCGGGAATCGAGCACTTCGCCATCAACTTCACCGGCGGCCGGATGCTGACAGGCGCTTGGTCTCTCTGCAAGCTGCTTGAGAGGGAGCACGTCGACATCGTCAACGCCCACAACTGGCGTGCGGGCGCGGTGTCCCATCTCGCCTGCCGCCGGGCTGGCGTCCCCTATGTCCTCACCATCCACGGCACTCGCAGCCCGATCAACAAGTACACCGTCTTCTACTGGAGCAGGCGCGTCGCCGTCGTGAGCGAGGCGAGCCGGCGGAACCTGGTCGAGGGATTCGGGCTGCCGCCAGGACGCGTGGTGAAGACCATCATCGGTGTCGACTGCGATCGCTTCCAGCCCAGGCCCCCGGACGAGGCATTCGCGGCGGCGCTGGGCCTTCGGCCCGGCGCGCCGCGCGTCGTGCACGTCAGCCGCTTCAGCCACAGCAAGGCGCCGGTCGCCATCGCCGCGATCGAAGCCATGGAGTCATTGGAGCGGGATCTGCCAGGGGTCGAACTCGTGGTCGTTGGCCAGGGCCCGGAGGAGAGCGAGGTCGCCCGCGTGGCCGACCGCATGAACGTGAGATTGGGCCGCAACGCTGTCTTCGCGCTGGGCGGCCGCGGCGACATCCCGCGCATCCTATCACTGGGCGACGTCGTCGTCGGCACTGCCTCGGTCGCGCTTGAGGCGATGGCCTGCGGCAAGCCGGTGGTGGCGGCCGGCAAGGGCGGCCACTTCGGGATCGTCCGGCCGGCGAACCTCGACGAGGCGGATGCGTCGTGCTTTGCCGACCACGTCGATGTCGGCACGGTCACCGCGGAGGCGCTGAGGGCGGACCTGGCCACGCTGCTGCGCGACCCCGAGGAAGCCCGGCGACTCGGCGCCTTCGGGCGCGAGACGGCGGAAACACGGTACAGCGTGGCCAAGCTCACCGCCGACGCTGAGACCCTCTACGGAGAGGAGCTGAGCGACCGGAGCCTGGTCAAGCGCGTGCTCGTCTTTCACCTGAACCAGATCGGCGATCTGATGTTCACCCTTCCCGCGCTCAAGGCCCTGCGCGAGGCCTATCCCGCCGCGCACATCACCAGCGTGGTCAGGCCGTATCTCGCCGGGCTGCTATCGGAGAGCGGCTTCGTCGACGAGGTCCATCAGCGCCCTCCCGGCCCGCTTCACACCGCAGTCGGCCTCGGAATGGACCTGCGCAGGCACAACCCGGACCTCGCCGTCGCCTTCTCGCAGTCCGCGACGATGGCGCTCTGCGCCCGCATCTCCGGCGCGAGGCACCGCGTTGGCTACGTGGATTCGCAGTTCCCACGGCTCCTCACCCACCGCATCCAGGTGCGCGGCATCCCCTCCCCCGAGAAGGTCATGCGGCTCGTGCGCGGCATTGGGCTGGAACCAGACAAGACGGACTACGTCGGCCTTGTTCCCTTGTCTTCCCAGGACCGGGACCATGCCGATCAACTCCTCGCCGACGCCGATCTGTGGGGAGATGGCCCGCTGATCGCGCTCGCGCCCGGCGAGTCCAGCAACAGGCCATACAAGGCCTGGACGACCGCTGGGTTCATGGACGTGGCGCACAGGCTTCAGCGCGACCAGTTCGCCCGCCTGGTAGTCGTCGGATCGGAAAGCGATCGCATGCTCGGATATGACATACTCGGCCCTGTGGGGACGCGGCAGCGCTGCAACCTGGCCGGCCGCACCACGCCGAGCCAGCTCGCAGCACTGCTGGCCAAGTGTGATCTGCTCATCGGCATCGATTCAGGGCCGATGCATGTTGCCGCAGCCATGGGCCGGCCTGTGGTCGCGCTTTTCGGCCCGACCGACCCGCGACGAACGGGCCCGCAGGGCGAAGGGCATGAGGTCATCTTCCACGAGCAGGACTGCTGGCGGCCCTGCGTCCATCCGGTGACCCCCAACTGCGGCCATCGCAATTGCATGATGGCGATCACCCCGAATGAGGTTATGGCGGCCGCCCTCCGCATCTTAGCCAGGCAGACGCAGCTGCTGGACCGGCGGTAGCAGGGAGCACCGTGCCCTCATCGCTTCATGTCGACTCATACCGTGGCTGGAGCGGCGGCCAGGCGCAGTCGCTCGGCCTCGCGCTCGCCCTGGCAGCCCGTGGAGAAGAAACGTTCTTTGTGGCCCAGCGCGGGAGCCAGCTCGAGTCCCACTTGAAGCGAACCTACCTCTCCTGGGAGGCGAGGGAGCTTCGCGGCCTTTCCGGCCTCCGCTCCGTCCCCAGGCTGGCGGCCCGGTTCCGCGAGCTGCACACCGACATCATCCACATCCATGAGTCGGCCAGCCACGTCGCTGTCGGCGTGGCGGCGCGATTGGCACACAAGCCGAAGATCATCGTCACACGCCGGACCGAGCGCGCGGTACGGAAAGGCTGGGCCGGCGTGGGCAAGTACCGCCTCTGGTGCGACAGGCTCATCTGCATCTCCGAGGCGCTCAAACGCCGGTACATCGAGGCCGGCCTCCCGGAGAGAATGCTCGTGGTCATCCCCGACTTCGTGGACTGCCGGCACTTCGTTCCGACCTCTCCTCCGCCGGCGGACGCGGCCGGTCCACCCACGATCATCGTCGTCGGCCAGTTAAGTGCTGATAAGGGCCATAGGGTGCTGATACGGGCCATGGCCGACGTGGTCCGGCGGGTGCCCGAGGCCCATCTGCGGATCGTCGGCGAGGGGGAAGAGGGGCCGTCGCTCCGGAAACACGTGCAGACGCTCGGGCTCGACGCTCATGTCGAGTTCACTGGCTTCCTGCCCGATGTGCGGGAGGCAGTGGCGCAGGCCGACCTGTTCGTCCAGCCATCGCTCTGGGAGGGGCTCGGCCTCGCTGTGCTGGAGGCGATGGCGATGGCACGGCCTGTCGTCGTCAGTGACGCCGGCGGCCTGCCGGAATCGGTGGTGCACGACGAGACGGGCCTCATCGTCCCCGCCGGAGACGCGAACGCGCTGGTCGAGGCTCTGGTCGACCTGCTGACCGACCGTCAGAAGGCAAACCAGATGGGCCTGGCCGGCCGCCAGCGGGCGCTGGCGCATTACGACCGGCCGCGGATCGTCGAGCGCATCATCGCCCTCTACGAAGAGGTGCTCGGGGAGCTGCCGTGAGCCGCCTGAGCGCGATCGTGACAGCGTACAACGAGGCCGATATCATCGGCGAGACGCTGGCGCGCCTGGCGTTCGCCGACGAGATCATCGTCGTCGACTCGTTCAGCACAGACGGCACGCCGGACATCGCCCGCCGGCACAACGCCCGCGTGCTTCAACATGCCTACGAGTCTCCCGCCGCGCAGAAGAACTGGGCCATCCCGCAGGCCGCCCACGAATGGGTGCTGATCGTTGACTCCGATGAATGGCTGACGCCCGAGCTCGCCGCCGAGATCGCGCGGACCATCGCCTCGCCCTCCGCGGATGGATACCAGATCAGACGCCGCAATTTCTTCCTCGGACGAGAGATCAGGCACTCGGGCTGGCAGCGCGATTGGGTGCTCCGCCTGTTCCGCCGCGATCGGGCACGGTATGAGGAGAGGCATATCCACGAGATGATGGTCTGCGACGGGCTGGTGGCGCGTCTCGACTCGCCTCTGCAGCACTACTCGTACCGCACGATGGATGATTACTGGAAGAAACTCAGGCGCTATGCCGAATGGAACGCCATCGAGGCCCGTCGGCATGGGCGGACGGTATCGCCTCTCTACATGATGCTCCACCCACCGGCGCGGTTCATCAAGGCCTATCTGCTGCAGGGCGGATTCCTCGACGGCCCCCACGGGCTGGTCGTTTCGCTGCTGACCGCAGTCTACGCAGCGGCAAAGGACGTCAAGATATGGGAGATGCAGCGCGGGAACACCGACTCGACGCTGTGAGATGTCGCCGTACAGCGTCCGGCGGATCAGAGGAGGACATGAGCAATAGGGTGAGTTCAGAGCGGACGCCGGCGAAGATCGTTTCTCGAGATGAAGCCCTCGCTCGCGTCGCCGCCTGGCGCGCGCAGGGCAAGCGGATCGCCTACACCAATGGCTGCTTCGACATCCTCCACGCAGGCCACGTGCACACGCTCGAGGCCGCCCGGCGCCAGGGCGATGTGCTCATCGTCGGACTGAACTCGGACGAGTCCGCGCGCGAGCTCAAGGGCCCGGGCCGGCCCGTTCTCGACGAGCGCGACCGGGCGGAGATGCTCGCAGCCATCGCCTGCGTCGACCTCGTCGTGGTCTACCCGGAGGTCAGCTCGCTCTCGCTCATCGACGCGCTCCGCCCTGATGTGTGGGTGAAGGGGGGAGACTACGTGCTCGACACGGTGAACCAGGAGGAGCGCGCCTTCGTCGGAAGCTACGGGGGCAAGGTTGCGCTGGGCGAGCGCGTCGAGGGCGTTTCCACGACCGAGCTGATTGCTCGCATCAAACGCCTACCGGACGCCTGATCGATCCCGGCCCTACCAGTTCCCGATGTTCTGCAGTGCCGTTACCACGGTATGGTAGGTCCGGAACGCGATGAGCTCCTGGCCGATGAAGCTGTCCTGCACGAGCTTGGAGAAGTCCGTGCCACCGTAGGCCGTCAGCATTATCCTGATGAATAGATGCGCGACGATGATCCCCGACGCGAGGCCGAGCAGCCCTCCCACCACTGGATCGAGCACATCCAATGAGAGCAGGGTCGTCTCGTAGATGAACTTCGTCGCGACGACGATCAGCACTATGAGCAGCACGAAGACCGCCCCTACCCAGAAGGCCTCGGCGTTCGCCTCCGGCTGAAGCAGCGGCACCGCATCTGCTAGCGGCTTGGCGACGAACGTCGACACCTTCAGCGCGATCAGAGCCCCCACGAAGTCGAAGACCGCGCGGCCGAATCCGCGAATACTCTCCATCCACGCAATCAGCGCGATCAGAAGCAGCGCAACGATATCGAACCAGGTCATGCGAGATCACCTCCCCGGCGCCTCACAACGACGGAAGCATAGCCCACGACGGCCCGCCGATCCCCTATGACGTCGCCGGAGGTATAGTAGGTCAGCAGCTCGGCGTCATGCCCACCGCGGGCCAGGCAGAAGAACAGCGCCACCGCCACCGGCACCGGCCCACACATCGATATGTGCTTCCGGTGGACGGTCTCCAGCAACCCCGCGGGATCCATCGCCTCGATCGCGTCGAGGGCCAGCCGGTCCTGCCGCTGCGCCATTTCCTGCGGAACCTGATGCGAGAGATCAGTGCTGGCCACCACCACGACGCGCCGCGAGCCGACAGCCTCTGCAATGGTCTTCCCGGTTGCCTTGGCGTCCCCGATCAGCCCTTCCATGCCGCCTGATGGATGCGATCGAATGCAGATCGGCAAGATCTTCGGCATCCGCTCACCGTAGACGAACTGGAGAAAAGGCACCTGGACCTCGAGCGAGTGCTCATCGCGATGCGCCTTCTCGTCCTCCTCGAACAGCGGTGACAAAGCCATCAGCTCCTGCCCGAGGACTGCGTCAACAGCAACATCGCCCAGAGGGGTGCGCCAGGCATCGACCAGCGAGATAGCCGCGCGCGGAGATAGGGTGTAATGGCTGGGCCCCACAATGACGATGGTCTCGGGGATGCCATCCTCGGCCAGCGCGCGGTAGCCGTGGGCGGCCGCCGGCCCCGAGTACATGTAGCCCGCGTGCGGGCTGATGACAGCCGCGATCAGCCCGGGGCCGTGCGCATTGGCCTCAGGCAGCGCCCCAGGGCCGAGCGGGTCAAGGAAGCATCGCTCGATCGAAGTCGCGAGCGCTTCCTTCCTGCCCTTGTAGAACTGGCCGGCGACGGCGGGCTGCCGCACGCCAGACATCTGAAGCTCTCCCTCCCGCAGCGCCTACTGCCCCTCAGTTGACTGGGCCAGTGGCTCCGTGTTACCGTAGCGTGGGGTTGTGCTGCCCCGGGATTACCCCATGCGAGTCGCGCTCTTCACCGAGTGTTACCGACCCATTGTCAACGGCGTCGTTGTCTCGGTTATCACCTTCGCCGGCGAGCTTCGGAAGCTCGACCACGACGTTCATATCATCGCGCCGGCCTACCGGGGCTTCACAGACACCGAATCGAACGTGCATCGGCTCCCATCGATCATGCCGCCGACGCGCGCCGCCTATCCGTTGGCCATCCCCTATACCGGCTGCCGACTCAAGGCCGTATTCGAGACTCAGCCGCCGGACATCATCCACGCCCAGCACCCGTTCGCCACGGGCCGTGAGGCGCGTCGCTGGGCGAGGCGGCTGAAGCGGCCTCTGGTGTTTACATACCATACCTTGATACGAGAGTACGCCCACTATGTTCCCCTCCCCCGGCCTCTCGTACGGGCGGCCGCGGTGCGGCTGAGCAGAACCTTCTCGAACTCGGCCGATCACGTGATCGTGCCCACCCGGGGTATCGAAAACGTCCTTCGCAGCTACGGCGTGCACCGGCCGATAGACGTGATCCCGACCGGTCTCGACTTGTCGCTGATACGGGGTGTCGAGCGGAAGCCCATGTGCGCCGGTCTCGGCATCCCCAGCGGCGTTCCTCTCATCGCCTACTCCGGCAGGATCGCCCGCGAGAAGAGCCTGGATACGCTGATCGGGGCGCTCTCCATGCTCGTCCGCCGCGGCAGCGCTGCTCACCTCGTGCTCATCGGAGGCGGGCCGTGGGAGGACGAGTGCCGGCGTCTCATCGACCTCGAGCGTCTCGCCGACCGAGTCCACATGACCGGCTATCTTCCCAGGGAATCCGTCTTCGACTGGCTTGCCGAGGCAGATGTCTACTGCTTCCCATCGTTGACCGACACTCAGGGCGTCGTCGTGCTCGAGGCGATGGCGGTCGGCTGTCCCCCAGTGGCCGCGCGCTCCGGCGCCGTGGAGGATGTGATTCGGGACGGGACTGACGGCCTGATCGTAGAGCCCACGGCCGAGGCCTTCGCCGACGCCATCTCGCAGATTCTCAGCGACGGCGATTTGCGCTGTCGGCTTGCAGGTCAGGCGAAGCAGCGCGCCGAAGAATTCTCTGCTGACCGTATGGCCCAGCGGCTCGTTCGCGTCTACGAGAAGCTGCTGGGCATAATCACGTCTTAGGCGGGGCAAAGTCCCCGCCTCATGGAGGCAGGCAGGTACTATGTGTGGCATCATGGGCTATCTGGGCGACCGCGACACGGTCGAGGTGCTGCTTGAGGGCTTGCGGCGCCTGGAATACCGCGGCTACGACTCCGCCGGGGTCGCAGTCGCGGTTGACGGCAAGATCGAGCTTATCAAGGCCAAGGGCAAGATCTCGAATCTCGCCGCTCTGTTGCAGGAGGACAAACCGGTGGGCCGGGCCGGTATCGCGCACACTCGCTGGGCGACCCACGGGCCGCCGTCAACGCGGAACGCGCACCCGCACCCCGACTGTGGCGGTCACATCGCGGTCGTCCACAACGGCATCATCGAGAACTACCTGGACCTCCGCGAGAAGCTCCAGGCCGAGGGCCACACCTTCCACTCCGAGACCGACACCGAGACGCTGGCCCACCTCTTCGAGAAGCACTACCAGGGCGACCTCGAGGTCGCCGTCCGCCGCGGGCTGAAGGAAGTCAAGGGATCGTACGCCGTCGTCGCCATGTCGGATCGCGAGCCCGGCCTGCTGATCGCCGCCCGCCAGTACAGCCCGCTGATCATCGGCCTGGGCGAGAAGCCGGGCGAGAACTTCGTCGCCTCCGACCCGTCGGCGATCCTCCCCTTCACCCGCCAGGCCTATCTCATCGACAACGGCGAGATGGTCGTCCTCACCGCCGACAAGGTCGAGGTCAAGACCCTCGCCGGCAAGCCGGTGAAGAAGCCCATCTTCCACATCGAGTGGAACGCCGACGCCGCCGAGAAGGGCGGCCACAAACACTTCATGATCAAGGAGATCTTCGAGCAGCCCGTGGCGCTGCGCGGGACGATCGGCGACCGCATCGTCGGCCGAGCGATGGAGCTGGACCTCGAGGGGCTGGGGCTTACCGACGCCTACCTCAAGCGTGTGAAGAAGATCGCTATCATCGCCTGCGGGACCGCATCGTATGCAGGCATGGCCGCGCAGTATGCCATCGAGAAGCTCGCCGGCGTGCCGGTTATCGTCGACGTCGCCTCCGAGCTGCAGCACCGCGACTGCGTCTTCGACAAGGATACGCTCGGCATCGCCATCAGCCAATCCGGCGAGACCGCAGACACCCTTCAGGCCATGCGCACGGCGCGTCGCCGGGGCGCGAAGCTGCTCGCCATCACCAACGTCGTCGGGAGCTCGGTCGCTCGCGAGTCCGATGGTGTCCTCTACATTCACGCGGGGCCGGAGGTCGGTGTTGCCTCGACCAAGGCGTACACCGGGCAGATCATGGCGTCGCTGCTCTTCTGCATGCACCTCGCCCAGGTGCGCGAGGCGATCAAGCCGGCCGCAGCACGCAGGCTTCTCCGCGGGATCAAGGAGTTGCCGGACCTCGCCGAGCAGTTCCTCAACCAGGAGGCCCCGCACGTCCAGCGGCTCGCCAAGAAGTACAAGGACATCAAGCGCTACCTCTACCTCGGCCGGGGCGCGCACTACTGCTCTGCCATGGAGGGCGCGCTGAAGCTCAAGGAGATCGCCTACCTGGACGCCGAGGGCTATGCGGCGGGTGAGATGAAGCACGGTCCGCTCGCCCTCGTCACCGACGAGGTCGCCATCCTCTCCGCGGTTGTTGCCGGGCCGCATTACGAGAAGTCGCTGGGCAACCTCCAGGAGATTCGCGCCCGCGGCGGCAAGGTCATCGCGGTGGCGAACGAGGACGACACCGCGATCACCAAGTACGCGGATGACGTGATCCGCGTTCCGAAGACCGAGGAAGTGCTATCGCCTGTGCTGGTCGGCATCCCGATGCAGCTCTACGCCTACCACGTCGCCGACATCTGGAACCGCGAGATCGACCAGCCGCGCAACCTTGCCAAGAGCGTAACGGTCGAATAGAGGGAATGTGCCGCCCGGCCGGCGTCGACGCGGGTCGGGCGCTGACGCAAGCGGTTTAGGTGGCAGTCTGACTGCCGTGCCCAGCGGGTGATGGACACGCGGGCCTGGCAGAAGGAGCCGAGGTGTGAATCCGCAAGGTCGTCCCGAGGGGAGCGCAAGCGGACGCGATACTCGTCTCGCCCGGGCCGTTCTCCTCTGGCTGGTCTTCTCGAGCGGAGTCGCTGTCATGGGCCTGGAGATGTGCGCCTCCAGGCTGATCGCGCCCTACTTCGGCAGCACCCTCTCGGTTTGGACGAGTCTCATCGGCCTCGTGCTCGTCTTTCTCACCATCGGCTATAACGTCGGTGGAGCGCTGGCCGATCGGTACGCCTCGCGGGCAATGCTTGGGGGAATCGTGCTGGTCGCCGGCGCGTTGACGATGGGCCTGCCCATTGCTGCGAAGCCAGTGCTGGAGTCGACTTGGGGCTTCACACCGCGGCTCGGCATCCTGGCATCCTCGCTCGTGGGATCGTCCGCCCTGTTCTCGCTTCCCATGGTGCTGCTGGGGTGCGTCTGTCCGTTCGCCATGAAGTTGAGCATCAGCGACCTCGATCGGACCGGCAGGACGTCGGGAAGTGTCTACGCGATCTCGGCGCTCGGCAGCGTCGTCGGCACCTTCCTGCCCGCGCTCTTCATGATCGACACCTGGGGTGTCCGCCACTCGATCATGGTGTTCGGTATCCTGCTCATCGTCGCGGGCATCCTGCTTGTCGGCAGGCTCAAGGCGCTGCCCGCAGGCGCGCCCGTGCTGCTGCTCCTCGCCCCCCTCCCGCCGATCCTTCCGGCCAAGGGAGCGATCACACAGCGGGAGTCCCCCTACAACTACCTCCAGGTGGTGGGCGTCGGAGACGCCCGCTTGCTCATCGTTGATTGGGGTGCATTCTCCGTGTACATGCCTGGCGAGTTTCGCACCGATGAGTACTATGACTACCTGCTGCTCGCGCCGTTACTGCGCGCGCAGAGGCCCCATAACTGGCTCCGCAACGTGCTCATCATCGGGCTGGGATCTGGTACAGCCGCGAAGCAGATCACCCAGGCCTACGGGCCGCTGGACATCGACGGGATCGAGATCGACCCGGAGATCGTCGCGCTCGGCCGCGAGCACTTCGCCATGAACGAACCGAACCTGCGCGTCCACGTCACCGACGGCCGCGCCTTCCTCGGGACGATCCGGAAGCAGTATGACTGGGTCATCGTGGATGCCTACCAGGGCTCCGAAATTCCCTTCCATCTGGTGACGAGGGAGTTCTTCCGGCAGGTTCGCGAGCATCTCCGACCGGGCGGCGTGCTGTCCATCAACATCGCCTGGTGGACTCCCGACGACCCGGAGCTGCTCGATCGGATCGTTGCGACTGTGCGGACTGCCTTCCCGTCGGTGTGTGCGGTCACCGGCATCTCCGAGCGGTCGGGTGCAGTGCTCCTCGCCGGCGGCGACACATCACCCCACAGCATGCTCGCCAGCGCTACCGCGGTCGGACACAGCGGCCTTATCGACATCGCGCAGCAGGTCGGTGGCGGGGGCTCACTCCAGCTCGCATCAGTCCAAGGCAACGGCGATCCCCTCACCGACGACCGCGCTCCCGTCGGCAAGATCGCCGACCGCTTCTACCGCCGTTTCCGGCAGGAGGCCTACGCGCGCGAGCGGCAGGCCGTCTCCTTGACCCCGTAGGGGCATCTTCGGGGACCTCACCCCGCGTGTCCGGCAATCCCCCCACTCCTCGGTCGCCCCCTCTCCGCGCGCGGAGAGGGGGAATGGGGGTGAGGTCTGAGGGCGGCCATTTCGACTCCTCGACTCTCGACTTCTCGACTCTTCGGACCCTCCCGATTGGAACCTCCCTTCTCTATAGGGTAAGTTAGCCGTGACAGGGCAGCAGTGTCGGCTCTGGCTATCTTTCATCCATCAGGGCGAGGCGTATGGCGGGAGGCAGGGATCTTGGCCCGCGGTCACCGCGGTGGCTTAACGGTCTCATCTGGTCGTCGGGCATAGGCGCGGCGATCTACTTCATCTGGCGGATGCTCTACTGTGACGGCGAGGCCAATTGCTTCCCCCTGGGCCTCCCCCTCGTGCTCAGCCGCATGATCGCCGTTCTCATACTGCCACTACTGCTCGCCGTAACCGTACTGGCTCGCGCCATCCGCTGGGTGCTGGAATAGCCGGTCCGCCGATCCTCGTAGGGCAGGAGTTCACCCGCCTCAGGCGGGCTTGCCTCCTGCCACCCGTAGGAGCCCGGTCCTCCGGGCAACCCTCATCGCCCCCCTGCCTCCTCCGCGTCCTCTCTGCGCTCTTCGCGCCTCTGCGGCTAGGGGCGGCCGTTCACCCGACCCCCAGCAGCCCCTGCATATCCGCCGCGTTCTTCGCCGCTTGGCCCGCGAAGCAATTGTTCATGAACACGTAGACGATGCCGGTTTGCTGCTCCAGGTTCCGGATCTTGGGCATCCACTCCATCAGCTCTTCCCGACTGTAGAGGTAGTCGTACCGCGCATTCTTCTCACCCGCCCACCATTTGTCGTAATTGCGCCCGTGGAACCGCACATATCCGATGGGCGATGTCGCGATCGCCAGCGGCGGCATGAGTGACTTGAACTGCGGTTCGTCGACCGCGCACCAGCCTACCTGACGGGCCCGAAGGAACTCGAACACTTCGTCCCTCGCCCACTCACGATTGCGGAACTCGACGACGAGCGGGCAGTTGCCGAAGTGCTCGAAGAACTGCCCCAGGTACTGCCGGTTCCCCGGCGTATTGTGGAACGCGTTCGGGAACTGCGCCAGCGCGCAGCCGAACTTCTCCGCCTCGATCAGCGGCTGAAGCGAATCGATGAATGTCCGGAAGTCGGCCTCGTTCTCCGTGCCCGGCTCATGGGTCAGCGAACGGTACGCCTTGACCGTGAACCGGAAGCCATCGGGCACCTTCTTCGCCATCTGGAAGAACGCCGCCGGGTGCAGCAGCCTGTAGTATGTCGAGTTGACCTCAAGGCAGTTGAACCGCTCGCCGTAGTAGTTCAGCCAGTCCTTTTCCTTCAAGTCCTCGGGGTAGAATGTGCCCTTCCAGTCCGGGAACTTGAACCCCGACGTCCCCACACAGATCATGGGCCGGCCCTCCCTGCTCGCGCGTGGCCTACCTTCGACTCTCGACTCTCTACTTCTGGCACTTCGGGCACCAGTGCATTCCCCGTCCGCTTGCGATGCGGGCGCGCTTGATCGGCGTGCCGCACACCCGGCACGGCTGACCGGTCCGTTGGTAAACCTGCATCCGGTCCTGGAAGCGGCCGGGAATCCCATATACATCGCGGAAGGTCTCGTCTTTCGCCGATGACCCACGAGCCTCAATGCCAACAGAGAGCACCTCGCGAATCGCCCGCCACAGTCGCTCTCTCATGGGGCCGGTCACACTCCACGCCCGACGACCGGGCCGGACGCCGGCGCGGAAGCAGGCCTCGTCTGAGTAGATCTTGCCGATGCCGGCAACGATCTGCTGGTTCATCAGCACGTCCACGAGCTTCGCGCTGCGCCGGGAGAGATGATCCTTCAGGTAGTCGAGCGTGAACTCGCCCGAGAACGGCTCCGGGCCATAGTGCGCGAACTCCGGGGTATTGTCGACATCGTGCGTCGGAAACGCCACCAGCTCGCCGAACAAGCGCTGGTCGTAGAACCGGAGCTCGCGCCCGCCGGTCAGGGTGAGCACAGCTCGTAGAGCAGAAGGTTCAGCTTCTGCCCCGGCTGCTCGGAATGGGGCAGGAGCTGAAGCTCCTGCCCTACGGGTGACCTTGGCTACGCGGACCAGCCCGGTCATCCCGAGCCGGAAGATGAGAACGCTCGGCCGCTTGCTGTTCAGCAGCAGGTACGGCGCCTTCCCCCGCCTGCCCACGCGGACGATGCGACGCCCCTCGACGAGGTCGGCAAGCTCCTTCGGTGATGTGTGGGCGCGCCACGCGCGCGGGTGGAGCAGCTCGAGGCGCCTAACGGTCTTCCCCGTCACCTCGGCCTCGAGCTGGCGCCGTATCGTCTCAGCCTCAGGCAACTCCGGCATGCCTCATCCCTACCTTCCGCTGGCCGCATTCCACGGGGCGATTGTCGCCCCTGCTCACTCCATCCGCTTCGGCGGCATGCCGCCGCCGTTTGCCGGTTCGCTGTAGGACGGGCCCGTAGTGGCGCGCCGCTGTGCGCCCCGTCCGGCCCGCCCCTCAAGCCCCCGCTCTTCTCTGCCGAACCTCCCTGTGGCACCAGCCTTCACGCGGGGCCAGGGGATGGCGCGGGGCCGGGAGCGAGAACACTCATGTCCGAACGCACGGCCGCGCGCCGCCCGAACCGCCGTATCCGCCGGCTGCTTGGCCTCGCGGCGCTCCTGACAGTCGCCTGCTACTTGTTCCCCATGCGTCTCGGCGTCGTCTGCGGCGAGTCGATGTCCCCGGCCCTGCACAACGGCCAGGTCTTCTTGATGCATCGCACCAGACATCCTCGGCCTCCGCGGCGCGGCGACATTGTGGTCATCGACGTCAATGGGGAGAAGGAGATCAAGCGAGTCTACGCGATCCCGGGCGACACCGTCCGCGGCATCGACTGGCCCGAGACTCCCGGCCGGCCCAGCTATATCGCCGACGAGCGAGAGATGACGGTGCTTCCTCAGCTTCTCCGGCGCAGGCCGGCGATCGGGAGGCTCGTGAGCGTGACCGTGCCCCGAGACCATATCTTCGTGCTCGGCGACGCGACCGCCCGCTCCTATGACAGCCGCCACTTCGGCCCGGTTCCCGTTCGGGCGATCACCGGGAACCTCGTCGCCTCTCTCTTCGTCGTGCCAACACAGGGTTCACCATATGAGAGAGCGATGGCCTCCGAAGTCGCGGAAACACGCCGCAAATGATGCTACTTCGCGAAGCATGAGCCGCCGCGCTCTGCCGTCGTTAGTGTTCGTACTCTCTCCCCACCTCGGCGTTCTGAGTGCACGCGATCGGGGTTCCGGCCTCCAGGTTCCCGTAGCAGGCCTCATTGCACTTCGTGCACCTGACGATCTCGTCGAAACGGCCCTCCTGGATTTTCCGGGGCAGACCGGGATCGGCGATCAGCGCCCGTCCGATGGCCACCAGATCGGCCTTGCCTTGCCGGAGCACCTCCTCGGCCGCGATGGGATCCTCCATTCCTCCCACTGCGATGACGGGCATGCGCACGCCTGACTTCACTCCCCCTGCGAGGTCGGCGTGGCCTGCCTCCGGCCCGCTCGTGCTCGGCGAGATGTCGATGATATCCACGCCCGCTCTCTCCAGCGCCTTCGCGAACGCAACATCGTCGCTGAGCGGGCAGCCGAACATCGTCGTGTGCCGATAGAGCACGAGCAACCCATCGCCGCACTCGGCCCGCACCGCCTTCACCGCCTCGAGCCCGAAGCGCATCCGCTTCTCCAGGCTGCCGCCGTACTCGTCCGCCCGCCGGTTCAACTGCGGCGAGAAGAACCGATTCAGCAGGAACTCGTGCGCGCCGTGGATCTCGGCCCCATCGAAGCCGGCGTCGCAGGCCATCGCCGCCGCCCGCGCGTATCGTGCTACGATCTCATGGATCTCATCGCGGGTCACCGCCCTCGCATCCTCGGTAGACGAGGGCTCGATCCGCTCGCCCTCCAGCCGGCCGAATTGGATGAGTTGGATCGCCGCAGCCGCGCCGCCCCGGTGGATCGCATCCGCCAGCCGCTGCAGCGCGTCCCCGAACAGCGCATCCTCGAACCGCTCCAGCGGGGTTGCCTCTACGATCACGAACCCGACCCCTCCCGCCGCCCGCTCGCGGTAATAGGCAAGCGCTTGTCGGTCAGCGAGGTCCATGTTCGTCTTCATCGGCGGGAGCACAATCCGGTTCCGGAACCTCACCGCGCCGACGTGAAGCGGCGAGAAGAGCAGGCTATCGGACCACGACGCCCTCTGACTCGACATCTATCACCCTCCTTATGCGCCGTCCTATGGCGCGGTTCCCGCGAGCGGCCTGAACTCGAACCTGCGCACGACAACTTCCACTTCCTTCCCATCGCTTGGCGGGTTCCTCTGAAAGAGCCACAGGTTCATCCGGGCGTGCTCCTGTCCGCGGGGAGGCACATCCGGTCCCGTGTAACGCCAACGAGCGAGCATGCTGCCGGACTCCGACCTGCTGCTGAAGTCCACCCAATCCGACCGCCACTCGAACCGATGGCTCGATCCCACGCCCCGGAGGTTCATGGGAAACCTGTGCATGTTCCCCGGCGTGCCATACGGTTGGATCACGTACTGGCCATTCGCGTTCCCCGGGTCTCCCCAGCGCGAGACCTCGATGTCGATCTCGCGGTGGTTGAACGCCCCCTCGTTCTCCCACGTGAATAGCCCGAGGACGGCGTTCTCATTGATCTCATCTGCTCCGCCGCAGAGGTGGAAGACATACTCACCATAGCCGAAGCTCTCTCGGGACACCACCTCTGCGCACTGCCATACGCCGTCCACCCGGCTGATTTGGAGATGGAGCTGTCCCGCGTCATCGACCCAGACCGAGCGGGCCTCATCCCGGAAGCGGTTCGGGCCGGGGCCCACCTCGGTGTCCGACCCCTTCACCAGCCATTCGTGACCCGAGAAAAACACGGTCCTGCGGAGCCACTCACCCATTTCCTGCTCTCCTTAGGTACCCATCCCATGTGCCCGAAGCACCGATATGATCAACACCCACACAGCCTCGCTGATGTACTCCCCCACGATGAGTCCAATAGCCAGCGGGACCGTGCGCCTGAACAGCGCCAGCCCGCCGTATCTGATGACGAGCCACTTGAGCAGCCAGCCCGCGAAGAACGCCTGCGAGAACCAGTGCATGCCCCAGCAGTTCGCCGCCAGATAGCCTATCGGGTGGAAGGGCCACCACCAGAACCTCAGTCGCATCAGGCCGAGCAGGACGGTGAAGACCCCTCCTGCGCCCATCGCGATCACACCATTGATGTCCGGCCGAGACGGGTTCGTGAGAGTTGTGAGAATCTCATTCCCGTTCGACCGCATCTGGCTCGACAGCCATCCGGACCAGGCAGCCCTCGTCCCCAGGAACCCGTAGTGGTACTCGCCCACCAGCACGACGGACATGCCCACCGCGAGCGAGACCACGAACCCCACCACCATCGCCGCCAGCAGCGGCCGCGACGGTATGCGAGCCGAGTCGGCCACCTTGAACGCCTCCAGGCTGTTACCCGTGCACACCTCGAACGATTCGCCGAAGCCCGGGAAGAAGCTCCATCGGAGCGAGTACAGCGCGACGATCTCCCGCGAGCGGAAGACGGCGCTGCCGAACGGCACCACGATCATGCTGTTCACGGTGAGCGGGAACGGGATGAAGCCGAGGCCCGTCTCCGCTCGCAGCCTCGCCCACACCATGTAATGCGTGACGATCAGCAGGATCATCGCCGCCCCGACCACGACCCGGCAGCCCGCCGCCCAGCAGAACCAGACCAGGTAGGCGAGGCAGACCAGGAATCCGAGAAACATCCACCGGTAGGCAACTGGCTCTCCCAAGTCATCGGCCCCGCCGCGCCACCTTACCGCGAGCCGCGCAGCCCGCGCCAGATGTCGGCGCGCAATCCACAGCGTCCACAGGGCGACTGCCAGCACCGCGCCCCCGCCCTGGTACGTCGGCGCGGGGAAGGTGCTGTCCCACCATTCCTCCGGCCGCTGAGGCGTTGCGCCTGCCGCGATCGCCGCAACGGTGAGCGCGATTCTCACCAACCAGAAGAACCAGCATGAGAACGACAGGTCCTTGGGGATCAGGTACGCGATCGCGATCATAGAGGGCGGCAGCCATATCTCCCACGCGCCGAGCCCCGCCAGCGGCCCGGTGCTCTGCCACTGCATGATCGTCTCATCGGTGAGCGGAATGTGTGGCACCGCCGGGAAGAGGCCGGACAGCCTGTTCAGCGACGTGATCCCCGCTACCACCATGAACCCGCCCCAGAAGACCCACGTGCCCGGAAGCCCGCCGACTCGACCACCTGACGCCTCGTCGCGCACGAGCTCGAGCGGCACTTGTGCGATCGGGAATGACAGCCGCTCGTGGGTGACCCACTGGCGTCGCACTAGCAGCACCAGAAAGAGCGTGCATAGAAAGAGCGCCAGCATGAACGACGACCACGCCAGCGCGGGCGCCCGCCAGGCCAACCATGGCACCGGCATCGCGCCCTGAAAGTACCCCTCGATAACCGACGTGTCGGAAGGCGAGAACCACACGGGAATCTGGTTGAGGAAGGTCCTCTCCCACTCGGGAGAACTCCTCGCCCCATAGTGCATGTAGGCCTGTGACGAAAGACACCAGATGAGAATGCCGTGAGTGACCAGCGGCGCGCCAACGAGCACCGTGCCGTATACGGTCAGCAGCTCGCCGCGGCTCAGGCCGGCTCGCCGTAAGGCCGGGTTGAGGAGCGCTGCGAGGAAGAGGATCGCCAGCGGCGCCATCGCCGGCACACCCGACCCGAACATGTAGGTCGTGCCGAAGACCATCTCGCCGAAGAACGCAGCCGGCGCAACGAGCAGCAGCAGCGCGAGCGATAGCAGAACCGCTCTCCAGCTCGCGCTGCCCGCGCCGGCGCCGCCTCCCTCGCCACCATCCATGCGTTGATCGCTGCCCACGGTCGTGACCGTGAGAGTATACGCCGCTTCGTTCCTCTGTCCTTTCTCGGACGACTCCCCGCGCTGGGCGCAGGCTTCGTGAGGCTTGTGGGGAAGAACCAGGCCGCTGTCTGCAGAGGAGGCATCGAGTGGACTTCGCGAACGTGGACGTCGTCGTTGCCGGTGGCGGGCCCGCAGGCATCGGCGCGGCCGTCGCTGCCGCCCGCGCTGGCGCGAAGACGATGCTGCTGGAGCGGCACGGCTTCCTCGGCGGCGTCGGCGCGCACGGCATGGGGATGAACATCAACCAGATGCGCCCCGGCGGCCAACCGCGTAGCACTATCCACGATATGGTCGTCGACCAGGTGCTGTCCTACGGCCCCGAAGCGGGCAACCTTGTGGACCACGCGCTGATCTGCAATGTCGAGTACCTCAAAGTCGCGCTCCTGGACGTGCTCGACTCCCTCGGGTGCGACTTCCTCGTTCACACCCGCGTCGTGGACGCGGTCGTGAGGAGCGACCGCATTCATCAGGTCGTGGTCGCTACCAAGCAAGGCCTTGCCAGAATTGGAGCGAAGGTGTTCGTGGATGCGACTGGAGACGCCGACCTCGCGTACTTCGCCGGCGCCGAGACCATGAAGGGCCGAGAGGGCGATGGCTTCCTCTCCCCCATGACCCTCTGCTTCATCATCACCCATGTCGATGTCGACGCGGTTCGGGCCTTTGCAGAGAGCGACGAGGACTGCCGGAAGCTAATCGAGCGCGCTCGCGGAAAGTACCCGATGCTCCCTCCAACAATCATCTTCGAGAGGGGTCCGTTCCCTCTGAGGAACTCCCTCGTGATCAACCACGCTGGCACCAAGCTGCGCGGTGTGCTCGACGCAACCGACCCGCGGGAGATGACGGAGGCCGAGGATTACAGCCGCCGCCAGATCCTGCAGATCGTCGCCGCGCTCCGCGAGTTCGGCGGCCCGGCATTCGCCCATGTTCAGCTCGCCGCGGCCGGTGCGAACGTCGGCGTCCGCGAGACGCGCCGCGTGAGGGGACTCTATGTGCTGACCGAAGAGGACGCGATGGCCGGCCGGCGCTTCGATGATGCGGTCGCCTGGCGGTCAGGCTATCTCGACATCGGCTTCGTCCGCTGGGAGCCGATGCACATCCACGACGTCCCCTATCGCGCGCTCGTCCCGGAGAAGCTCGACGGCCTGCTCGTCGCCGGCCGGTGCGTCTCCGCCACCCATGTCGGCGCCTCCTCAGGAAAGAGCATGGGCAACTGTATGGCGACAGGTCACGCCGCCGGCCGCGCCGCCGCGCTCTGCGCCGAGAGGGACTGCCTGCCTCGCGACCTGAACGTCTCGGATCTCCAGCAAGCCCTCAGCGCCGACGGCGTGGATCTCAAGCGGGAGAGCGATTGGGACAACCGGCCGTAAATGTAGGGGCGCACCGCTGTGCGCCCCATTCGCGCATATCGGCGCTCATCGGCGGTATGCCGTTCGTCGCCTACCGCCGTATCAACGCCTGATACGTGTAGGTGAGTTCCGCGCTCTCGCCCGGCTTCAGCTCGATCTTCCAGGTCAGCTCGTGCGCGGAGTTCATCGCCTTGAGGCCCCGCGCGAGGGTCACGTCCTCCGCCTTCGGTGTCGTTGCCTTGACATCACCCGACAGATCCTTGGTGATCTCGAGCGAGATGCGTTCTCTCGTGTAGTTCGTGACCTGCAGCGTCCCCGTGACCGTGACACGATCGAACGAGTCGCCGTAGAGCCGCACCGCCTCACGCTCGCGGCTCACCTCCACCTCGGTTTGCTCGGCCTTCACACCCACCGCCTGCGTGATCTTCACCGTCGTCTCGGAGGTCGGCGCGGTGTAGTTGAGCGTGTCCTGCCCGATGATCTGGCCGTCCTTCATGAGCTGCGCGGGCGCGCTCGTCCACGGCATCTTCATCGTGTTCGTCAGCCGGATGCTATGCCAGACGATCTCCGGCCGAGGCGATTGGCCTTGCTGCTGTGGCGCGTAGTATCCCTCCGCCCCGATATAGTCCGGTATCTTCCATTCGTAGAAGCCGGTGTAGGGGACCGTTTCCGTGAAGAGCGGATAGTACCCGACCTCGTTCTTCTTCAGCGTCACGTTCTCGAGCGGGTACAGGAACAGATCCTCCGCCACCTGACCCGCAGCCGCCGCGCCATAGCCAGGCATCGGACCTCCGCCGCCACCCCGTCCTCCCGCGCCGCCGCCTCCACGCCCTCCGTACTCGGACGAATAGGCCACGTTCTGTGTCACCACAGACATCTCGGCAGGCGGCGAGCCCGCCGCCAGCGACTGAAGGAACTGGCCCAGATTGGTCCTCATGCTCATCGGGCTCAGCACATCCGCGAACTCCAGGTTCGGGAAGCCAGTGACGAGATCGACATGAGTCCCTTCGAGATCCTCCGCCTCATCGATGATCTCGGCCTTGGCGCTCAGGCGCGCCTGCTTCGCCTCGGAGATGTCGACAAGGTAGCTCGGCGCCCAGGTGATCCCCCTTGCCAGGTAGCTCACCGACAGCCAGTCGCCGCGCCTCGGGCTTGCCAGCGCAGCCTCCAGCTGGACGCGCGACTGCGCGACCGGAAGCGTCGTGTTGATGTCTTTCGACGCGAACCGTATCTGACCGTATTGATTCGCGCCGACCGCGACAATCCCCGTCGGTGTGTCGAGCAGCATGAACTCGCCAGGACCAGGCTGGAGGTTCTCGGAGCTCCAAGGCCCGCTGTCCATCGCGTAAGGGTTTGGGGGGCCGATCGCTGGCCGATCGGGCGCGAAGGACAGGATCGTGCCGGTGAGGCCGCTCCCATAGTCTCCGAGCACTACGGACTTGCCGACATTCGCGCGGAGCAGCTCGTACATGGTCCTCGCCTCGACCTTCTGTTGGACAGTCACCTGCCGGGCGACCGCGCTTGCCAGTTGCGCCCGGCTTGGTGTGCTGATCCAGAACGTGCCGTGAGCCGGAGCCGCGAACGGACCCAGCACCGCTACCCTCTGGTCGTCCGTCAGCGTCCCCTCGCGCACGAAGAACCCGAACCCGTTCTTGAACAGCGCCACCCGCTTCAGGTGCGTCTCCACCGTCGGCGGCTCCGCCGCCTCGTCAGCCAGAGCCGGCAGCACCGTCGACAGCACCAGCGAAACAGCGATGATGTAGAGAGCGGCCGTCTTCATTGCACCCTCCTGGCAGTTGATCGCTTCTTTAGACGCACAAACAACCCTCTGAGTTCCCACGCAGCATCTTCTGCGGGTACGGCGCACTTCCTGCGCGCCGGTCCGTCGTGCGGGTTGTCCAATCACCCGGGAGAGCACGCTGATTGCCCAGACGATGCAGGGGTGCTATACTGCCCGCGGTTGCTCCAACAGGGATGCCGATGAAGTCCAACATCGCAGCTCGCGTCGCAGTGGGGCTAGCCCTTCTGACGCTGTCGGCTCCGGCCGTACGTGCCGACACACTCGTGGTGAGCGGGCGTCGCAGTCCGTCGCCGGTAAGCTTCGTCGTCGTAGGCGATGAGGTCTACGCTCCCCTGCTCGGCGTGCTCGACTCCCTCCAAGCAACCTCCCAACTGACTCCCGATCAGATCAGAATTACCACCGCCAACGGTCGTGAGATTCTCATCCACCGCCAGCGCCCCGAGGCGACCCGCGACGGAATGCTGCGCCCCATGCCCGGTCCGCCCAAGATCGTGCGGCAGGAGCGAGCTCCTGCCCAACAACGCATTCTTCTGCCGGCGAAGGCCGTCGGATCGCTCCTCGGCTGCGCGGTGAGGTGGGATCAGGCATCCCGCACGCTCTTCATCCACCCCTGGATCAGGCAGTTCGCGCTTGAGACCCTCCGCGATCGCTATCGCCTCACCGTCTCCGCCGACGCGCCGATCACCTACCGCACAGGCGACCTCACCAACCCGCCTCGGCTCTTCGTCGATCTGCTGAACATGGACCTGTCGCAGATACCCTCGGCCTATGCGGTCGAGAACAGCTATCTCAGGACCGCGCGCATCAGCCAGAACTCACTCGCGCCGCAGCCGCCCGGCGACGTCGCCCGGATCGTGGTCGAGATGACCGAGTCGCGCCAGTTCCGCATCGGCGAGAGCGCGGACAAGTGCAAGCTCTGGGTTGACTTCCCCCTGCCCGACTCCACCGAACTCCCTCCCGACGTGCCGCCTGTGATCCTCACTGGCGTGACGTTCGAGCGCACCTCGCCGCGAATCGCGCAGTTGAAGCTCTCCGCGTACGGCAGGCCCTACTGCACCGCGATCTCGACCTATGAGTCCACGGAGATCGTCTTCGACATCGCCAACGCGCAGAGTCAGATCAGCCCAACGACGATCGACATTACCGACCGCATTGTGCGCTCGGTGTCGATTGTGCCGGCCCCGCGGAGTCCCGGGGCCCAGCGGGTGACCGTCAAGCTGCATGAGCCCATCGAGCACAGCCTCCAGGCCGCCGCCGACGGGGTGGCGGTTTTCTTCGGCCAGTTCCAGCTCTCGGAGCTGAGAGTCGCCATCGACGCTGGGCATGGCGGGCACGACACCGGCGCCATCGGCCGCGCCGGGCTGCAAGAGCGGGCGGTGAACCTCGATATCGCGCGGCGCGTCTACCGGCGACTGATCGCGATGGGCGTGAATACCTGCATGACCCGCACCGACGAGGCCTCGGTCCGTCCGTGGACACAGGGAAACCGCGACGAGCAACGCGCCGAGCTGCTCGCCAGGTGCAGCATCGCCAATGAAATGCCGGCCGACCTTTTCGTCTCCATCCACTCGAACGCACAGCGCAGCAATCCCCTCGAGCACCGCGGCACCGAGACCTACTACCGCAAGGACGACAGCGTGGAGTTCGCACGGGTCATGCAGCGCGAAGTGGTGGCGGCGGTCGGACTGCCCGACGGCGGCGTCTTCCGGCACCCGAAGTCCATCATCGTGCTCGCATACACCGAGATGCCCGCCGTGCTGGTCGAAGTCGGCTACCTCAGTCATCCCTCCGACGAGGCGCTGCTCGCCACCGACGCCTTCCGCGATCGCGCCGCGCAGGGCATCGTGAACGGCATCAAGCAGTACGTCGAGGAGGGCGGCCTGCTCCCCGAACTCGCCGCACGCGAGCGCGCTCAGCCTCCCGTAATCCGGACCCAAGAGCACTGATCCGCCCAGAGAAGCAGGGGGGCCCTATGGGAAAGGGCCGCGAGGACGCAGAGGGGTCCCTCGGAGTACAACTCGGCACGGGAGCAGCCGTACACTTGGTGCTCATCGACACAATGCCCGCGATTCCGGGCGGAGGCGTTGGTTCCACTGCGATGAATAAGGTCGGCTGGATCCTGGCGCAGCCCGAACGAGGGACGCTCCTGGGGCAGGCCGCCTCACCGGCAGACTCAGGACGTTCTCGTTGGGCTCCCTGAGGGAGTGCCGGTGGACCTTCCCGGCAGTGCGTGAGGTTGTCCTTGTGAGAGTTCGTGGGGAGAGCGGGGCACGTGAAGAAGCTTCTTGTGGTCGGCGCCGGTGGGTTTGGTCGAGACGTGGCT